>Ga0179593_1423326_pt1 | contig 15935 bp, 16 predicted proteins | sample CZODoug2_1_08_16_FD_185931 | JGI IMG/M metagenome (GOLD analysis project Ga0179593, IMG submission 185931) | Vadose zone soil fungal communities from Angelo Coast Range Reserve, California, USA - CZODoug2_1_08_16fungal (PacBio error correction) | ecosystem: Environmental > Terrestrial > Soil >... | reverse complement strand
CCCTTCAATAGCAAGGCTGGTCCCTTAAAAAGGAATTTTTTCAACCTCTTTTATGTATACTCGTCAGATGTTTTTTTTTTTTTTTTTGGCTATCTGATCAACCCGTCTAACCTCCGTGCTCGGACTTCACCAGCCCTTCCGAATTCGGAATCCTCCCTACTTTCGTCCCGCGTTTGCCTAGACGCGCTGCCCCAACCCCATGTGCTCGCCTGATCTACCTTCTCCCTCCCCCGTTTCTCGTCAACCGAATTCACCACCCCTTTCTCACGTCCCTCTCCCTGTTTATTACTGGTTCACATGGTATTTTTTGTTTTTTTTGGCACAAGCCTTATTTTTCTATTCCATGCTTTCTCTTGACAGCCTTCCCTCGTGCCAGGCTGGTGACAGCGGTCCCCTTTGCTAAATGCCCCTCCTCCGTTCATTGTTTACTCAGAGACCGTATATTACCCAACACTTTCACCCACATCTGTCTGTCATCCCTCTCTCTATTCTTGACGCACCATGGAGTTTAGTCATATCTCTGGAATCCAACCAACTCTATCCCCATTATGGTCACTTCCTTTTTCTTTCTCTCCGGTCCCGACCCATTTTTCCTTCCCGATCAAGGCCTTTTTCTCTTACCCTGGATCAAAGAGCCCCCGCCAAACATTTTTTGACTTCTCTTTGACTTCACGTCGCTCCTTTTCCCCTCATCCCCCCTGTTCCCTGATGACTTCCTCTGCAGATCCCGTGATACCTTGGGTCCCGACACCGCCAGGCCAGAATTCGAGGGGCGGCTTCTTTTTAATGCATTCTCTGTCGATCCACCCAACCCTGGTCCTGGCGGTTTTCTGAGAATTGACCCCTGGTTACAGAGCGCGCCCCTTTCGATCTTGTTTATGATAATCACCAAATTTACCTCCCCCTTTCACTTCGGACCGAAGCCGCCGGAACCCCCCGACTACTGACCTTTTTCCAACCTTTCGAAATCAACCGATGGCTCGACCCCATCTGCGCCTTTGACAAACAGTCCTCCGAGTCTCCCCCTCTTCTCAACTTCCTTAGTGTTCGTATGAAAGTTTCGCATCCCTTTTCTCCTCCTTTGCATCCCGTCCCCAGGTGGAAAACGCACGCCTCTTGTTCTCCCCCCAAAGCCTCCCAATGTCATCTTTGTTTACGGTAAGCCCTCCCCCCCCCACCTGGCTTCTCGCCCCCAAACGCCCCACCCCCTTCATTGGAGCCTTTGGCCCGCTTTAACCAATCGTTCCTCTCACGGATGGGACCGAGCAGTGTTCGATCATGCCCCCAAAGTGCCTCCGGTCCTTCCCTTTCCTTTCTTTCTGTGTAATCCGATGAGCCGCAAGGCCTCTGGGGTTTCCTCACTCTGGCACGGTTGTCTCTGCATTCTTCCCCCCCAATTTGAGGCGTGTATCCCATCCTGCTCAAACTTTTTATCAATCTCTCTCCCCCTTCTTCCAATGAGTTCTTAGATCCCCACAATGCTATTACGAATGCCTTAATAGTTCTCATTGCCTAATGTGCTCAAATTCCCCAAATGTCACATTTTGCCCCTTTTCCCTCCATCCTTTAAAGCACTTAAAATGAACCTTTCTAGTTACTTTCCTCTTTCGCTCCGGCCCCCATCAAGACACTGCAGCCTTTACCCTTCTCTATTTTTTCCTCCCCGTTTTTTTTTAGTCTGGATAGCCCTGTTTTGGTTTGATTTGGCTAGTTTTTGAGTTTTGCGGCGCCAGGAGCGAATATTTTCCTTCCCCGGAATGTGTGTACTTGACATATGCTGTTCACTTTCTTTTCGACCGTTCTTCCACTGGCAGAAGGGCGGACCCGCAATTCATTTAGCTTAGATATTCTTTTTGCCCTTCCCTTCGTCATATATTCCATGAATTCAACCTTGCAGCAGTTAATTTTCCAACACTTGAGCCGAGATGCTCCAACTTCTTTTTTTCCCCAGGGTAATCATCACAAGAGTGTTTGAAAAAACGACTTTACGCCATAATGACACTTTTCCTTTTCCTTAAGTTCCAAGTACTCCGTCTCGGCAATCATCTAATACGCCCCTCCTTGATCCCATTCCCCTTTCTGCCTTGGCTCGAGATTCCCCCCAACCCGTCGCGGCCAATTCCATTCTCTTTTCCCGAGAATGTTGGGGTCCCCCAGTTCTCAATTCGTTGTGCCACCAAACATCAAAGTTTTGTCGGTGTTCAGCCTCAATTACTCTTTTCAATTGTTCATGCGTTTGAGCAAACCGTTTTTTTCCCGTAGGGTACCTGTTGCGCACTCTACAGTAAGTTATTAATCCAGCCGGTCATCCCAGACCCCCCCTTCTTTTTCTCCGGATTTTTTCCTCCTCTTCGGTTTGTCACGCGAGACTTCCAGGTCTGCCAGTATGCGTTGTTTCTTTTTTTGGAACTTCCATCCTACCTCGTGAAGAGGGGACGAGTCTCAAAGTTCCCTTTGTCGTAATTTTTTATTCCATGAACAGCCCGGGCACCCTCGGAACTTGGCGCGGGGCGTTCTATTCTATCTACTGTTCTCCCGAAACAGCAGAAGAAAAAGTTGTGAGCTGGGCCAGATCAAATGTAATTCCATAGCGAGCAGCCTCCTCTTTGGAATTTCGTTGCTTTTTTTTCTTCTCATTTGAGCTGATCTCGTAAAGTGTCTCGTTCTGAAGCCCCCCCCCTTCCCCTCAAACCCGGCCAGTATCCTTTCAAAACCCCCTATTATTGGCGCTTCTGTCTATGTCCATCCAGGCGATTAGAAAATACTTGTCGTGTCCACATTGTACTTGCGATGTGCCGCAACTTTCTTGTCATCATTTCAAGATCTCCCCCTGTTTTTGTCAATGAAATCGTTCCCTCCCCCCTTTTTTGCTGTCGTCCGCGTGTTTTCTTGATTTACGTTTTTCTAATTCGGTTCTTTTCAATCCGTTTTCTTGATCTCCTGGCAGCGTTTCTTTCGCGCATTTTCCTTCCCATTTGGACGCTGTGACATACCAGGACAGTCTTCCCCCCAGGCTCAGAGTTAATAGACCCCCGGCTTTTCTTCACCCTAACGGTCCAAGAGTGTATGTCCTCCCCCATCACTTATATTACCCCTTTCCCTACAAATTTTATTTCACGTTGAGTTTCAATGAGTAAGTTAGATCCATCAGGGAGCACGCTTTTTTGGGCAGCCTCCTTTTCGTTTTTCCACATCACCTCCCCGGAAGTCCTCTCGACGTTTCCGGCGTCTAAGTCGATTCCGCAAAGGAGGACGGTGATTCCCCTTTTTTAGACTTAGGTTACCTGCCCGTTTCTCTCTCTCCCGGGTCTTAAGAAGGGACCTACTACAGCCCATTTGAACCTCCTCCGGGGTTCCCCTTCCCCCCCTCTGCCTAAGTGAATTACCCCCCACAGCCGCAGCTTCCCCTGGTTAATGACCAATATTCATCTCGAGCTCCAGAACCCCGGTCGGGTGTGTTACACCCCGTCAACCTTTTCCTTTGGACATTTTGCTAAGATACTTTTTCTGTTTGTTTTAGCGGCCCAAGTCCCCCCACGCCCGCTCTGCTACAGACTTCTTTTCCCCCTTTTTTAATCCCGGTTTTTGTAGTCCGACTACCCCTGTGAAGTTCATACCCTCTAATATCCTGATCTTTTTGACGCTATCCTTTCGTCTCGATCTACATTACGCTTTTAAGTTAGAGTGTGAGATTTTTCTTCCACTCCATTGCTATGCCGTTCTTTCTTTTTTTTAAGATCATGAAATCTTTGAAACCTTAACCGGCGGCGAAAGCGAGTCCACATTGGACCCCCTTTAAAGTTAACCATCATCCCTTGTTATTAACCGCTGTCTTGACCAACTTCTTTGAAAAAAAACACTTCTATTCAGTCTTCCTGGAAAATCTTCTCGGTGATGTGAGTTTCCTTGTTTGTGTGGTTTTTTTTTTGTTTTTTTGGTTGTTGGGGGGGGTTTTTTTTTTTTTGTTGCTGGCATCATTGGGTAGTTTTCTCCTTTGTCCCGCACTCTGCGCACCACTTGATTTAAGAAAGAGGCAATCACCACCTCGTAACCCTCCCACCAGAAACCCTTCCCCATTCCACCCCAACTTGCCCTCTACTTGGTCCCTCTTGTATTTCCTAATGATTACAATTATCTCTGTCAATCCCGAATGAAGTTGTGGTGAGCTAGATTTTTTCTTTTCTTTCCTTTGCCCAGATCGGCATTCACTTCTTCCCCTCCCTTTCTACATTCGCTGTGTGATTTGGTTGTCCCCACTGTGCGAACCCCATAGGTCGAACCACCAAAATACCAACAGCGCCCCCCACTCCCCCCTCCCCCCATTTTCAGATTTTCTTCCCTTGTTTTTTTTTTCACAAGGACCGAGGGGACACAGACTGAACCACAAAGAGGAGTGTGAGACCCCTGGATGGGTAAAAATGTTGAGGTCTCCTCTTTCGCCGGTTTCCGGTACACTCATTTACCTGATCCGGTTTTCCACACAACTTTTAACGAAGTGGATTGCCCTCCCCATATATCCACACCCTTCGTCCCCCCTTCAATAATAGGCCTGTAGATCCCGAGGCCGAAAGTATCGAAGTAAAGATGAGGATCCATCTTAAGAAAATCCACTTGAGTAAAAAGCGTTATGTCTTGAAAAAACCATCAGATTTCCAACTTACCCCCAGCCAATAGTCAATTTTTTTTGGGTGTTTTTTTTTGGTTGTGGGGTTTTGTGGCTGGTGGGGTGTGGGGGTGTTTTGGTTTGTGGTATCCAATTGCTTTGCTCCCCCAATGTCCAGGAGGTCCCTCTTTGTCCAATTTGTAAAAATTCAATTTTTTTCCTTTTCCCTCACCTCATTGTCGGCTCTTCTCGATTCCTTTTTTTTCCCCCCCGAATTGCGGTTGGTAAAATAGCCCGCTATGCACCCTTTTCCCCCCCCTTTCCTCCAAATTGCGGATCCGCAAACCCCACTTTCTTCCTACCTTTGAGAATCTCCCCACTTCGAACCTCCTCTCCCGATTCTCCCCATTTTTGTTTTTTTTTTTTTTAAGCATTCCCTCCCCTGGCACGCCTCAGCCCCTTTAGAAGTCGTTTGCTAATTCCGCGTGCAACCCCCTCTTGCTCTCCCTTAGTCGATAATCTGATCCCAGGCACTGCAGACTCCCCACCTTCGTGTGCCCTAATTGGGGTCTCTGTAATGCAGAAGGGCCCTTGCTTTATCCCTTTTTGAGCCCCCCTCCGGGTTTTCCATCTCTCGTTCAACCTTCTTTTTTCTTTTCCCGGCGCCCCAACACAGTCCTTAAAATTTGAGAACGGCGCTACTTTCCGGTTCAGGGCTTTTTAGTTGAGAAACGGTTAAAATCCCCGCATTCAAACATCCGTCTCCATCTTAGACCATGCAGAACCCCAGGGGGAGCTTTTTCTCTTTTTTTAGACCCCCCACAGTTTCTTCAGTTCTCCTCACGTTCAGGCCCCGGCGGTAGCGGACAATTTTTCCACCTGCCGTATTTATTGCTTCCTTTACTGGATCATGCATTTAAACATCCCCCAGCTAAACCCTTTGGTTTTGACGTCTCCTGGCGGCACCGTTAGCGCTTTGCTCATACGGGCCCTGGCTGACCTGATCTGTAAATGGACGCTAACCCTCCCCCCTTCACTCCCTTAAACTGAGGAGGCTGCGTCGATTAATCCAGTATATGGCCCCTCAAACCCTTTTTGTCCTTGAGCGTTTAGTTCCCCGATAACCAACTTTCTTTTTCCGAGTTTTACCGTTCCCCCCCCACCATCGAGATTCCCCCCCCCTCGCAACGACGACCGGGTGGTGTATACCTTCCCCCCCACATACATTCCATGATTACCTTTAGTACCTCCTCTCGACCCCTGATCGATTCCATTTCCCACCTTTTGCCAACTCCTTCCGAAACTTAAGATATGAGAAGTGCAACCACGCCCCTCCCTCGTTAGCTACCTCCCCTCTTTCCCCCCACTTTCTGGTTGTTCTCCGGGGCGATGTTCATTCCCTCAGTCGCCAGCACCGGTTGCCCCCCCCATGCGTAGGTTCCTCCCAAACCGTAACCATCCTCATGTCATGCTCCTCAAATCAACCCCTGGATGTCGTGTCCCCCACCCAACGCCTTTGAGAATTTTCCCCCTCTCTTCCCCAAATATTGAAGCCATTATTCCCCGAAGCTGCATCGGCTTCCTATATGCCCGCTAATTTCTTCTTGAGGGTGAATCCCTCTTGGTTGCCGAACGACCCTTTCTTCCCCCCCTTTCCTTAGGTCCCTTAACACAGGGAACTGAGTCCGTATCGCATTGGTTTAAAAGGTGGTAGGTGGATTTAAATGGATAAAACGTGGATTCCAAATCGCTCGCAAATTATCATCAGTTTCTTTTCAACTAACCCTTGCATATTCCAGAATGGCCTTTACCCCGCCAAATCTCCTTCCTTAATTGCAGTTTTCTACTTCCCCCATTCTTTTCCCACCCATTTCAATTTTTCGTAGTCATTTTCCACCTAGTTTCAGGGTACCCCACACAACCCAAGAGTTTTCCCCCCATTTATCCGGTTACCTTTGCGGCACTCTTCTTTCGCGCCTGGGTCCTCCTACAAAAACTCAAGACCAGACCACGGAAGAAGTACCCTCTCCTATTTTCTTCCCCCTCGTTTTTGTTTTGAGCTCTATGCTTGCATTTGTGGATCTTCTCTTTTGATGTGCACGGCCGCGACCTCTCTCCCAGTGACAGGTAATCATGTTTCCATCCCCCCCGCACGCTTTCTTTCGGATGTACCGTAAAATAATGCTGACCCTACTTGCTTCCCCCTGCCCCTGACCTTCTCTTCTTGGCTTTTCGTTACCTTCTTATTCCTGTTGATGCCGACACCAGTAAAGCTCACATAAATCTTTCGCAGCGACGTTCCCAAAGTTTGATGCCCCGGATAATCTCTCCCGCAGACTTTTTTCCACAACGTCCTGCCGAATAACCTTCCTAGCGAGTTACTGCAAATGCCCCGTCCATCCGTCGCAGGACCAATCATCGGTGATCCTACACTGATGAAACCTTTTCCGTTCGACATTTTGGTTTTCCTGATCCTCCTCAGGGCAACCTGTGGCCGGCCCCAAATCGTGAGATCAGATGGTGACTTTTTTTGAGACCCCAACCTCTCACTTGTTTTTTGCGTTTTTCTCTCAAAACCCTTCCCTGTTTTTTCTTTGATACGTCATATTACCGATGACTTCTGTTTCATTGGCGGGTTTCTGCGCCAAGAGATTAAGGTGTCCGTTAGGCGATCCATCAGGCTTCATCGAGCTTCCTGTCTCCCTACCTTAGGAGTTCGAGTGATTTGCCCCCTAGTCTGTTTTTTCCCATCTTCCCCTAGTACGATCCAGAAGGATTGTTGTGTGCGCCTGGTTCTTCCCACTTCCTCGAGAATCGATTTCTTTTCGCTTTCATGTCGCCATTTAAGTGACTAATTTGTGTTAGATACCTGTCCCCAGCAGGGAACATCGACATTGAGCGGTTCTCGTTCAGTATTTCTAGAATGTTACGAACCCCGTCCCTTGCCCCAAGTTTTTGTCGCTGTTCCTCTGGAGGACGGCTCCCCTAATCCCGACGTTGACTTCGTGGAAGGGCCGTTTTCTGGTATAGTAGCTTTTGATCCCCATTTCCAGCCCTTGTCCTCTTTATGTATACGTCGCGACCTTTGCTGCCGATCCAAACAAAAGGATGTTCGTTGGGTTTCGGCATGTACCAGTAAGAGAAAACCTTTTGTCCCCGGTCCCCCGTTCCAAATTGTCATTTAGCCCTCCCTTATGAGCCGTCAAAGTCTCCCCACGGAAGATTGTAGAAAACTGTGTTTGATTCCCCCCTTCTGACTACCGACGCCCACCTTGTTGCTTATAGGAGCTTTTGTTTCTTTTTCGAGACGAATTCCTTTAGTTAATCATTTCGCTTCTCTCACCTTCCCTTCTGAGCATTATACTTTGGACATCGTGTTACCTTAAATAAACGTCTTCTTCCCCTCGCAGAGTGTAATAAGGGTGGGACCCCCCCAGCAACCTCTTCTGCTTTAGCCGTTATGTTGATACAGGACCCTCTAACTCCCAGGTTACTGTTCGTTATTGCCTTTATTCTTACCGCCCCTGCGCACTCTTTTTTTTTTCAGCCCCAACCCTACAACGCGGTCGGTCTCGCGCTCTTCGTTTCCGAGATCGCCATGGCTCTTCCGGTTTTCCGTCGTCGCGAGGCGTGTGTGATTTTCCTTTTTGGTTACCATTCTCGACCCCCCTACTTTTGTCCCAGTAATGCCTAACAATTCGTCTTTGCATTCCCACCCCCCCAAGACGAAGGACGATTCCGTTTAATGAATTCTTCGCCCTTCGTTTAGCGACAATGGTTCTTTGTTGCTGTGACCAGGCACCCCCTCTCCTTTTTTTTACCCCTGGACTGAAGTTCCGTCCTCTGCATTGTATACCAAGACCTACAGACCCTCTAGGGCTCACAGTTCCCGATTTTTCTTTTTGTCATGGAATAGTGGGGGCGATTACCCCATGATTTTACCTTTCCCTTTCTACTCTTCCTGGATTTCGTGCCAGTAGAATGCTCTCGATCTACAGGCTCCTGGAATATTAACGCTTTGATTCATGTTGGCACCAGACGCTGGCCTTTCTATTTTTTGGCACCTTGATTCCTAGTTTGCAACCGCCCAAGCTTTTCGGCTCAACCTTTTAACCCTTTTCACTTTGTCTCACCTCCTCCCTTTTATCACGCGGTGCCCCTCGTTCCTTAAAACCCCAAATTTTGGCGAATCTTGCCACTTCTTTTTTTTATGGCTGGGGGCTTTTGCTTGGGGCATTCAAGTGGTTGTGACCTCCCTTGTCCCTCCCTCCGCTGACACTTTCTCATTTCCCTCCTTTCTTTGCCAGGCCGATGGATCGGTTTGTTTCTTCCATCTTTTCTCCCTTTCCTCTACTCCGTTGTTGAGAGCCGATTGTTAAGTTTGCGCAATACCTTCCAGGCTGCCTGATTCAAAATCCCCGTTATTCAATTCTTACTGTTCGCGAGGGTAGACAACTTCCACCAGCCACATTCTTCTTTTCCCCACCCCCCCTCCACACCCCACAAGAACCTCCCCAAATCTTTTCCAGATCTGCAGCTTTTCCACCGAGGAAGGAACAGCTGGTTACCAAGGTGATGATTCTGAGCCCCAGGTGTGGGAACTTTGATTTTCACCCCCTCTTCGCCCTCTGGGGAAAGGTTGAAAGTACCAATTCCGGTTATCCCGGTCCCCCTTAGAAAGCCAATTCCTCCTTGGATTGTCCCCTTACTCACGTTTGTACTCCCCCCCCCGAGCTTCATTTCTCTTCCCCTGAAGCGTCTTCTTATGCCCTCTGATTGGCTCTCAATCCCTTGCAAAGCTGGTAGTCCGACAACACCGAGTAAATTTACCCAAACTGACCATCGTTTCCTTTCGAGTCCCCCTTCGCTTAGTGCTTCTCAAATTACAGGTTTTCCCCCATTTCATGTTCGGGAACATCAATTTTGGGTCCGCATCCCCCTCATTTTAGGTCTATCGCGTTGCTCTTCCCCCCCCGGAATCGCTTTGGACCCCCTAGCCCATTTTCTTCATTACCCCCCACGTTTTTATTTAAACCCCTAGGGATCGATACCCTTCCCGTCCAGACCAAGTTTTATCGATGCTCACATTTCGCCAAACCTGCACTAGGCATCACCGTTGGCTCTCCTTAGTACCCCGCATCGATTCAGATTTCTTCATCCCCCCTTCTGGGTCTCGCCTTAGGTTCCAACCACCAGCTTTTCTTTCGCCTCGTAGTCGATACCTCCTCATTCGCCAACCTGACCTCTCCACTTCTTAACGGTAAATCTCATGCGTATCCCGTTGGCTAAGCGCCTTCTTTTTCACCCCTTGTCTATTCCCTCTGCCGCTGGGCGACCTGTCCTTTGTGCCCCAACGCTCCCCATTCGGATAAAGGCGTTGATCATACTGTAGGGCGCCTCAGCCTCAGTTGATTAAACTCCCCTGAATCTTCCACCTTCAACTAGAGGCAGTCACGCGCTGCTGTTTCCCTCTTGGAACAGCCCCACCCCCATTTGACGTCCATTATGTTCAAGTTTTTGCGGCCCCGTCTTCGGGTCTGGTGACAATTTTAACGCTTTTGCTCGGTTTTTCCTTTTTTTTTACCACACCCCCCCAACTGTGATACTGCTTTCACAACCTTAGCTCCCCTCCTGGTGTGTCTGTATCTGTCCTGTGCCCGTTTTCGTACGGTGCCCCTATGACTGGCTTTTTCCCCCTGAAGACTCTCAAATGGTTTCCTCTCAATACACCCGAACTTTTTTACCTCCCTCAGACGGAGGCCTTCGGTCAGACCCCCATGTCTGGACCAAGAGTAACCCCAATTTCCCACTTTTCTCTTTTCTGGAGACACCTTTGCCCTCCCGAAATCGGACCTCTCCAAGAGCTTATTCTGTCTGTTATGGGTCAATCAAACCCAATTACGACCCCTGCTCTTTTCAATGGCGACCTCCCTTAGCGACCTTCCACATCGAGTCAGTTTGTGAACTTGCCACTTCAACTGCCCCCTTTTGAGGACCTTCTCTCTTCGCAGTGACCACCCTCCCCTCCCGAGAGAAATCCTCCTCCCTTAGTAGCCTTTTTTCTATCTGTATCTTTTTCTGATGCTCTCAGAAAAGTTTTTTCCCCCTTCAGTCGATTTTCGCCTCACCGGAAACCTTAACCCCCATCGTCCCTTTGCAGGACGCAACCAAAACCCCTGTCTTGATGCGGGCACCCCCACCGCACCAAATAACTCTCCTTTTTCTAATCAAAAATCGTTGAATCAGAAGTGTACGTGCGAGGGGCCTCTGTTGTCTCTCTCTTATGACCAACGGCGAAGCTTGTATGACTTATTGGGATGAGAACGCTTTAGTGCCCTCGTTCCGTTCCCCCAGGAAGTTTTTCCTTAACTCTTGCTCTTTCGTTCGGCCGTTCTTTTTTTCAAAGGTTCGCGTGTAGCTTTTATACACTGGCTCAACAGTTTTGTCACCTTTTCCCAGATCGAGAGTTTCGCATCACCAACCCCTAATGATACTTCCTCCTTCCTTTCCTCCCGAACTTGAAGTCATTTTCCGGTTTCCGACGTACTTCACCACATTCAATTTGCGTCTCCCCGGTTTGGACCCGGTTAGTCCTCTTTTATTCCCTTTTCTTTTGATTTTTTTCCGGTTCCCTTTTCCTCTCCCGCGCCCGTGAAAACTCCCAACCCATTGATCAAAGCATTTTTTCAGCCCCCCTTCTTTTCCTACTTTCTGTTTTTGTTTGATGTTTCTCGATTGTGTTCCCCCCTTTTTCCCTTTTTTTTTTCGTTTTTTTGCTGCAGGCGCGCTCTTTCTTGCCAGGTACCCGGAAGCATTTTCCCAAGGTTTCCCGCGCTTTTGGGACGGTTCCGACAGTCCCATTTCCCTTTTCTACAGTGAATGGGTGGCCACCCTGCCAATGGACTTCCGTGATTAGGCTTCAGGTTCTAGATTTCTTATTCCCCGTGACAAACCTAGACGCACACGCCTCTCTTCTCCCCCCCCCAAGTTTTCTCCTTTGAGGCTTTCCTTTCTATCAACCCCCCAACCGGTTTGTCCCCCTTTACCCCCCTCCTTAACTCCGAAATTAAGTCAGCACCTTCCCCGTCACTGACGTCGCGGGCCCCCCCACCCCCGGATTAATAAGCCAGAATTTATCAGACCCCGGCCCACTTGGACTTTACCTCAGCCGCGGTCCTTCCACATCCGTGCTTTTCCCGATTTTTTCATCTTGGAGACCCCCCCCTTTTCAATTTGTCGTTTGATGCCAACTCCCCCGGGTTAGGTGACTTCATCAATGGATGCTACATTGGGCCGTGCTTCTCCCCCCACCTCCGCCGTTCCTGGTGTTACCTTTTTCATTTTATTTTTCGTCATCGCGCAGTGATCCTACCCTCAGGATTTGTGAGCGGAGGTGCTTTCCCTCGGCTTGTTTTTTTCCCCTTCTCCTAGGAAAGGTTTAGCAGTGCGATTCCGTGACCGCCATTAATCGATAACCGAGCCTGTTTTGCCGCTCGGTCGACAGTTCCCGCGGTGTTTAATTTTTTTGATTTATCCCATACCATACATTTCATCGAAAGGGCATCGGTCTTTGGGTTCCATATTCGTCCGACGTCTCTTTTCACAAGCCTAAGTGCCCCCTTTTTTGTTTCGAGCTTGCCACAATTGTTCGTTCCTAGTTGCCCAGCTTTTGTCCGGTAGGGAAGTGTCCCAGTTTTCTGAGATTAGAATCCCCTTGCATTCGACAATTTAAGACTCCCAGGGATGACGACATACAAATTGATTAAAATCCTTCCCCCAAAAGGATGCTGGCTTCTTTTTTGCTTGGTTCTAAAGTTCCATTCAACAACCCCCCCCCCCCCCCCCCCCCCATTGATCGGATGTCAACCTTTCTCTTATTTTTATCCTAAATCACATACCATGTATCTTTTTTGGAGAACACCACTTGGTTATCCCACACCTGGTCACTAGTCCCCCATTGGTTATTTCGTACTTCTTTTGGACGCCTTTGGAAATTTTTTTTTTTTTTTTTCTTTTTTTTTTCTTCGTTCCCCGTCCTTCCTATGCGCGACCCCTGGTTTTTTAGATTTTCCCCCTCTGTGTTCGGTCCCCCTAAAGAAGTAAGCGCCTCGGTATCGCCCCTTGGCTTTTGCTCAAAAGTCCCGTACAAGGTTCTCCAATTTGCTCCTCCGGTTAATTTACCTGCGTCAAACGGTATGTTATCTCCAGTTTTCCGCGAAATTTCCTTTTTCGATATCTACTTCGGCCTTTCATCACGTTTTTCTTCCGTTCGTCGATCCCCACCCCCCCGGCCAGGGTCTTTTTCGAACCTCGGCTTTACGAATATCTCCCCCCCCTGTTGGACTTTGTTGTCTAGGTCGTATTCGAAAGTTTTCTCACGCTCCCTGACGAAATCTATCCCTCATTTCCTTTTGAGAATTTTTTTCAGAAAACCCTTGGTTTTTTTGATACCAAAAGCAGAGTTCCGGTTACTGAACCATTTCGGAGCTCCATGATTTTCGGTTCGGTTCCCCGGCAACATAATTTTGTGGCACTGAAGATGCATGTCGTCTGTAGCTAAAGAACTGCACCCTCCAGTATCTTTTCCTCAACGTGAACGATTTTTGGGCCTTTTACTCGGGGTTTTAGAAGGACTAACTTATTTTTTAGTACTTTCATACATATCTGTTTGACTCTCTACCTTCGTTTTCCTCGATCTACTGACTTATTTGAAGATTTTCCTATTGTTGACAGCTGGGGGTCCCAGTTATATTTTTTGCTTCCCCTGAACTGCTTTCCCAAGATCGACGATGAAATACTTTTTACCCCCTCCACTTTTTCTTCCCCATCATCGCCTTTGTTATCAACCCTCGTGTCATCTTTCTGAAAACACAACCATTCTTAAGCAAGAACCAATTTTTTGGTGTGATGGAGTTTGATGTTTATTTTTTTGGGTAGATACTGGGGGACTAACTTTGTCGTCCCTCCGCGACCCACTGCGAATGAAGAAGTCTTTCTTCCACTCAGACTGGCATCACGTATTAGACCTTTCCGCCACCTTCTCTCTTTACTCCTCCTCGTGGGTTTGTATATGTATGTAGCCCCTACCTATCCATTTCGGGCCTGAGCAACTCCTTTATTCTCTCGAGTCTTGCGCGGTCTCAACTTTTCCCAACAAGTGCAAACCACTAAAACAGCTCCCACGCCATCCACCCCCCCCTATTTTCCATTGATTCTGCAGATTTCGATTGTCCAACCCAACCGGCCTTTCACTCTTGTAGAAGATTGTGATCCCTTGTAGTTGTTTCCAAACCTTTGCGGGTTCTCCGCTTTTCCAGTTTTTCCGGTTTTGAAAATTAGGATCCCTTTATTAACCTCCCTTCTTCAGCTTCTTTTCTTCCCAGCTTGACTCCACATCGTGTTCGAAAAGCGATCGATAGCCTTCTCTCTTCAACGATCCGCAAGTGAGCCCCTGGCCCTAATTAAAGTCCCCCAAATTCTTTCCCCCTTCTGACAACGCGATGCGCAATGCCAAATTCCCCACTCTTTCAGTGAGAGCCCATACTTTCTTTTCATTGAGTTCGCTCAAATCCGGCTTCCGTTACCTCCTTGTCCAGGGTGGCCCCCCCCCCTTTTCCTGTTGTTGGTCGAACCGACCCTAAGGTCTTTCCTCGACGTTTCCAGCCTTTTATTCTTAGTTCCCTTAGGGTTTTGTGGACATTCTCGGCCCTTTTTGGGTTTCCCTGAACCACCCGGCCTTCTTTTTCACCACTTAGCTTTTCCCGAGCCCCATAGTCACGACCGGGGCCCCTTTATCAACAGTTACCCCGCTGCGCTTCATCACGTCCAGATTGTATTTTGGGAACTGCCCCTTTTTTTTTTACTGCGCAGTGAATTGGTTCATCTCCGCGTTTCCAACCACTTTTCTCGCGAGTAGATAATCGCATCCCCCGCTCATGATGCCCCCAACTACTCCCGGTTACTTTTGAAGTCTGCATCCTTTCTTCCATGCCGTATCTTTTTTCTTTTGCGCACCAGCCTTGGTATATTCCTCTTGAGTTTCCGACCGCCGTTCATTTCCCCCAGCTCCCATGTGTCGACCGCGCTCCTCCGGTTTTTTTTTTGCCTCCGCTACCCGGATTTAACTACATTAAAGCCCATTTCGATGCAATCAACAGGTTTTTTTTGGTCGGAGTTCCTAGCCTTTTGGTCCCTTACCCCCCCCAGTTTCTCTCAGAGTCGTTGAGGCGTCCCTATCCTTTTCCCCTTTTTCCCTTCTCCTTAGCAAGGTCTTATTCTGTATACAGTTTATTCCCAAAAGCTCGCCTAACCCTTACATTTTTTTTGAGTCCCTGTTACGGCTTTCAATGGAGAGGCTTTTCAAGATCCTTTTTTGACTGCACTCAGTCAAATGCTCGAAAAAACCTCCGAAGCCCCTGTATGGAGGAGAGAGTAATGCCATTTTTTTTTCTATTTCCCACTACCCCCTTTGCCTGAGTTTGTTTTTCCATCCCCTTTGCATCGGACCTCGCAACTTTATCCCCGCATTCCCTGGTGCTGGTCATTTTCTCACACCAAATTACACCCCCCCCCCTACATGCTAACGAAGTTTTCAATGACTGATCATCGATTCGATGAAATTTCCTGCGCACCAATTCCGCACTGGCTCCGACCTTCTCTTGCCGCCTTTCACAAACCCCGCCTACTGTTAACCTGTGACCTCTCCAACCAGGTAGTTACCCCCTGAGCTGCTTTGAAGCAGGATGCATCGCCTCAACTGTTCCCACCCCCCCTGCACTTCTTTTTTTTAACAACGATCCAATGCTCGTGACGGACCCCACGAACCAACATGGGCTTTTTGGTGTTGAAAACCGCCCCAAACGACTAGTACTTTGCTCCCCTATTCACAACCTATTTTTTTTTCCCCTTAGACGGGGCCGAGCAGTGTAATGTTCTGATCACCAAAGTTTGTACGGACTTGTCCTCTGTATGGAGACGCCAGATGATTGCCGCCGTCTTACGTACTTTCTTTCCCCTTAACTCCGGCTACTTTGTGCGTATTCGTCATAGTTTTTTGGGTTTCACAAGGGGTTGAGCCACTTGTATAAACTTTTTGCTCAATCTGCCTTCGCCAATTTAATTCGAGTTTTTGAGAACACACTACATTTTATTACGACTCCTTTTTTAAATTTTTTTTTCCTCAACTGCCATGTGCCCCATATGTCACCCCCTTTTCCCTTTTCCGGTCGAAATCCCGTTTCCCATTTTCCCCCGAGCTTATGAACGACCTTTATCGGCCTCGTAATCAGTTTCCGCGGACCCCCAAAATCCCCAGATACCATTTCCGACCCAT
>Ga0179593_1709317_pt1 | contig 15936 bp, 16 predicted proteins | sample CZODoug2_1_08_16_FD_185931 | JGI IMG/M metagenome (GOLD analysis project Ga0179593, IMG submission 185931) | Vadose zone soil fungal communities from Angelo Coast Range Reserve, California, USA - CZODoug2_1_08_16fungal (PacBio error correction) | ecosystem: Environmental > Terrestrial > Soil >... | reverse complement strand
CCTCTCTTCCCCTCCCCCACCGCGCCGGAAGCACCAGCACGGTGTCTTTTCCTGGCCAGGTCTTTCGTTTGGGCCCCCTTTTTTCCTTCTCTCTCTTTTTCTTTTTTCGCGCGATGAAAACTGCCAAGGCGATATCCATGTTCTCATGGCCCTTCTCCCTTGTCTTCTTCCCCCCCTTTTTTTAGATCGAGTCGAGATGAATCAACGTTCGGTGATGTAGGCAGCCCCGTGCTGCAGGTCAGGCCCAGGTGTCTTCTGTCGGTTCTCTTCCCCTTCCCCCTTTCCTTCTTTTTTTTCCTTTTTCCCCCCTCCCACCATAGGAAGGAATCGACCGAACAAGTGATCGAGGCCGAAAACCCTTTTCAGCCTCTCCTTTTCTTCCTTTTTCCTTCCCTTTCGAATGGGACAGGGCATCCGCAGCGACGATGCTTCATTCTGTCTCTCCCCCTTCCCTTCTTCTTTCTCCACCTAAACAAGAAGAAAAGACACCGGTTAGATAGGTCACCGGTTTACAACCCCCCCCCTCTTTTTTTTTCCCCCCCCCTGAACAAAAGGAAGTAGGAAGAATCGCCGACAGAAGATTCCTTCCTCCCTTTTTTTTTCCGTTTCGAGAAGTGAGGGTGGTACCAGAAACATCCCCGCCATCTGGAAAACTTGATTTTTTTTCTTTTTCTCTTTCTCCCTCTTTTTTTTTTCTGGAAGCGCACCATGATCTACGGCCCACGCCCGTTCTCTCCCCCCTTTTTTTTCCTTTCCTTTTTTGAGCTAGGAATAGAGATCGACATTCGCCGTCCCTCCCCTTTCCCCTTTTTCTCCCTCCTCCTTTTTTTTCGGCGTCGGGACCATGGGCCCCCTTTTCTTTTTTCCCTAAAGGCCCGCGTGCTCGGAGATTGAACCTCTCCTTATTTTCTTTTTTTCTTTTTCTTTCAGTTATTAAATGAAAAGAGATTGATCAGCGCATCCCATCTGCGGTCGTCTTTCCCCCTCCCCTCCTTTTCTTCCCCCCCTTTTTTTTTTTTCCTCAGGGAAAGGGAGGACTCGAAAGCTCGACCCCGGGGGGTGCCCTGTCCCCTACCCTCCCCTCTTTCTTTTTTTTTTTTCTTCTTTTCTTTTTTTCTTCCGCAACGATCCTGTACTAGCAAATCCCCGCGCGAAGACGAGGAGTGCCGGTTCTTCTCGTCTCCTTTTCCCTCCCTATTTTCCCTCCCCCTTCTTCTCTTTCCCTTTCTAAGCACGCGTTTCGCCGCAAGCGCGCTGCCGATCCGATTTTTCTTCCTTCCCTCCCCTTCCCCTCTTTCCTTTCAGAGAGGGGGGCGTAGTTGGTGAGATCCGATGACGCTCTCCATTTCCATTCTTTTCTCTTTTCCCCCCCTTTTTTTTTCCCTCTGGAGTAAAAGAGATGTAGGCAAGTAGGCCGCGGTCATCGAGTCCTTTCACTTTCCCCCTCCCCTCCCCTCCTCCCTTCCTCTTCTCCCTCTTTTTTTTTTTGTGGGAGAAGAGTTCGCCCCCGATGACATAGCTGCCCTCCCTTTCGCCTTTTCTCTTCTTTTCCCCGGCGGGCTAAAGAAAGTCGACCACTTTCTCTCCTTTCCCCCTCCTCCCCCCTTTTTTTTTTTTTCTTTTTTTTTATTTTCTACGATTTTACCCGGTCGATCTGCCGGTCGGTCCTCCTATCCATTCATCCCTTTCTCTTTTTTTTTTTTTTTCCGAAGAGGTAATGGGCAATTCCAGAACTCGTGCCTCTCTGCCCTTTTTCCTTCTTTGTGTAGGGAAAGAAGACGCGGCCCGCCTCCTCTTCCCTTTTTCCCCTCCCCTTTCCTTTCTTTCCAGAATGTGAAGAAGCGCTTTTCTTCCTCCTTTTTAAATAGAAGGAGATAAATAAAAGCGCCTGTATCTCGTCCTTCCCCCCCCCCCCCCCCCCTTCCCCCTTTTTTCTCACAGTTTGCAGTGACTGCCCTCTTCTTTCTTTTTTTTCTCCCTTTTCTGAGACGATAGTTGAGAGGGGAACGACGCTGTTGGTCCTCCCTCGTCTTTCCAATTCTTCCTTTTTCTTTTTTTTTTTTTTCCTTGCCCAGAGCCAAGAGCTGGATTGAATCGAGCTCGTGGCGGCCCCGGGCTGGTCCTCCTCTTTTTTTTTTCCCTTTTTTTCTTTCCGAGTTATCAGATTTATTTGAGTGGCAAACCACGCCGAAGCACGATTTGCCCCCCTTCCTCTTTTTCCTTTCTTCTCCCCTTTTTGAAAAGGAAAGTAGAGTGAAAACTCCGCGCGCATCGTATTCTCCCTTTTTTTCCTTTGGAGAAGAGAGGGACTGTATCATCCTTCTCTTCTCTCCCTCTTTTTTTTTTTCGGAGATGGATCAAGCGAGAACAGAAAGCGTCCGGCTTGCCCCTTAGTTCCCTCCCTCCCTCTTTTTTTCTCCTCTCTTTTCGAGAGGAGAAAGATAACCAACTGCCTCTTCTCTCCCTTTTTTAGGAAGAGCTCGTCCGCCGCACGATCAAAGGTCAGCTTTCACTCTTTTTTTCCCCCCCCCTCTTTTTTTTTCTTTCCTCATGGGGGAGATGAAAGAATAAATTGCCCGGACTCGACGCTCATTCATGCCTTTTGTCCTTTTCTTTTCCTTTTGATGGCGTTTTCCCCCCCCCTCCTTTTCCTCTTCTTCTTCCTAGTCGAAGAGAGATGAGGAGAAGGTCTTCTGGTAGGCGATTGATGCCCTTTTCCCCTCCTTTTTTCTTCCTTTTTCTCTTTTTTTTTTTCTTGCAGTAGTGGTGAGGTGGTGCTGTTCCCTTTTCTCCCTCCCCTTTTTTTTTCTTCTTCCGCAAATTAGAGAGAGAGACTTGGGTCGAGATGCTTCGTTCTCTCCCCTCCTCTCCTCTCCTTTTTTTCTTCTTTTAGGTAGATTAAGACGATGGTAGGAAACTCCTCGGGTGAATTGTGTCCTTTTTCCCCCCCCCCTTTCTTTTTTCAGAAGAATTTAGTAATGAAATAGGCCACACATCAGACGCTCTGTCCTTACATCTTCTCACTTCTTCTTCTTCCCCCCCCCCCCCCCCAAACCATCCATCCCCGCCCCGTTTTTCTTCCCTGCTCTCTCTCTTCTTCTTCTTCCCTTCCCTCCCCTTTTCTTTCCTTTTCCTTAAGAAAACATGGATATCGCCTGGAAGTTTCATCGCGGGCTGTCTCCGTCCTCCTTTTTTTTTTTCTTTTTTTTTCTCTTTCGAGTTTAATAGTGCTCGCGTCCACTTTTTTCCCCTCCCCATTTTTTTTTTTTCTGCTGGTCGATACCGCGAACCCGGGCGAATTGTATTCTCCCCTTTTCCCCCTTCCCTTTGAAAGGGGAGCATACCATTAGAACAGGGTTCGCGGTACTACCTAATCTCCCCACACCTTCCCCTTTCCCCTTTCCCCTCCCCCTTTTTATCCCTCCCCCTTCTTTTTCCCCAGAAGGATATTAGCCGGATCGCCGCGATTAAACTTCCCTTCTCTCTCCCCTGCTTCCTTTTTTCTTTTCTTTTCTTTTTTTGCGAAAATAGATCGAGTAGAGCGCATTCAAACGTCGTTTTATCCGGCCATCCCCCCTCTTTTTTTTCCTTTTCCCTTTTTTTTTCTTTGGCAAAGGATTGGCTAGGTGAGAGGACGCGTGTGGCTCACCGAGACAAATTCCTATGCGTTTCCCTGTGAAGGTCTTCTTCTTCCCCTTCCCTCTTTTTTTTTCTTTATTAAAGAAAGATATAGACCCAAGTCTCGCGCTCGAATGGCCTTCATTCCTCCTTCCCCCTTCTTTTCTTTCCTCCCCCCCCCTCCCCCCTCCAAGAAAAAGGGTAGCTCGGCTCACCGTTTCCACCCCCCCTCTTCCCCCCCCCCCCCCCCCCCCCTCCTCTTTCCTAAAGGAATGAGGCCTCCATCGCGCGTCCTCCCTTCTTTTGTCAAAGGATAACGCACGAGAATGTGCCGTTCCCGGCCTCTTTTTTTTTCTTTTTTTTTTCTTTTTTTCTTCCCTTCAGAGGACAAATCCAATAAATAAAAAACGCCCGTGCTCCAAACGTCCGCCCTGCCCCTGCCTGCTCGTCCGGTCGCTCCCTCCCCCCCCCCCCTTTCTTTCCTTTTACGGATATGCCCGTTGTAGGAGGACCTCGTTCACTTCCCTTTCCTTCTTCTCTTTCAAAGAGAGATAGATCATCTGCCTTTTCCCTTTTCTGGGGGGAGGCTTCTCCTCCCTCTTTTTACTTTTTTTTCCTCTGGAAGAAGAGTCAGGCCGAAGGCGGTCGTTCGTGGTCCCATTTTCCTTTCCCCTCTTTTCTTTCCCCCCAATAAGGGAGGAACGGCCGAGTTCCTTTCCTTTCCTTTCTTCCTTCTTCTTTCTTCTTCTTTCTTTGGAGAACTCGAGAGCGCGGAGTTGCCCGCCCCCTGTCTTCCTCCCCCCCTCTTTTCCTCTCCTCTTCCGATAGTTGAGTGGTGACTCCTCGTTCGTCTTTTCTTCCCCCCCCCTTCCTCCCTTACCCTTTTTCCTCGACAGAATAGAAGAGCCCCGAAACTCCGCTTACCTCCCTTTTCCCCTCCCCCCCCCCTTTCTTTTTTCTGAAGATGAAAGAAAGAGAACTGTATTCGAAAAGCCCCGCCGCTGTAAGACGTATTCTTTCTCTTTCTTTCTTTTTTTTTCCTCTTCTCTCCAAGTGTAGAAGCAGACACGGTCGAACGTATACGCCCCTTTTTTCTCCGCCCCTCCTTTCCCTCTCCTCTTTTTTTCTTTTTTTCCTTTTGAGAGAGCGGGAGTAGTTGGTGAGATCAGTGAAGAGATCCATTTCCCTTCTTGGTACTGCTTTCCTCCCCTCTCTTTTCTCCCTTCTTTTTTCCCGAGATGTAGGAAACAGTAGGCGCGGGTCCAGCTGATTCTCCTTTCCCTCCCCCTCTCTCCCCTTTCTTTTTTCTTTTGGAGGGAAAGAGTATAGGAAAAGATGTTTTCTTTCCCCTCTTCTCCCTCCCTTTAGGAAATAGTAGTAATCGATCCAAAACATCTTACTTCCCTTTCTCCCTTCTTTTATGAAAGGAACGGAAGATAGACCGAGGTAAAAGTCGTCAGAAAATCTCTCTCTTTTTCTCCTCTTTTTTTTTTTTTCTTTCTTCCTTAGTTAGGGGACTTAATACATGGGTCGACTTCTTTGGCTCCTCCTGTCCCCCTTTTTTCTTCTTCTTCTTCCCCCTCTTAGGATAGAAATAATTCTCCAGAGGGTCCTCTTTTCCCTTTTTCCTCAAAACCGGTGCTATCCCTCCCCTCTCTCCCCTTCCTTATGAAAGGATTGAAACGCAAGTCTGTGCTGCTCTTTTTCCTTCCCTTCCCCCCTTTTTCTTTTTTTAAAATAAGACGTGGAAAGGATCAGCCGTCAATGGCCCTTTCTCTTTCTTTCCTTTTCAAGGATTCAACAACTACCCCGCTCTCTCTTTTCCCTCCTTCCTTTTTCCCAAAGTACTGAAGTGACGGGACAGTAATACATCCGTCTCCCCCCCCCCTTCCTTCTTCCTTCTCTTTCTTGAGTAGCGAAAAGTGCGCGATCGTTTTCTCGGACGCCTCACTCCTTCTTTTTCCCCTTTCGAGACAATCTCTTTCCCCCTCTCTTCCCCCTAGAAGGAAAGGAAGGCGGGGCGGTCCGCTTCCTTTCCCCCTTCTTTCCCCTTTTTTTTTTTTTTTTCCCTATAGGATTGAATAGAGATAGTGGCGCTTCTTTGTAAAGCGGCGTTTCGGGTGGCGCGTCCCGTTTCTCTCTTTTCTCTCCTTCCTTTTATCTGACGTGGCCTCACAGCACGACGCCACGATTGCCCCACGCCCTGCTCTTTTCCCCTCTTTTTTTTCCTGAGATGATAAAGATAGGTGCAGTGAATAACGGTTCTCGTTCCCTTTCCCTCTTTTTTTTTTTGAGCTGTGCGCGCGCCGCGCTTCCCTCTTTTTTTCTTCCCTTCTTTTTTTTTTCTTTTTTCTGATCACGGCGCGCACGAAAGCTCCGGCTGGGCCAATGGTCCCGACGCCTCCCTTCTTACCCCCTCTCTTTCCCTCTTCCCCTCGCAAATGGATTCCGCCGCGCTTTTAGGCCCTCCTCCCCCCCCTTTTTTTCTTCTGCAGAGATCGTCCGCAGCACGATCACACGGGCAGACGTTCACGATGTTTTACTCCTTTCCCCTTTCCCTCCTTTTCCCCTCGAAGAGACATTCATTGGAATGGAGTAAGGTGGAGAAGCGTTTGCTGGATTGGCTTTTTTTTCCTCTCCCTACCTTCCCCCCCTTTTTTTCGCTCGGCCGGGACGGAACATCTAGTGGGGGCCGGGCGCGAATTCCCCCCTCCCCTTTCCTTTTTTTTTTGGGTGGAATCACAGAAGCATTGTACGCGATGGGCCTGTTTGTAAACGTTTTTTTTCCCCTTTTTCTTTTTCCCTCCCCTCCCCCACGAACAAGAAAGAGAGAGGGGAAAGGAGAGCGAATGAAGATAGTCGCGGCGGACGTGCCGTGCCCTGCTAAGCTTTTCTTTTTTCGATCGAACCAGCCCGCGCGCTCCTTTCTTTCTTTTTTTCTTTCTTTTCTTCACTTGTTAGTAGATTCCTTAAGATGGTGGACACTCTAGGATGGTCTCGGTGAGCACACACTCTTCCCTCCTCTCCCCTTCCTCCCCCCTTCTTTTGGACAACCGATCAGAGATGAGTCATGACGCTGCGCCGGAGTGCTGCCGTCCATCACTAGTTTCTTCCCTTTCCTCCTCTTTTTTTTCTTTTTTTTAAGCAGGTGTGCGCTGGGTTTTTTTTTTTCTTATTTCCTTTTTCCCTTTTTTTTCCTCGCGACCGTGGTTTCACGATGCAGCATCCGATTCCCCTGCACGGACAGCGTTTCCTCGTGCCTCTCCTTCACCTTTTTCTTCTCGGTGGTGGATATTATGCGTCGATACCGCGAACTGGTCTAATTCTTCTCCCCCCCTTCCTCTTCTTTTGGGGAAAGTGGAGCATCCATTCGCCGGCGTCTTCGCTTCTTCCCTCCCTTCCTTTCTCCCTTCCCCCAGTTACAGGAGAGCAAGAGGAAACGCTGTACCGTGCAGAGTGACCGGCTTCTTCCTTTTTCCTTCTCCCCTCCCCTTTTTTTTTCCTTCTACTCTCCTTTTTTCCCTTCGAGGGAGAAGGAGAAACCAGAGCAAAGCGCCGGTGGACTGTCCCAGTTCCTCATCTTTTTCTTTTTTTCAAAAGTTACGGTGATGTACGGCAAGCCCTTTTCCATTTTTTCCTTTTTTTTTTCCAGGGCGGCCAAAAGGCTTGGCTCTTTTCCTCCCTTCTTCCTGTTTTTCTTTTTTTCTCCTATCCTCTTTCATAAATAGACGCCTCGCTGGTGCGATCACGCCTCTTCGACCCAGTCTTTCCTCTCCTCTTTTTTTCTTTTTCTACGTTAGTGAGAAGAAACGAAACACTCACACGACCACGACAACGGTTAGCCGGCCACCCTTTTCCCCCCCCCCCTCATCTTCTTTTCCTAATAGAAGAAAAGAAGATCCTGCAGCATCATTCTTTCCTCTTCTTTTTCCTCTCAGGAGAGAGAATGGAGGGAAGTCTTAGCGGAATGTGCGGGTGTTACCAGAACATCCCCTCCTTTCACCCTCTTTTCTTTTTCCTTTTTTTTTTTCGGAAAGGGAGAGGGAAAGCGCACCAGGATTCGGACCCACGCCCTGCTTGCTTTCGGGTTTTTTTTTTTTTTTTTTTTCTTTCTTTAAGAGCTAGGCATCGATGCTCGATCCCCTTCCCTCTCTTTTTTTTTTCTTGCTCATCCGCGGCCGGGGAGAGAAATGGCGTCACCGCAGGTCGAGCGCCATCCTCCTATTTCCCCTCCCTTTTTCCCTTTTTCCTTGTGAACCAGCGCTCCCAGCGAGAACTCGAGCAAATAGGCGGGACCGCCGCCCGTTTTCCCATTTCTTTTCCTTTTTTTTTTTTAAGTTGAACTTGTGAAATAGAAGCGCGAGAGTTTAACTCGACCGTTCTTCACTGCACCTCTCTTCTTCCTCCTCCCTCTCTACAAAGAGCCGTGAGTGGTGCATCGTGGCGTTTTTGCGTGGTATGCCCCTTTCCCTCTTGGGCAAAGTGAAGGGAAAGGGAGGACGCGGACAGCTCGACGCGCCCGAACGCCGCTGACGCCTTTCCCCTCCCCCTCTCCCTTTTTTTCTGAAGACCGAGAACTGTCCTTCGAAAATCCCCGCCGCGAAGCGAGGAGTGCTAGTGCTCCTCTCTGCCTAAAGATAGGAGAAGCGGCCCCTTTCTTTTCCTTTCGACCCGAAGATGCGCACGATCACGATGTCGTACGTCCCGTCACTGCAACGGTGACATTGGCTTACCGTCCTCTTCTTTTTTTTTCTTCCGATAAAGGGGCAAGGAATGGGATTGATCGCCGTCTCTTCTCCCCCTCCCCCCTCTTTCCTCTCTTTCTTCGGTAAGACGAGTCGTAAAGGTCACGCCCGCGCTACCCAGCTTTTTTCCCCCCTTCCCTCTCCTTTTCCTTTTTTTTTTTCAAAAGAGGAAATAGAGGCCGCCACGGAGGGCGCCTTTTCTTTTCTTCTTCTCTTTCTTTTTTTTTTTTTAGAAGGCGAACAATGTATCGAATGTAGTCCCGACCTCTCCTTCTTCTTCTTCCTTTCCTTTCCCCCTTTCTCTCCCCCTTTTTTTTAGAGATTCTACGACTTGTACCCGGTCGATCTGCCGGTTCGGGCGCCGAGCCTCCGCCCCTTTTTTCTTCTTTTCCCCTCTCCCTTTTTTTTCTTTTTGTCATGGGGCAAGTCCAGAATGAGCTCGACATCATTCTCCGGTCGGCGCTTATTTCCCTCTTTTCTCCCCTTTTCTCCCTTTTTTTCTTCCCCTTTGGGTAGCGCGGGGCGTGACCGGTGAACGACTCTGCGGCCTCCGGTTCCTCCTTTCTCCTTTCTTCCTTTTCCTCCAGCTCGTTCAAGGCACGGTGCTGACGATTGCGAGAGCCCCCGCCCTTCTCTTTCCCTCCCCCCTCTTTTCCCCTTTTGTGCAATCAAGCTGCGTTCATCCAATTCACCTTGCCTTTCTTTTTCCCTTTTCTTAAAAGGGGAGTATTACGTTCGAGTGTCTTCCCCCTTCCCAGCTGCGACAGATAGTCGCGGACGCCACGCGGTGGGGCGACTCCTTCTCCCCCCTTTCTTTCTTTGGGGATTTGCGAAGGACAGGGAGCGGGCGGGCCCTCTTCTTCCCTATTCCTCTCTTCTTTTTCTTCGGCGTACGAGGAGTTGTAGGGGCGGCGTCGAGTGTAGGAGTCCGCCCTCCCTTCCCCTCCCTTTTTTCTTTTGCACCAAGCGTTATGCAGAAATCTTCTAATCTGAGGCCTCCCCTCCCCCCTCCCTCTCTTTTTTTCAGAGGAGGAGAGGAGACCCCCAGGATAGGGGAAGTGAAAGAACGGTTCCTGAGTTGGCCTTTTCCTTTTTTTTTCTTTTCCCGTGAGAGAGCCGCGCCGTTTTTTCCGAGAAACGCGGCCGTTTCAGCCTGATTTGCTGCGTCCTTTTTTTTTTTTTTTTTCGGCCCATGGCCCGACGACGCCCGGCCTGACGATGCTGCCATCGAGCTGGCGCTCCTCCCCTTTCTTTCCCCTTTAGTCGCACGATGTGAATCCTTCCTCCCCTTTTTTTTCGCCGCACGATCAACGGGGCAGACGTTCACGCTGTCCCCCCCCCCTTTCCCTTCTTTTTTTCTCATTCATTGGCATGGCGTACGGTTGGAGAACGCGTTTTGATGGAGTGTATTGGGTCCTCCTCCCTCCTCCTCAAGAACATTAGCGAAAGAATCAAGCAGGCGATCGGCCGTACGGCAACATTCTAGTGGGGGTCCCCTTTTCTTTCTTTTTCGGCGATGGAGCATAATTCAGTTTGGGCGGGAATCACAGACGCATGCGCTGCTGGTGCCTGTTTTTTCCCCCTTTTTTTTCTTTCTTTTTTCCTGCACAATAAATATATAGTTTACCGCGCGAGCATGACGCTCGTCGCGGCGGATGCCTGCCCCCCTTTTCTACTTTCTTTTTTTCACCGGCAGCAACAGCCTCTGTGAACAAGGTTGTCCTCTCTTCCTTTTTCTACAAAGCCTTTGGCCGACCTTCGCCGCCATTCGCAGCCTTCGTCCGCCGCCTTTTCGTCCCCTTCCTCTCCCCCCTCTCCTTTTCTCTCTAGAATAATATATTTGCGACGGTCGAATGGGGCGGGACGATGCGATGCTCACTGTTTCTCCCCCCCTTTTTTCTTTTTTTTTTTTTTTCTAGGCAGTTTAATAGCGGCGACCGGCGAAGATCAGTTGGTTCCCTCTCTCCCTTTTTTTTTCCCGTGCTCGCGTCAAACGGGGTGACCAAAAGAAGACCTGGCATGGAAAGACACCGTGCTTTGCTGCCTGCTCCCTTTTTTTCTTTTTTTTTCCCCCCCCCCCCCCCCCTTTGTTGTGGGTGAGAGAGAGCGGAGATTCTGTACAGTGGAGCATCATTCGACCGGGTTGCGTATCGCCCCTCCCACCCCCCCCTCCTCCTTCCTCTTTCCACGCTGTCAGTGCAGGTGAATCGGAATGCTGCCTTCCCCTTTTCCTAAAGGGATTCGCCGGTCCGCCGCGCTGCAACCTTCCCTCCCTCTCTTGTGGACGCACAGTTAATCACGGCATAGTACAGCACCATTCGACCGTCTCCCAACTCATCTCTTTTTTCCCCCTCGTCAGGACCAGCCGTATGATCGGGTGGGACGATTCAGTACCTCACCTTCCTTCCCTTTTTTCTTTTTGAAGGGAGAAAAGGCTTTGCTAGGGTAGCGGCTGACGCGTTGTGGTCTTCCCCTTCTTTTTCCTTTTCCCCCCGGTTAAGAAGAGAGGTGGAAGGTCTGCCAAGAGTAAATCGACTACTAGAGCTCGGCTGTTGCTATCCACGCCTTTTTCTCCCTTTTCTTCTTTTCTTTTTTCAAGAGCAGATTGAGGGTGCGTTGTGTTCGAGAAGTTAGTGAGATTAGAACCGCCCCTTCACCACGACTCCCCCTCCCCCTTTCTTTTTTTCCCCCCTTCGAAAAAACCGGAATGAGGAATCCATAGCCCCTCCCCCTCCTCTTCCCCCATTAACGATGGGAGGGGACCTCTTCGGCCCGTCTCCCTCCCTTTTTGTACCAGAACATCCCCGCCTCTGGAAACTTTCTTTTTTCTGTTACTTTTTTTTCCAGTCGGCCAAGTGATTCTTGAGCGGCACCATGCTTTTTTTTCCGACCACTCCCCTCCCCTTCGTCCCCCTGGGGAGAGTACATCTCTCTTGGGGGATAGGGAGCGAGGCGTCGCTCTTTCTTTGAAAGAGCAAGATCCTCTTTTTGAGAATGGCGTCACCGCAGGTCGGAGCGCCAATCTCCGGCGTCCTCCTCTCTTCCTTTTCCAGACGGAGCTTTCGGAGCGCCGTTGATCCATCGCCCAGTGGACCCCCTCTTCTTCCCGGCTTGCCCCCCTCTCCCCCTCCTTCTTTTTTCCCAGGAAAGAGAGGAGGAGGATACTCCTTTTTTTTTTTACGAGAGAAGGGGAGAGAAGAGGAGACGGACGTTGAACTTGTTCGACAATCGATCGCCTCTTCTTTTTTTCCCTCTCCTTTTGAAAGAGGAGGACCCGGCTCGGACCCCCTCTCCTCTTTCTCTTTTGCGTGGAGGAAACTAAGAGAGAAGATCGGCAGGACCTCGGTTCTCCCTTTCTTTCTTTCCCCCAGAAAAAGAGAGGAAGAAAGGCGGAAGACTCAACAGCTCCGCTTCTTCTATTGGGGACGGAGGAATAGCAACGGGCCGTGCCAGCCCGCTCCCTTTCCCTTTTTTCTTTTTTTTCCGGGGAAAAGGACGAGTCGCCCCACCGAGTGCTCTCTCCCTCTTTGTTTTTTCCTTATAAGACAGGTTTCGACGGCACGACGCTGCTGCCGATCACGCTTTTTTCCCTTTTTTCTCTTCTCTTTTTGTTATGGGAGAAGAGAGAGGCGGCGGAGTTGGTGAGATCCGTGACGCGCTTCCATTTCCTTTTCTTTCTTTCTCCGAGCTGGCTCCGTGCAAACGTCGTAGTTGTGCGGAGTCACCGCGCTGTCTGCACCGTCTTCCTCTTTTTTCTTCAAGGAATTGGAGGCAGCAGTTCATCGCGGGCGGGCCGCGTCTCCCCCTTTTCCTTTTTCCCCTCCCGGGAGAATGATGTCGAGCTGCGAGTCTGCTTGCACCGGCCTCTTTCCTTTTTTCCCAGGAAATTATACTGATTGAGGATGCTCTGCTGCCCGGACGGCAGATCGACGGTAAACGTCGTAGAACCCTTTTTCTCCCTTCTCTTTTCCCCCCCCTCCTTTTTTTTTCTCTTTCTTCTTGGGACATTCGAGTTAAATGGTCGACTCTTTAGCGCCGCGGTCCTCTTTTTTCTTTCTCTTTCTCCCTTTTTTCCAGAAATAGCAGCTCGACATCATTTCTCCCGGGCTGCATTCTCCTTTTCCCCTTTTTCCCTCCCATTTTTCTTCTTTTCTTTTTAAAAGAGGAAGAGGAAAGAACGAGAGGAAGGGCCGCCCTCTTTCTTTCCCTTCCTTTCCTTTAGTGAACCGTGGACGCTCCCCCCTTTCCCCTCTTTTTCTCAGAGGGGAAGAAGAGAACAACTACGACTTTTCCTTTTTGAGGAAGAGTGCGGCTTTTTTTGAGAAAAACGAGCCCGCCGCCGTCGCCCAGAAACGACGCCCCAGTTCCTTTTTTCCCCCCTTTTTTTTCTTCCTGGAGGACAGAAAAAAGGGGAGATAGTTAGAAGTTCGGAACGTAGACGAGTTGAGTACGCGCCCTCCTTGCCTCGCTTTTTTTTTTCTCCCTTTATTTCAATAAGAGGAGGTAGAGGAGGGGATTTGAGAAGGACAGGAGCGGGCGGGCCCTCGTCTTTCTTTTTCAACAAAGAGAGGTAAAGAGCAAAAGAGCAGTTATGCCCCTCTCCTTGAAAATCGGATCTTCCCTCCCTTTCTTTCTTGGAGGGAGAGCGGACGAAAGGCCCTTCCCCCCCTTTCTGAGGAAGGGGGGACTCCCCCTTTTTTTTGAAAGAAGGAAAGAGGACAACAAGCACGAGCTTGTCTACATCGGTGGGGCCACGCCTCTCTTTTTCCCTCCGTTGAAAGAAAGGTGAGAGTGAACTCCGCTCTCCTTCTTTTCCCCCTTTTCAGTGAGAGAAGAAGACGACGGAAGAATAATATTGAACGCAGGTCAGTCAGCAAGAGCACGCGCCTTTCCATCTTTATCTTTTTTCTCTTTTTCTTTTTTTTTTTTCTCCGGCTGGAAATGGTAACGACGAAGAAAGGACTGACAGATGCTGCCATGGGAGATCTTTTTCTCTCCCCCTCATTTTCTTTCTTCTAAGTGAGAGGGGAGGCGAGCTGATAGATATCGAGGCCGGAGCTCGTCTCGTCCCCCTCTTCCCCCCTTCCTTCTCTTTTTCCCCCCTTGGCGACTAGCGAGCAATTCATTGGCATGGGAGTACGGTGGGAGAAACGCGTTTGATGGAGTGTCTTTTTTCCCTCTCTCCTCTCCCCCCCCTGGCCTGTAAGGCAAAACATCTAGATGCGGGGACGGGCGCGAAGGTCCCTCCCCCTCTTCTTCTCCCGACGCATGAGCTGATGGGACGGTTGGAAACTGTGTTGGTAAACGGTTGATCCGATCTTCCCTGTTTTTCTGAAAGCAGAAAACAAGCACCCTCAATCTCTCGTCCCGGCGCTTCCCCCCTTCCTTTGAGAGCGTCGGGATCGCAACAGAACGAAGCGCTATGTAGTTCGATGTACGCTTTGAGCTGACCGCAGCACCGCCGCTCTGCTGAACAGTTTTTCTTCCCTTCCTATCCCCTTTTTCCCTGCAAACAAAGCGTCAGACGCGACCTAGCCCCACTCTTTGCCTCCCCCCCCTCCTTTTTCTTGTCCTGACGCTGCGACAGGGGGCTTCGTACATCACGAAGTTGAGGCAGCTCGCTCGCTCTCTTTTTTCCTTTCTTTTTTTTTTTCCCTTCTTTTTTTGTGAGGATCCCGCGACGGGCCCAGGAGAACATGGAATCGCATGGCAGTTTCAGCGCGGCGAGCCGCGCGAAGATCCGTTTGGTTCCCCTCTCTCCTCCCCCCCCTTTCCTCTTCTGAAAGACAAAGTGATGGTGCATGCCGGCGCGGTGGTGGATATTCTGGCGATACCCGCTCCCCTTTTCTCCTTCGATGTTTTCCCTTTTTTCTTGCCTTCCCCGCACGTTTTGTATAAATGCAAGGTCTTCGTTGGGCACCCCGTGACGGCGAGCACGAGTAAACCTCTTTTTTCCCTTCCTTTTTCCCTTTTTTCCGCGATGAAACTGCCAGGCGATATCCATGTCTACATGGCCCGTCGCGGGATCCTTCAACACCCAGCTCCCCCCCTTTCTTCCCTTTTTTCTTTTTTTTTTTTTTCCGGCAAGCCCTCCGTGCGCAGCGTCAGGACCAGCGTCTTCTCTTTTTTCCCTCTCCCTCTCCCCCTGGAAACAGGCCTTCCCCTCCTTTCCCTTTCCTCTCGGAAAAGGCTTGGGCTAGGTTTTTTTCTTCCTTCTCGACCCCAGCAGAGCGGTGCTGGCCAGGCTTGCTCAAAGCGTACATCGACTACATCTCCTTTTTTTTTTTTCGTAGGCGCGCCGGGTGAAAACGAGGGATTGAGGGTCGTGTGTCGCGGTCCCTTTTTTTTATCTCTCCCACTCCCCCCCCTTTTCACAGTGTAAAAAAAAAAAAGTTTAAAAAAAAGGCGCCCATCAGGCATGCGTCCTTCTTCCCCCGCCCCCCCTTCCTTTCTCTTCCCCTTTTTCCGGATAAGAAAGAGAAGGTTGACGTTACGGCCGAGCGGCATGCTGGCTTTCTTTCCCTCCTCTTTTTTTTCGTGACTTACACATTACAATACATCAAAAGCGTTCTCCAACCGTACGGCCATGCCAATGAATGCCTCGTCGCGTTCTTTCCCCCCTTTCTTTTTTCCTTCCTTTCGAGCTCGGCATCGAGATCGATCATCTCGCCGTCCCTCTCCACTTCCTCTTTTCCTTTCTTCTTTCAAAGCAGGTCGGAGCGCCATCTCCGGATGGCATCCTTGTCCCCTGCCTTTTTCTTGAGGACAATGGGAAAGAAGGAGATTTCGTAGAGCGCACGTGAATTCCCTCTCCTTTCCCCCCTTCCCTGGAAACGGAGCGTATCAGTCCGACTGACCTTCCTTCTTTGCTCTTTCTTTCTTCCCCTCTTTCGTTTACGAGACAGTTATTAAATGAAACGAGCTTGATCAGCGCATCACTCTTCCTCTTCTTTTCCCCCCCTTCTTTTGAGGAAATCAGATAAGAAGACGTCCAGACGCGGGTGCGACCGTTTCCTTCCCCGTTTTCTCCTTCCCTTTCCCCTTTTTTACGCCCGGGGCCGAAACGAGCTCGTGCAATCCCCTCTCTTTTTTTTTCTTTTTTTTCCCAGAAGAGAAGACGAGGAGTGCTAGTGATTCGAGCCGCCTTGGCAATCCGATTTCTCCCCTTCTTTTTTAACGTATTACGCCCCGGTTCCGCCGCCAGCGCTGCTGCCGATCACGATGTCGTACGGTCCCGTCCACTGCAACGGTGAATGGCTTCCCTCCTTTTTCTTTTCCCTTTCCTTTTTTTTTTTCGGGAAAGGAGGGATTGATCAGCCGTACGAGTGCTCCGCAATAGTCAGCACCTTTCCTTTTTCCTCTCTTCCCTCCTTTTTTCTTCGTTCACGTAACGCCGCGCGACCCAGACTTGGCGGCAGGCGTTCATCGCGGAGTTTCCTCTTTTCCTTTCCCCTCCCTTCCTCTCTTTCCCGATGGGAAAAGCTGAAGCCCGGGAGAATGAGTCGAGCTGCCGTTCTTCTCAGACAAAAAACAAGCGTCCCTTCTTTTCCCCCCCCGAACTATACTGATGCGG
>Ga0179593_1403704_pt1 | contig 15936 bp, 18 predicted proteins | sample CZODoug2_1_08_16_FD_185931 | JGI IMG/M metagenome (GOLD analysis project Ga0179593, IMG submission 185931) | Vadose zone soil fungal communities from Angelo Coast Range Reserve, California, USA - CZODoug2_1_08_16fungal (PacBio error correction) | ecosystem: Environmental > Terrestrial > Soil >... | reverse complement strand
CTCCCCGTGCTTCTGGTTTACCCACTGAACTTGTTGATGAGGGTGTTTTTGGCGTCCCCCTTTTTTTTCCCCCCCTTACGCCCTTACCCCGTTACTGTTTCCCTTCCCGGTCCGCCTGTTTTCTCAGAGTGGTAACACCCCCAATTACTTCTTTCCCGCAACCCTCCCCTTTTTTTCATTTTCTTCCCCTTTCCATGTTTTTTATTGGGCGATATGGTCGTTCCTTCCCGGTTTTGTCGATGGTGTGATTTGAACCCCCCACTGCGTCCTTGTGGTTTGAGATTTTTCCGGTTGACCTTCCGTTGACACACGTCCCCTGGCCCAGTCGGCCTTTTTCTGGGTTTCTTGTACCAACCTATCTGCCCGTTACCAGAATTTATTTCCTTTTGGAGAATTGGCCCTTGAGCGGTTTTTTAGCCGTTCGTTTTTTTTTGTCCCTTCTGTTACCGCCCCACACCGGTTCCCTCAGGCGCTTGCGTCCCCCCCCCCACCTTTGAGCCCCGGAAGTCCGATTCCTTTTGTTTGAGAAAACCCGTGCTTTCAGATTGATGGGATGTGTGTTGTTGTCGACTTTGGGCCCCCCCCACCTTCTTGTTTTTTTTCTTTTTCAGATCCCCTTGCAATGGCCTGTTGGCGTCGTTGTTCGAAGCTTCCTTGTTTGCTTTGTTTTTTTTGAAGTTTCAGGAGTTGTCGTTCGGGCCGGTTTCCTCCTTTACCTCCTGTTGAAAAAATTCCTGACAAATTTTGTGTTTGGGAAAACAACTTTTTTGGATGGCAACTGTGGTTCGGCCGTCCCCCTGCCATTTTGCCCCCGCCAGCGCCCTGCCTTTCTTCTTTTTGCGGTTCCGGCGCCCCTCCCGAGGGACCTGCAGTGATCTCCCCTTTTTGTTTGACCCTACCTCATCGTGGCTTTAAGGCAATCCTCCGCTTTTGCCCCCACCCCTGAGCCCAAACACTTCCCGTGTTCTTATTGATCCCTTTTCGGAATTTCGGTCTGGTCAACTCGCGAAAAGTCTTCCTTTTTGCTCCACCTTCCGTGCACCTTATGCAATCCCCACCTTCTCCCTTTCCTTTTTTTTTTTTTTTTTTTTGCTCTTCACGGGCTCAGTCCCCCCCTCTAACCTTTTCATACCCCCTTTTCCCCCTCCGTCCCGTGACACCCGGCTTACCACCCGTGGTGGCGGGAAATAGCGGCCCCCTTTTTTTTCGGAAGCTGACCCCAGGCCCCCTTTCGGTTCCACTTTGGAGGTTGTGCCTGCTTTAAAGCATTCTTGGTTTACGTGTTTCCGGTCGATTCTGCCTTCACCCCCCCAGGAGGGGGTTTTTTTTGGATTTCGTCACGGGTGAAGCCGTCAGGTTATAAATTCTTTCCGTTTCATGGCCTTTCTTTTTTTCGTACCCTCGACCCCCTTTGCTTTTTCCTTGTTGCCAGTTGTGGTCCCATGTTTCCATCCAGAGGTATGTTCAGTGCCTCAACACCCGGCGTTTCGCTTTCCTCGTCCCCGATTGAGTGCCCCCCCTGATTTCAGTTTTTTGGTTTCTTGAATTTCCCCCCTAGAGACCTGTTTTTGTCTGTTTGTAAATAGGTTTCCATGTTGTTTTGGTTTGAAAACACCCCCACCCCCTCATTTCGTTTTACGAGTACCCCCAGCGTGCATTCCTTTCTGTTTTGGGATGTTTGATTAGAGTGGTACTCCCTTTCCTCCTGCTTTAGGCTATGTTTTTCACCGTGACCTGCTTCCCTTTTTCTGGTTTTCCTTCCCTTTCGACGAGCCCGGTTTTTGCCCCCCCATTTGTACCCTCGCAGACTGTTGGGTTCCCTTCCAAGTTTTTAGTTGAGTCCTTTTTTTTTCGTTTTCTTTTGGTTCCGGTTGTTGCCCCCTTTTTGGTTGTTTACCCGTTTCGTGGGCGTTGTTCCATTCTTCCCCCCACGACACTCCAAGCCTTTTGGCGCGGCGTTTCCTTCTTTTTTTTTCCCCCTGTTCCACATTATATCTTGGCGAGTGGTTTTCCGTGTTTTCGCTTCTAAATTCTTGGGAAGTTGAAAAAGGGATATGAACCCCAACCCCCGGTGGCGCCGTCGCGTTTTGGCGGGGCTGTTTCGTTCTGGGTCCCGGCAATATCGCGCAGGGCTTCTCGGTCGGTTTCGTTGAGATTTTGTTTTTTTTTTGATTAGGGTCCCTTCCCTTGCCACCTAGGACTGCTCCTGGTCTTTTGGACCCCGGCAGCTTTCATTTTGGCGGTCGGGGTTCTTTTACCTAGGCACCCCCTCCCCTGCACGGTTTTTGTTTAGTCTTTGGAAATTTTCGCGCCGTTTGAAAACGGACGTGAGGCTGCCCTTTTTTTGCTTGTCTTTCCCTTCCGTTCTCCTGAACCCTGAACTTGGAGCGGGCTTGCGGTTCCCCACTACATGGGAACTTTCCCTTTTTTCGACCCACCCTTTCCCGTTGGTGGCCTTGGCCGTGGTTGAGAAGAATGTCCTTTCGTTTGTTTTGGCGGCGGTCCGCTGAATTTTTGTCTTGGGTCTGGTTCCTTTTTCTTTGTTCCGCCAGTTGGGCCCTTGCCAGGGTTTTATCGTGGTTCCTTTTCTGGCCTGAGAAGCCACGACCCCCACGGTCTGCCCCTTGGTTTTTTTTTTTTTTTTCCTTTTTCTGTGTACCGACGTCCCACTCGTTTAGGTGCTGTGAACCGGCCATCCCCCATTTTTTCATTGCAAGCGCGTACCTGGTCCCCTTTCACGTGTTGCCTTGTTCGTAAAATTCATTTTTAATCCTTCCCCTGTCCCCCCCCTCCTTTGGGACGAGGTGACTTCTCGGTTATGGTTCTCGAATAACTATAAGTCTGAACAAGTCCCAATTTTTCCGCCCCTTCACCCGGATTTTTACTTGCATCCTCTCCCGGTAGTTTTCAGCCCCCCACTTTTTTACCCTCGAGAATTCTCGCCCCTACGTGGACGCCCGGTATGGTCTTTTTTCCCCCTTTCCCCCCGTCCCCCCCAGGTTCCCGAGGGACGAGAGTCTTCCGTTTTTTCCAGCCTCCTGCCATCCACCTCCTTTTTTCCAGCCGGTCCCCGCGCACCCTTCCGGCCATTTCTCCGGAATTCCCCCCCCTCCCCCCTAAACCCGCGTTTCCTCCCCGCCGTCGTTTTGCGTCCCCCCCCTCGTACAGGGGTTTGTGGTTCACTGTCCCCCTTGACGCTCCCACAGACCCCCCACCAGGTTTTTCTGGCAAGTTTCCATTCTGTAAGCTCAGTTTTCTTTTACAAACTGTTTTCTATCTCTGCGTTTACGTCAGGAAGACGCCGGTTCCCCACTTCCCTTTCCAACGTCTTTTTCCCCCCTTTTTTGTCACTTATGAGGGCCATCCTGTTTCCCCCTTTGGGTCAAAAATTCCCGTCATGTCGGACCAGCCTTCAGCTTCCCCCGGCCACGGCTCGGTTCCGCAATTGTTCCGGAGCGCTTTCTTTTTCAGGAAAACACCCCTTTAGTGATTTGAACCTGACCATTTTGGATGTTCCCTCTTCTCGTTCTGAGAGTTGTCTGGTGTATTCGCCCCCCCGCTTTTTTTTTGACTTCTTTCCCATTTTTCGCGACGGTACCCAAGGGTTGTTCCTTATTTTTTTTACCCACGGTCCCGCCCGACGAGCACCCCACCTTTCTGAGGTGCCTCTTCCTTCTTTTGCTTTCCCCCTGACTGGTTTTCGCAGTGCGGTAGGCGCACTCCCCCTACACAGGACCGTTTTTGCCCGTTTGACCCCCCCATTGGGCCTGAGGCGTCTTGATTGTTTTTAAGGCAAGTCGTCCCCCATGTCTTTCCCCCCTTTGAAAAGTAAAATCTCCCCTCCAGCGGCGGCCCAATCACCACGACCAACCCGTTCCCAGTGGGGTGTTTTTCAAAACTAACATGCTTTCTGGGCTTTCTCCCCAGTCTGTTCAAAGTCGGGAGGTCCAACTTCGTTTGCTCACACGGCACTTTTTTTTCTTTTTCCCTTTTCTTTTTTTTTCTACGGGTTTTTTTGTTGATCCCCTTCTCCCTGTTTTTCTCTCCCCCCCCTTCCTGGAAGTGCGGCTTGTGACTTTGGTCTTGAGTCATTTGAGTTTTCCTTTTGCGCCCTTTTTTAGTAGGTTCCTTGGTTCTTTTTTTTTTCTGTTTCTGTGCGAGTTATTTTCTGTTTTATTCTTGGCGACCCTTTCTTTTCCCCCACCCCTTAAAGTGACGCTGCAAAATTTGTCTTCCTTGTCTGTTTAGTGCAGTTGGCGAACCCGACAACTTTGCCCAAGGAGCCCCCCTCGTTCCCTCCTCCATCGTCCCTTTTTTTCATGGAGGAGGGGGCGGTCCTGCCTTTCCTCGTCTTCCCCCCTTTGGTTACGGGCCGGCCTTGTGGCCCGTTGACCGTTGCCGCTGGCTGGTTCCCGAGAAACCGGTTTTGCTTTCCTCCCTGTCCGGCCGCGGGGGATTTTTTTTTTTTTTTTTTTTCTTTTTTTTTTCCCTTCCTCCGTTCCTAACACGCCCAGTTTTTTTTTTCTTTTTGTCCACCTTTGGCCAGTTCCTTCAATGGGGGAGTTTGGACTTCCCTTTGCAGGTTTGTCGTGACTGAATCCGGAACCGGCTTCGCGGTGCTCCGTCGTTTTTTTCCTTTTTTTTCCGTGCGTGTTTCCCATCTTTGTTTTGGTGCCGTTTGGTAGCTGCTCGGTTTCCCTTGACTGGAGTCCTTTTCCGACGGTTTCGGACTTTCCCTGGTGTCGTTTTGCCGAATTGAATCCTGGTCGTTTCAGTCGGTCTCTGTTTTCCCGTGCACCACCCCCCCTCGCCAGATTTCCATCAGCCCTGGCGGGCTCCCCTTTCGAATGGCTGTTTTCGTTTCTGAGCTTTTTTGTGGGCAAGGCCGCCTGGTTCTGCGTTTTCTTCTGGAGGAACCCCAGAACTGTTGGAGGAATTGCCCGGCTTTGAGTTATCGCGTCCCCTTTTCCGGCCATGTGCCCCCCAGACCTTTCGGCACTTTTGCAAGCCGAGCCTCTCGAGTGTGGGGGTTTGTGTCTGCTTTGCCAACTTGCGGTCAATCTCCCCGTTCTCTTTGAAATTGGTTCGTTTGGCCTTCCTCCCGCGTGCCCCTTATTCTTATTTACACCTATCGGTTCCGTAGTTCTTTTCCCCCTTGCGAGTCTCTTCCAGTTCTTTTCTCGCATGGCCAAACCCGTGGAACTTTTCAGTGAGGGCCTGCTTCCAATCCATGGATTTGTTGCCGGTTTCATCTTCCCTCTTTTTCCTCGTTTGCAGGTCGCTGTCAGCCCACCCCCACTGCCACTGGTGCCCTTTTTTTTCTTTTGGCACCCTCAACGATTTTTGGCCGCCACTGAACCCGCTTCTTGTCCAGCCATTGCCTCAACCGCAATCCCACCCTCCCCCCGCTGTTTCGCGCTTGCTTTACCGGCCAAGTCAACACTTCCTTTGGGCCATTTAGACCCCCCCCCCCCTGCAGGTTAAAGCCAATCGGTACTGTTTAGGACGTGCCTGTTTCAAGTCCCGAGCTGTTCGTTCATCCTGCCCGCTGTCATTCGGTTCTCCGGAGGTCCAAGGTCAGGCCTCCTGACTGCCTCCCCTTTTGTTTTTTCGCTTCGGGAGCGGAATGACCCTCCACCCACTACTGGATGTCTTCCCTTACCGAACGGCCACGTTCACCCCACCCTGGCCGCTTTCGGTCCCCGGGGATGAGAAGTGGATGAGAACATCCCACCACCCGCGTCCAGGATTTTCCGTGGTAGAACTTCTTTTGAGTGTTCTTACTCACACCCCCCCTCCCTGGCCTCTGCCGTAACGCGCGTTTTTTTTAGGCGGGTTGGTCATCCCGCCCTTTTTTTTTGTTCATATTCCAACAATCCTGGGACACCTTCGTCCATCATCTATTTGGTCTACCCCACTTTCTCCCTTCGATTTTTTCGTCTACCACAGATGGCGTTTTTCGTTGCCGTATTGTATCACCCCGCCCATCTTCCCCCGTCACCACCCAATTATTTGCAACAACCCCCTCCCAACCCCTCACAAGACAGAATTACCCCTTCTCTGTTGTGGGTAACCCCATGAGCCTTCTCTTTTTTGTTTTTGCCCCAACTTCCCGTCCTTCGGTTGGACTTTTTTGACCATCCCCCCGGCCACCCCTTGAAGCGGAGCTTGTCATTGGTAATATTTCTTACCTCGCATTCTTTGACGGGTCAAGAGACTTTTACCCGCATGACTCTTGTTTTGACCTCCCCCTCCCGTAATGGTTTGGTACCACCCCCCTTTTCCAAACTATCAAGCTTTTTTGGAAAGCGTTTTCCCATTCCTCCCCCGCTGGTACCATTTGGTACCTGGTAGTCTTTTTTTGCCGACTGTTCTGTGGGAGGAACCCTGTCGCGGAATTCACCCCCTGCGGCACCCCTGTTGACCGTGTCCGCCAAGCGTTGTGGTCACCCTCTTTTTTTTTCCTCCTTACTCCCACTCCTCCCCTGTTTCGGCCCGGGTTGAGGTTTTAATCAACCCAAGGTGTCAACATTCTCCTTTTTCCTTGCACCTTTCCAGGCCCTCCCCCCCGTTTTTTTTTTTTACCGTGGAAAGGAGACCTACCCGTTTCACCAGTTACCTGGTGACCTAATCTTTGTACCCAGGTTCCAACTGTCCGTGCTTCGCATGTGTGCCATATTACCGGGCCTCTTGTGCCCGCCCCCACTACTTTTTTTTTCGGCTTCTTTAATAAAAGAGGTCCTTGTTGCTTCCTTCTTTTTCGAGGCCCCCGCCGCCCCGTCCCCTTTTGTCCGGAACCGTTGTTTGTTTGCGGGACCCCGGGAAAAACCTCTCTTTTTCGCCTGACTTTTGCCACATTTCGATTCGATAGGATCTCCCACAACCCCCCCCCGATTGCATTTGTTGTGCTCTTGACGCACGTGGTCTCTTTTGCTCTCCCATGGTTTTTTCCCCCCCCCCCCTTTACCTGATTTTTTCTTTTCACACCCCCGGTTTTTTTTTCGTTTCCTGCTTCTTTAGTTTTTTTAGGTCGCCGGTCCCCCCCCGCCACGAAAGGTAACCGCCGGCTGTCTCCCCCCTGCTCCCCACGCTCACCCCAATGGTGTCTTTTTATTTGTCAGAACTCTGGGACCGAAATTCTTTGTTTCCCCCACCCTTTATCATGTTTCAAGGAGTTAAGTTTTTCCTCCAAGGGCCCTTCATCCGACCACCCACTGGCATAAATGCAATTTCCCCCCCACGATCTATCCCCGACAGGACCCTTTCTTTCCCTGAGTGGACACATTGCAACTGTCCCCCCCCCCAAACCCCTACCCCCCCCCCAGCACCAGGGGCCTCTTCACAAATTCGCTGCTTTTGCATTTTGTTGTTTTCCCCCGGGTTTTTTTAGTGTTGGATTTCAAAAGGTTTTTTTGCCCCGGCCCCACCCGTTGCTGTGGCGGGGGTTTGTTTTCTCCTTTCCCATGGAAACCCGTCGGCTTCCCGTTCCTTCTCCCCGGCTCCCCCTTGACCCCAACCATAAACTCTTTGTGCCTCCTTCTGAGTTGTTACGTGTTGCCTTTTGTGCATCTAGGGCTGCGTCCCCTGTCTCCCTGTTAAAGCATTCAACGTTTTTCCTTGGTCAACCCCCCTTTTCCCGTCCCCCCTCCCCCTTCATACCGCCCATTTTTCTCCCAAACACGTACCCTTTCCTACCGATCCCTTCAATCAATGGGCAAAACTTGTCCCTTTGGTCGGAGACTTTTTTATTTTAGGGAGGGTTCCCCCATGTAGGTAATCCGCCCCCGTCTGCGGTACCTGCGGTTCCCGGGGGGGGTGCAGTGACGTTTTTTTTTTGTCCGGGGGCTTGTTTGCCGAGCCACCTTTTCAGTGGCCCCTTCCCCTTCCGTTCGTTCTCCTTTTTTCCGTATTCCCCCTTCCTTTTCCTCCCCCTACCGTTTTTTTTTTTTGTTTGGGTTTTTTTGTTCGACTTTCGTTTGAGATCCAGGCTGCTTACCCCTTGAAACCGGTTCTTAGTTTGCCTAAGTTTGTGTCCCTCACGGAGTTTTTCGCCCCTTTCACCCTCTTTTAACTGCCCGCTTTTGGTTTGCGCTATTTTCCTTTCTTTGCTGGACAGTTTCCAATCTTTCCCCAGGTTTGAGTCATCTTTCCTTTTTTTTTCTGTTTTCAACTTTTTTTTGCAGCATGGCCCAGTAGCTGTGTGTTGACTTTTCTTTTAGTTAAATAGTCTGCCTGTTTTTGCGGAGGGCCATTCGGGGCCCGTTCCCTTCCCACTCGACCTCATCTCCAGCCATTTTTTGTGATGTTTTTTTTTTTGGTCCGGTCTTGCCTTGGCGTTCCGGGCCAGGTAGGCGCTTTGGGTGTCCTTGTTCTGGAACAAAAGTTTGGCCTTACACTGATTTTCTGAGTTTTTTTACTTGCTAAGAGATCCGGCTGCCTTTTCGCAGTCGCATTGGTTTGTTTCTAGGCCACGGGGCTTCGTTGGGTCGTGTTTTTTCTTGGCCCTACGGACCCACGGGAATTTTGAGGGCCCTCCCTTTAGCTGAAGTGGCGCGGTGGAGTTTTCATGTTTTTCTCCGTTGTCTGGGACCGTGTTCGGACTCCCCTTCCATGCACCTCTCACCAACTTGAGGGTTGTTGGGCCCAACCGGAGTTCGTGTGCCCAGTTTGGTTTTTTTTTTTTTTTTTAAGCATGCGTTTTCTTCCGCGTGTTACAGGCGTTCTTCGTGCGGGGGCCCTTTTGGCGCAATCCCAGGTCCTTTCAGGGGACGCAACGTCCTTTGGAGTTGGGTCCCCTTCACCCGTCTTCTCTGCCCAACGGAAACGGTCCGTCGGCCCCACCCCCCCACCAACCGACTCTCACCCCCCGGTTTCCGGTATGATTTGCCTTATCGTTGAATCTTTTCCATTTTTGAGGAATTCAGGTAGTCTGGTGAACATGGGAATTTTTACTCATGCTTCGACAGGGCTTTTCCGGGGCTGCTTCCCTTCTTTTCTACCTTTCCTTTTTTTTCCCGCCCATATCCGCTTTTTTGAAATTCTTTCAGCCGAACATTTCGTGGCGTTCTGCACTCCCGTGCCGGGAAGGCACCCCAGGGGCCGCTCCCCCCCTGACTTGTACGCTGTAAACCGATGGCAAGTTTCTGACTGGTCGATGCCTTCCATCGTTAGAGGGGGTTTTGACGGAGTCCGGTCTCCCACGGGCGTTAACCCAAGGCTCCATTTCCTCCCTGGTTCAGTTGCATTAGAGTATTTTCAGGAATTTTCTGTTTTCCCACACTGTCAGTCCCTTTTTTTTCTTTTTTTTTTTTTTTTTTTGACTACAGTGTCGTGAAGTTTTTTTTTTCAGGATGTCACCCTTCCCCCGGCTTATCTCCAAGACTGGGGTTTGCGATTTCCCGTCACAGAGTTTTACCCCATGATTCCAGGGCCCATGTTCTTTCCGCCTTCCCACTGTTCGGTTTTTTGGAAACTTATTGTTTTTTCCTGGGTTCTTGAACCACCACATTACCTTCTCTTACGCCCGCGGGCAGAGGCGGATGTTGATGTTTACTCGCATACATTTTCTGTGCCGTGATCCCCTGCTCTGTTTAACCGTGAACTTTAGATTCTTTTCGGGTTGTGCCCAATTCCCCCATACTTCACACGACAATTTTTTGCTGGGTTTGAGACCCCGTCTGCTTCCGCCTTTTTGGGGCAAGGTGGCAAACGGCAGATTAATTTTTTTTTCTTGGTGCTGTTCGGGTTGTGTGCACCTCTTCGTTTCCCCCTTTCTTGTGTTTTTTGGTAGATTGAACCTCCTCCAGCGGTTGTGCCTTTCCGGTAACCTGCTTTTCAAACCTTTGCGCTTTTTTCGGCTATTTTTTAACTTTTTTTAGTTAGTACATCCTGTGGGATGAACCTGGAGAAAAACCGGCCGCCGTCGCCCTTCGCGTCGCTGTTCGTAATGTTTGGCTTTTTTTTAGGTGAAACTTTTTTCCCTGAGTCCCCCCCGCGAAATGCTGTCCGCGAGTTGTCCCCAGTGGCTTGATGTTGAGGGGAAACACCCCTAAAAGGGGCGTGCCCCCGCCGACGTGTAGCCCTTGAGGGCAGTTGTATGAAGTTGCTCTTTGTTGTCTTTCTCGAAACTGGGATGGTTGGACCTCCGGGTTACCTTTTTTCTGTCGCTACGATCTCCCAGGGCTCCCGCGTGGTCGGAGCTTGTGAGCCGGGTTCCGGTTAGATTGCCTTCGACCGGTTCAAGGGCGGCTGGGGCGGTGTCCCCTTCCACCCAAGGCGCGTTCTTTTCAGTTCTGGCCACTAACACTGTAGTAGGTTTTTGATTTTCCGGCTCTCGATTTTTGTTCCGTGTTGGCGGGCTTTTTTCTTGACCCCCCCAGCTGGGTTGATTTTTGGTAGGGGCGGGTGCCAGGGCGGGGCCGTGTAGCGGGTACGGGTTGGGGCGGCCCCTTCGGCGGTTTCCAAACGCTTCTTTTTTTTCCAGGCCTGGCTTTCTGCAGGCGGACCGTTTTCGCCTTGCTGTTGGAAACAACATTTGCGTCTTCCCTCCCTCTGTTATTGCACCGCAATGGAAATTTCCCCCGTTTATTTCAGTTCCAGACCCCCTCCTTGTCATTTTCGCTCCGTTTCCCCCTACGAGAGGACGTTTTGGTTTTGTTCAATGGAGGCGCTTGGAGGCCTTTCTCCTACGTAATGCAGGGTTTCGTGAGTTCCACTACCCATTTACTTGCATTCACTCCCTTGGCGTGTGGTGCAACTTTTTTGCTTTCCAGGTCCACCTCTAGAGTCCGTCTTCCCGCTTTGCTGGCGTGCGGTTTGCTTTTAGGTTTTTTTTTGCCAGCGTATGGCCAGGACCTCTGGTGGACGCTGGCTCGCCCGTGAAATTAATCACGTTTTTTCGTTTCCCCTCCGACTTACCCTTCCGCACCTGAAGTTTTCTTTTTTTTTTTTCGTCGACGCCCCCCCCTACCCCATTTATCACAAGCCGCAGGCGGCTTCATGTTCCTTGTTTAAAACCTTCCCCAGTCGAGATTCTCGGCCACTCCTGGCCCCCTTTTGGACCCCCCTCTGGGGCAAAGTCCTTTAACGGCCCCCCGCACGCCGGTAAAAGTGTGCCACCTTGTCTTTTTTCTCCACGTCACTGGGTCAAAGATAATTTTTCCTTCACTCCCTCAACTGCTTACCAGTCGCACCCTACCTGGCGCGACGTGTCGCACTCATTACTTTCTTTTCGTTCCGCTTAAGTCCCTGCCCCCTTTTCCCAGTCAGGTCCCTTTAAAATTTTTGGCGCTTCCCCGCGGGCCACGGCCAACAACACCCATGTTTTATTTTTGGCCGGTCCATATACCTTCCGTTCCTTCATTCGGGATTTAGGCGAGCACGTATTTTGGTTACTCCGTTTAACCCCAGCTCCCCGTTGTGTCCACTCCGCTGACCTTCGCCCGGGTTGCAGTACCTCTGGAACTTTCGTGTCCTTTTCACGCTACACGGGAGTGATTGGCGATGGGGGCTTTGGGTTTCCCGACCATGTCTTGCCGGCCCGGTTTTCGGTGTAGCCCAGCCCCGAAACCTGGACTTGTTCAATAGACTACCTCCCCTTTTCCCCCCAGAGGCTTTAAAGCTTTTTTTTCAAACTCACTTCTGCCCTTCGGTCCCCGCCCCTGTAAAGATCGCATTGAGGGCGTCTCAAAACAGAAAACCTTTTCTCACCCTTGGGCCGCCCCCCAAGTCACGCCATTGATCCAGCTGTGCCCATTCCTCCTGCGCCAATTTGGGTGGATAGTAACACGGCATCTCCTCTATTTTCATCCCCTTTTGTTGCGAGATGCCCTTTTTTTCTCTCACCCCCCCCCCTTATTGTTGCTTGTCCAGCGGTGCTTTTGGTCCTCCTCTACGCCTTGGGCTTGATTGCAAAATGGGTCCGTGGTTTTCGTGGTGTCCTTCGCATTTTCTTTTCATTGATGTCCATCCCTGGGGATTTTTTTTAATCGTTACAAGGACGCACTTCTTTGAGTGGCGATGGCCTTTTTTTTTTTTCTTTTTTCTTTTTTGGAGGGCGACGGAAACCCTTTGGGGGCTCAACCTTACGCACATAGCCCTAGCCTTGCCTTCCTGTCAGGTTTTGCTCTTTCTTCTGCAAACCCCGTCTGGCGACCGGGCTTCGGGAGTGTTGGGGAGACTGCCTCTGCTGGGCGAAGCCCACATTCCTCAGACCTGAAAGGAGTTTGTGCTTTTTTTCTTTCCGGTCCATCTAGGTGTTTCCCCCTGGGCGCCGTCCACCCCCCCTCCGCCGGCACGTGGCGTTGCCCGTTTTTTTTTGTCCTTGGCGTATCGATTGAAGCTGTCCGTTCCTGGTCCTTCTTGCGTTGTGTGTTTCCAGGAGGTTTTTTTTTTGTTTCCCTATCCTGAGGTGCCTCTGTGTCCTTCGTTTGTAGGGAGTTGTTTTTGCCTTGTATATTCCCTTCGCTCGGACGGTGAGGCCTCCTGCCGACTTGTTCCCCTTCCTCTTGTTGGTTTCGGGTCCCGGGTGTTTGGTTCTCTTTTGTTCCGGTTGAACACCAACCCTTCTTTTCCGTGTCTGACCAGCTCCAGATGTGCTTTTTGCGCCTTTTCTTTCGTCTTGATTTTACGCCCCCTTTGGAGGGCGGTGTTTCCGGTTTTTTGTTGGAACCCCGAAAAAATGGTTTAGGAATGACGGTCTCTTTTTTTTTTCTCAGCTGGTTTCCCTCTCACCATGGTAGGCTGAAAGGACCCCAGACCCCCCCCCCTGCGGTCCCAAAACACCAACTCACCTTTCAGACCACAAAAAAAAAAAAAAAAACCAAAAATTAAACAAAACCAAAGCAACACATAACCAAAACCAACAAAAATCTAACCAACGTAAAATAAAAAAAAAGAAAAAAAAAACAACCACAAAACAAAAAAAAAAACCAACAAAACAGCAAACCCCAAACACAACACCCCCACTCTCAAAAAAAAAAAAAAAAAACCCAAAACACACCACCAACCCAAAAAAACAACCCACAAACACAACCCCAAAAACCCCCCACCGGAAGCCGGCTTCTCCTTGATGTGGAATTGGCTTCCTCCTTCTTTCCCCCACTTCGGACACTCCGCCGGGCGGGAAATTTTTTTTTTTTGAATCGCCGTCGTAAATTCTTATTATTCTAAAAATTCGTTCTTCCCGTGCGTTCATCAGTTTTTTTCCTCCCAATGTTTTGACCGGATTCCTGGCGGCAATTTTTCCCCTTTTTCCCTTAGTGCCGTTGATCTTTTTTTAAATAATTTTTTTGGCGGTCAGGCTCCGATTTTTCCCTTGGCGAAGGCCGCTTTACAGTTCCAGGCAGTAGTGGGCCCGACGGTTGCAGTTTCCGACTCGAATATGGGTTCCGCAAATTCAGACCGGCCCCCCTTCCAGCCAAAACCGTCAATTTTTTCCACGCCGGCCCTGCCACCCCCTACCCCTCACTGCATTCTGAACCGCGGGAAATCAGTCTGGGGGAAATTTTTCGGCCTTTTTTATTTTTTATTTTTCCCCGTTCCTGTGTAGTTCCCTCCCCGACCTTTTTAGTTTTAAGGTCTCTGGGCCTCCTGCCCCGTTCCCTGGCGCAGGCGACCGGAGCTTGTCCTGTCGGGTCCGCGACCACTTTTTAACCCCAAAGTCCGAGTACCTGACCCCCGCCTCCCCCCCCCTTTAAAACAATGCAGAAGGGCGCTTTCTGCGTTGGTCTTGGGCGTTCCTGCCATCAAACACCGCGCAGACTCCCCCCTTGGACTCCTTGCGGGGAGGTTGTTTAGCATAAAAATACGGCATCTTCCGGCGACGGTTTTCGCCTTTTTTTTTCCTTGCACTGGTGTTCATCCCCTGGATCCCTTACTCCCATCTTCACCCTTTAGACATCATCGGACCTTTGTAAAAGTTGAGTGCCCCCCCCCCCGGCGTTTTTCCGGCACCCTTACGTAATTGAGGATGTATACCCCGACCCCCGAGTTGTTTTTGTTTTGTTTGGGTGTGGGTTTTTTTTGGGTGTGGTTGGGGGGGTTTTGGGTTTGTGTGGGGGTTTTTTGGTGTGGTTTGGTTTGGTCGGTTTTTTTTTTTTTTTTTTTTTTGGTTTTGTGGTTGTGTGTTGGTGTTGGTGTTGGGGGGGGTTTTTTTTTTTTTGTTGTGGTTGTTTTTTTGGTGGGTGTTGTTTTTTTTTTTCCCCTCTTTTCCCACCTGTGACCCACCCCCCAACAAAGGAACAAGAACTCATTCCGCACCCCACATGAGCTTCCGCCGGGGGCTTCCCCCCTGGAGTAGGGGACTTTCCACCCCCCCCCCCCCCCCCCCCCCCGACCCAGTGGGGTAATGGACGAGGTAAAGGTTTAAAATCCCCCCGGGATACCTTTTTTTTTTTTTTGCCGTTTTTCCGGAGGACGATCCCCGTCCGTCCTTCTCATTCGTGCGCCAAGGCCACGGCCTTCCCAGTAATGTTTTGTTCACCCCCCCATGGTGTTCTTTTTTTTTTTTTTTTTTTTTTTGTTTGTTTTTGACACCACTTTTCAACCCGCCCCTTTTAAAGGCTTCAAACTTACCTCACGACTTGCTGACTAGTTGACTTTTCGGCGCCCTGAATTCCAGATTTTTTCCAGGTTAGTCCTGTGGACCCCTTGAATTCAACTCCCTTTTTTTTCCCCGTGTCCCCCTGGTGTGCAGGTGTGTACTATTGCTATTTACATTACGACCCAGAATCCTCCGAAATGGCGTGGTCCCCCCCACGGTTTTTTATTCTTCTTCACGACCCCTGCTTCCCCCCCCCCCCGCGAACGGAGTGTTTATGGACCCCGTTTACCCCACCTGTCCCGATCTTGTCAAGTACAAGTTCATGGAGCGGGGCCTTTTTGTCCTGGTTCTCACCTTCATTTCCGATTGCACGTCCCCACGACGGTGGTCTTTGGTCAGAATTCAGGACGCCCTTCTTGTTGCGGAGGTGCCCCCGCACCCAGTCTTTGGCTCCTGCAGGCCCCCTGAGGGTAGGACCGGGGTTTTTTCAAACATGTTGCCGTTTGTAACCCCTTAAGATTTTCGAATTTGGCCCCTTTTTTCCATTCCCTTTTGATTCGATTATACCCCTCCATACCCTTCGTCTCCCCCCCTTTTTGCTCTTTCTGCCCCAGATTGTATAAATCCCCCCCTTTCAAACGGATTCTTTCTCGGTGGGTTGGCAGGTGCGTCCCCCTTCCCCCCTGGCGGAGGGTCATTTTTTTTCCCTCCCCGTATTTCCGCCCCCCCCCCCCCTGCCCTTTCCCCTCGTTGTGCGAACAATTTTTGTCCAAAGTCCCCCTTGGACGCACCACAATGGCTTTTCTTTTCCATCCTTGTGTTTTCCCACCCCCCCCAATATTTATAAAGGTTTCAAAGGTTAGGTTCCCCCTCCTTCGGACCTTTTTTTTGACAGGTTTCATTCACATCCCCTGCGCGCTCCCCCCCAAGGATTCCTACAGGAATGGTTGCCCCCGTCCACAAAACCCACGACAAGTGCTTGGCTCTAATTGTTTTTGCACTGGCATTCCTTGATTTTCCGATGTTTACAGAAGTCCCCTCGTGTTCGGTCCCCCTTTTTTGATTTTGAAATCAAAGGGACCCCCCTGCGGATCCCTGGCTCGCCCAGGCTTTTCCCAGTAACATGCTGGATTACGTCGCGGCGGTGTCCCCTTTTTTTTCATTCCCGGCGGCCATGGACGCCGCTGCTCCTGCATGTGCCCCCACACGTCCAGCTCCCCCCCCCCAAGCTCGTTAGCGAACAACCGGTGGTCCGCCTGTCCCTGCCCGCAAGGTCACCTTTTTGAAGGTTTTCTTGTCCTGCACTTTTTGCGGCCCTATATCGCCGCGGGGGGGTCGGGCAGTTTCCCGTGGGGGAGGAGGCGTTTGCCCCTAAGGTAGACCTTCATTTCTTT
>Ga0179593_1704469_pt1 | contig 15938 bp, 21 predicted proteins | sample CZODoug2_1_08_16_FD_185931 | JGI IMG/M metagenome (GOLD analysis project Ga0179593, IMG submission 185931) | Vadose zone soil fungal communities from Angelo Coast Range Reserve, California, USA - CZODoug2_1_08_16fungal (PacBio error correction) | ecosystem: Environmental > Terrestrial > Soil >... | reverse complement strand
TCCCCTGGGGTGGCCCCTTCTTTCCTCACCTTCCCCTGTCCCTTTTGACTGTTGGGTTTGACCTCCCCGTGAGCTCGCTAGCGGTGATTCAGAGCCGAGTCTCGCCCCCCCCTTCTACACGGTTTTCTTGTACCTGCGCTTTTTCTTGTTCAAATTTTGGTTTTTCTTGTTTCACTCAACACTGAGGCTTTTCCTCGCTCTCACCCTTGATTCCCCCTGAATCTTTCCAACAATGTTTTTCATAGAGTTCCCAAGACGCAATGGTCCTTTCTTTCTGTGCCAATTATCTTGATTACAGAGATGTCCTCAGGTTTTTTCCAGCCCAGATTTGTTCTCTAACTTACTCCCATGATTTTTTTGCGTTTTCCGCGTTGCACCGTCCAACCCCTCCTTTTTTTATTCTTCGTCGCCCCTTCCTGCCCGTGTTTGCGCGCTCCCCGCGGAATGGCGACTAGAACTCGACCCAAGTTTGGGCTTTTTACTACCTGAGATTCTTTTTTATCTTCCGCGAAGACGTTTTTCCCCCCCTTTTGGCGGATTTGGTGGGTTTCTTATGACGTCTTTTGTGCCCCTGCAGGTTTCCCTCGAGCTTCAGTCTACCTGTAGTTTTTTTTGGTGGGTGGTTCCTTTTTGTGCCCGGGGCGGGCCTCCCCATCGCGGTTCCTGCTCACAGAAAGGTGTAATTATACTGTCCGTTTCCCAGACGCTCGGTGGGTTTTTTGGTACTGTCTTGGTTTTTTTTAAGAAGTCCATTAAATTCACCCTTTTTCACAACCTTTTTTTTGGGCCTTTTTTGTTCACTCCTTATTGCAGCACATGTTCTTGAGAAGACTGTTTCTTCCCCCTTATCTGTTAATTCACACCTCCTCCCTATCGGGAGCCTTCCCGACCTCGGTGTCCCGATCACTCTTCAAGCAAGGGGAGTGGGCCGTCCCGCCCCTTGGGTGGTTGGTCTTCGTCCCGAACTTTCCCCCCTATGCACCCCCGCGGTTTCCCGATGCGGGAATTACCGCTTTTCGCCCCCCTTCTATGGGCTTCCTTCCTCTTACACAGAACACATCCCCTTTTCATCCGTTTTTCTACCAACTTTCAAGTATCTTTTTTTTTCTTTCGCGGCTCCTTTTTTTTCCCTTCTTAACTAACGCCTTCCAGCGCGTGATTGCGGCACAAAACCGATCTTAGGATTTCCTTTCTACCCATTGACCACCTGGGACTCACTTACCCCCCCGATATTTATGAAAAGCCATTTCTTGACTGAACCCTACTTCTGCTCACCGATTTTACCCTCCAATTCTGATGGGCTTTATCGCGCGCGAGATTATGTGGAAACCCTTTTATGACCTTTTGTATTCCTACCCCCCAATCCCTCACAACCTTCTAGAATTCGAACCGCAGCCCTTCGTGCTAGACTTTCACCTTAGAATTGATGATCCCTTCTTTTTCACTTTCTCAAATTTAAATCGTCTGTTATCCTGTTTTTTTTTTTTTTCTTTTTTTTCCCAAGTGACTTTTTGCTCTTTCTACCTTCGGCCGGTTCTCCCCACTGGTTTTCTCGGGTTTATTCTGGGGGGGGGCTTTTACGATAGACCCTTTCTCGCCGTGTTCGTTCTGTCCTCTTGTTTTTTTTTTAATCTGTCCCCTCCTTTTTACGCTCGTTTTTCCGTATTATCTTCGTTTGACGACCTACGCCAGCCTATTAATTGTTTCCAACACCACCATTCTTCCGAATTACAACTTTTTGTTGGTGATACTATGGTTTTTTTCGATCCGCACCTTTTTTTCCCTACCCTTTTTTTCGTTCTGGCTCTTTTCCCAGTGAGCGCTACAGTAGTACAGTGCCCTTCATACGTTCAAGTCCCTTTCTTGTGAAACAGCGTCACCCATGCTTGTTTGAGCCCTCCTTTTATATCTGCCTGTCGTCAGAATATAATCTATCTTCTTGCCACTCCTTTTCCCGCTCTCTCCCCTGTAGCTCTGGGCCGTTCCGGCGGCCTCCAAAGTTTTTGGAGTGACTATCTTTCCAGAAGTTTTTCCCGAAGGCTAAGTACCCCCCTTTTTCTGCGAGTCCTCCCTTGCTTTACCTTAAAACGAAGTGCCTCGATTTCCTCCCGCGAGAAGCCCCCTGCGTTTCTTTTTTAGGGGTGTCTTCTTGTCTAATTCTCCCCCTTGTTCCCCCTCCCGTCGCAGTCGCTGGGGACATCCAGAGACTCACGAATTGCTCCGTACCGTGTCCTTTTTTTTAATTCCTTTCCTCGGATCTCCACCTCCTTTAGTCCCCTGCGATGCAATTTTCGAGAATTCCCTGAGGTTTCCCACAATTCCCCGTACCGCCTCTCTTTTTTTTGGGGTTGGTTTGGGGGTTTTTATTAGACCTTTTTTTAGTTTAGAAACTAGTAGTAGCGCTTCCTTTTTTTTCCCCCCTTTTATTTCACGCTTTCGCTGGTCCCCCCACTTGATATGCCACCATGCTAATTCGTTTGAAAGTTTAACCAGTTCTTTCTTTTTTTTATGCTTCATTCCGCTTGCCTTCTTTACCGTACTTTACGGTTTTCCCCCCGTTTATCTCTTGTGGACGGTCCCTAGGGTCCCTGAGCCCTTTTCCCCTGCTTTTTTCCATCCCACGTCCCTCCCTTTGTTTCCTTTTCCCCTTTCATCCTTCCCTCGGCTTCAGTGAATCCTTGGGTTTTTATTTCCAATTTTTGGTACCCCCTTAATCCCGCGTTTTTTCGTGACCTAGAGAGTTTTCTTCACCCATGAGCTACTGACTCCCAGGGGTCTGGTAGACCCTCGGGAACGTTCTTCTGCCATGGCCTTCGGAACCAATCCGCCCGATGTTTCTTATCCTGGGAGAGTGATTCTCGTGCACTTTTGTATTTTTTTTTTCTAGCTTTGGGTTTCTGGCTCTCTCGTCTTTTTAAATGTCTTTTTTTCCTTTTTGCGACCTCCCCACTCAAATGTAAGTGACCCTTATTTTTTAAACCTCCACATTTCCTGGAAGTGCCCTTTTCCCTAGATCCTATGCTCGGATGCGGTTACCTTAATACTTGTCGCTAGATGGCTTGGCTCTCATTGACTTTTTTCAAATCCCCTTTTCGCCTACTCGTTTAGTATTCAATTCTTACACAGACTTTTATCTACCGTTTGCGCGGGTTCATCAACATTTTCTGAGACTTCTCACTGACCCTTGCCTTCTCTTGGAAGCCCTTCTTTTTGTTGAGCCTAATCATGATCACCATAAGCCCCCTGCCAGTTTCCAGTGCCGCCTGTCCCGCGCCACTCTTCTCTCTTTTCATTGTCTTTCACGAGGTGATGGAACGCCCCGCGTCTATACCTACGCTGAGGCACCCGCAAAGTTTCGTTCGGGGTTTCTCCCCTTCCCGATCTGCCTTTTTTTCCTTTTAGTCTCTTAAAAAGCGGTCACAAGAGATCCTATATGCAGTGGCCCTTTACCGTTTATTTTACGCGCCCCTGAGCCCCTTCTCGTTGCACCCTTCTCCCTTCTGTATTTGTTAGCTCACGTCAACCTCCCCGGATTCTTGTACCCCCACCTGATGCGTTTTTTTTTCCCAACCTTTATTTGTGCGCGCCTTCGGATTGGCGTTTTTTTGATAGGCACTGCCTAGGAGTTCTTCTCTTGTCCCTAGGCTAAACCTCGTGTCCCGTTTCCCTCCGACTTTTTTCCCCAACGCGGCAGCTGATACGATTCTTTTTTGGTGGCCCTCTCGTTTTGTCTTTCCAGTGGTGATCCGATCAGATGTGCTTTCTCTGGCCCGTTCCGGCCTTTTACTTTTAAACCTTTCGCTTTTATTGGGTTCTCACAAGGAGCCTTCCTTTTTTGAGCTCCGTTGGTCCTGAATTTTCCTCTTTTATCGGGCCTCTCCGCATCTTTTTTTTTTGTGTGTCAAACCAGGCCCCCCCCTTCCAAGGAAGTCCCCGAGCCCTTTTCTTTCGATTTTTCTTTCCTGTTTGATGTTACTATGTTCTTCCTTTTTTTCCCAGACAAATTCCCCCGTCTGTTTCCCTTCCCCCTTTCCCCCTCAAAGTCTTCGAAACCCCCCTAAATTCTCGTCGCCCCCGTCCAGGAAGTGAGTCTATCGCAGATTCCCGGAGCGCAGTGTTCCCCGGGACTTGGACTTCTCTTGGAATTCCCCGTATACTACCGTCCCCGGCCCTGATTTTTAGAATCACTGTAAGGATCTGTAAGCTCGAATCGTTCAGAACCTTCCTTGGTAGAGTTCTGGACTACCCCCATTGGAACGGAATTCCTCTCCGTCTTCGCCTCCGTTTTTTGGTTCCGTTCGCCTTTCCTTCCAACCCCAAGGACACCACCACACTTGTTTCCAATCCCCCTTTGAGAATTTTAACGACATGTTTCACCGCCGTACAATTTCGTCTTCTCGGGTTTCAACTGATTTCTTTTCTAGAAGCTCCAGACCCGTCACCATGTCCCGATCTTATACACCCCTTATATTTTAGTTTGGTACGTTTCCCGTGCCTTAGGTCTCCCCTATCTCCTCAATTTTTTTAGTCGCGGCTATTCGGGATCTACACCTCAACTTCCTTTGGGGATTCAACCCGGTGAGCCCCGTTCCTACTCTGCTCCCCATCTCTGGAGGTTGACAATACGACATTTTTCCTTTCCTTCTTTTTTTGCCAGTGTCTATTTCTTTTTTAATCCTTCCGGCTTTTACAAGCCTCAGGCACCTTTTCCCCTTGTTTTTGCATTGCAGCATCCCTGATTCTCTTTTTTTTCACTGAGATTCGTTCCCCCCCCCCAATCAGGTACCGTTGTTTCGCACTCTGCCTTTTCCTCTTTTTTTGCCAGTGATGAAGATTCCCTCCTTTTTCTAATCCCTTTCTTGATTCTTCCCCCTCTTGCAAACCTTTCGGTCGTTACCTGAGGTTTTCCTTGTGATCAGATTTATCCTTTCTAGCCGACTCAATGAACAATGGCCTCCGTGTTTTCTTATCATTTGTCTATCGTTAGCGGATCACTCCTGAAACCCTTGGTTATTCAGGAATTCTCAAGATTTCTCCTTCTTTCACCCCCCTCTGATTCCCTCCTCCCGTTGTTGGTTCTGTTTCTCTAAGGCTCTTTTTTTACACCTTCTCAAGTAGATGGCCTTAGAGGACTTTCCAATCTTTCCGGCAAGTTGCCTCTTGCCCCTTTGAAATTTCCCTCTTGTCCCCCTACCAAAGAAGAAAACTAGAGATTTTTCTCCCTTTCATTTCGACTTTTTCCAAGCACCTGATTCCCAGACTCTCCCCCCCTAGACTTTACGGCTATATTTTCTCTCGCTACTTAAACTGGCTTTTTTTTTTTTTCCTTCAATGTCGCTGGTGCGTGCGAGTAGAGGATACCCCCCCTGTCCACGCCCTCTGGTTATCTCGACAAGCTTTCCTGATGACTTCGGTTTTTCTGGGGGGGTTTGCGTTGTTCTACACTCACCCTTGCAGGACGATTCTCCTTCGGAGTTCCCATGGGGTCCCTCCCTATAGCGAATCTTCTTCTACGACGCCCTTTCCTAACTTTGATTTCCTTCCCTGCTGCCCCCCTTCGTTACGACACTGCCCTTACAAGTTATTAAGAAGGAAAGTTTTCCATTGAATTTCGGTTTTTTCTCCCCTAAGACAAGATCATGGGCTCTTTTCAAACTTTTCTCCTTGTCCCTGGATTTTTCTCAGTTGTACCCTCCGCAGTTTTTGTTCTGCCCGGTTTATTTTTTTTAGCTGCTTTCTTACGATTCTAATCGTTTCTGCTTTAGAAAACATTTCTTCAAATTTTTTTCCTCTGAGGTCTCGCCTCAACCTTTCTCAGCCTACGCATTTTGATGTTTTCAAAAACGGTCCGCTTTTTTTCTTCTCCTCAGAACCCCCCCCGTTACTTTTCTTTCTTCAATTCTTCTTTGTGCTAAGCTATCATTCCTGTCTGTCCAGACCCAAGTCTTTTTGTTTCCCCAGAATCTTCGTCGCGGAGCAGTGAAGTCTATTTAAGGATTTCCCCCGGCTCATAATACTTTCTATTTTCTCCCCATTCCTTTCCTTCTGGCTTCTGGATCGCCGTTTGGTTGGTTTGCCACTTTCGTTCTCTTTTGAAATTCATTTTCGTCTTGTGGTGACAGAAGGGACATTCCCTCTAAGTTGCGTTTTTTCCCCTTAAGTCCCTCTTCCTTACGTTCAAAGCTTCTTTTCGGTTTCTTGCCTTGTCTTCCCCTTCAGCTTTTGGCATATTTTCTGATTTTTTTCCCCCTTTTTGAGATTCAGTCCATTACTCGTTTTCAGTCCCTACCCCATTCTTCTTTTTAAGATGAACCCCTTCTTCACCTTGGATTAACTTAATCTTTCCCCCCGAATTCCTCGCTCCCCCAGACTCCCCCCCCGGTCCCGAACTCCCTCTCGTACTGCAACAAAGGTTTTGTCGTTTCTTTTTGAACTTTCACACCCCCTGGCCTTCTCAGATTTTTGTTTTTCGGTCGCGTTTTTTTTGAAGATCTGTCTCCCTCATGATATCGAGCGTTAAACCCGTCCAAGGACCAATGTTTTTAGACCCCTCCCCCTTCCCCCGTTGACTTCTAGTCCCCGATAGCACCCCCTTAGTTATCGATGAGGTTTTAATTACTCAGGTGTTTTCGCGACTCCACCGATACTCTTTATCCTGATAGGCCTGTAATACCGTTCTAAGTTTGGGAGAAACCCACATATTTTTTTTTTTATTTTACCCGCTAAATGTGATTCCCTGATCTTTTCCCCCCTTTAATTTCTGTGCGCGGAGGTCAGATGGTGGCAGTTAAACCCCAGTTTCCCAATGCTTTTTGGTCGTCGGCGTCAGAGCACAACCCCGTGTATTGGAGGGCCCAATTTTAAGTGTGAGTTTTGCTAGAGATTGCTTGAAGCCACCACCGGCTTTTTCCCACACACCTTCTTTTTAGTTCATATTCTCCCCAGTAGCGCATTTGGTCTTCGTCGCTTGCTCCAACTTTTCTTTTCAGGTCCCTCCGCTCGGGCTTGCATACGTTCGACCCCCCCTTTTTCCCGCCCCCCGACCCCAAGGCCACCACCCGGCTGAACTGGTCGCCCCTTTCCCCTCGTTGCACTGTTTTGACACCTTTCGTCCTTATTTTCCTCTACCTTCTGTTTTCGCACCCCCCCCTTTAACCTACAGTTCGGTTTGTTTGCATTTTCCCCCCTATGCAACCTAGTGTGCCCCTACCTCCGTTTTCTCAAAAAAGCCCCCCCATTCGCACTTTATGAGTTTGTAGCCTTTTTTCCCACGTGGTTGCAGTTTTTGATCCTTGTTTTGCTATATCTTCCCCTTCCGATCTTTAACTTCATTTCCTTTGGCCCTGTTAGGTCTGCCAGCCTGTAAGGGTTTCCTTTTTTCGGTTTGTCTGCAAAATCCGACATTGACATGACCTGCGGTTCTTGTCCCCCCCTTTGCCACCTTAAACCTGTTCAAGCCAGTCACGTTTGATTTTTGTGTATGACTACTTGGGGTCGGCATTTTAATATTCCCATGGTGGATTTATCCGGACAATGAGTGTCACAACCCCGCCCCGATCTTTCGAAGTTTCCCTCTCTTCTTCCCGTACAAGGACGGCCTTGTAAACCTTACCCTGCCAACTTCACCACCGTGACCCATGCCCCAGTTTTTTGCCTCCCACCCCGTGGTCCCCCCCCCCCATTCCCCCCCAGATCTTTTGGGGAGACTTGCACCTCCCCTTTTTGGGTCTTCCCCAACCTTCTCGAGTTCCCCCTAACCTTTCCTAGTCGTTGAGCTCATCGTCCCCCTGTGAGACCTCCCCTTCGGCCTTAATGGTAAGGCCAGATTTTTAGGAGCCTCGCATATGCTTATGATTTCTTTTGTGTACTGGTGTGTGAACGTTGGATTCTTTACGATTTTTTTTTGGGTCATGAGCCGTACCTGACGTACCGAGGGTATGTTACCTCCAATTTCTGACTAAATTGATGTTTCAGGGTGCACCGGCACCGGTCTGGAGGGAACCTGTCTTTCTCCCCAAGTAAGTGATAGTACACCACTTTTTCACGAGCTTCCTCTAAGCTTTTCCCTCTCAGAGTTTTACCCCTGACGGTCTCAGATAGAGGGTTTCTGAGATCATTTGATTACTTACTCTTTCTAAGAAACCCCCCAAAAACCCCCCTTTGGAGCCCCCTTCTGTTCTTCTTTTTACCTCCTTGAAGTCTCCTTCTTAGACCACCCGTACCGATTGAACGAATTTTTTTAGCCCTCCATTATTCACTTAGATCTAGCCCTTCACTCTGATAGAGAACCGAAGGTTTAGTATCATACGCACTCTTTGTTGCCCCCCCACCCCCTCTCTTCCTTCTTTTTTGATGTCCCTCTTTCGAGGAGTGATATCCCCTTGTGTCCCCCTTTTTGGGTATCCCTCCAGGCTCTTTTTCCTCTTATCTTCCCCAAGGCATGAATGAAAGTGATTTATGCGGCCTCCTTCAGCGTGGGCTTCCCCTCCTTTCCCTCTATTCATCTTCCCTCTCAGCTTTTCTCGATTTTGCCTTCAGGAGTTAAGGCCGCGCCCCGTTTAGGATCCAGCACCCCTTGCCACTTACAGCTTTTTTTCTAACTCTTTAATTATTGAGACGAGCTATCCTTAGGCCCGATCACCCCTTTTCCCCCCTGTCCTTTCCGCATTCTTAATTCCGGGAACGTGCTTGTTGCTGATTTCCCCCTTCCTCATTTTCCCCCTTCTTTCCAGCTGGAAGACGAGCTCCCTTGCGGGCGGGGCACGGATTTTTTTCAATTTCTCCTTTAGTTTTATCTTTTCTCGAAGATAGATATATCACCTCCTATCCGATTTTTCCTGATGCGGGTCCTCAGTTTTTTTACTCCTACCCCCTGCCCCGATTCCCTATACCGATATTTTTTATCGTGGTGTACCATCGATTCCTTCAAGGATCAGCGCAAGCGTAAGGGTGGACTTTTCTTTTCCACCTATTTCATCTTTTGCCGGCTTTTCGGGTTCCTTAAGCTGTCCCGAACAGTTTTGCCCGCTTTTCACTTCTTCAGATGCTTTTATCTTGTTCCCTCCTTTCTTTCTGACTTACTCTTGTTTGACTAACCCCTTTTCACGCTTTCCGGCCGGTCTCCCTCTGACGACCTCCGTTTTTTTTCGTTGTTGACGACAAAGTTGGCTTTGCCTTGGGCTCAGTTTTTCCCCAACTATTTTAGCTTTTTCAGCCTCCCCCGGCCCCCCCCCCCTCAACGGTTTCTTTTTTTTTTAATTTATCTTTTGATGTAAAGCCCTATCCTCCTTCTATTTTTTCCCGTATCTTCATGATTAACTTTTCATATCAGGTTTTAAAGATGTCATTTCCGAGGTCCTCCATCTTTAAAACTTGAACCCCCCTTCTCGTCTTTTTTTGATTTTCCCCACCGTCTTTTAGAGTTGTGGTTGCGACCCTGGGTGAGGTTCCCCCTCAGTTCTTCTCTCTGCATTTTTTTTTGGACTTTAATTCCCTCTGGATTTGTCTTCCGCCATTTCAACCCCCTAGCTATTTCCCAACCTCCTGTTCTCTCGGGATCAGCCCCGTAGAATCTTTTGTACTTTTTTGTGTGGCAGAAAGTGGTTCTTAATTTTCTTTTTCGACGTTTTCTAACCTTTGTCAGAAAAATCGCAGGTGCTCGACAATCGGAACTCTTTTTCTTTCAGTCCCCCTTCTTGTTTTTCACACTTCTTTAAACTTCAATTTTTTTTCACAAACGCTCCCCCTTAACTTAAACCTTTTCCGAACCCATTGTTTGGGGGCATCCACTTTCCCCTTGTGGACCCCATCTCCCCGTCCCAGTCCCTTGGGGATTCCTCATTTTCGACGGTTGATATTTCCAGCAAATGTCTCTGAGTCTTTTTTATACAGTGGATTCAAAGTATTCTGAAATACCCTTAAGAGTGGTTTTTCCCTGTGTTTCCCATTTATAACACTTGTGGATATATCTCAGAAGTTCCCTTTTTTTGTGGCTTCTTCCCCTTTCCGTATTTTCCTTCATTTGTCGCTCTGCGCTCGGCCCCCTTTGGTATTTCCCATTTCTTTTCCGTTTTTCTTCTTCTCCTTCCTTTTGATCTTTTTTTCATAACAGCTTCCAACCTCCCTACCTCTTTGGCTGCCGTTTTTTGTTTTTTCTTTCCCTTGCCCCTTTTTTCGGCGACCGCTCCCCCCCCCCCACTTTTTTGTTCGTTCTTCCCCATTAGCCGTGGAGATTTTTTCTTTACTCCTGCTCCGTATCACCTCCTTCGCGTCTTCCCGTGGGAACCACTGGGATGCGCTCTCGTCCGAATCTGAGAGTTTGGTTAGACTAGGATGGCCGGGTCTTTAGCCCCCTTTAGCTTCTTGCAAACCCCCTTCCCTTCGGCGCTTAAGGTTTCCCCTCTCTCTTGATTGTTAGTTGAATTCCTGAGGCATTTTCCTCCCTCCTATTCTCTCAGCCCCGCGTGGCCATTAACCCAGGGCCAGCGCCGAATTCTTTCGACCCTCCCACTTTTTTTGTCCCTTCTCAGTCTCTACTTATTTTTGCCCCCGCCTAATTTTTTTGTCGCGGTTTGTTTCGCGTTGACCCCCTCGAGTACATTTGTTGTTGAATGCACCTTCGCACAAAGAGTCCCCAGGTCACCTCCCCCCCCCCCTTATGGCTTTCCAAGCCCTAAACGTTCTTTTCCCCACAAATCGCCGTTTTGTTTCTTCAATATATCTTTCTATATAGGAAGCTGGAGTTTTATCTTCTTTTTTTTGCCTCTTTTTGTGATTTTTTAGGGACTATCGTTCACATGCCGTAAGTTTCCTTTTCCCATTTCTGTTTTACATTTTTCCAACCCCTTCCTCTCTGGGTTTTCGAGTGTCATCGTGACCTTTATATTTAGCTCCCTCCCCATCATTTACCAGAGAATCTTCGGCGTTCTAGGCAGCCTTGCTTTTGCTTGCCCGTGTTTGTTTCTTCTTTAGAAGGGACTTCTCCATATCTTCCGGGCCCCCCTTTCACACCCATGTTTACACTTTCCAGAAACTTTCTTTTTTTTGACGAAACGTATCCCTTTTTTACTTTCCTATTTGCCTTTGCCCCTTTTTAGTACGAAGATTAAACTTCCTAGCAATCGCCAGAACCCGCCCCCCCTGTGAACTTTTTCCCCCACACCCTTCCCTTGCACCATGTCCCTCCCCCACTTGATCTTTTCTAAAAGCCTTCCCCTCCCTGTACTCGGTCTTGTACCCTCTTTTTACAACGGACAGTTTCCTCCTTTTTCGCTTGTTTTCCATTCCTTGAACGGATTTCTTTCCCTTTTCTTTTTCCGAAGTTCGTACGACGGTAAGATTTTCTGCCCTTTCCATCCGCTTTATTATCTTTCTTATATCCCTTCTCTTCTTGTTTTGACCACAGAAGTAGCGACCTTTTGCCAGTCTTGTATTCGAAAGCCCCCGTTTGCGCTAGTCTAAGTGGCCCTCCACCTATAACTTTTTTTCTTCCCGTCCCCCCCCTTGTTGTGATTTTGGTCGTCGAAATCCCCCCTTTCCTGAGATCAGCCTTCTTCCCCAAATTCCATGGAATGAGTCCCTGAACAAAAAAATTTCTCCAGTTGGGATAACACCCCGCCCCTCCGCGACCCTCTGACTTCCGTGTTTTGCCTAGCTTTGAATTCTGCATGTGTTGTTTGACCGGAGATCCCCTTGATGCCCCAATTCCCCACTCCTTCCCCTCCAAATGCCCCCCAGGAGAAACTTCATATTTGCAGAATGTCTCGCTCTCCTGTACTCTATCCTCCTGATCAAGCTTTTTTTCTATTTTTTTTTTTGAAGTTCTTTTCGAAAAGCAATGTCCCCCTCCGTGTTTTTTTTTGTCCCCTCAGCGTGAGCTACAGGAGCGCAATTTTTCAACGTCCCCTTTAGTCCCCCCCTCCCCTTTTGTGTTGAAACAAACTATCTCTCTCCTAGCCGTTTCTTGATCTCGCTTTTTCTCCATACCTCTTTTTTTTTTTTCCTTCCCTCCTCCTTGTGATGACATGCTTCTGTTTTCTCCCCTTTTTTGGGGAATGACCCCCCCATGCTGTCGCGAAAAATTTTCCGACATTGCCTTTTCCCTTGCGGAATACTGCCTGGGCTCTTCGGCTTCGTAAACCCCCCTTTTCGCCGACCCTCCCCCCCCCCTTTTTTCTTACGACCCTTTTGTGCATCCTTTCTTAAGTCCATCCATCTGTCTCCCGTTTCCTTACGTCTCGGTCTTTTTCAACACCCCTTGGACTTCTCTTTGTTTGCGTCTTTTTATTTTCTCAGACTTTGTTTTCGCCCTTTCTCCCCTGGAGTGATCTTTCTTTTCTTTGTCTGAGATCCCATCACACCGACATGGTTATGCGTTGCTTCCCCCAGTTCTCCCAAGCTTTCTTTTCCAGTTTTCCCGAGCAGTTCAAGTGCTCTTTTGGCCCAATCCTTTTTTCCTTTCGGTTCTCACGTCCGCCTAATTAGAGGGTCCTCCGAGGATTCGACCGAGAATAGATGAGAAGTCAGGGATAAATCTCTCGTCTTCCCAGCGGATTTTCTCCCCTCCGCTGCCGGGGGATTTCAACTTTTGCTTGTTATAAGATCGTAAGGAAGTCCCCCCCCGGGACAATCCGTGAAGTGGATTTGTTTTTAGCCGGCCTTAATTTGCTTGAAGATTTTCCCAAATTCTTAGGGGCTATTGATTAGTGTGTAGGAAATACCCCGTCCCCAGGAATGTTGTCTCTTTCCCCTTTTGAAGTGTCATTCTGTTGTTGGTTTTTTGGGGTGGCCTCCGATCATGTTCCCCCTTTTAATACCCTTGATTCTGTCCAGTTTGTGGGCCGCCTTCGGTCCGTTCGCTTGTCCCTATCGTCTCCCCCCCCTTTCTTCGTTTTATCGTGAACAGCCTTCCAATTTTCCCCCTGTGTTCAGTGTCCCTTCTTCCTTTTTCACCCTTTTTTTTCTTTTTCCACTAACCCCCCCCATCTCGAGCTTCTCCTGTTCACATTCCCCGGTTTTTTGATTAGTTTTCGGTAAGCTATTTCATATTCCCTCGTTCCTCGGCTTGAGTTCGATTCTCTCCAGAAACCCTCTCATCGGTTTTTTCTCAGACAGAGTGTCCCTCCGCAAAGTTTCCTCTTTTGTCTATTTCTTTTCCTTCGACACCCTGACTCTTGGTCTCTTTTCTGTCCTGGACTATATATATTTCATTTTCATGACTTGCGATTTTTGGCACTTGTTTTTCTATCGCCTCTCTGTTTTCTTTTCCTTTATTTTTCTTCTCTTTTTACCCTCCTCTACTCGGTGGTGAATTTTTTTAAACAGACGTTCTCCCCTTAAGTCTTCTTAAGGTCCAAATACTTCCTTCCTGGTTTTCCCTGTCCTCAAAAGATTTTCCTCGTGTTTTTTCATCTTTCCCCCTTCGGTTAGTTTCCTTTTTGCCGGGTTTTGTCGCCTCTTTAGCTTCTCCTTTGCCAGAGCGAGGAATTTCCTCCTACCCATATCTTTTGGGACGGCCTTTCCATCCCTTCTTCCCCCTTTTTCTTCGACCAATCCTCCGAAGAACTGTATCTCCTCCCCCCCTTTTTTCTCCGGTCCTCTCTTCCCCCTTCCACAAGTCAATACCACGTGGTCCCGTCCGAGAGAATCCCCTGTCTTTTTACAGAAAAAAATAGTTTTGATCCGGTTTTTACTCCCTGCGTCGAAAAGGCCCCTTTCCCCCCCGCGTTCTTGGTCGCGGTTTGTTTTTTCCGATTCTTTACGCTGCCGGCACTCTTCACATGGTCCCCCCCTTATCAAAGGAGATTTTTTTCCCCAACTTCCCGCGTTAATGTCTTAGACGATCAATGTTCTCTCCGCGGTCTTCCTTTTCCTCCTCTCCCTTTTGTTTTGTTGTTCCTCTTTCTTCCTGCGGTCTTGTTTTCTTATAATCATTTCTTGAGCCCTTACAGACGTTTCCATTCTCCTCACATTCCACTTTTGAATTCGTCTTTCCCCTTTTTCCGCGCTCGAACCGCTTATGATACCTTAGCCCCCCACCGCGTACCTCTTTTAGCTTCGGCTTCCCTTCTTTTTCGACGCTTTTCCCAGCCCCCCCCCCCTTCCTTTCCCCATTTTCCACCCTCGCAGGGATTCTTTCGCGCAAACGTGGGCTCCCTATTGCGGGAAGGAGGTGATCACGGAGCCTCGTTTAGACAACGTTTTTTCGCTTTCCTGTTTTCCCCCCCGTTCGTCTTGGCTATTTTTCTACCCCTGGAGAAGTGGGTTGCTGGTCGACGCGCGTCAACGATCGAGTATTTCAGGAATTCCTCGCTCTTCCGAAGCGAATTCCAGATGTCTTTCTCACCCCCCCCGTTCTTGTGCCCAAACCAAGGAAATGCCCGCGCCCGCGTATCCCCCCCTTATTAGTCATCAATTCCTTTCTTGTTGTTGACCATTCGTTTTTTCCCCTTCCCTTCCTTTCTTTTGAAATTAACCGCCTTTCTCCCGTAGGTTCCTTTCAAACCTCGCCCCCCGCCTTGACACTAAAGGGAGTTACTTCCAATTAATCAGCACCCGTTCAGTGCACCTCCCCCCCCCCCCTCACCCTCTTCGATCCGAACCACCTCCCCTTAGTTTTAAGACGTTCTGAGTGGAGGAAATCCTAATATATAGGGCCCCTTGTTCGCAGGAAAATTTTTTGCGATCCTTTTTTCGGCACCTGCCGTCCCTCCCCCCTGCCCTTTCCCCTGCTATTAACCGCTTAATCTGTTTTAGTGAGGAATCGTTGCAATCCTCCCCCAATTCCTGACTCCCGGTACTTTTCGTCCCCCAAGCATTTTACAAACACCGGTCCCTTCCGTCAGCTTTCCCAGATGATTTTGTTGGTCGTACGAAGATTCGAATCGTGTTCATTTTGGGCACAGCAACCTTTTTTTTTTTTTGGCTTTTCCTTTTCTGAGTCGTCGAATCGGATCCCAGCGTTTGCTTTGTTTGTAATTCGCCGACAAGGCGTACAATTTCTCCCGGAGTAGGCAAGATGATCGGATCTTCCATCGCCTTTTAGCCAGGCGGCAAGTCCCCCTTTGACGGCCAAAGCTGGCGGCTCCAACCGATGCCTTAATCCATTAGCCATTACAAGATCTCTAGTTTTTCTTGGCTAAAAAGCCGCTCCCCCTCGGGAGGCGTTACTCCCCCCCCCCCGTCCACTCGCGCGTTCGCTTGTCCCCGGGTCCCCGTATGTAGTATCAGCCCAATCGCAGGTCCTGTTCACGACGTTTCCGGGCATGAGTGAGGAAATCCGCCGGCTAGAGCTTTTCCTATCTTCCTCCTATTTAGCCTCTCGTGTCTGGACCTCCCAACTAATGCGCGTTCTCAGTATATTATTTCCCGCCGCACTTGGGCTGGAATGGGGATTGACGCTGTTCCGCGTTTTCACATTCTGCGCGGTTTTGCCTTCCGCTCTGACAATAGGCCATGTTCCCCCCTTGTTTTAGATGTGGGATTGCATCGGCGCCTTCTCCCAATTCCCTGGTTGCATATGGACCGCGCACATGGTGCGCTTTGTCGCAACCCAATCTCCCGTTGGTCAACCTTTCGCGCCGCTAGCGTTTCTTCGCCAGGTCCCTTCTGGCGCTCTCCCCCTATACCCCCCCTTAATTGCTTTCGAACTGGGAGATCATCCCGTCTGGATGGAAGTATTTCGAACGATCCACTTCCCATGCCCCAACCCCTGGGAGCCACCGTTGCGGGGTTCTCTGGGATAGCTGTCTCCTATAACAGAGCCCAAATTCCCTCCCACGGGAGGTATTCCTCTGCAAACTCCGGCAATGTCGCAGTGTTTCTTTCAATGGTCGTTCCATCACTCGCCGAGTTTTGAATTTGAGCCCCCCCCCAGTGTTCGGAGGCAGTTAAAGACTATTTCTTTGTTGCCAAACCTTTTTCTACTATCTTTAATATCC
>Ga0179593_1539302_pt1 | contig 15938 bp, 19 predicted proteins | sample CZODoug2_1_08_16_FD_185931 | JGI IMG/M metagenome (GOLD analysis project Ga0179593, IMG submission 185931) | Vadose zone soil fungal communities from Angelo Coast Range Reserve, California, USA - CZODoug2_1_08_16fungal (PacBio error correction) | ecosystem: Environmental > Terrestrial > Soil >... | reverse complement strand
AAACTAACTTTTCCCCTTCGCAGCCGATGAGCCATTCCTCTTACCCAACAAAAGACTTTTTCTTTTTTAAGCCGGCTTTCCTCCGCCGGGTTGGCTTTTTCCAATCCTTTTGTTCCCCCCTCCCTTTTTTATGGGCCTTCAGACGCTTGTCGTCTCTAAACGCGGAGTTGCTCTAGGTCGCTTTTTTCCACAATGGACTTTGTCAGGTTTCCCTTTTGGGTTCATTCTTTTTCCCTTTTTTATTTCTTTTTTCACAATCTCGTAGTGGCCCAGGACATGACCTTTGACCCGGCCCGGCATGACTTTCCCAAGTTTTTCAGTTGCTCCTTACCGTACGCTTCCTCCCTCCCCATTTTTCTCATTCAGTTCTTGGCCACTGGCGACCTTGTCGCATTCCCTGCGTTTCGGTCAATGAAATTTCCTTTGCTCCAGACCCCCGCCCCGATTTTATTTTTCAAGCAGCTTTATTTTTTCTTTAGACACCAAGAAGGACACTCTTCTTTTCCCTTCTTTGTAAGAGCCTTTCACGACCTTCCCCCTCACGGTCCTCCTTCGAGATTCCCCTCGCTAGAGATCTTTTTCTTTTGTTGTTTCCCGCCCTTTCCTTAAGGGGTGGACACCGGGAAGGACTTCTCTCCTTCTCTTCGTCTGTCCTCGCCCCAAATGACACCTTTTTTTTGCGATTCTTACACCTGGTCACTTACGGTGGAGAGACATGGGATTCTGAATCATTGTCCGGCATTGCAGAGTCCCCACTCAAGATGCCTGGGGTCCATTTAGATCCGACTGGGATGACGCTCTGTCAGTTTCTCCCGGACGGAATCGGCTTTTTGGCGCCGGACCCTCTGCTGGAGTCCTCAGGATTCCTCTTCGATGACGTTTTCCTTTATGCGTCCCTTCGGTGGTGTCTGCTTTGCCCTCTCTGGACGTTTCGTTACGACCCAACCTCGCGGCTTTTTCTCGGCCTCATTTTTTCCTTATGTTCCCTTGGCTTCCGCACTGATTTTTTTTAAGGCAGGTCAGTTTCTCTTTCTCCCCAACGGCTCCCGGGTCTTTGTGTTCTTTTCGTTTCCCCGCCTGTCCTGGCCTACTTCGGGAGAGGCTGGCCCTTGTTTCGTGGACGGTTGCGGTCCCCTTCTTCTTCGGAGATCTTGGGGGAAACGGGCGGTTTTCCACGCTCAGTTTCTTTCTTCTGGGCTTCTTTTTCTGTTCCAATTCTGCCGCTGCCTAAAACCCACCCCCCCCCTCCACCCCCCCCCCCCCCCCCCTCACCAAGTAGGTTTCGACAGCTTCTTTTCCCCGACCATTTCTTCTGGTTAGTATGGCTTTCTGAAGGGTTTTTCTCCCGGAGTCGATCGGCCCTTTTCTTACCCCCCATTCCCCAGACTGCGAGGGGGGTCCTTAGCGGGGGATGTTTGTGTTGTCCTTTTCCGTAATGAGCCTTTTCCGGAAGGACTCCCCGAAGCCGTGTTGTGTTGTTTCGGTTTGACAAGTTGGCGAGGTTCCTCCTTTCTTTCAAGAGACCCTCTCCTCTAGTCCAGGTGTGTGAATACAAACTCTCGGGTGTCTTTCCTCTCTTTGACCCGTTTTTTTTCCTCCCCCGTTCGACCCCCGGTCTTCCAGATCGAATGACGTCTTCCTCCTCCACGCGCAGCTGCTGAGTAAAAACGTCCTTCACCTAACGACCCCTTCTTTCACCGCCTCTTGAGGCGGACTTCCTGACCCCCCTGCACTCCGATATCCGTTGCCCTCAGATCTCAAAGTGCTTCCCACTATAATTTCCTATGAAGTCTCTCCCCAAACTTTCCAAGCACAGTCGCCTCACTTTTTCCGAAAGCGATGGCCAGGCGGGGTGGTTTTCCAAAAGTCTCCCCCCGAGTCCTTTGGGAGTTCTCCTCATCAGAGCACCCTGCCACGGCCCCCTCTTTTTTCAATTCCCCCGGCGGAGACCGTAAAGAAAAATTCTCTCTATTCCCGTGCTTGCCTTTCAATGTGCCTTTCTCCCGTGCGCCCCCCACCAAATTCCCCCTCGGAGGACATTTAGCCCATCAGGTGTCTCCCTCCTTCCCTTCTGCGTACTCTCGTGTCAGGCTTTTACAATTCCGTTTTTTTTTCTTCCCACTCCGTCTTCTCAGAGCACGGCTGCTAGACTTTCCCCCCCCCCCTCTCCTGTGTTGGAAAGGAACCTTCCGTCCCCCTGGAACAGGCGGTTCCCCACACGGCTTGTTCTTCCTTCGTTCTTTCATATCTCGACCCGATGTCATGGTTCCTCCTTTCCTGTGACTGATCCCCCCCTTTTTTTTCAGAAGGATGTTCCTCACGGCCGGTTTTCTACCTTCCAGTCCCTTCCCGGAATATAGTCTCCTTTTGGACTAATGACCTCTTCCTTCCTTTCCGGTATTTTTACGGCTTTTCTCCTTCAAATCCTTGGTGTGTCTCTCCCCTGCTTTCGACATCTTTGATAAAGGACGCTGTCTTTTCCGGAACAAACCCTTTATGGGACCCCCCCCCTTCTCATGCGATTCGGCCGTCCTTCTTCGCGACCCATTTTCTCAAGCCTCATTCTCTTATAGTAAGCTTTCCCTTTCTGCCGAAGCCCCACGAATGTCACCTTTCTCTTGCCCCCCTCTCTGCATTCATAGATTTAATTTTCCCCGACGAGCAAGTCCCCCAGTAATTTCTCCCTCTTCCATAATTACCGGCCAGCCTTTTCTCATCGTGCCTGTGCAACCCGGTCCCCTTGGATCCCTTTTCCCCCAGCAGACCAAATAAGAAGGGCGCTCCTTCCTAGGACTGCTCAGTCACCCGGGATAGGCCTTGTCACCCCCCTTTTGCGTGTCTTCTTTCGTGAGCCTTCCTCCCAACCTTCCAGGTAAAGTCACCTTTCCTGGTTGTTCATCGGACCTTCCTTTTTTGACGGTCCCGCTTTCCGGTAGATACTCCTTTTTTTTCCCTTGACTACTTTTTCTTGCTGTCTCTTCCCTACAACCCCTTCAAGGGTCGACGGGTAAGCCATCTTCCTCCTTTCGTTGAGATTTCTTTTTGAACCTCTGTGGACCCCCAGGTTTTGATTTCTTTGTCGTATCATTATTATTGGTCTTTCGGGCTTCACTCTTTTCTCCCTCGAGGTGGTTTTTTTCAATTGTTTGAAATAACCTCTTGACTTTCTTTTCCCTCCTTTTCGCTGTCCCTTGGTCTCACTTTGGAAAGTGATCGTAGTGGGGCTTCCCTCTCACTGACTTTGCTAGAATAGTTTTCCGCCGAAGTTCTGTATTAAAGTCGCTTCCCCAGCCTCCCCCTTTTCTAGTCCTATCAGGAGGTCCCTTTGATTGCCGGATCCTTTTCTAATGCCGGTTATTTGCTTCGCTCCCCCTCTTCGTCTCCCTTGGAACCAGGTTTGATACCTGACGAGTCGACACCCTGCCTAAGAGGTGCTTCAACGTCTCCCTTCACTTCTTCTCTGAGCTTCCTCAACTTTCTTGGAGTTTTTTCTCCGCTTTAAGGAAGGGTGCAGCCCCTCCGTCGTCGTGGACTCCCTCTTCCTTATGAGGTGGCTCTTTTTTGGCCCTTGAAATAGCCCTTTCTTCTCTCTGCTTTTTTCTTGTCTTCTCCATAACAGGGTGAACGGTGGAAGATCCCTCGTCCATGGTTCCTCCCCGGTTTAAGGTCCAACGAACCTTGGACTTTTTTTTCGGCCTCGGTTCCCTCGGCCTCCTGTGCCATTTGGTAAGGCTTGATTCCTCGTGGTGGTCCACAAAGCTGTTTGCATAGTCTTCCAGTTTTTGTGGGTGTCCAGTCCGCTTCCCTTGGACGTCTTAGTCCCCCAAAACGATGTTCCCCCCTTTTATCAGGGCTTTCATCGATCTTCCTCTGGCTTTTCTCCTTTTCCTCAGGGTAGTTTCGAGATTTTCCTGCAGCCCCTGATTGACGGTTTCGCCGTGAGGGCCAGTTTCCTTCATAAGGGATTTCTCTGCTTTTCGTAAGTTCCTTCCCCAGGATCCCTGCCACTTTTTGTTTTTTCGAAATTTATCTTTTCGCGGGGGGGGGGGGCGCGGTTTTTGTGTTTTGGGGTTTTGGTGGGTCTTCTGGAGTTAAGGCTCCCCTTCTGGAGGTGGGTCGGTGACCTTTCCCCTTCCGGTTTCCTACTTCCCCCCGGCGTGCCTGATTCCCTCCTTCGAGTGGTTTTAATACTTAGGAGTCTGCACTGCGCTTTCGTTCCCGGGGACTGGTCCCCTTCAATCGGGGCGTTCGAACCGAAACTTTGCGCTTTTTTCTGCCGGGCGTCCTGCTTGGTTCCTTTCCCCCCGATCCCTAGCTTTTCCAAAAAAATACTGTCTATCTCTTTTTTCCTCCTAAGTCTATTACGTATTCTGGAGATTAATAGTTCCCTTTTCCCCGACTCTCTCTTGTGGTTTTTTCCCAACCAAGTTGGTTTTTTTTGGGAGGCGAAGACCTGTCTCCCCCCCCACCCAAAGTCCGGACCCCCCTCCCTTTATCTCCCTAATTCCCGTTGAGTCCTCTTTTCTTCTTTTGACGGCCGAGTATGGGGACTTAGAAAAACGTCAGTTTCAGCTCATAATATTTACACCAGCCCCCCTCTCCCCCACACTCCTTCCTTTTTTCGACCTTGTCCTACGATTGACTCCTTGAAATAAGACTATCCTTAACCTAGGACGTACCGGTGCCCCTGGAATTCCAGGCTTTTTACCATTAGTCTCCCGCCTTCTTGGAACAGATGGGAGGTCCTCCAACCGAGAACCCCCCCTCCCCTCCGAAAGGGATTACGAGCTCTCTTCCAACCCCTCCCTTTTTTCATCCAGATTTAGACCATCCCTTGATTCCGAGGAAATGCTTTCCCTTTTTCCACCTTGTCGAAGAGTTATTCCCATACCTTCTCACGGCGTTCCTCCTGTCGATAGCATCCCCATTTATGGTCGGCTAAACAAAAGGAGGCAGCAGGCCTTCTACAGGCTTCTTGCGAGGATTTTGTCGAAGTTCCTTTGGTTTTTTTTTCCCTCTTCCCCGGTAACTTTTACACCACAATTCTTCCCCCTAATTTTTTTTTCCAAAGAAGGGCGGTTATCCCTTCCCCTAATCGGCCCCCTTATCAGAACCTACATTGGCCTCCGTTACTCTCATAGGTCCGAGCCAATTCCCGTCCCGTCAACAACTCTCTCCCCTTTTGTCAGAATAGTCCTCTTTCCTTCATTACAAGGGAAAGATCCGAGATTTTGACGGTACCCCACCTTTTTTGGTATGCTGGCCTGGTGTTCTGTTCTCCTTTTTCCCTATAATCTATGCATCGGTGAATAGAGTCCTTTTTGTAGAGGGACCTCTGTTCTTCCCACACCTATCGGTTCGAAAAACAATTATTTATATCCTTCCCATGGACCTTGAGACCAGGTTCCCCCGCCTTTTTCAACTTGCTTGTACGTTTCCCAGAGGATGGAAGCCGGTTCAACGGGTACACCCTCTTCTTTTCGTATGAGAATTTTCTCAGGTTCTTCCCGTTCCTTTTGATTTTTCCGTCAAGCGAAAGTTCGCATTTCCCCTCTTCCACAACCTTGCTGGTCCCACCGGTTGTCTCACTATCCCTTTTTAAACCCGGCACCCACCTCTTTCTTAAATCTTTTTTCCAGCAGAACCCTTTCGATAAGACAGCGCATAAGCTCTCAACCCCCCCTTGGATGGTTGCCCCCCCATTGTTTTCGCCTTTTTTCTTTCAAAGCCACCAATACCCCTCTTTTTATTTTACACGGCGAAAGGGCAGTTTTTTTTTCCCATTACGACTCCTTTCCCTGGCCCGAGGGAATCCTTCTGCTTTGATCTTTTTTTCCCCAGGAACCTACCACTTTTTTCTCAGTTTTTTCCTAGGCTGATGACCCCTTCAAGGTAGAGGGTAAGCCGGCCTTTCTTTCGGTGCGTTAGCTCTCCCTGTTTGAGGCTTTGTTTTTCTTGCTGCTCCTTTTTTTTCCGTCGTAGCAGACGGCTTCCGCCCATTTCATTCCTTTTTCCGGTGTAAACACCAGGTTTTTGTTCTTCTGTAGCCCCCTCTCTTCTTGGTATGAATAGCTTGTGGACGTTTCACCTCCTGACCTGCATCCCCTTTTTCTTTTGTGGCACTTTCAAGGACCTCCCTTAGTGTGGGACCGTCTCTGGTGTGGGTCCCCCGGTAAGGATTTTTAGAGTTTTTCTCTGCGCATTCTGCTCTTTTGCAAGCGTGCAGGAGATCTTTTCTTTGTGAAGCTCCTCAAGACTATCGAAAGTGAGTCCCCCCCTTCCCCTCCCCCTCTGCCTCGGGCAGAATGATTTCCCCCACCCCACTGTTCCCCCCTCAGGTAACGACACGGACGCTTCCTCGCAAGTAGGTAACCCCCTTTTCCTTTTTTCTTGCTACTCAGGGTCTTGGAATGTCCCGTCGTTTGCTTCCTTTCTTTCTTTTTCCTTTAGATCTTTCTTTTCCCGAGTCAATCGCTTCCCATGAAATCTTTTCCTCCCTAGGAGGTCCGAACCCTTTTTTCCGGTGTCCCTTTTTTTACTTTTTTTCAGGCAACGCCATCGGCGGTTTTTTTTTAAAGTCTTTCGTGTTCCCCCTCTTGCGACGTCTGCGAACTTCTCCGGGGAATGTTTTCCTGTTTTTTCCTCTTCGATGATTTTTCTATCGCCCCCCCCTCTTTGACTTTTTTCCTTTTGCGCTTCTGACTTTTCCTTTCCCAAGGTGACGGCTTCTTTCGGAATCGCGATGTGTATCAAGCTGTGATGGTTCGTTCTATTTCACCCCTTCCCCCTGGCTTGATTTCCTTTTTATTAGGCAAGCGCCTGGAAATCCTCGGCGGCCCATCTGGAGGTCCTTCGTTCCATTAATCGTCTCCTGCCGGTTTCTAACCTTGAGTTTTTCCTTTGAGTTTTTTCTGGGAGGGAAACCATCTTTTTCCTCGATGGGCGTCGGTTTTTTATTTTGCTGAACTCCCGGGAACGGTTCTTTCCCAGTTTTTTACCTGCTTTCGAGCGCTTTGAGTTCTGCTCGCCTTTTCTTTGCTTTGTCCTTTTTTCCCTTCTTTGGGTCCTGAACTTTCTTTCGCCTCCCACACCACCTTTTTCCCTCCTGCCCGAGGTTCCCAACCAATGTCGTTACGAACCCCTATTAAATGTTGCTTGCAATTGAAGATGCTTCTCACCCTCCGTTGGTGTCCGTTGTTTTGCACCCCCTTTTAATCGGTGAGTATCCTAGAGCAATCGGTTTTTTTTCAATGGCGACGACCCTTTTTTGGAATCACTCCCTGTCCCAGTCTTTTTTCCCCCTCCGTATATCTTTCCCTTTTTTTCCGAATATTGGGACCTTTTTTCAGCCCCCCCTTCTCCCCCCCCCCCGACGCCAATCTTATTGCCCTACATGTGGATGGAGAACGGCCGGACATCTCTTCTCCTCAGGCTCCTGACGAACAGATCCCCCCGACCCTCCCCTCGAGCCGGCCATTTCAATTTGAGTCTAGGATGCACTTGGTACTGGTCTTTCCCCGCGAAACCTTCCGTCATGGGATTTCTCTATACTCCTCCACCATCCAGTTTTCACCTCGGAGACACCTTCCCGTCCCACTTCCTCCCTCTTGCTGATGGCCTAAGCGACAAGCGTTGTGCGGCCTTTTCTTCTGGCTGAACCCCTTTTTTTCCCCCCCCTTTTTCAAATTCATCCACTTCCTCCTATTTTCTTCCTTTTCTGCTACCCCCCCGGGTGTCCCTTTTGGCTGCCCGATTTTCCCCCCGTCCGCAGAGCACACCTTATACCCCAAGCCCTTTTAATTCCCTTTGAGTTTTTCTTGCCGGAGGAAACCCCGGGGTCCCCGGGCGATTGTTGAAAATGTCGGGATCGTCAAGAACCGATTCCCCCCCGGCGAGTTTTCCTGGCTTTGCTCCTTTACTAGGTTCCCTCTCCTCCCGCAAACTCCGAAGTCTCTTCTGCATCGTCCGACGCGGCTTAATGGATCAGGATATCCTAGGTGCCTTCTTTTTCCGAGTGGTCCTTGGTCTCCTTTTTAAGGAGTGGGTGTATGACTCTAACCCTTTTGGCATCGACTCCCTGCGGTGTAGAAGTCTTTCGGGACCGGAGCCCCCCCCGCTTTGCCCCGTGACAACTGGCCCGCAGGTTTCGACCAGGTCTGCTTTTCTGAAGTTCTGGCGGGACAGCGGCTTTCGGTAACACGAGGCTATATTTTTCCCCCCCCAAGTTCTTTATTTCTGTGAGGTGACCAGCTTGCACGTCTTAGCTCTCTTACCCCACTTGGTCCCCCTTCTCGAGTGTTGCACCCCTACAGGGATGGTTCCCCCCACCCCCTCCCCGTTGGCCCGTGACCCATCCCGTTCCCTCCCCCATCAGGCCACGATCGACCCTCATCGGTGGTTCATTTAGACATCTCAACGCCACCACCTTTTACCAGGAGACTCTTCCAGCCTTTTCCCCGAGCTTTTTTTTCTTTTACTCCCTCCTCCTTGTTTTTTACCCCAAAAGGCTTTTTTTAGCCGCTGGAGCCACAAACATTTTCCTGCGGGTACCCCTTCTGATCACTCTTCCTGGATTTTTTACTTCCCTCCTTTCCTTTGCTGATGCGGCTGGTGAGACGCTTTCCTCGAACTTCGTATGTGATTTTCTCCTTCTATCGAGGTGGTTTTTTTTCCCCCAACCTTCTTCTCCCAAAGGTCCCCGGTGGTGGACTTCCCAGATGTCTTCGGGACGGGCTTGTTGGGCCCGTCGTCTTTCCCACTGAACCCCTTCTGCGGCATGCTCTTTCCAAGTCCCCTTTTTGGGTTCTTCTTCCGTCGATTTCGCTCCTTTTTACGTAGACGGCGTTTGGGGCTCCCTGGCCGCCTCGGGCGTTGGGCCATGAAAGATTCCCTCACTTTCATGTGTCTCTCTAATCTTTTTCCTATCCCCTATCTCCCCTTCCGCAGGACCCCCCTGCGTTGGCGCTATGATTTTCCCCCACCCCCCCAACCACCACCCCAGTCTCCCTCTTTTCTTCCCGATCACGTACGTCCTTTAGCCGCGCGGTAATATGGAGGGACAGTCACAAGTATTGGAAAATCCTTGGGTTTTTTTCTTTGACCGAGTACCCGCCGCCTCCCCTTTTGGTACAGCTAATGAGATGCTTTTTTGACAATTTAAACCTTTAAAAAGGTGACGGTGGATCGGTGTCCCCTTGGTTCAGCTCTTTTCCTTTACTCTTTAGGGGTTCTTTCCTCCTAACTCTTTTTCCGCTCTGCGTTCCCTATTCTGCAGTCCAATTTTTTAAGACCTGAAGGCATTTCTTTAGAGGGAATTAGTTTCCCAGGAGGAGGTTTTCTTAGGGTTTCCTTTTCAACAGAGGTTCCCCCTTCTCTCTTTCACTCTGTAAATTCTTTTTGTGATCCGTGGCCTATTGGTAAGTCCTTCCTATTAGTACCCCTTCCGGTTTTTGAGCGTTTTTCAGGCCTTCCCCTCCTTTTCAGTAGGGATCGTCCTGGCCTCCGAAGTTTTCTCAACGTCTACTCGCACGACCTTACTTAAGATTGAGATTTTAAGGGTTCCCCGATTTTTCTTTTCCTTCGGGGTCGGTTAACCTTCTACGGTTTTTTTACCCCCCTTTCTTGGCGGATCGGCCGAGGGAACGCCCTATTAAATAATCTTCCCCCCCCCCCGTACTGGTGGGTCACCTTTTCCTCTTTGTTCTATAGCAGTTTCCCCACAATACAGCTTGTGACCACCTGCTCTTTTTGGACCCTCTCCTAAAGGGTGCCACCCCCCTTCTATATACCCCCATCTTTTTTTGGTGAGAGCTGGTTTAAAACCTTCCCGAGTCTTCCGGCCAGATCCTCACCGGTGGTAATTTCCCTTTTGCGTTATGTTGTGTTTTCGGGAAGACACTCCTCTCGCCGGTTCACCAGGCCCCTTTTCCCCGTTTTCTTTTTCTCAGGTGCCTTCCTCATTAACGATTACGACTCTTTCCACTTCTGTCACGTTGAAACCGTCAGTTTGATTTTCCCAAGATGGCATTTCCTAACTTCAGATTTTCTGAGACTTCATAAAGAAGATCTCCTGTTCCCCTAGATTAAGTTCCCCTCCGGATGCTGAATAACAAGTACTTGACCCCAATTTCTTCTTTGCACCGTACCTTCAGGCTGGTCGGTCTCTAGCACACCGACTCTTTCTCCCCTCATTTTTTCCCCCGCTATCTCTTGAAAATGCCTTCCCACTTTGACCCGTTCCCCCGGTCCTCCGATCTTTCCTTGGCCGATCACATCCCGTCGCGTTGTGCAGTCCGCTCTCGAAAGTTTGCAACCCTCGGAACTTTACTCCTTCTGCGAGAGACTTCTCCTCCGAAGCTGGTCCCCTGGCCTGGTTCCCCACTCCCCGTTCTGCCTGGCGGAGCATCCCAGTTTTTCCCCCTCGTAGATGTTCCAAACCCCCCCCCTTTTTCGGCAATGCCTTCCCTTTTTTTCCCCGGGACACCGGAGGACCCTTTTCATTATGTTTCCCTATATTGTCAGACCAGAATAGACCCGAGGAATTTTTTTCTTTTATTTTCTCGAAGAACTTCTTTCCCCAAGGTCCTTTTCTTGGCCGCAATCTTCGATGTGTCCTGCCCCTGCAAGTTTTATTTCGCAGGGACTGGATGCCTCCCTGCTTCCCCGTTCTCCTTCGGACTGTGGCGTAGGTTGGGACATATAAATAATTTTTTCGGTATGAGCCCCTTCTTGTTTTGTCGTGATGCACCACCCCTCCCACAATTTTCGAGTTACTCGAGGAACAACATCTGTTCAATTTCCCACCGATGCATGAATAAACTTCTTAAGGTCCTCCTCTATCCACAGTGAATACCTTTTACTGAGTTCCCCCTTTCTAGCTTAGTCAGGTGAGTAAGTTTAAGTTTTCATGAAAGGGAAATCTCCGTCGCCTATCTGTACTTTCTCTTCCCCCCCCAAGTTTTAAACATTCCTTTTTTTCGATCCCTTTTTTGACCGGTCAACACCTCGAGGGCCCTTCCCAAGCGCCCTTTTTCCGATAAGACCAGCCTCCCTTCAGACTCTTCTAACCCCTGTATTTTTCCACCAAGTGAAGAAAGGAGCACCCTCCTTTCCAGCTCCCGCGGGGTGGTCAGCGGAAGATTTGCTTCAATCTGACGCCTTCTCTGATCTTTAGAGTTTCCTTCCCTTTTGATGAAGGATCCTATGCGATGAAACCCACCAGGTCCCTTCGGTAAGACTGGGTTGCGTTGGCTGGGATTATGATTCATTGGTTTTTCCTTTCCTTTGTGAGACTCTTTTTTCCCTAAGATGTCGGAGCGGATTTGGCTTCGTGTCTCCCCACCTAGAGTTTTTCCCGGTTTCACCCACAATCTTTCCTCTCCCCCCCAAAGTTTTTTTCTTTTTTTTAGCGGTCTCTTTTTTTTAAATAGCTGCGACGTATGGGACCCGTTGCTCTTCACTGACCTGAATCCCCTGTCTACTCCCTTGTTGCCAATGTTTCCGTCTTTTTTGCCTCTTTCCCGCTCTTTTCGGTACGAGTTTCGACAGAATGGCTGAGTTTGCCCCGCGCACTGGCGTGCTTCCCTTCACACCCTTGCGATTTCACGTCCTTTTCACGATGATGTTGGGTTCTCAAGCAGGCTTCTTCTCGGTTCAACTCCAGAGGCCCTCTTTCCATTCACTCTCCAAGCCGTACCCCCCGGACCATCAATTCATCCCTTCCCCCTAGGAATCCTCAAGTTCACCGCGGAGAGTTTTCCTGGCAGGGTCTTCCCCCCGCAGTCGTAGTTTCTCTCTCTTCCAAGGGAAGGTGCCCTTTAGGACGGCCCCTTAGTGGAAAGAGTCACTTCTGCATACGGGTAAGGTTTCTGTTTTAGTGTGTTTCCCCCTTTCCCTTCCCCCGGTGTTCTTTTTTCCCTTTTCCCGGCATTTCGAGGTCAGATGAGGGGTGTGTGGTACTTTAGCCCTCAGAGTTTTTCCGTGAAGTTTTTTCTGGAACTGTTTTTGGTCTCCTCTCCCCGTGCGCGTACTCATCCTCGAAACAGGAGGTCTCCCCTGCCTCTGCCGTTGGTCCGTGCGCCCGGAGGGATCCAAAGCTTTTTCTTGATCGGCTACTTCAGCGAGTGTTTCTTGCTCCAGCTGGCCGTTTCAGAAAGGATGGTGCTTGACTTGTCAGTCTAAAAGGAAGCCTTTTCGATTTCTCCCCTTCCCCCTTTCCATTCCATATTTTTTCCTTTTCATCGGCTGGCACTTTTGGGGAAGGTTTTGTTGTACTACTTTTCTAACTTCCCCATTCTCTTTTTTTTTCCAGGAATCCTTTCATTTTTTCCCCCTTTTTTCTTCGGTCGGTGAAATCTTTTCTCTCAGGAAAAGGACCGTTTCCGACCCCTCGTGGTGTTTCCTGGATCTCTTCTGCAGAAGTCTCCCCTTTCCTTTTTTCTTTTCCTTTGTCGTCCACGGAAGCGGGTCGATCTTTTTAGGAGCTCCCCCAAAGAAAGGATTTTTTATGAAAATCTCGCTGGTCCTTCTCCTTCCTACTCAGGGTTGCTTACGAATCTTTTCCAGAATCAGGGGTGTTTTTTAGATATGCTGGCGGGTCCCCCCCCCCGTGTTGGGGTCCTGGCCCCGATCACTTGACTACGAATAGTGTCCAAAGAATTTTCTTTTGTCTGGCGGCCGAAGATCCTCCCCGATTACTCTCTGCCCCTCTTTGATCCCCCCAGCCTCCTCTTTTCTCCAGGATAAGTTTCAGAGAAGAGTTTCTAACGTCTTCATTCCACTCCTTTTTCCCTCCCGACGCACACTTGAAACGCCATACTTCTTTTGACGTTCCTTCCAGGCGCTTTTCCCTAACTCTCTTCTCTTCCGTTGAACGACCTCCCGGACGAAGCCTTCCCTCAGTTTCCCTTATGATTTGAATCCCCCCCCACACTGCATGGCGGCGACGATTATACGAAACTTCTTAAAATTCCGCTCCCAGAGGCGATTTCCCAGGCCCTCCTTGCTGATTACCTTTTTTTCAAATTGTAGGAAACCGAGTGGTGAAGGCAGTCTACCTGTCTTCTGCATTTTTTTCATTAGCCCTCTGATAGCCTGCCCTTTTCTCGTAAGAAAAGATTGTAAGAATGGCTACCCTTTGAATGCCGTTGGGACTCCACCATAGTTCTCCCACTCTTTCACTTTCCACACACCCATTAGTTGGAATTTTTAACTTAAAAGGTACGGAGGAACCATACTTTCTGAGCCACCACTCCCCCCTTTTTCCTCCACCGCCTACTTATAGCCGCCCTTTTACTGGGGAGGAGGAGCATTTAGGGCCCGACCCCCCTCCCTTTCGCAATTTTTTTTCCGAATTTTTTTTCCTCTCCTTCCGTGGTCTTCTGCCCCCCTTCGGCCAGGTTCTTTGATAGAGCGGATCCCGGGCCATTATCTTTCCTTGCTCTTTCTTCCCCCCTTTCTTTTTTTTTGCCGGGCGGTGTAATCTCCCCTGCACATAAGTCTTTTCCTTCGCTCCCCTGCCCCTCCCCCCATCATCGGGAACACCCACTTTGATCGACGAGACCCCCAGTCATGGACCCGCCTTTTGCGTCCTTTTACTCCACATTAAGGCCGCCCATTTGCTCCTTTTCTTTAAGGGTTCCCCTCCTAAGGGCGCGGAACTTGTCGAGTTGCTTCTTTTTCCAGGTCAGTTTTTAACGTCGTTTCCTTCCCCCTTCTTTAGAAGCTCATTTCCAACTCCCAAGAGGGCTTTCTGAAGTGTTGCAAAATTGTATCCCGTTTTTCTGCCCTTTCCCACAGAGAGGGCGACCCGGTGGCCGCCTCAAAATCCGCGTGAAAGCTTTCTTTTTTTATCAGACACACAACCCCCATTCTTTTTTCCCCCCCCTTTTTTTTAGTCCCACGCGCAACGACACCCTCGATTCCTTGATTACGGAGGCACTTTCTTTTGTAGAGGGCCAGCGGAATCTGCGGCGCTCGGTGCGGTTCTTCTACTCCGTACTCAAAAACGCCTCTTTGTGGGAAGTCTCCCACAACCCTTTCCCGTTGACGGGTAAGCCTTTTTCGAGGGGTGCGTTGCGCCTTTTTCACTGTGGGGAACAAGCTAAAGGCTCGGCTGACGTTTTTTAGGATCGTCACCGCGCTTTCTTCCCACCCTTTCAGAGGTGGGGCCTCACAAACTGGATAGGTGTGCAGAGTCATCGGGCAGTATCTTCCCTTTTTAGGATTTTTCTCTTGACGGGGAGTTGCTCAGGTCGCCCCCCCCACCCCCCCCCTTCGAAACCGCAAAAAAAACCCCCCAAAAAAACAACACGACCGCCAACCCAAAAAACCGCATCCCCCCCCCAAACCACCCCCAAAACCGCCCGCAGCAAAAAAAACCCCGCCGCAAAAAAAACAACAATAAAAAACCTCCCCTCCCAACAAAACAAAACTCAGCCCCACCCCCCTCCCAAAAAAACCAACCCCAAACCCAAAACCAAACCAAACCCACCCTCAACCCCGCACAACCCCCAAAACTACAACGCCCCCCCCCCCAAAAAAAACACACAAAAAAACCCAAAAAAACAAATAACCGCCAAAAAAAAAAACCCCAAAGCCCCCACCAAACAACACAAAAAACAACAACCCCACAAAACCCCCCCCCTGTTCAAGACTCCGGCCTTTCTTCATCAAGTATCTTCCTACCCTTTCTCCCAGTCAGCTTACCTCCTTTCCCGGGTAGAGACGGCAAATGGAGTGGGGAGGTCTACCCCCCTTTTGCATCTTTCGAGTGCCCCTTCTTGAGGAGTCTTCCTCAGACTTTCCCTTTGCTCACGCATTGCTTCCGTTATCGACGTAGAAAACCCGTGAAATAGAGCCCTTGAGGTGTGGTTTTTTTTTCTTCTTCTCTTCTCTGTGTCTTTTTTTTTTTTTTGTTTAGATGAGAGTCCCCCCCCGTCACCCACAACTCCTTCCAATCAAGGTACGCCTACGACACTAGGAGCTTCCCTCTTCTTTTTTTAAATCGTACAAATTTTTTAGAAAAGCTTTTCCTTCCCTTTTTTTTAGACACGCACTTTTTCGTAGATGCGGAAACCGGGATAATTCGAGGTTTGGAAGGATTAGTAGTGAAACCCGCCAAAGAAATCTGGGGTAGGATGAGATGAGTTTTTTGGACTGATACCTTCCTTTTCACGGTGGAACTAGATACGGTATGGGTTTACCCTCGGAAAGGGTAAGTCTTTCCGGTACAAAGTCGCTGAGTCTTTTTAACCTGTCTCGAACGCAGCTCAGCTATCCCCTTTTTTAAGTGGTGTCCCCAAAGGATAAGGTCATCCTTGAATAAGTGGTGGTATACCTTTCTGCGTTTCCGCTGAGTGCAGTACATCTTGGCATTAGATGCACCCTTGTCCCTTTCCATGCCGGGCCTCTTCTTTGGCACAGACGTGTTAAAGGGGGTTTTTAGGCCGGACCACTGGTACACGTGATCCGGAACAGTCTCTTTCAATCCTTTTCGGGACGGCCCAGAGTCCGGGTCCTGCCATGATGGTGTACCTTTGGGTAAGTCGAGATCTAGTACAAAAACTTAGCAACTGTTATCGGCACGGTGTGACTGCGGCCCACGACCCTCATCAGGGTTGCGGCCGAATTCGGGATCTTATGGCGGCTTATTCCTTTCGGTTCGTCAAACTACTCTCGCCCGTTAGACCCCTCGCTGAGGGCGAGGAGATCTGTCGGGAGTTCCGGCCCGTCCTCCACGTGATTTCCTCGGCGGTGGCCCGAGATGGGCGTCGGGAGGTCTTCTCGTTGTTTGAAGCTGCCCTTCAGGACTTTTTTGAGAGGAGCGTCTTCATTGGTTACCGTTAAGGAGCGCGGCTTCCGGTTTCTGTCGTGACCCACTCCTTCCCCTTCTGGAGGGCCACCGCTTTTCTATCGACAAAGTTCTTCCCGCCAAAACA
>Ga0179593_1494963_pt1 | contig 15938 bp, 27 predicted proteins | sample CZODoug2_1_08_16_FD_185931 | JGI IMG/M metagenome (GOLD analysis project Ga0179593, IMG submission 185931) | Vadose zone soil fungal communities from Angelo Coast Range Reserve, California, USA - CZODoug2_1_08_16fungal (PacBio error correction) | ecosystem: Environmental > Terrestrial > Soil >... | reverse complement strand
CCTCGGTTTCGAGCTTGCCCACTGATGGTAATCACCTTCAAGACTTTCCTGCTTCTCTTCAAGGTTGGAGGATCATTTTTTTTGTCCATCACCAGTCCCGTTCCCCCACCGCCCAGTCTCAATTCCGAGACCCTTCCCGACTTTCCGTTTTTGAATCCTTCTTCCCACTTTCCTTTTGTGTTATGGATGTTATCCCCCGACCGACCCTTCCTCCGTCTTCTCCTCTCTTATGGGCCCCCATTTTTCCATTTCTTATCGTCGTCTGACACGGCACTTCCCTGAATTTGATGATATTTTTTCTCCTTCTGGTGGACTTTGTTCTATCTGTGTGCAAGAACTTCCTTTTCTGATGTGTGTACAAACGGCGTCCCCCCCTTCCTATGACTTTTTTTTCCGCTAAGTTTTTTTTCGATCGCTTCTCTCTTTTTTTTTTTTTTTTTCATTCTTTTGACGCCGTTCGGCGGCTTCCTTTTCCCTTTTTCTAGGCTCTGCCGTTTCCTTCCCCCCTCCGTCCCTGCAGGACTTCCTTGGTATTCGACTCGTTTTTTTCTCCAATTGGTTTTCTCGGTCTTTTCTTCCCCTTCTCTTGGCCATCCAATCCTCGGCCCCCACCCTCCTCCCATGGGTGGGGAATCCAGGTCTTAAGTGGTCTTGAGTTGGGGGGCACGGGTTTTTTTTTTATGTTCGACGAGCTTTCTTCATCTCACGGACAGACAAGAATGTTTTCTCTGGGTCCTTTCTTTACCCGATCGTTCACCCTGGTTCTGGAAAGGCATCCGAGCCGACCCCGTCTTTTGTTGCTCGTTCCCTTTTGCCTCCTATCTTTTTTTCCCCCCTCTCTCAATTCTGGATGTTGGTCTTTTGTCTTCGCTTGACATAAACTGCATTCACCCCCTCAATATCACCGTTTTCCCTTCCTTCTACGCCTCCACCCTACTTCGGGCAACTTTCGGCACCCCCCTTTGTCAGTTTTTTTTTTTTTTTTTTTGCCGTGGGTTTGGCCAACATGCCCCTTTTTTCCGATTTCAATTTGTCCTCTTCGCCCAATTCCAACCTATAACCTACCTTGGCAGTTCTTTTTTCCCATTTCCCCAAATTTTTTTGCCCACCGAGGAATAGAATGTGAAAGAATTTGGCAGTTTAACGTACCGGCCCCCAAAGTCGTTTATTTATTTCCTCTTTTGCCCTTGTCTCATCCGCCTGGTTCCGTCTTGCCTTTCGTCCGTATCTTGGGTATTTTTTCATTATGGTCCCCCTCGAACAGACCTTTTCTGATCCCCAAGGTCTTTCCTCTCTGCCTTTCCTCTTCGTATCCGATTTCTTGCGTCCTCATGTGGGCCACTTCGCTTCGAAATCGCCCCCTTCTTTTGCCCCCACCCGGCTTTTGTTTCGCCCTAACCTTTCCCTCCACTCTTACGCGCACTTTTGATGGATCTGACGTGATTGTTCCCCTCCTTTTTGGTAAAGGGGTAGGCCTCAAACCGGTTGCCCAAGCGTCTTTTCCGTTGACCCTTCCCCCCTTTGTCCGTTTTCGGTAAGCTTTTTTTCCGGCTCCCCTAGGACCTAGTACAAGCCAGTACCCCCTCTTTCCTCCCTACGAGAATTTCAGTTGACCAGCGTTTCTTTTTTTTCCTTTTGCAGCTCCTGGTTCTTTTTTTTTTTTTTTTACTTTCAGGACCTGCTTGTTCGACCAACCCCCACTTTCCCCCCTCGTCTTCGGGGGCTTGCTAAGGAAAGATGTCTCGTCGTTTTCCCGCGTGGCAAACGCGCGAAATCCCCCTTTCCCCTCTTTCCCTTCCATCTTCCGGAGGTCCAATCGAAAAGAATTTCCCTTTCCCAACGATTCTGTGTCCTCTCAATATGATGCCTCTTGCTTTTTCTAGCGTTTCCACTCATTCTTTTTCCTCCTCGAATCTCCCTCTCCTTCCGAATTTCCTTCTCCCTTTCCCCTATCGTTATATTGACTAAAGCGTTAGCGTTTAGTCCCAGAACCCACCTCTTGATCCCGCCTTACCCCCCTCCACGTCCTTTTTCCCCGTTCCAATGCGCGTCCACTTATTTATTCCTCCCCTTTCCCACTTTCCTTTCCCTCGTCCTTGTTCTCGTTTATCGTAGAAAAGCACCCCGATCCTAATTCTCATGCCCCTTTTTCTTTAGTCTCTGTACTGCACAAATCGCCCCCCAAACTGCGCCCCCCTCTTAACCCTCAAGTAATAATACCAACTTTGGACCTCCCCCCTCCCCTCGGTGTTGTTTGTCCCATTTTTCCGAACTTGAAACATCTAAGTTCACCCTCCGTCGGGCAGCTCCCGCCAACCCTCCCCCATTTCCTTCCGTCCCACCCGTCTCTTCCACCATCTTCATCTGAAGCCCCTTTCGCTGAATCGCAACCCCTTAGAAGGACGAGGCAGTAATGCCATGTCGCGTCATTATCCCGGCGTTCCCACACCTTCTTTTTCTCGTTCTCTCCTTTCTCCCCCCAACTTCTAAACAAGGCCATCTTTTCCTGTGTCCTCATTGACTGGCGTTTCCCCCCCCCCCGTGCGAATTTTCCCTATTTTTCTTCCCCGAGTCTTTCATCCACGCTTGGTTAAGATGGTCCCCCTCCTCCCAGAGAGAGTGTTCACTCCCTCCTTAGTCCCTTGATCCCACTCCCCCTCCCTACCCTGGACAAGTATTGAGACTGTTCTATGCTTTCGAACCTCTCTCCCTCTTAACCCCTCTTTTTCAATACCCAACGATCGCTCCGATCTTAAAAAGAAAATGCTTTCTCTTATTGTTTCCCCCATTCAACCCTGGTACATTCACTCCCATTTCCTATCCCCCCCTACTAGTCCCAGGATGGTCTCCAGACCTCTAACTATTAAGTTTCTGATGGTTCCCCCGCTTATTTTTCCCCATGTCCCCTCCGAGTCCGGAGCGTGGTCCCCGCGAAGGCGAAAGATGAGTTTTTCCCGGACCCCCCCCCCAGCCCCCCAACCGAAGCCGCTCCCTGCCTACTTCTCCTTCCTACATGTTCCCCCTCCCCCTTTCTCCCCAACTCTCCCAAAAGTAACAGTCTAGCCAATTAGTACTTAACTTCCACAGTTTTTCTTTGCCATTTTTTTTAAACCCCGCTCTCCGCGTACAATTTCCCCATTGCCTCGACCTTTGATCCAAAATCTTGCCTGAATGATTATCTTTTTCTCCGTTGTTTGAAGAGATCCTGCATCCTGCTATTTTTTCTTCCTGTCAAGATTTGCAATTGAATTTGTCTGCCCTATCGGTGTAAATGTAAAAGTTTAAAATTTTGCTGGTCCCTCTAATTGCATCTTGTCTTTTTCTTTTTGGGCAAACCCTCGTTTCATTTCTGAAGAGGTCCTCCCTGCTTCGTTTTCTTTCCTTTCTTTTCAGCTCTCTTGCCATCCCTCTCTTTTAGCCTCTGCCTTAACCGAGCTCCTTCCGTTTAAACGGTTTGTTCCAGCCCTTATAATTTTTTCTTCCTCCTCAATGGGTCTTCTTCTTTGGTTGATTCATGGCGTTCTTCATTTTTGTCTTTTCAACTTGGCCTGTTCCTTTTCCCTCCCTTCCCGGGTGCTGAGCGTGATTGTTTTATGCATCATTTTTATTTCCCATACGTTAGTTTCTTTCTCCTCCATTCCTTCCCGCCTCCTCCAAATTTTTCGCAGGATTTTCTGTTGTCGATTTATACCTTATTCATATTCTCAAACCTCCTTTTTTCCTTTTTCTCGTTTTGGACTTCGAGTAGCCCTTTGCTTCCTCATTTGGTTACCCCCTGCGAGTTAAAATTGATTCTTCTTTTGGACCCTTCCCCCTCCTTCCCCGCCCCATCTTCCTTGTTTCTCGCTTTCCTCCTTGAAATTGAAAAGTCCCTACATTTTATGGCTTGAAGACGGGGACAGTCCTTGAATGGCCCCCCGTTTCTCCACTACGGCCTGGTGTAGTAAGTTTGCTTCCTCTTTTTGCGTTTGAAGAGCCTCCTCGACCTAGTGTCTTGGGCTGCCGCAGACTCGATTTACTTCGTTTTGTGGAAGTTCGGCTTCGTACCCCGCTGGAAGGTTTTGTTTTGTCAGTTCCTCTTTTCCTCTGGGCGTTTTGCGCCTGGTGCTTTGCCTATTGACAGGCTCCGGCCACTTTTTTTTCTTGCATTCCTCTTTATATGTCGTCTGCGTCGACGCCTTTTCGCCACTGGCGGCGGAACCACCTGGAGTCAATTTCCTCCTTACTTCTTTCTGCATTTCTCGTGGAGTCTGTACGTGGTTGCTCGGTGTTTCACTTTGATCGTCCCTGCCTTGGTTTCTTTGCCCCCGAAAACGTCTATTCACGCGTACGGTGCTTTTGGAAATCGCTCGCTATTCGTTTACGTATCGGCTGGATTGGTCTTTCGAGGGGGGCATCCTTGAGTTTCCCCCCCCCCGCCAGATCCCCGTTCGCCTTCCTACGGATGCACCTCTTTACGTTCCTTTCTCGTTGATGAATCTTTACGGGGACTCAGGGCATATTTGATAATTCCTTGTTTTTGCCCCTCCTTGCCCCTTCTGACTGAACCCGCCAGTTTTCTCCCCCTCCCTTTTCGTGTGACTCTTTTTTCTGACCTCCGTGTAAACGGCACACCCCCCCCCAGTGTGATCCCAGGGCAAAGTTGTCTATCCGTGTACCCCTCCCTTTTTTCCCTCTCTGCTCCATCGGATTTCTCGCCGTCTCTTCTGCACTCTTTTTCTTTCTTGGTCACTGGGCTTATGCTTGCTCTTTTGAATGAGTGGACAGTTAAAAGCGTCAACGTAGGTATTTCCCAATCTCCACGTGGTCCTCTTCCTTTTTCCTTCGTGAGGACGCCCTCCCCTTTAAATCGAACCTTCCCTTGCCTTAAAGACGGAAGCGAAAGGTTCATTCCATGCTTGGTCCCCCCCCTGAAACCCCTTTTAGTTTTCCCCTCCCCCGATTTTCTGAAATGGAGACGCCTCTGCCTGATTGCATCTATTGCTGTACCTCTGACCCTCAATGGATGTGCTGCCCTCCTTTTTGGACAAGCAGGGACTTTTTTCTGGTCTTTCTATTTGGCTCCCCCGAGGGATACCAGAACGTGCAGAACTGACTAGAACCGTTCTGGATCCCCCCCCTTCCAACCCGCTGATGAGACTTCCCCGTACTTTTTTGTCTTGTGTTTCCAACCGGCCCCCCAGAGTTGCGTTTAATTACGATTCAGCGTTTTAAAACCCTTTTCCCCACGGACCCCCCTTTCTTTAGGTTTCCTTCCCCTCCCTCTTCCCCTTTACATTTGTGAAAAATCTTTCCTTTACATGCCTTTTCCATTCCTTCCCCTTTCAATCGAGGTTGCAGCCTTCAATTTTTTTTGCTTCCTTTTCGAGGCCATTTCCGCCGTTGTTTCAGTTTTCTTTGGTTTTTTTCCTCAGCTTGAGGGGAATGAGTGTCCTGCGTTCCCCCTCCCCCCAACGCCCTATTAATTTTTTTTTCTCTCTTTTGTCCGTGTGCATCATCAATGTGCTTTTTTTTTACGAGCCCTGTGCCGGTGTGTGCGATGTTTTTTCCCCTTTCTTACCAACGATGTAACGTTGACTGCCATTCTCCTTTACCCCGCATTATTTTGCCTCGAGACCCTTTGTCCTTAGTTCACCACATTTACCCGGCAGCCCCTCCCTACCTCCCCCAGAGCGCTTCTTGATTCATTTGTCTTTTTTTTTGGGACGCCATTGATTCCCTGCTCTCTTGCTGCCTCCTATTTCCGAACCCAATTTCTTCGACACGTATGTCCGTTCTTGCTCCCTTAGCATGCCCCCAGCGGCGGACTCTCTCCTACTCCTGTTCCCCACGGCCCCCTGCCGACAAGGTTGCGTGCCACTGAAAGAGATATGTCCGCGCTAGTAGTTCCCTCCCCCTTTGTTTCTTTTTCCCCACTTCTTTTGTTTTTCTTTTGACCCCTTTCCATCTTCCCCCCTTTTTTTTTTATTCCCCCCCCCCCCCTTTGTCTCTGCTTCCGTCAAAAGCAAATTGCAAGCAATTTTTTTCCCTCGTTTGAGGTAAATTTACACTTCTTTAAAGGCTAGAACGAAGTCCACTCCTATTGGATGAGTAACCCAGCTGTACCTCCCGCGGCGGAGTGCGGACGGGGACCGGGTCCGATATCCCTTCCGGCACCTTCCCTGGCGCATCTCGATGATGTTGTTTACATATCGCCTTTTCTCTTATCCGTCTTCCATCACGCCCCCGGTCGCGCTATGAACCCTTCGACTTTTCCCCTCATCCGCTTCCTCCCTTCCTGATCGGTAATTTCGTTTTTGTTTTGACCGATGATGTCGCGATCGTTATCTCTCCCTCCCCCCCCCCCCCTTTTGACGTCTATCTGCAAGTCTTGTTCCTGTTTTCTTTCCCCCTTTTCTTTCCAGGACCTGATCTCTCGGTTATCCTCCTGTGTTTGGTGGAAACTCGCCTCTTTTCCAAATCCCCCCATGTTTCCCTTCCCCCTTTTTGCCCCCTAAGACTTGCACGCTTCCTGCCCTTTGGAGGGTCCCTATTCAAGCTTTCTTCAATAAGTTGGTCGTTCCCTCCCCCGTCCCCTTTGCGCAATCTCCGTCTTCAAGTCCATTCTCTCCCTCCCCGCGTCCTCTTTTTTTAATTGCGTTGATCGATCACCGGTCCTTTCTTTTCGCGGTTTCTCCCTAGCTTCTGCCCCCCATTTACACAGGTCCGTTAGATATAGGCCTTGCCATCCCCTCCCCTCCGCGTTTCCGCTTTCTCTTCATCTCTCTTTTTTGTCCTTTCTTTTATACGGGGTTCCCTCTTTTTCCCCCCCCCCCTGTCTTTCTGACTGGGTTTCCTCCGGCGAAACGATGTATTTTGTACTTTCCTTTTGATCGTCTTCGCCCTCCCGCCCTCCTTCCCTCCTCTATCCTTTTCAGCTTTGCGCCGTTGGCGGCTTTGCTTTTTTCCAACGTAATAGTTTCTAAGCCCCTCCCTGCTGCTTTAATTTTCTTTTTTGCTCCTCCTCCCGGGTCTCCAATTGTCTGTTCCGTCCCTTCTTTTTTTCTCTTTTTCTCCCCTTTCCCCTTTCACAGTCCACACATTTAAATCACTGTTTGTAACACCTGTGACTCGCGCTGGCTGTATTCGTGCGTTCTTCCTGTTGTTCTTGTTTTACTCAGCCGTGGTCTATTCCAGCACCTACCCCTCTCTTGTCTTATCTTTCTTTCCCTTTTTGTTTTAAACTCTCTGACACGTGGATACGGAAAGATTTTTTTTTACTCCGGTTTTGCCACAACCCCCCCCCCCTTTATGCCTGCCCTCCCACTTACTCAATAGCCACCCCTTCGATGGGACTTTTTTTGGGTCAGACCTTTCCAGTCTATCCAATAAAGAACTGAATTTCTCCCCCGGCGCATTACTTTCTCCGGCGAAACCCAGGCTCCTTTCAAGGATCCCCGGCCACCGTCGATGCGGTTGCGGCTTCCTTGTCCCCCAATCACATTTCAGTGTAAATGGCTCAAGAAACTTGCTTTTCTACAGTGGACAGGTCACCTCTTGAACTTCCGAAGGTAACCTTCCCTCTGTTGTACGTTTTAACGGCCCGCACACACTTTGGAATTTCTCACACCCTTTTGCTCGACGCCGTTTTCAGTCCTGTTCCCTTCTGAGCAAGTATATGGGAGTATTCTGGCCACTGTACAACAGCCAAGGTTTTCTTGTTCCCCCCCACACTTTAGTGCATAGCCCCTGCCTAGTCGGCTGCTCCAGAGCTTCTTCTTCTCGATCTGGGGAACTAGTCGACCTGTACCCATTGCGGCAACGTTTCTTCTTTTCCTTTTGCAACATTTTATCTGCCCTCCCTGCACCTTTTCTTCTCTTTGGCCTTCGCATGCTTTGCCGACAGTTCCCGCTTCATTTTTAGTTTCCCTTCCTGCCAAAAGCTCAAAAGCTTATTTCTTGACCTTCAAATTCCAATCCTTGTTCTTGTCCTGTGCCTCGTCATAGGCCAGCAGTCCCTGGCTTACCACTCTGCGTCCTCCTGCGATAAAGGCCAAGCTTGCCTCTTCCTCACTTTTTATTTTCTCCACCTCCTTTTTTTTGGGGCGTTCATCGGGTTGTTTTGTCGTTTCTCACCCGATCCCAGCCCCCCCGATCTCAGCGAGGCTGACGGGCTTTCCATTAATTCCCCCCGAGGTTCTACCTAGCTTTGCACACGGTAAATCACCACTTTCACTCTTTGCCCTCATCTTCCCGGTCGGTTACAATCGAACGTCGCGCTCCCCTGGATAAGATCTCATTCTTCCTCTCCACGTTGATCTCTTTTCCTTCTTCCAATCCGTCTCTTCCCCCCCCCTAATCTTCCTTCAAATTCAAGGTCCTTGGATCCCTCGTAAGGTCAGTCATTCCCAGACAACCCCGTTTTTTTCTTTCCAGTCCTTTCATTCCCCTCCTAACCCACTTCCCCTCTTTAAGCCTACAGGGCTTTCTCTGTAGGCGGACCTTTTTCCCTCCCGCAGTTTCCCCTACATGTCATTTTTCTCAACGGAAACCTGACACATACCCCCCTTCCCGCCCCCCCTTTCCTTTTCGCCTTCCTCCAATCCCCCCGACTCCCCCACACTTCTAACATTCTTTCCCCCCAGTTATCCCTCCTAAAAGCTCATCGGTCCCCTCCGGACCCTCTCGTCCTTCCGACGTCCCTCCTTCTTTGAGGAAGCGCGACTTCTCCCCCCCGTCAGTAGACCGGCTATGCCCCCCCCGGAAATCAATTTCTCCCCTACAACCCCTGGTCCTTTGCCGAAGGGTTGTCACTTTTCATCGCCGGTTTTACTGTCCCCCTTTCCTTTCATCCTACAACTCCCCCTTCTACCAATCCGTTCGCCCCCTCTCCCCAACTGCCATCCTTTCCTTTTTCCCCTTCTGTGTTTTTTCCCCAATTTCCCCCCCCTGCGGAATCACTTTACAACTTTTGTCTTCAATTATACCCTTGCTATTGGAAATTTCCGCCCCCTCCCTCCGAGAGATTTTCCGAAACTCCTCTATTCCTTTTCACCATTAGAACCCCCCCCCTCCCATCCCTTTTCCCTTTTTCTCTTCTGGCTTTTCCGGCGAAAAATTCCGGCTACGTTCCAATCTTGGACCCTCCCTTCTCCGCAGTTCCCACTACAAGAATCTTCTCACCCCTGGCCCCAGATGAGTGTGCCCCCAGAGAGCCAATCCCCGCCCCCCCCTGGCCCTTCCCTCCTTTCTCTTCAGCACGAGTCCCCGTCTTTCAGGAAATAACCGAGACCTATTTATATGCTTCTTTTCCGTATGTTTCCCTTTCCTCCTTCCGTTTTTTTACATCTGCATCTGTCCTCTCAAGCGGGTCAATCCCTTACTTCACCCCTCCTCCTCTCCTAGCTTCCTTCCGATACTCAACCTGCCCTTCGATTCCCCCTCACTTAACCTCGTCCCCAGTCGGTTCTAACTCGACCCTGCAGACCCCTTTCCCCAATTGTCTTCCGTCGCTCAAAAATCTTTTCTCTTCAGTCTTCTCTCCTTTCATCCTCCTTTGTGAGAGATCTTCTTATAGTTTTTGAGCTACTTGTACAGTTTTGCTCGTTTGATTTTTTTTATGGAAACCGACAGTTTCACCTTCCCTTTTTTCCTTTGTTCTCTCGGAGGCATTGGTTGGCTATTGGGTTCCCATCGGTGAGGCTTTGAGGCGGAATTGTGCGGCTCTCTGCAGGTGTTTCCGGATTTGTCAGCTCTTCCCTTCCCCCCCAATGCTTTTCTGCTGCCCCACCTGAGTCTTTCATCCTCAAATCTTCAAGCGGGTTTCTTCTCTCCATTCCAACCTTTGTTTATATCCCATCATGGGAATCGTTTTCTTTTCCTCTGAGGTCCCCTTTAAATGGGAGCGGGTCCCTTTCTGGCAATCAGCTTGCCCCGGGTTCTTTTTTTCTCTTTTTTGTTCTTGTTTTTCTCCCCCGAGCCCTTCAGTTTATTACCCCTTTTACGTCGTTCATCTGGTCATTTTACGCGCCATTTTCCCCCGCATGATACAGGGGTTTCTGTTTCGGTTTCTTCCTTTCTATCCCTGTTTTTTGCTTCTCTCCACTCTCTCTGTAATTTTTTCGTTGACATCTTTCCTCGATCCGCATTGCTTCCATACTTGCATCCAAGATCTTTTTTTTCCAACTTGATTCGCATGTTGTACCGCAAGTTCCAAAGATGGCCTGTCTCTTGGTGATGCGAAATGTCCCCCTGGCTCAGTGGTGAGGGAGTTTCCGGAAGGGGCCTTTCACATTAATGCTGATGACTCAATGGCCGGGTTCTATTCGTGGTTCCCCCCCCCTATGTCGGCTGAAGTGGGTCCCAGTTTTTTTTGGCCATCTCCCGGTCTCCTGACTTTGTCTCTTTTAGTTCCGGCTTCGCCCCCTCCTTCGTTTCCTTTCTTTCCCCTAGTTGATGAGACCCGGTTTGAACAACAGCTCGTTGTTTTTTCCGTGATTTCTTCGCTTTTGAGGATGCTGAAGCCGTTTTTTCTCCCATTTTTGCCTTGGTCTGGCCGCTGGCCTTTCCCCCCTAAACCATTTTTCTTATGGTTTTTCTGCTGGGCCGGATGTTGTTTATTTTCTCATTTGATTTTTTCAACACATTTCGGTCCCCCCATTCTCTTAATCGGCCGATTTCTTCCTTGGACTCGCTTCTGGTTTCTGGGTCCCCCTTTTTGCACGACCAGTTGGTTTCTGGTACAATGCCTTGCTCTCTTTCCAGAGCATTTTCGTCGTTAGCTTATTTATCTTCCTTGTTTCTGGGACAAAAATCATTTTTTCCGAACCCTCACCTCTCCGTTGCGGCTTCTTCTTTCCCTGATTGCGATCGGGCTATGAGTTGTCACCCTGGGGCCTCTTCCCTGATTGAATTGTCTTTTTCGCGCGTTTGCCCCCTTAAAGTTTACCCCTGCTACCCCTCGCCCTTGCTTTCTCCCCTCAACGTCCAGTCCCTCTTTTTTTGACTCCTTGTGTTTTTTCTGACCCTCTTTTTTTTCAATAACAAAAACCAGCAGCCGCAAATTGTGCTCTTTCCCCCCCCCCCTTAACGCATTGCAACGCTTTGTTCAAACCAAATTTTTTGTTTTATCGCATCTATTAGCATCGTGGTCCTTTCTTTTCCTTGGCCCCTCTTCCCTAGCCCAGAAACCACCCATGTCCGGTAAGTTCACCTATGAACACCCCGCTTTTGTCATGCTTTTCTTCCGGCATGAGCCCCTCTTCAACCCTTCTTTTCCCCTCTGCACTCCGCCTCTCAAGTTGAGCTTTCCTTGAGCGACCGGAAACCCCCAAGCGCCCCCGTCTTATTACTGGGGACTCTCAGTTTCCCCCTTTTCTGACGAAAGCAATCTTCTCCTGACCTCGCCTCTTCACCAGGGCATTCCTTGCACCATGTATTTTTGACCGCGGGTCCTTGTTTGGTTCTAACCCCTTCCCCAGACCCCCCATCAGATTTCTTGCACCCGTCCTCACCGTCCGTCGGGATCACCCTTACCTCCGTCTTCTTGCTTTAGACATTTCTCCCCTGTTCGGGCTTACCAACTTCCCGCCCTGTTCTTTTTCTTCGCTTCAGCGTGTTTTAAATTTCCCCTTGACCCCCCTTTTCACCTGGCCCGGTAGGTTCTATGTTGAATTGCGGAAAGGCGGGTAATGACCCTTCGGGATTTTGCATGAAATCAACTCTTTTTTCCCCGCTTCCCCCCCCTTTTGCCCTCAGCATTTTTTGCGTCGTTAGAATTCATTTCCCTTTTGTGTGAGCCACGATAGTTTTTTTTTTATTCCTTGTAGGGGAATTGAGTCATGAGGGCATCGCCCCTTTCCTGATTGTGTTCTCTCTTTCTCTAGATTTTTTTACTTAATCCCTTTCTGTTTTTGAGTTGCACAAAAATCCTTTTTGTCCGGTTTGCGAGATTGCTTCCTTCTCCGTTAACTGCGTTAACGATTCCGAGATTCTACCAGTCCTTTTTCTTTCCCGTTCTATAGACTCTACCCCTGCTGTCGTCTTACACTTTCTCCACCCCGTCCAGGGCCGCACTGGACAAGCTCTGACCCCTTTTCTTCCCCCCATTGTTTATTTTTCCTTCGCTGCTTTCCATGGCTGCCGAGGGTTGAGAGAATCAGGCCTCTTGACCCCCTGGAAAGAAGGATCATTGCTGCGCTTCCCCCCCCCCCCCCAGTTGAATCTCTTTCTTTGTTTCTTATTTGATGAAGAGCCTCTCTTCACTGTGTGCCCTGTCCCCTGCGACACCTTCTCAAATCTCTTGCAACTGGACGATCGCTTCACCAGACGTGTGTTGCTAGAGTGCCGAGTCCTCCCCCCCCCCCATTAGTTGGTTTCCTTTTTTTCACCCCCTCGACCTCAGTGAACATTAGTCCCTTATAAGTCCCCTCCATTAAACCACCTCCCGCTGCTGATCTCCACAAGCTGTCCATCAGCGGGTTGTTTCGTCAGGGTCGGACCTCTTCACTTTTCCCTTCTGCCCTTTTCCTCCCTTGCTAATCCGCGCTTGTTCCCTTCCTCCGTTGCTTTTAGGCCTCCTTTGTACATCGACGTTTTTCTGCGACGACTATGACTTGTTTCCCCCTTTTTCGCTCTTCCCTTCTTCTTCCGCTGGGTTTTCTTTTTTTTTTGGACGTGTTAAGGATGTGCCGTCTCTCGTGATCGAGCCTCCCTTAAGTAGATATGCAGTATTGGCGGTGATGCCCTTGATGAAAGATCCTCCCTCCACTGAATCTATCTCTCCCCCTGTTTTTTTGTTTCTCTCCTCTTCCTCGTTTCGATCTTGCAACTGAAAATGGCCAATCCCGGCAAATCTACTCCTTCTAGAAGTTCAGGGAGGGGCTACGCTGGCGGCCACCATCCTTTTTTCTCCCAGCTTCAATTCCGATATTCTGCGGCTTAATCGTCTATGGCAATTTACTTTTAATTTCCTTCTGCCCCTCTTTCTGTCTTTCTTTATCAAAGGCTATTCCTTCCCCGATCCGGGAAGGATGGCGCCATTTCCCCTTTTTCATCGGATCGCCATGGTCCCGTACCCAGCCTCCGTTTTTTTTTTTTTTTTTTGCCTATTCCAGCTTGGTTCTCTTCCTTGGTGGATTGCGTTCTCTTTTCTTCCTCAATGTTTAGGATGGTTGATCACGGTCTCCCCTTGCCTAACCTTCCTGGTTTGTCTTTTCCCGGGGTACGTTTCTTTTAGTCGCTAAGCCTCTTTTTCTTCCGATCTCTTTCCTCGATTGTCCTGGCTTGGCTGCTTTGCCTTTTTCCCCTTGATATAGGCTATAACAATATCAACTTTCCCCGCTGGGACTTTTTCTTGGCGCCTCATTTTTGGTTCCTTTTTCCTGCAAGCTCTGTGATTTATCTCCTCGAGGCCTTCCTTTCCTCTCTTCCCCTCCCCAGAAATTTCCAATGTTTTGTTTTTGTTTGGAAATAAAATGGATCGTTTTGCTGTTAGTGTGTGCTGCAATATTTTCCGGTTTAGCCTTCGACCTCTCTGTCTCGGTCCCATAGCCTAAAGACCCTTATTCTGTTCGATTTTCCCTTTCCCCCTTTCCACGCCCGGGACATTTGCCTGGACCCTCCTCAGTACACAGGTCTTTTGTGCTCGTGCCCAACCAATCCCGTGATTTCCTAACTTACCCTTATCGGACCCCCCCTTTTGAATGAGTCTTTTTTGGCGGCCCTGCAGTCCCTGTCATTCCCCTTCCCGGCCGCTACCAACCTCCCAGCGGACACCAGGGACTTGTTTCATGTCTTTTAAGCACGCAAACCCAGTCTCGGTAACTTTCTTCCACCTTGTCGTTTTTCTGCCCATGTTCCCCATCATCTTTTTCCCCCCGCTGACCCGCTTTTTTTTTAAGGAATAACCCTCACACCTACCGGTGTAAGGAAGGTTTTTCCCCCCCGTGACATCTCCCCAGCTGCCTCAATGTTAAACGAACCGTTTTTGCGGGCCTTTTTCGGCCCAGAACCCCCGGTTTTTCTCCAATACTGTTGCCTTGGCTCCCTGACAGGAGCTCCTACCTTGCTTTTATGCTTTTTTTGTTCCTTGTTTTCTGTCCCACCATCTAAATCCAGAACCCCCCCCCCGTCCTTGTTTTACCACCTTCAACCGTTGCTAGCCCTGCCTTTCCTCGCTAAGTACGAGCTTGTTGCGTCGGAATGTGTCGTCTCCCTTTTCGGCCGCGTCCCCTGTTCGTCTTTTGTTTACGGGAGCACCATTCTTCACTATCTGGATCCCTGGATGGAGCTTTCTGCCTTCTGGATGCCGCAGTTTTAGCGTAAATGTCTTTTGACGTGAAGAAAAGATCTTCCCAATTATTTTTTGTAACTTCCCCCTTTTCCCGTTTCCTTCCACTACGGGGGCTTGCGGTCTCTAATGCCCGATTACCCCGACTCCCCTTCCTCCTATCTACTGCGATAATCAGACCTTGCCCATTTATCCCTCCCCCCCTTACCTTTGATTTTTTCCCGTTTCCCCCACTTTCTTTCCGTCCTTTGGTTGTTTTTTCCGTTGTCCTGACATCGTCCGCAAACCAATGCACCTCTTTTGGACTTTTTAATGCCTTTCGAGGTGAGTTTGAGCGGGCCAAACCTCGTCCCTCCAAAATTTTTCCTCTTTTCCCGAGGTCCCTCTCCCTATTCATCCCCCACGATTAGCCCTTTCCCTCGATGTCCGGACTTATGCGGTCGGGGTCTGTTTTTCACCAGTATTTTTCCTCCATTCAATCCTCTACCCTTTCCGAATACCGTTTTTTTGTTCTTCGTTTCGTTCCCATACCCCCCGTCTGAGTAGTGATACCGCATCCTTCCCACACCCGCGCCAACACTCCCTTCTCCACGCTACAAATGCGGCAAGATTACGAAATGGCCTCCGTGCCCTACCTTCCCTTTTCATAATGTGTTACTACTAAGCACATCCGCCCGCTCCATTCCGCAAGCGGAAATTTTTTTAGCCTCTCTGCCTAAACCGCGCCAACCCTGCGACCTTTTTCCTCTCACCAGTCACATCCACCCACTCCTTCTCTTTTTCCGCGGCTCAGGGTACACGCCATTTTGACCATCCCTTTGAATCACCTCTTTTCTTAGTTTCAGTTACCAAAGACCTTCCTGTCGTCCTTTCCCCTCTTCCCAGCTTTTTCTTCTCAAGCCCACTCCTCCTCCTCTAACACCCCTGGGCACGGTGACGGATTTCCGGCCATTTCAGTCTAGTTTCTCCGCGGCTGCTTCCCCTTATAAATTTTAAGTAAGTGCTTCCACCCATGACATCTTTGCGGTGTACCCTTGTGGCTTTCACCCCCTCACACAATTGCGTTTCCTCAATTTACCCCCTTCTTGGATTAGAATTTATTCCCATCCCTGCTGCGTCTTCGGCAACGTGAACCGTATTTTAGTGATAAGAACTTCTTTCACTTATAGACTCCCCCCCTTCCCTTGACCTGATTTTATAGCGGCGCCGGGCTGCAAAAGTCGCGATGTTCCGCCATATGGGGAAAGACCCGATCCGAATTACACAGAGAACTGCTTTGCCCATTAGGTGTCCCCTCTTTATTGTCCACGTGAGTACTTCCCCGCCACAATGGAACTTCCTTCCATGAATACAGCACGAGTTCCCTCTTTCGTACATATCTCCTAGTGTCCCTGAGGTAGATTGACCCCCTGGGCCTTTTCCTCTTTTTCAGTCCAGTTTTTTCTTGCTCCCAGCCTTTGCTGCACTAGAAATCTGTCCCAATCCCTGACGCACGCCGCGACTCCTCCTGCATTATCCCCCTCCTCCTCCCCTATTGTCCCCAAAATCAAACAATGGTCCCACTCTCTCCCACATTTAGATATTCCCTCGCCCTTTCTTTTTTTCCAGTTAAACGCTCGGACGCGAATTCCCATGTTTTGGACAGTTCTTCAAAACTCTCTTTCGTAAG
>Ga0179593_1703056_pt1 | contig 15939 bp, 14 predicted proteins | sample CZODoug2_1_08_16_FD_185931 | JGI IMG/M metagenome (GOLD analysis project Ga0179593, IMG submission 185931) | Vadose zone soil fungal communities from Angelo Coast Range Reserve, California, USA - CZODoug2_1_08_16fungal (PacBio error correction) | ecosystem: Environmental > Terrestrial > Soil >... | reverse complement strand
TCCTACACTCCGCTTTTTCCGAACTTTGACTTGCTTCGGACGGATGATGAGCCTGGTTATGTTAGTGGCCGGCATCAAAAGGATTTCCTTGCATTTTTTTTTCGACCAGCCCACAGTGAGATCCCGAGTCCGCGCGGATGCACGCCCCCATTCCCCCCCCCCTGTCCCGAGTCTTGGCCCGCATTTTCTTTCGTTTTTTGACTTTTGACTTTCCTCCGCGGGGGACGAGTCACGCCGATCGGCCTAAGCCTGGTCCTCCCTCCACCCCCCGTCCGTCGCTCGTGGGGCCGGTCTTCGACCTTTCCCCCCTCGGTTTGAGCCCGTTCGACGGCTCTCTAAAAAGGGGAGCGTGCTGCTTTTTGTGCGTGGGTCGGTTTCTGCGTAACCGGACGAACTATCCTCCCTTGTATTCTTTTTTTTCTTTTCCACCTTCCCCTCCCTTCTTGCTGACTTCTACGCAGATGCTGCTGCGCCTTCGTTTTCGCACTAGCGGGTTTTGAGGAAGATAGGTCGGTGCAGGAGTCACGGCCAGGCATCCGGTTTTTTGGACTTTCTTTTTTTGTTCCCCTCGCAGGCCCCCCATTCGGCTCGTAATTTTTCCCCATAGGCATCAATTCGAGGAGACCCGATATGGCCAGGGAGACGTGGAATAACTCCCCTAAGGTCCTCTACCGCCCCCTCGAATGAGCGGGTCTACCAGGAACTGCACCCCGGTGTCCCCCTTCTTTTCCCTTCTGGGCCCCCCCAGAACGGACTTCGACTGGCCGTTTTTTGCCGGCCCCCTTTTTTTCTCCTGGAATTCGCAAGCCCCCCTCCTCTCTTTTTCGACGAGGATCCGTCCCAGGCAATTTGCAAAACTTTGAAGTTCTTTCCTCGCCGGCTCACCGCGTGGGCCACCTTTTCGACTTCCGCCACCAAAGTCATCATCTTCCCATCAACATGGTTCCCTACCTCCCCCTTTTTCAGCCTTTTCTTTTCCCCAGATTCCCCGACGACCCTCCCGATAGCGTCCCTGCCCCCCCCTGCGGGCCATTCGCCCGAGTTAACTTTTTTTACGACAACCCTCTTGTTCACAACTCCCGGCCGGTCTGGGAAGGTTCTGATCCTGTCGACCATCGACTAGCGTCTAGGTCCGACGTCGCACTGCTTCTTTGAGGGCGAGGCGCTGACACCTTTTCCAGGCTTTCCCTTTTTTTTTCCGCCCTACCCCTTTCCGGTAACTTTTAAGGTCGAGACCCCCCCATACGCATCCCCCCTCGGGTGGGGGTCTCACTTCCCCCCCCTTCCGAGGAACCTCCCTTCCTCCCTTTTTTGCATTGTTTAACCGCCCCCACTCCGAAGTCGGCCGCCACCACCGTACGGTTTCTACCCAGCCGCGAAGCTCGTGCCTCCTTGAGATTTTCTCGAACAACGGCTTTTTTGATCGTCCTCCCCTTCGCGTCTCGCCCTTCGAACCAGTGGGTTTTACCCTTCGAGTCAGCTTTCGTGAGTGTTTGATCACCTCCTCCGAACTTTTCCAGACTTACTTTTTCGTTTTTTTTTTTTTTTTTTTTTTTTTTTTTTTTTTTTTTTTTTTTTTTTTTTTTTTTCCTGGTCGTAGAGTTAAGGGTAAGGTCTGCTACCGCCGGAAGGATCTGTTTTGTTTATGAACGGTTTCCCTTCCCTGTTCTGGGCAAGCCGCAGTCACCACCCCAGACCGATCGACCCCTCCGTAATGATATTAGCCTCAGCCGCTGCGTTGACTAGAAATTCGAAGAAGTGTTTCATCTCCTTTCGCGTTTTTCCCCATTTCTGAGAACATCAAGTATATCTCTCTTTTTTTTTTATAAGGAAGTTGTTTGTTTTTGCCTGATTTATACACCCTCTGCCTTTTTTCCCCGAGAGTTCCCCTCACCGGCGGTCTTTCTTGCCGATGTCCTGGAACAGTTTTCTCGACGGTGCCTCTCTTTCAATTTTCTGCGTGATCGTTGTTGGTCTCTGTGGCGACCAATTCACCGTTTCTCGCCCGCCCCCTTGTGGCGATCTTGACATTTTTCTCTCCAGGTTTTCCCCCTCACCTTTTCCCCGGAGGAAGTCGGTACTCGTTTCCCCCCGTCGTTTGGGATTTTTTCAAACTTCTTCACAGTTTCTCTTCCTCTTCGGTACCCGTGTTTCAGGCTTCTTTTTCCCCTTTCGATTTTTGCCTGTTTTGAATTGGGCTTTATTCGCCCTTTTTTTTCCTCTTTCTGCTTTTGTTCTGAGAACCGTACGGTTTTTTTCGGGGGTTGGCTTTACGAGCTGACGAGTGCGTTTTTGTCCCTTCTTTTTACATTCGGGCCGAGCTCCGGGGATGGTATCGTCGTGGTTTGGCCCCCTGAGTGAGGACTTGGCTTTTTATTTTAGACTTTCCCGGTCCTTCGCTTTTTTTTTCATCAGTCGACTGCCATGGTTTCCCCCGCTGATAGGTTCGTGGCCTTCGCGACTTTCCCTCTCAGATTTTTGGTTTCGGTAATCTGCCGAGCGTCCTTTTCCTTCCTGATGTCCCCTCCCCTGCTCGATCTAGGCAGGGTCCTTGTTTGTCCCAAAAGGACCCACTGTTATCCTGTTGAGGACACAGGAAATTTGGGCGTTTCTTTTTTGCCTCCCGCCCCCCCCCCGGGAGTCGATTTGCTCCGGCAGCCCCCGCGTCGGAGACCACGATTTTTTCGGTACTGCGTACGGTGCTTTTTCCTTCTCTAGTTTTTTAAGTCCCCCTGTGGCTGGGCGTTTAGGCCTGCCGTCGTCCCGACCCTCAGGGTGTTGAACACGCTTCGTGTTCCCTTTTTTCGATTCCTTTCGAGAAGGATTCCGAGGAGCGTTTTTTTCGACCTCCAGCGCCTGGTGATCTTTTTCCGACCTTTCTTTCCTCTTCCCTGGCGGTCCTCCCGAGCCGTTAACGTGTGCCGTTTCATATTCTCTCATGTGCGTTTTTATGTTCTCGTCCCCCGGTCGAACCGGTTTTTTCTCTCCCTTTTTCATTCTTTCTGCTTGTTTTGGCCGCTTAGTGAACGATCCGAATCCGGGGATTTTTTCAGTTCGCGTTTTTTCGATTCCTTCTTTTATTTTCTTCTCGTCCCCGTGTGTACGGGGGACTTCCCCATAGTCATGTCGGACTCCCGCTTTTGCCTAATAGCGTTCGAGGCGCAAGTCGCGTCCGTAGAATTTTCAGCTGCTGGTTTTTTTTTGTCCAACCTTGGCCGACATGCGCCCCTATCTCGTCGTCCCGGTGGAGACCTCCCAGAACCACCCCTCGCTAGCCCTTTGAGTCTTTTTCAGATATGAAGTCTGCTTTGCTTTTTCTTTGCGCCCCTTTCTCTTTTGCGGTCGGTCGGTAGGCTCGGTGACTCCTTCTCCCGCGGATCCTGTTTTCCTACCTCTCGTCCTTTTCCCCTTGAGGCTTTTTGGGACTTTCTCTTGGCCCCTTTTGTTCTCGCGTCTGCACTCCGCGTTGATCGTCGACGTCTTTTTCCCGGTTTGCTTTTCATGCGGTTCACGCTTTCCCGTCGTCTCTTTTCAAGTCTCCTGCCCAAAGGCATCCTTTTCTTTCCCCTTTCGGCTTTTGGCTTTCTTTCCGTTTCGAATCTCTTCTTTGCTCCCTGTTTGTTGTTGATCGTTTTTCCGCACCCTCTCTCGACTCCCCTGCCCCGGCAGAACTGGACGGCTGAGATTTTGCTGATTGCGCCTTTATTTTTTTGAAGGCCCTGCCTCCACAGAGGCCCCTATCCGTCCCCCTTGGCCCTCCGCCCAGATCCCCCTTGAAGTCTATTCTTGAGGCTGGTCGATCCCCTCTCTTGCCCAATGAAGCCGGACGCAAGTTTTGCTTTTCCTGTGCTTCGCTCTTTTTTGGGGGTTGGGTGTTGGTTTTCGGTGGTTTTTTGGGTTTTTCTGTTGGTGGTTTTTGGGGGGTGTTTTTTTTTTGTTTTTTTTTTTTTTTTTTGGGTCTTTTTTTTTTTTTTGGGGTGGGGGGTGTTTTTTTTTTTTTTGGGTGTTGTTTTGTTTTTTTTTGTTTTTTTTTTGTTTTTGGGGTGGTCCCGGTGAATTTTTTTTTCCGCCTTATAGCCCCCTCCCTAAGACCGTGACCGATCGGCCCTACGGCTGTCTGGCTTCCTCACGCACAGAGGTGTCGAGAGAGTTTTCTTGATCCCGTCCCCCAACCCTTTTCCGGCGCGGCTGGTGCGTTTCGGTCGTCACCGACGCTCTATCGCTGATCTTGTCACCGGTGTCCCCACATCCCTGACCAGCAGATGCTAGAAGCGCGCCGGAAATTGCGCCTCCGTATCCTTCTTTTTTTTTTCTTTCTCCTCTGCTGTGCCATTCCGTACACGGACTCCGATAACTAAGGGACCCCCCTCCGGATCCGCTGGGCCCGAGAAGCACCTTTTTTTTCGTTATGTTCCATATGTAAACGACCCGTTGCCCGTTCCCTTTTCCCGCGCTACAGGTCCGTTTTCAGGGACCTTTTCCCACGCCGTCTCCCTTTGATCCTGCCTTCTTATGAGCTTAACCTTCCAAGCCCCTTTTGTTCATCTTTTTTCGGCCCCCAAGGATTACGGTTTACCTCTGTTCCGGCCTCACCGAGTCCCCCTTTCCCTGGCCCTTCATACGAGGCGACGATTTTAACCTTTCATAATAGTTTTTCCCCCAACTGTGTATTGGTGGAAGGCTCACCCCCCTAGCCCTGTCAAACGTATTTTCAAGGCCCCCCCCTCTAAGTTCCATTTTTTCTTCCCCCCCAGTACCTTCGTCGGGCCTTCTTACGGAGATCAAATTCTGCCGGATAGGTCTCATTCAAGACCCTTTTTCTCCGAGTCTTTTCCCCCCTTGTGACGTGTCCCCTTGTTCAAAACCCTGCCCCCTTGTGAGTAGAGAGGTCGTAGACCCCCCGAATCGTTCCCGTCTTGTTGGGCTCCCGGTCTGGCCTTTCGTCTGGAGGTTGCGAGGCCGAACCTTTTTGGCTCGCCCCCCCGGCTTACTCCCTTTTCGGACCCCTCTCCCTTTACTGCCCCACGTGACTCGAGACCCCCGCAAGCCGGTTCCCTCCCCCAACGGGTCATAGGCTCAATTTTTTCTTCCGGACTTCAGGTCCTTTCCCAAGCCACTAGACGTCGAACCCTCCTGACCCCTCTACTTTTTCCCATCACGCGACGCCCTTCCTTTAAGCGGACTTTCTTTCGACCAAAAGGTTTTTGAAGTGGCCCTGATACTTTTCCGACATTGCAGCCCATATTGTAGCATCGATCTGTCGCCGTTGGATATATGTGGATTCACCCCCTTTTTCCCTCTACCCCCCCTTTCCTTCAAGGTAGAGGGCCCAATTCCGGTCAACTCGTAGAGTTTTATTGGCCTGTGCGGCAAGGGCGGTTCCCAGGTAGAGCTTTTCTAGACGCTCACCGATCCCGCTCTCCCAGCCACCCGTCCCTTGCTTTTCGCTTTCTCCCTCAACCCTCCCCCGCCCCGGAATTGGCCAGGCTCATCTGTTTGCCTTCGCTGTACCCCGCTGTCCCGTTTTGCGCCCTATGTACGCGGTTATACCTATCTACTCAATAAGACGGTGTTTTTGACCCTTTTCTCTTTAAATTTGCGCCCCCCGGGTCCGCGAGGCCCTTGTAGGCCACGTTTTTGCCTCATGTTCAGTACCGCGGTCCCTCCGGTCGGAAGGTACCGTGCTTGGTCGCTCGTATTGTTGATGTTCGCTTTTTGCCTTTTTCTCCCCCCCCGTTCGTCTCCTAATTCCCTTCAGGTTTTTGCTCCCCCTGAAACGTTGACCATCCCTTAATTTATCCCCCAAGGTGTTTTTTTTTGACTTCGGTCCGAGGTTTGGTGCTGAAAACCACCATAAACGTCAACTTTTTTTTTTTTACCCGCTGTTTTCCTTGAAGGGAGCGGTCCGAGTATCATTGGAGCCCCTTTCCCGTTGGATGCGCCCGACCTTCGCCTACGTCAGAGTTCCTCCTCCGAAAAGTTCGTCCCCAGGCTGGGTCTCCTGGTTTGCTGTTGCCACGTTTTCCCCAATGACTTGACTTTTCCCCTCTTACGACTGTTTGATGTTGCCTCTTTTCGTGGATTTCGTCACCGTGTCAGGATCGGCGTCTGTGGTCTCTCAAGCATCCCTTGATGTTCCTCTCCGGGGTAGTTCCTCTCCCTGCGTGGTCGAAATCCTTGGGGTCTGTGCGGCTGGGTCCCTCGATGAACATCCCCCATTTTTTTTTTATGCGCCTTGGTTTTCCCTCGAGCTCGTTGTCAGCATGGTACGACCGTCCCCTTCTTCCGTCAGTTTTTTTAACCAGTTTTACCCTTTTTTCTTCTACATTGTTGTGAGGTGAGTTGAATCGGGCGCTTTATGGGCGCTTTCTTTCATTACCTTCTCGGGGTCGTCGGGATGTCTCGGCGTGTGGTTGCCTCCTTTTAGTTAGGTCTTGATCAAGTTGCTTTCCTGATATGACGTGTTGCGGAAGCTTTCCGGTGTTTCCCTTTTTGTTATCCCCTTGCCGTTCCTTCCAAACCTCATGCAGGGTCACCCCACGTCGGTTTCTTTCTCTCCCGTTCTTCGAGCAGTATCTGTGCTTCCCGTTTCCCTCTCCCTGTGAGCGCATCCTCTTCGTCACTTTAGATACTGGGAGGGGCACCGGACTCGCTGGCCACTTTTTTGTGAAGCCCTTTATTAGCTAAGTGATTTTTGCGTTTCTTCTTTCGTTTCCGATTTTCGAACATTTTCAATGCGTAGCTTGCCCAGACCTTTTTATTTGCATCTTTCTTTCCATTTGACCCAGGGAGGCCGGGACGGCGATGGGTCGCCGATGTCTGATGGCGTGATAGTCTTCTAAGTTCCCCCCTTCCGTACCTCCGACGACCCGCTCGTTCCAGATATCGTCGAGGTCCTCTTTCTCGTTTCGCTTCGGACACCTGTTTTGTAGGGATGTTTCAAGGTTTTCTGACCCTTCCTCCCCTTCCCTAGTGACGAACTTCCCTACCTTCCCCCTTTCGCCCTGTTTGGGGAGAGCAGTTTATTCTGGAACTTTTAGGGAAGACCTCGCCCCCCCCCCCTGCTCTTAGGGTCCAGGTTAGGACGCTCGGCGGACTCTCCATACAGGTTTCCTCTCCCTCCTCGTCTGCACATGGAATCCTTTCTTGCTTGAATTTTGCTTGGTCATGGCCAGCATTTACGTTTTCTCTATTGATTCTTGACCCCCCTCCTCTTTGATGTTCGATGCGGGCCACGCTTTCTCGTCTCTTGGACCCGGTCTTGCTCCTCAGCGCACCCCCCTGCGCTCCTTTCCTGTCAGTCGGGACCTGTGGGACTCTTCGTTCCTTCATTCTCTGTGTTGTTATTCTGTATTCCCACCGAGATCGCCAGCCGGCCTACTTCGAGGCGTCTTTTTTCTTCTGCGTCCTTTTAGATGGAGCCCTTCCGCTTTAACTTGTCCTTCCCCCTATGTCCCTCTATTATCCACGGGAACTAGTCGAAGTTTCCGCGCGGTCCCGCTGCCTGTTTTCCTTGGACAGCTTTTAACTCAAGGAATAAAGACCCCTTAAGGGCCTTGTGAGCTAAACTGCAGCCGGGAGTGCGTTCCCCCGTCCTAGCGGCATAAGACCTGGACCGCGCGTAAGAGTCCCTTGGCAGTCCCAGCACCGACTTGAGATCGAGGAGGTCGATCCTCCCCCCCTGTTTATGTGTTCTCTTTTGATGGTCTTTCTCACCGGTACGCCGAGATAGACTCTAGTGTACAGGTGGACTCCCCCCCCCTCCCAGCAGTGCTGCTCGTAACTTCCTAATCGAGAGCGTGTCGCCTACGATATTTCACTTTTTCCTGGGTCGCGGGGGGCCTGGAAGAGCGGTGCCGGCGTCAGGACTGACTACCTTGTTTAGGACCTCCCCCCTCTTTCTCCAATCGGATCTTTACTTTCATCACGGAAACCTCAAAGACTCTATTTCCTGGAGCTTTTCTCCTTTGCCTTTAAAACCTGTTCATTATACCCTCCCCCTCTTGCTATACCCTTCCCCTGGACGTTCGGCTCGTCTTTTCCCCCCCGGATAACCGGTACCCCGAAGAGTTTGGCGGCCCATATTTCCCGTGGCGGTCCCGGCGTCAAACTCAGGTTCTTTTTAGGAGCTTTTTTTTCCCTCAACCTTCCACTCTACCGTGTTCAACCAACCACCTCATTTTGTTCCAGACGGCCTTGTCAGGCTTCCCGGGGAAAAAGTAGACTTCGAACCACCAAGTGCTCCTGGCTCAAGTTCCCCCTTCGGGAGTCCCGGACGGACAGAAAGAATGACAATTTCGCCGTCATGCCACCCCCGAGAGGGCTTTAGCCATCGTTCTCCACCCGTGTCGAAGCCAAGATTTGTCCACAATCACCACCCCCCTTTTCAACTAGATAGAATTGTCGTTTCCCTGGCTATCCCGCCTTTGCTCCTCGGCTTGAGGTGTACCGACAGGCATCTGGAGGCTGATTCTCCCCTCCGGCCCTTTGCCCCCCTGCAAGGCTTGACCTTCTTTTACGACCCCCCCCCGCGAGCCCCCCTGCGTCCGAGTCCCCCATCCTTTTCGCATCCTTCCCTCCTGGCGAAACCATTCTTACCCCCTGCCGACCTCGCCCCGACTTTCAGGTGAATGTTTTACCCCCGCACGCCGACGCGGCCAACCGCTCACCAGTACCGGTTTCCCCCTTTTTAGTCTCTTGTCTTGGCGAGCCAAGGCGACGGTCGGTCCGGATACCTTTTTATCCCTGTTCGCCCAAAGCGGTTCACGCCATGAGCTGTTTGCCGATTTTTTTACTGGGGTTCAACCCCCCCCCTTCCCCGCCCCGTCGCCACATAATTATCCTGTTAGATCTCCTTTTTCACCGGCCTGTTCGACTATGGCAGGATCTGCGTTGATCCAGCCCGGCCTCCCGGAGGAAATAAGCCCCCATCCCCGTCGCTTTCCCCCCGAACGGATCATGTTCTTTTTCCCTTTGTAGAAGCGATGTATTGGAACTTATCGTTACCTCCTTGGGGCCCTGCGCTGTCAGCCTTCCTTGCACGTGCGCAAGATTAAGTACACTCTCTTTCCCCCCCCTGTGTTGTTTCCCTGTCTACGCGGGACAAATAGGAGAAGGCCCAGAGAGATTGGAACCATTACCGTCACGGTCTCTACCTGTGCCTCAGTGCCATGCAAGGGGTTCAACGTCTTTGCCCTTCATGGAATTTTTACTATCGGAAGTCTTGGTCTTATTTAGTGTCCTCCCCTATCCCCACCACTCCTCTGCCTTTCCCCTTCCAGATCTGCAAGGCATCCGCCCCGGACCCTGTGACCTTCTTTTCCACTTCCCCCGTTAGAAGCCTTGGGGGATCTCTCCTGTTCAGTTGACTCCCCAACTATCTAAAATTCTGAAAAGCTCAGCTTGGATACCCTCTGTTATTCCCTTGGAGTCCCCCATGTACCGAGTATAGTACGAACCTCCGTGTTTCCCCCCCGACGATCGTCCCCCCTGCCCTTTCGCGGTACAGTATTGATTTTTTTTTCTCCTTTTTCCGTATTACGGTGCGTTGTAATCTCGACCCCGTCCCACTCTTTGTGTGGTCGACTGGGATGTGGCCTTCTGTATTTTACCCCCCTTTTTTTTTTTGGGGAGGCTGCCGGGGGTGTCTCTATCTTGCAGGTACTGGCGACCATTTTTTGTTTCGGTTCCTTACTCCGGGTCTACTCTTTATGTTCCCTTTTTCTGCCATCCCCTGACCTCCAGATCTCGCCGCGGTCGGTCTATCTCTGTCTGCGTCAGTTCGCGTTCTTTTCTGAGTTCCTAAGGAACGATCTCTTACTTTTTTCGGTTTTGCCCCTTCTGTCTTCGACGTTTGAGGAACTGGGGGTCTTGCTCGCTTTTGGTCATGACTGGCCTCTTCGGCTTCGTTGTGCTCTTCCGACCGTTGACGCCTCGCTGTCCGGTTACCTGTTTGCCCAGTGCGGCATTTTTCTTGACGGTGTTGCCTGTTTCTTACGGTTGTGCCTGTTTTTTTCTATTTAGCCCTACTAACCTGTTTCAGTTGGGCTTTTTACAATTCGTGCTTTGACTTTCTCTAGTCTACCCAGTCATCTTAGGGCTTGCTAAGTAGCATAGGTGGGGTGGGAGCACCTTATTTGTAGCCGAAGTATTCCGGGGGTCTTTTCACTACGCTCCCAGCCCCTGACCAACCCCTCCGTTTCTTGCTCTTCTTCGAGGCGATAATGTATCTCGTTTGTCGAAAAGGTACCCCTGCCGCTATACTTAATAGTTTTTACGGTCTTCCGAGCCGGATTCTATAGTTCTGGTTTGCGTCCCTGGCGATCTTTGCGCGGACCCGTTTTCGGAGTTATGTTTACGGCCGCCCCCCCTTCGTTTTTTTTTCCCTGACGCCTTCTATTTCCGTTCCGGGAGGCGCAGTCGATCGCCGCTTTTTCGTCTGAGCCCTGTCGGGAGTTTCCTCCGGGACGACTGATCAGCGCCCTGCTTCTATCGTCTTTGCGTCCCACACTCCCCCAGTCGCTGCCCTCCTGTTTGGAGGAGATGCCCGTTCACTATCAGTTGTTTGTCCCCCCTTCGGGCAGCCTTGACAGTGCTAGGATGTGTCAAGGTATTCGACTTTTCTGAATCGTCCTCCCCTTCCCTTTTTTTCCCCTTTCGCCCCATCTAGAATGTGCGAACGTTTTTGCGTTTCAGTCCCCCTTTTCCCATGGGGCCCGTCCTTCTGACCTCCGCTACGTCCGAGCTTACCTTTTTTTCCCTATTGTCCTAGGCGTCCCCCCTGCTGTTCTTTTCCTGGGAACCACCATGTTCCTGGATCCATCTCCGTGCGCATCATCGACGCCCCTTCCTTTCTTCATGTTTTTCTTTTATAGTCGGTAATATCTCTCTTCCTCCCCCCCCCGTTGTGTTTTTTAGATTCCCCCCCCGCTCTCAAACCCCCCTGGCCGCGGCTGTGCTTCCTGGCTGATTTGGTTTTTGATGGAGAGCCGCCCCGGTCCCCTTTTTGACGATCCCTTCATTTTTTCCTTTCCACCAACTTCCAGGATCCTTTTTCCGTCTCGTTGCCCCTGGAGCGGAAAGACATTCACTCTCCCTTCCTTCCTTGGTCGGTCTAACGGATCCGGGTCGCGAGTCGATAAGCTCCGTCAGCTCCGCTCCTTGGATGTTTTTCTTCCCGAACTGCAACTGTGAGAGCATTTTCTTTTGAAGTTAAGCCAACCCCCTTGGGAGTTTTTGGGTTGCTTAACCCGAATATCGCTGATCGGTAACCCGGTGGAACGGACAAGACAAGATGGCGTCTAGTGTATTTTTTCCCCCCGGCGATACTCTTTTAAACCGACCCGCTCTATGTTCGAGGTAAGTCGTTCTTAGTCGTTCTTTTCGGTCACTTTCCTCCTCTTTTCATCCTGCAATATTTGTAGTAGAGCGGCTTCCCTTTGCCCGACCCCCATCTCCGTTCCGTTTGAAAGAACAGTAATTCGGACGTTTTTTTTTCTTTCAGTTGGAGCTCTCCTGGTTTTCCACCTTCGACCTTTCCCTTTCCCCCCATTTTTTCCCTCTTAGCAATGAGCATCTCCAGGTCCCCCCCCCCTTTGCCACGGTTTCCACGGTTTGTGTCCATTTTTATCGTCGTCACGTCAGTCTGCCCGGACTATGCTGTATTCAATTTAAGCTATCCTTGTGATTCGCTCTAAAGTCCCCCGACGTTTTCCAAAACTGACTGCAGGTTCTTATAGGCTTGCCCCGACTCCCCTTTTCCCCTCCCTTCCTGTCCCCCACCACCGCATCATCATGACCCAACCTTTTCCCAGACTCCTCTTTCTTTTTTACCGCGATCCCATTCTCACGGACGACGCCATGAGTGACTGACTTTTCCCCGCGGCCCTTTCCTTTCCTGATACTCAACCTGTCGCCCCACCGCTTTCACCCCGCCATGTGAGACCTCTCAGTATTTTTCCCTCCTTTTTTCTAAATTTTTCCTCATATTATTTTTTTCGCCCTCCGCTTGAGGTTCAGCGCGCCTTTGGGGGGTCCCCCCCTTTCCCCCACCTTCTTTAGTCTTTTCGACCCCGTCTTTGGTCCCGACCCCCTCGCCCTTTAAATCCCACCGGCTGAGCCACACGCCCGTCCTCCCCTCATCCGGGGCGTCCAACCTCCTCGTCCCCACCAATCCACAGTATCCCTCGGCCCGCCGGTTCATTTTTGGTACGGTCGCCTCCTGAGCGGTTTTCGCCACTAATGCACCCTACTTTTATCCTTCCAGAACAAGCTCTTTTTTCCCCCAGATGCCTCGCGCGAGCAAGGTGATCCCCGCATCACTCGCTAATAGACATTAAAAGTTTACCGCACTAGCTTGGTCCCGTTCCCTGGTGCTTCCCCCCCCCGCGGCAAGGCGTCCCCCTTGATTCACATGGTAGAAGGTCGAGGCAAAAGTTCCAGGCGCAGACTTTCCTATCTGATTTTTCGGAAGGAGAATTTGTGAATTCTCTTGCTCTTTTCCAGAACATAAAGATATATCGTCCCCATCCCTTTCCAATGCTTCAGCTGCGCCGCTGCGACCATACCCCCAAGGGAGAACCGTGGACTGATCTGGACCCCTCGCTGAGACCTTGATCCGTGGAAGTTCTCAAATCCCTGGGATCTCTAAGCGTTAACTCGTGAGCCCGGGTTTTTGTTCCTCTAGGTCCCTTCCATTCTTAAATGCTTAGCTTGTTTCCGCGTAGGAGATTCCCCGCGTTGATCGTTTCGTTTTTGATTTGCCTGTGCCGACGTCGCCCTTAACCCGTCTCCCGCCTTTTTTCGCTCTTTTTCGTCTCCCGACCTTCCCCTGTTCCCCCCCTCCCGTCCAGGGTACAGCTTGGACGTCTGGGCCGTTGTGTCACCAATCTCCACAGGAACCTCTCCCCCTGATGCTCGGTGGTACCCCCCGCTTCCGTGGGGCTATCAAGGTCTTCTGAGTCGACCGTTTCCCGTGGGCGCCGTTTTTGAAGCTTTTTTTTTCCCCTGTATCTTTTTACCGTACGGTCAGGCCGGTTGGCTCTTGTATGGTGCGTTGACCATTTTTTCACCTGCAGGAAACCTGTTCCCACGTGGCTTTTTTTGGGCTCTTAGTGTCGCTTTCTTTAGGACTGAGGGCGCTTGGGGTATTCTCCTCAGGTTCAACTTTCATTTCGCGCAGCCTATTGGTACCGAAAGCCTTAGTTTGGCGATTTCGTTTCCTTTTTTCCGTTTCTTTTCCCTCTGACACTCCCCCCCTAGATCGTGTGGTCCTCAGCCTCCTCGCGCAGTTCGTCGGGCATTAGGTACGTTCTCGATTCTTGTTCAGGGTTTGACCCCCTTCCCGTGTCGTCGACCCCTGTTGAGGAATCTTGGAACTGGTGGTAGGCGTGGTTTATGACATTCTATCCGTTTTGCCCGTTCTTTCTTGATTGTTCCCGATTGCGACTGGTGTGTGAGCCCTTTGCTGGCAATGATGCTTTTCTGCACTCCCGTGTTTTTCCCATGGCGTCTGTTCTCCCCTTTCTGTCGTCCCCCCCTGCCTGCAGCAGTCCCAGTAGTGTTTTCCTAGTCTTTGCAGGGACTCGTAGGTAGTGGGGAGTTTTCCCCGCCTCGGTGAGCTTTTCCGCCCTCTTCTCGCGCTTCTCCTTGGTGCCATCCTTTACCCTTCTGTGCCCCGCGTATTAGATCCTGTCGAGTGATTTCTTTTTTTTCTTCAGTCCCCCTGGTCGAACAGGTCCGAGAGACTCCCTGCCAGTTGTACTTCGCGGCCTATTTGAACGGAAACGAGCCGTGGGGCGGCTCGTTTCCCTCCCGGAGCGACGGGCCGGCTGCTCGCGTTCCGGGTCCGCATAGCCTCGACACAGCTAGTCCTCTAGTTTTTAGGCGATTGCTTTCGCGTTTTTTTCGCCTCTCTCCCGGGGCAGTTTTTCTGATTGAGTCCCCCTCTGATACATTTAGCTCTCTAGTCGTCGGAAGACTCCTCCCCGACGCCTCTTTCTCCCGTTGCGGATACTTGAATAGATTACTGTCTAGTCTTTTGCGCGGCACCGCCCTATTGGCCGGCCGGTCTGCGATATAGTTGCTGCTTCTCCTTGCGGAATTGAGCTTTTACCTTTGGGCGGTATGGTCCTTTTGCGTTCAGCATTGGCAAGCCTCTGCCGTTTCCCCAGATTCGGACGTCGTCCGCCGCTCACGGTGTCTTTTTTTTATTGTTAGGCCTTTGGTGCCAATTTCTTGTGACTAAATTAAGGAGGCTAGTGAGAGACGCCTTCTTCCTGCCGCTTTGGGTTGGCTTTTCCGATCTCGTTTTTCGGACTCCCCCCTCTCTTGTTCCCCATAGTGGGGTTTTCGAGATTCTCCTCTATCTGATGCCGCCGGCACTTGTCCGCTCGGCCTTTGATGAGTCTTTAGAGAGCAGGCCTGCCTGTCCCCCCCCTATGACCCCCCCCCTACTTTCCCTGAGTTTGCCGCCTACATCAACCATTGTCCCCTCTGTTCGCCTTGGTCGACGCGATTCGTCACATGACTGCTGCAACGCAATGCCATTCCCTGCGGTCACTGGTGGCCCTTGCGAGAGTTTTGTTCCACGGATCCTTGAGGTGCTTTGCCGAGGCCCTCCGAAGAAGACTCGTGGCCTTTTCCGTTTTTGAAGGAGGGTGTCCCCTGCTGCACTATATACTTCTGCGCTGGATCAAGGCTCTCCAAAATGCGCAGGAGGATGGTGATTTAAGTCTCACCTCCTTCACCCTCTCTCCCGCGTCTATAGTCAACCCCTCTTTTGTCGGGAAGGCGAAACGCGTGAGCTGCTGCGCCTACTTTTTATGAACTCTCGTTTCGCGGGCAGACGATTTTTTTGGCCTTACCCCGTCAATAGCTAAGGAGTCTCGACCCGTCCCCCCCATCCGTGCTAGTTGTTCCTAGCGCTTAGGCACTCACTATCAATAGCGTCCCCCCACAGGAAATGAGAAACGTTTTAGACCACCTGATCCTCCTCTCATGAGCGACTACCAGGAAGCCCTGCCTTCGGTGGCCCGCCCGGATATTCGGTACGAGTGGTAGGCAAGCTCCTTCCGCTCCAGCCCTCTCTTTCCCTCATGTCATAAGAGATCTACGCTTTTCCCACCCTCTTTGTTTTTGGAACGCGGAGGCCTCCCAGCTCCCTGGCCACACTTTCTGTCTTTCCGCACACACCGAATAGTAACCTTTTCCTCGACTGGTCGTCACTCGTCGGCAGATCCCCGACGACGCCATTGAGCCGTCAAACCCTGCCGCCCCCTTTTTCGCCCCCTCGTTCCTTTGAACTGCCGCCCCCGGTACGTTACACACCCTGACAGGCCGGAGGATTTTCGTGACTCCTGTACTGCCGTCTTGTTTCTTCCCTAGAAATCTGATTGCCTCCCACTTCCCACCAATTGGATTCTCCCGTCTTCGGGCCCTTTACTTGCCGCCACGCGGCTGCTAAAAAACTCCCTTAATACTGAATCCCCCCTAGGTCCCAACCATCAAAACCGCGCACTACGTATGCGGTGAACTGGGTAACACGCCCGTCAGACTTCGTGGCTCCAACTCGCCCCCGTCTTTCTAATATACTCTGATGAGCGGGGGGACGCAGGATGAGTCCGACTTAGTACTTTTAACTAGGTCTCCCTTCCTTGACAAAGGGTACTACCGGGATGTTCGCGGTGGTTAGGGGCTGCACAACCCTCGGCCCAGACGTCGCTGTGTTTTTTTCATTTCGTTTTGGCAACAGGTGTAAAGGTTGGTAAAGCCCTTGGATCTGAATGTTCCTTATGTACCGCGCCAGTGTAAAGGAGTTTTTGCCGAAGTTTTACATCAATGTCCTCGCGGAAGACTTTTCCTCTTTGCGAGCTATGAAGCCGCTGTCTTGACACGTGCAGTTTTGAGCCCTGTTCTGACTGGACCTGGATTGAAGCCTCT
>Ga0179593_1374519_pt1 | contig 15941 bp, 17 predicted proteins | sample CZODoug2_1_08_16_FD_185931 | JGI IMG/M metagenome (GOLD analysis project Ga0179593, IMG submission 185931) | Vadose zone soil fungal communities from Angelo Coast Range Reserve, California, USA - CZODoug2_1_08_16fungal (PacBio error correction) | ecosystem: Environmental > Terrestrial > Soil >... | reverse complement strand
CTCCTCGATGTCTTCATGGAATCCTGAGATCACACCCACCTGTGTCTTCGTTCGGCCGGGTGGTCACCAAGCTGCCGTTATCCCACTTCCTGTTTTTTTCTTTCACCGTGCTCCTTCACGCCAACCTGCTCTGTGTCTGTTTATAGTGGCACCCTTTTTGCAATTCTTATTGTTTGATCCGTCCTTGAGGTCTCCGCTCCAGTCGCTCTGTATTGAGGACAGGCGGTTCCCCCGGCGATTGCACCCCCAGTTCGGGCTTCCCCAGTTCAGTTGGTGCGTAGCTGTTCTTTTCACGGCATCTTGCGCCTTGATTTGCCGGGTTTTTCGCTTGTATTGGCGTGATAACCCCTGCTCCCCCTGAATGGCTCCACTTGCCCCCCCGCCCCCCCAAAAGCCCGGCCCTTTCCTTTGTCAAACGTTGATCTGCGGACCCAACTACCCAATTGGCCCTTCCGTACCCAATGGTAATTCGGAACTCTAGCCCCGCGCCCCCTTTGTGATGGTTTTTTTGCGTGTCCAACTTCACCCTGACGTTACTCAGATTTTCACCAGCCTTTTTTTCTTAGCTAGAGGTGCCCCATCCCTCTTAGATTTGGCCTCTTAAACTCCGCAATCTCTTGAATACTAAGTTCCCTTTGGGCGCTCCCCCCCCTGGTTTGTGCACACCGTTTTCTTTTTTTTGAATGCTTCCAGTCCCTTCCCTTTTTGTTTGGTTAATTTAGGGCACCACGGATTACCTTTCCCCCCCCTGACCTCCCCTTCCCGGCCTCCACGTTGTTTTCTGGTTTCCCCCCTTCTTGCTGTACAACAATTTCGCCCCCTTCCCCGGCTCTCCCCCCTTTTTTCCTTATAAACTACTACTTCCTTCTGTTCCCTGTGTTTCTCCCTCTGTACTCACTTTAGTTTCCCTTTTTTTTTTTTTTGATCGTTTTTTAGGCTTCGTACGTCCCTTCCCTTTGCGGGAGTCCCAGGGTTCTCCCTACTACGACCTTATGGTGTATAGATTTTTCTCCGCATCCCCCCCTGTGCGTGGATGCCTGACTCTTCCCGCATTTTCATGTGTCATTCCCCCCCCTTGTACTCATCCCCGGTTAGCAGGGGTTCAGCACCCCTCTGGTTTTCCAGGTAGGTCTCATACGCCTTTTTTTTCAACCTTCGTCCCGTGTACCGGTTTTTTGTCTTGCGGTGCCGCCATTGTTTTCGACCCCTTGTGTCGGCTTGGATTATCGTCCCGGCCTGTTTTTTTTCCGACAACTCTTACCAACCCCTTGCTTTTACCGACCCGCAGCTTGCGTTTTCTTGATCACTTCACCCTATTTGCCTCAACTCTGACGTTCCCCACATAATGACATCTCTTCTCCGCCAGTTGTGTCCCGGTCCCGTTCCAATATTGACGCACTCCTCACTTTCTTCCACACATGATCAGGCCGGAAAGTCCTTTCCCAGAGTCGTATGCCCCAGAGTGTGTTTGACGCACATTGTTTCTGTACAGACACGCTCTTGAGAGGTTTTTTTCCTGTTTTTTGCGTTCAGGCACTGAAGGTTGCGCTTGGTTGTTCCTCACGTCCCCCCCCCCCCCACCCAGACTTTTGACCGCTTATTTTAAGGGACGTGTTCTGTACGCTGGTGTACTGCCCCCCCCCTGGTGCATCTGCAGACCTGAGCGAGTGATGACTGTTGACCGGCATCTTGATATACTGGACAGGGCAGGTGGTGCCCTGATGATGCTTTGTCCCCTCAGTACTTTCTTATTTTTTTGCTTGCACCATTACGCCTTTTGTGACGCTTTTTGCCTTCCAAGCAGCCCTACTTTTGGCCCTAGAGTTTTCTTTTGCCAGATTTGTGGTCTCTCCCTGACCCTTCCCCCTTTCTCCACTTTGGCTCCTTCCCCCCCCTGAGTCTTTGCTTTTTTTTTGATCGCTGTATGTTGACATACAGTGTTTTTTTCTCGGGCTCTTCTTCTCGCACCCCCCCTTTGCTGGTTCCCCCATTTTGGATGTCGGCATCCTATCATGTTGGTCATCAATTGATTTTGATCTTCTCGGAAACCCCCGATACGTTTCTCTCTGGATAGGCATATGTTTCCCAGGGCCCACCGTTGTCTCTCGGAGGCCCCGCGATTTTGATCTATTCCCTTGCACGGCAAGGAACTCGCTCACCCGGACAACTTGCCTGATTTGAGTTTCACCTTGTTGTTGTGAGCTTAGCGTCTGTTTTTCTTGTGTGGCCGGGACGTACTACCCTTCGAACCTTCCATCTGCCGGGGGCTTGCGCTTGGGTGAACCGTAAGGCATCGAGTTGTTGCCGTGCATGCGTTCTAGCGAGTTTTTTCTTCTTTGTAATGTTTGCGGTTCTGACGGTGTTTAGGAGGTTGTTTTGGTGGACACCTGGCGTTCCCCCTTTTTTTTGTTGTGGTGTTTCACCCGACCCTGCCCCCCCTTTTTTTGAACAATCCCAAGTATTGCAATCGCCCAGCCCAGAGTGTGCGTCCCCTACCCCTTTTTTAAGTTGGTTAATGTGCCCTAGATCCCACGTAAGGGACGCCGCTGAGCCTCGTTTTCTCAACTTACTTACATCTCCACTTTTTTGTCTTTTTTTGCCCCTGTCCCAAATCCGACCCCTTCTTGTTTCCAAGTGGTCCGCCTAAGGATCTATTGACCGTGGCTTTTTTTTTTCCTACGTCCTTTCCGTTCTCTGTGTGAAAGTCTTATCATGAACCTCAATAGCCCAAAGAGTTTCCTAAGTTACCCCACGCCTTCTGTCTTCCTTCGGAGCTCTTGTTCAGCCGCATGTCCGGGTCCTTGGTTTCCGCCTTAAGTTTCACTTGGATTGCGTCTATTATGGCGTTTCAAGTTCCATTCGCGCCAGCATCAGTGGAGTTTGCTCCCCCATAGCTTTTCTTTTAGTGAGCCCCAAGGACCAGGCTCTGTCCCCATTTATCTTTACAATACTTGCGAAGGCCCCCGCGAGGTGTACAGGGTTTTTTAGGGTCTTTCCTACTATCTTTGCGTAGACCCACCCACTGTTGCCGAAGACTTTTCTTTCTGTGTCTGTTTTCACCTTACGTGCCTTTTGGAGTAAACGCCCTGCCAAGCATCCAGACTTGCCCTGACGCTTCACACTTTTCCGTCAGCCCTTCTTTCTTCATAGCATTACAGACTTGTACCCCCCCACGGAGCCGCAGTCGCCCCCCCCCCCCCCATGTTTCAACTTTTTTCATAGGTTATGCACCTAACGCCCGATTTTTGATTTTGTTATTTTGTGTTGCTTGATTTATTTTTTACCACGTTCCCTTTAGTGCTTTGTTATTTTCCGTTTTTTAGTGGGCGTGTTTTATGTCCCAGCCGAGAAGGTGGCTTTCCAGACACAGACGACCCTGTCTTTCCAAGGTTTTGGCAGTTTCCCTCGCTTTTCCAAATTTCCCCCCCCACCGCCCATTGTATGTCCCTGTCAAAACGGGACATTGTCCCATGAAGGGTTCAATTTATCTTCTGAATTAGATGTCCAATCACTTTTCCCCTTTGAGTTGAGCATAAATGTAACCTACACATCTTGGTCCAAGAGCCTTCTTCCTCTCGCCTTACCCACTCCGTTTGGCGGTTTTTGTTGTGGCTGCGAGGATGTTCTGCGAATGCGTTGTCATTCTCCTCTGGTCACAGTCCCCAAGCTCTCCCAACGTTTTCTGTTCGCCATTATGCTGCGGCCTCAATACCCCCCCCCTGCGGAAGGGGTTTCGCTCTCCCTGGATTCATCCTTTTTTTTTTTTTTTTAGCCCCAAACCTCTAATTTTTCCCGTTTTGGGGCCTAAGTGTCCCCGCCGGGGAAGCCTTGTGTCGTTGTGTTTCTCTGTGGTTGACAACCCCAGCCACCCCGGCCCCAGATTTGTTCCTTCGGGCCTTTTCCATACCCACCCCCAGCCTAACCTCACCCTACTTTTTAGCTTGATCCTTTTCAATTTTTTCGTGCAACACCCACAAATAATTACCCGAACTCCCCTCCCACCACATGGCCCTTGTCCCCTGTTGCAGTACCCCATATTCCTGCTTCCCTTTTCCGCAAGGATATTTGAATATTTTTTTTTTCACGGTTCCGTTTCGGCCTGGTTGGGTTTTTGACCCAGGCTTTTTTTCTTGGCGCTTTCCCCTGTTGCCTGGACGGACCTCCCACATCCTTCTGTACCCCCTACAACCCCTTTTATTTACTCTCCGTGTGGCCACTGGTTTGACATATACGGCGACTGCCCCAGTTTTTTCTCTGCTGGGCCCCCCCCCCCCGGGACAGTTCTTTTACTAATTTGCGATGTTTTTCCACTCGTTTTTTTCTTCCTTTTCCTCTTTTTTCTCCATCGCCCTCTTTTGGGAGCGCCCTGTTCTGTTGGTCCTTTGTGGGACCGTCGCTGTGCCTTTTTTTCTTTTCCGATGAGGTTGGTGGTTTTTTCGGTTTCGCTGAAGATGCTTCCCCCTTGTCTGTGCACAGAGGCAGACTCCATTTTTTTTCCGTTTAGGGGTCAGTAAAGCACACTCGTCGGTCCTAGCCTGATCCAGCGGTTCCGAGTTTCCTCCTTGTGCTCCTTCGTTAACCAAGGTTCGATTTTGCCCCGGTTGCGTTAACTGCCCGGGCGTGGTTTTTCCACTCCATTCTTGGCTCGTACCACCATTTCTCTCCTGTGAGACGCCACCGTTTTGGCCCTTTTCCCTTTTTTGCATTTGTTCTTTTTTCTTTGGAAAACTTGTTTTTCAACCCCCTTGGCGGTTTTCTTGTGCACCCCCCAACAGCCTGCTGTGGTGTGCTGGTTGCCTCCTGCGCCACACAGAGTCTCGGGTCACTATTGTTTTGCCTTACAGAATAGGGCTCCTTTCGTTCCGACCTACTCGGGTTCCCATCTCGCCAATGCCCCCCGCCTGTTTGGATTGTGCGAGGTTGGTAGTCCCAGCTTGTTTTTTTTTCGTGCGCATTTTTTTTTTTCGCAGTAACGTAGGATACGGTGTTCCGTCCTCCACTTTTTCTTTTGGCCCTTTTCTTGGCGTGTGGCCCGCATCTGATGATCAAAAGCCTTTACTTCGCTCTGTTTCCTTCCTCGGTCCCTTGTTTTTGGTCCCCACCCATGGGATTGCGTGGAAAAGAATTAAACTTTCTCCTTTCGGTTGGCCTCTCTGTATTTTTTCACTGCTTTGATCAAACCCCTTATGCGTCCTCCCCCAGGTTGGGACTCCTTTGCGAGCGCCCTTGTCTGGGTCTGGGTTGGGTTGCATCAGAGCCAGCCCGTCTCTGTGCCTTCCAGAGCCACTAAGTTTCCTTCCTCCCCCGCCTATTTAGAAAGTACAACCGGATTCTTTGTGGAGACACCCCTTTCATAGTCTGATGCTCTTTTTTATCCTCCCAGCTCTAGCTCTTTACGAATTTTAGTTTTTCCCCCCGCTCAGAACTTGGTGTGGGACACACTTTTTTGTTCGAATCCTCTTTCATCGGAATTTTTCATAGTCCTTCCCGGTGGACTTCACGCCCCCCGCTTTCTTTGTCCCGCACCGGACACTCTTGCACGCTGCCGGTCTTTCCACGATTTCTTTCACGGCTTTTGTTTTCACGGATGTTCCAAGGGGCGTTTTTTCGAAAAAGTCTGAATTGCTAATTCCCTGGGTTCCCCTTTGTCTTTCCTCTCCCTCCATGTGGTACTTAGCCCAAGCCGACGATAATTACCCTCGGCCCCCTCTCCGTCCCACATTGCCCCCCAACGCTTTCTTTTCTTCACTCGCCTGCACCGTCACAACCTCTTTTTTGCAGCTCGATCGGTCCTTCCTTTTTCACTTCTTTGTTTTGTGTGTTCACTGTTTTCCGTCCGTTCAACCTTCCTCCCCCAGCCTTTTTCTTTGTCGGCGCTCCACCTGGTTAAGAGTTCCTGAAAATGAGGGCCCTTTTGGAGTTCGTGCACATCCCCGGGTCCTCTTCTTCGATTCTCATACCTTTTTTCCATACCTGCCACTGCTCGCTTCGTAACCTCTCACGTTTTGCGGTTGGGACGTCGTTTTTTTGTCGTCACACCCCCTCCCCCCCCCTTGGACGATTTCAATTCCCCCCCCCGCCCGGATCTTATGGTCGAACTCTTTCCGGATCTTCCCAGCCGTTCACAGGCAAACCTTTATCCCTTAATGACTCACCAGTTTCCGTGAGGCACATTCTTTCCCCCTTTGTGTTTACCCTGATTTATCGGTTTTCCGATGAACCGTTAATCTAACCCGGTTTTGTGTTGGTTTCCTTCCACCTTCCCCTTGATTTCTTGGGTATTGCTGATACGTGTGATATTTGCTGACGCGTTACCTTGGTCCGTAGGCGGCAAGTTTTTGATGCTACCATGTTTCCGCTTTAAACCGTGTGCCTGACATTGGGCCCCCGTTTTACGCCAGATTGTGCGTAACGCTGAGCACGGCCACACGCGTTTTCACCGCTTTTTTTTTTGCTCCGTTGCCTTTACCCCTAGAGTGCATTAAGGACATCCTGAGCACGACCTTCAGTTAGTCGTGCTGCCTTTTGTTTTTTCCTGTATGGTTGCTGGATTTTTTTTACCGGTTGTCCTGCTGTATCACTTGCCTGGGCCACAGGTCCCCACTTTCACGGGAGGTCGGCCCCTACTGGCACCCATTTTCCGGTCCGTTGTTTATTCCCACCTCCTCAACCCAACGGGTGTTGTTTTCTTGTTGAACGCCCCCCTTCCAAGGCGGTAGTTTGTGAATTTTGCCCCCACCCCCCCCCCAGGTTGTCGCGTTGCTCTTGTTTAGTTTTCTTTCTTTATTGCGTTGAGTTTGGCCGAGTCCCAAGCCTCTTCGAGGGGCAACACCCTCCCCCAAGGATTCTGTGATACCCAAGGCTTTCTTTTTTCCGGGGACTGCTATTGCTATTTTAATTGTTGCCGGTTGCGTTTCTGTTTTCGATATTCCCTTTTCAGTGAGGGGTTGGGACTGTGAGGGCCACTGGGGTTATGCCACATCTGTCGGGCCCCGATTTCGCCCTTGTGCCCAGGTTTGTTGTGAGCCCTTTTCAGGTTTTTTCGGCCGTTTTACCCCTTTTTTTATTTCATCCTGTGCATGTTTGATCCTTACGGCCCAGGTCCGTCCACCTCTTCGACTTTGTATCGATTTGCCTTTAGCCAATTTTCTCCCCCTCCATGCGCTCGACCGAGGTTTTTGCCTCACTTTTTTTTCTTCGATTCTCGATTATGTCGATCGCTTATTCGACAGTTTTGTCTCTATCGAACTGGTCTGTTTTTGTCCCTCCTCTGACACCCCCCCCCACATACCGTTATTGCCTGTGGGTTGCTTTCTAGTCCTCCCGAGCCTGGGATGACGGGAGGTTAACAAGATTGTGCTTGGAGGCCGTGCACCTCTTGGTCCCGTACTCCTTTCCCGCTCCGGGAATTTGTTTCGGTGTGGTTTTGTTTTACCATATCCCCCTTTTGTGTTTTTTGGCGTGTTAACCTAGTCGAGTGTTTGTTGTTTGTGAGCTAGTGTTTTTTTCGCCAGGTCTTTCCTTCCTTTTCCCCCCCCCCCTGCTGCGTTCACGGGTGAGCCTTTGCTTTTGTGCCCCCCTTTCCGCAACTTTTACTTCCTTAAAACGAGCGACGTTCTCTCATCACCCCTGTGTGTCCCCTTTTCAGTGATGTTGTGTTTCCCCCCGATTATGTTAGTTTTAGTTTCCCACGTCGGATTAGTGTTGTTGTTCCCAAGAATTTTTTTGTTATCCCTCCCCCGTCTTTCGGCCTGTTCTCAGCCGCCATTTTTGGTCCCGCTATTTCAGTCTTTTTTTTCTTGTACAAGAACGGCACTTCTGCGTCTGATGGTGTGCCTGTAGCCTTTATTTTTTCTGTTTCGGAGTGGAAACACCCTTCTTCCCCCCTGCATGTTGCTCCCCCCGGTCCCCCACCGACGGTCCCCCCCACACTCTTGTTGCCCCATAGCTGCTTTTGCCAGCGCACGGGTACCTTGCCCTTGGTTACCCCCTTGATTGATTCGGACTTTCTTTTGAACCCGCAGCGCACCCTGCGGAGATTCCCCCACCTAGCTCCCTGATCAACTCGTGTTCCTATTCTTTTTCTAGGGCCCCGATTCAAGTTCCCCCCAAAAGGGTTCAAACTTCCCCCCTGCCCAATTCCTTGTCCATCTTTTCCCTTTGCCTCCCCTGTTTTTTCCTTACGCCCATCTGGGAGGTCCCGACTTCTTCTCAGGTTTGACTTTTCCGACGGACTTCCCCTGTTTCCCCCGGGCACCTTTTTTTGCCCCCGGTGTCTTGTGGCCCTCGGCTTAACCCCCCTTGAAGTCCCCCTTCGACTCCAGCAATTACAGGTCAACCTCAAGGAATGCTACCGTATTTCCCTCCTCGTCAATAGACCTCCGCGGTTGTAGCCTCTGTGCTGTTCGCTTCCCTTCATTTTCCGTGGCGTTACGCGAGGTTTTTTCCACGTTCCATACGCCACAAGGCAGGCTTTTTCGCAGAACGCATCCCTTGACGGACGCTCGGGTTTTCCCCCCGCTTTCCAGGGCTTTGCCCCCGAGTGCTTCCCCTACCTGGATTTTGGACTCATTTTTAAACACCATACGTTTACATAGCTAATCCCTTCGAACACTTTTTTTTCGGGAACTTTTTTTTGACCTGGCTAGCCTCTTTGGACCCTTTGACTTTTTTTTGAGTGCGCATCTTTTTACCCCATGTTTTTTCCGCCACACGCTCCCCCCCCACCCCGTGTTATTCTTTACCGACTTCAGCGGGGTCTGGAGGAGTGGCAGACAAACCTCTTTTTGCCGTGCCCAATCTGTTTCCTTTTTTTTTTTTGGTACGAGGAGCCCCTTCCCCCTCTACAGCTGAGCGCCCGCCATATAAATTCGTGACCCGGTTCCGATCGTCCACCACAACCCCACTCCAGGACTGAACCATATCTTCCCCCTTTCATTTTTTTTTGTTAACTCTGGTTAATCCCATTGGTATCTGACCCTGTGGCACGTTTTGGGTCTTCGAGACCCTAAGCAGGTCATGGCCCTAGTCTTTTGGCCCAGTTTTTCACCAGACCTACAAATTGAAAGCTGGTAAGCCGTACTCTTTGGTTGCTGTGTCCCACACGGGCATCTTTTGCCCGAGTCGCGTATGGGGATAGTGTTTCTTTTTTTTTTCCTCTGTTGCAGTTTTGGTGCTTTTTCCCCCTCCGCTTCTTTTTTCCATTTTAGTGGACGGCCGGATTTTTCCACCTACGAATGTTTTTTTATCCCCGATATTGGGCCTCACCATGTGCTCGCGTCGCCCCTCTTTCGACTTCGTATCCTACGATGGTGCTGATCCCCCGAGTTTTTTGAGTAACCAAAACACCCCCTGTTTTGTCACGGGCATGCCCCACCACACGGAGCGTTACATTTCTCTACTGAGGCGTGCCTTGTGATTCCGTTGCACTGCCTGATGAGCCCTTGTTTTAGCCTGTTGGGCCGTTCTCCCCGTCTCCTCGCAGCATCCCTGGTCCGTCCCAAGCCGACGGACCCTTTTTCTGGGACCTTAGCCATTCCGCGTTGGTGCAGGTTTTGTCTTCTTTTTGTCAAAACCTGCTTACTCTTCTCTTTTCTGTGCGTTCACGGACCTTCAAATGGCACGCTTCCGGCTCGAGTGAGTTGCGTGGTTTGTCAGTTCATGCTTTTTTGATTCATCGTTGGCCCGCCCCCACTCCACGCAAGGCACACCCCTAGGCCACTCGTTGTCGTGGTCTTTCCTCGAGCCTTTCTTGTGCTCCGGAGGGAGTTTTTTGCGCGTATCGTTTCCAACTTTGCCATCCTTTCAGACATTCCACCCTGTCGGGTGTGTCTTTCGTCATTTTTTTTTTTTGACTCCGGTGTGTGGGCTTTTTTCTCCCGTGGTCGTACCCGGGCGCATCTTCTTCTTGCAAGTCTTTTCGTCGAGGGGTTGTTACTACCCCCTTTGCGTTCTCCGGCCGTTGTGTGCACCCATGCGTACCCTCCTAATTGTCTTTTTTCAACCCCCAAGCTTACAGGAGGCCGTTGCTCCATTCGACGTCTCTACTGGCGTTGGTTCCCCCAGGATACTTTGTATTGGGCCAGCCCCCCCCCCCCAGATTTTTTTAGGTTCCCTCTTTTTTTGCGTGCTCTCCTACGTTTTTGAAAACTTTTTGTCAGGTCACATTAAGTTACAAGGTCTTTATGGTCCCCCCCCCCTTCTCACGGATCGCGTCGCGGTACGAGTTTTTTTTTTCTGACATTCTACGACCTTCCCGGTTTCTGCAATGGCAGCATTCTTGTCCCTGCCCCTCCCCCCGCTTTCATTTTTCGATCGTGTCCCGCCACCGTGAACCTTTCCCCAAGGATGGTTCTTCCCCTTTCCCGGCACCCCCCCAACGACCGTCCCCGTTCCTTAATGGATCTTCAATCTTGACGAGACTGCATCCCGCACCAACTGGCGTCGCCTCCGAGTTTTTTTTTCCCACAAACCGCCCCGGCCGTGATTAATTTTTCCCGGTGTTCGTGTCCCCGATATTCTTCGGGTCACTGTTGCCGTGGATACCACAGTGCTCACGGCGCCGCCTACCCCTTTTTCCCCTGTCACCCCGATTTTTTAGTTTATAGCTCCCTTTTTGAAACGGGGCCTTTGGGCCCCTACTTGGACTGTTTTTTTTTTTACCCCTCACATATTGATTTTGGAATTTCTTTGTTGGGTGTTTCCTATTTATTCTTACCATTTTTTCTTCGAGTTTCTTAGGGCTGGGGGACAGCCCGTTTGTTGTTTGGGCCGTGGTTTGGCCACCGCAGCCCCCCCTGTAGCTTCCTTTGTCCCTTCGGCCCAATGAGGGCCTTGATGATCCTGTTTTTGCCCCCAACCGCATACGATTCGCCCCCCCCCCCCCCCCATTGCCTTTAGGTCCTTGCTGGTTATCTGCACTTCCCTGTTTGCCAGCCATCCCCGTTGTCAGATGTTTCTCGTCTCTTGCTTATCTTTGTGACGAGATCTCTTTCTCTTTTTTTTTTTTTTTACTATCCTCAGTTGTTGTGTTTTTCGAGATACCCGTCTCAGGCCCCCAGATGTATTGGTCCATCTCGTTTTCGCAATATCCGCACTGATTTCTTGGCCATTTTCTTTCACCGCTACATCGGACCTGCGTGCAGTGGTGTTTTTCCGTCCAGAGTTTACCGTTCAGCAAACGGCCTCAGTCATGGGGTCCGCGGGTTTCCCGCTTGTCCCCCACTCCCTTTAGGCCCGTGGTTGACTGGTCCCACCGCACCCCCTGGTTTCGACTCGGTTTTGGTATCCCGCCCCCGCTACCTTTTTCTCAACTAACATCTTGCTATTTTTTGTCTCCTCCTCAATGTTTACACCACAAACCTAAACAACCCTTCTAACCTTTTTTTCCCCCCCCCCCCCCTCAAATTTTGTGTTGCAGTGTCCCCCCCCCCCTTGCATGATCCATAAGGCAGTGATTTTTGCTTCTTCCAATGACCAATTATTTTTTGTGCACTGGCAGGGTGTCTGCTGCTCAGTGGTTCTTTTTAGCTTTGGCGGTTTTGAACCGCCCCCTTAAAGGCAGTACCATGAGGGAAGACCAACCTTCACCCCCTTGGAGGAATTCTCTTTCCGGTGTCCAACGGTTTGTTGAAATAGAGGACCACTCACCCTTTTTTTTTATATCTGTGCGGCCTCGTGGCCCCCCCCAAGCTGAAGCTCATGTACGGAATCTGGTCTGTACTTGCTTTTCTGCACATTCCCTGTTGGAGTATGACTTGTTCGTTCGTAGTGTACCCGGTTCGTGGAAGTCGCTCTGCATGGGGAGTTTTTGTTCCGCAGATTCTTTATCCAGTGCTTAGTCCGGGATGTTTGGACTCGTACTAAGACTTTGACCCCTACCGTCCGTTTTCGCCGTTTATCCCCCTTTGTTCCAGGCACATCTTCCCGGCATTTTGTCCATCTTGGTATGTGTCCCCCCAAGTTTTCGCTACGCTGACGCCCGTCTCCCATTTGCCCGGCTTTTGCGTGCCTCCTTCTTTTGTTCTCGGCCCATCCTAATATCTCCCTTGTCGCTTTTCCCCCACGCTTTTTTGCCTTTGATTGCCTGTTGTGCTTGGGCCTGTTCCCAGGAACGACTTGGGCTTTTGGTGCCCCCCCCCACCCAGCGGCTGTTCCCCGCGTTCCATCGGCAACCCTTCCTCCGCCCCTCTTCCCCCCGACAGACTACCGCCTAGTGGAGCTTTAGTCTTTCCCCCCGGACCCCCCCCCCCCGCGGCTGCTGTCGTGTTTCCCACGGCCACAAAAGCACCCCGGCCCCCTTTTGATTGGAGTTTCCTTCCCACGATATTTTTTTTCTCGGTCTCAGTCCGCACCGACTTTACTCTTTTGCGACAATTCCCTTTTTTGCCTTTTTCGTGGTCTTTTGATCCGGGATGATACACCCCTCCGTTGCACTTTTTTGTTAGCTTTTTTCCATTTCGGATCCGGGGGACCTTTTGCATTGTGTCTGACCGGCCTTTCCGAAGTCCCTTCGCGGTTGCCTGAGAATCACGCTGCCTTCCCCCATTCGCTACTTGTTCCGGACAGACGTCCTTGCTTTCCATCTTTTCATGTTTTCCATAGTGTTTCTCGCCCCGTTTTCCGTGCACCGTTTCTTTTCCAAGGTCGGTGCGGCAACGCCTTTTCACCCTCATCCAACCGGTTCTGAATATGCACCTTTCAGGTTATCTTAGGAGACTTAATCGGGTCCCCCCAAGTCCCCCTTTTCATAGTTCCTTATTTATTTCAGGGATCTAATAGGGGCGACCCAACTTCCGTGGCCGGGTTTGCCAAAATCTGATCGTGTGCTCTCAGCCTTCGCCCGTGACGCTGTCACCCCTGAAAAATGGACAGAGTCTCGAGGGGCCCCCCCCGCACCGCTACTTCAACGATGCCGTTTTCACCTGATCTTTATCTGTGGAAGTGAATATGCAGTCTTGTTTTGGGCCTGCCCAACAGTGTGTAGCAGGCTGACATCATCGGTCACCCATTTTTCTGGGTTCTTGTTTTTCATTTCTACTCCAAAATTATGACTTTCATTTCAGTGCCCCCTATGCGTTTTTTTTGTCCATTGCTTTGTCAAAACCTTTTCCCCTTGTCAAGTTATGCCTTGTCGTTTCTTTCTGGGTGTTTTGTGGTTTTCCCCGTTTCGCTCTTTCCCCAATTTTATGGCAGTGCCATGTCTGTACTTTCTCGTATGGACCTCTTTTACCCTTTTGTTTCCCCGGTGATTGTTTCTTATATAAACGTCCCCCCACGCTTGTCTTCCAGAGGTGACCGTGGGTTGGTGCGCTTTTTTGTGGTGCAGTGCCCGTTTTGCCCCCGATTGGAACCCTGGTCCCTGCCTTGCCCAGTTTCCTTTTTCGCCTCATGCTTGCCGAGTTTGGAACGTCGTTTTTGCAAGTCCCCCCCCCGTCCTCCTGCACCCGTGTCGCTATTTCCGTAAAAGTCTTATTAACGGTTTTCCTCCTTGGCATTGTCAAAGGAACCTGTGTGATTAGGTGACCCCTTTTCTCCTTCCCGGGCTTTTCTTTAGTGGGGTATTCAGCCTGCTGTCACGGGTTCCTGATTTGTCGGTAACCTCCCGGATGTCCTTGCCGTTGGCTTGGGCCCTCGTGTCCCCGTCTTTTCTGTGTATGACCGTGCTGAGAACATGTTTCGTCACTATGATTTGTTCTTTGTATTTTTTTACTCTCGGCATCAAGTACCCCCCCCAAACCTCCTTCTCCCACCCCTCTCTTTGCCTTCTTCTTTTGAGTACCCGATGTCGTTTGTTGCACATTGTGGCTTTGATTGGCTCCACCCCCTGTTCCCGTCACCTATTTGCCTTTTTCCCCCCCTGATGGGGTGCTTGGAAGCGAATTTGGGGTTGGGTTGTTCAAGCCGAAGGTTTTTTTTTCCCCCCATGGCCCCCCTTTTTTTCCCCCCCCGGTTTTTCGTGAGTGTCCCTGGGACCCAAGGTTTTTTCTTTTAACGTGCGTTTGTTTTGACATCCCCCCCCGTCCATTTATGGTTGAAGCTGATTCCCTAGGTTGAAGGTTCCCCCCCCAACCCCTTGGAGCCGGACTTGAGTAGAGGCTTCGTTGAGTTGGTGGTCAGCCCGTTCGCGAGCCCACCCCCTTTTTTCCTGGGTCACCACCCCCCCCCTACCCCCCGGTATGGAACAGTGGGATTGTCGTCCTTTTGTCTATTTTCCTACCGCGGTTTTTTGCGGTGTGTTATATTTTTTTCCCTACTATTTTTTCATTAGTGTTTTGATGGTTTTGTGACAGGCATTGTTTTTTCCTTTTCCCCAACTTTATTACGATCTTGATTTTGCCCCAGTTCCTGTTTTCCCGTTTTGTTGCCCTATTCCCCTCTTGCTGGGATTCCAACTTCTTGGTAGTTTTTTGTTTTTTTCCTTTGTCTTCCCCCCTGCCGATTCCCTACTTTTCCCATTCCACTTTTTTTTTTCCCCCTTGAGGATCCCTATGCTTTCTCCCCCACTGTGTCAGCCGGTTTCGTCTTTTCACTTTTTCGATTCCTTTTATTCGCGCCTTTCTTCCCTACCTATCTTCTCCTTTGGGTCTTTGCATCTTTTTCTCCAGAGCTGTCCTTCTCTCCTTCCCCTTTGACTGCCCCATTTCTCTTTGCTTCTTTCCTTGCGGAAGGCACTGTGTTAGAGGTGAAAGTTTTTGCCTGTTCCCGATTTTGCCCGGGCAGCCCACCTCCCCGTTCACTTCCTTGACCCCCGCCCACTTCCCTTTGTTTTTCAGAACCCTTGAGTCCGGCCTCTCATACGCTCCCGAGACCCATCTCCCTTTCATTTCCTTTCTGTCCCCTCGTGTGTTGTGGCGGCTACCTCAGTTTGATGGTTCCTTCCCCCTGGATCTGTGTATCAACGCGCAGCCCCCCTTTGTGCGGGCATTCACGCCGGCTGTCCCGACGCTGCTCCCCTCCAATCTGTCCCGCGTGCCGGCCCTTTCAGGCCCCCCCTTTCCCAGCTTCTGTAGTTCCGTCCGCCCCCCCAATATGGGACCCCCCGTTGCGGCACCCTTCTGTGAGTCGCCCTCTATTACCCCACTTCTTAACGGTCGAATTACTGATTGGCGCGTCCGCCACCTCGAGGTATTCTCTTGTACCCCCGTCTCCTCCCTATTCATTCCGCCTCTTCTGCTGAGTCCTGTTTCCTCCCCGTGTATCTCCTATCGTCAGTCTTTTGCGGTCCCCTTTTACTGCCGTCTTAGTCTTCTTTGACCCCCCGTTGTCTTCCCGTCATTGGTCTCCATCGCCCGCCGTTTGCACCCGTTAACCCCCCCCCCCTCCCTTTTTTGTTTTTCACTCGATCTTGGGCCACGCCCTGGGAATACCCAATTGACCGATGTTTACCCCCATCCCCCTGCCTGGCACCAACTTCACTCTCCCAGTCCCTCAACGGTACCGGGGAATTGAAGACGCTTCCCTGACGACCCTTTACTTTTTCTCCGTCTTCATTTTTCTGTAGTGTGGCCGTTGAACTGGTTGTTGCCTTCGCTTCCTCCCCCCTTGACCGACAGCATTTACTCGCTTTCCTCGCACCTGGTTGGGAGTATTGTCCAACCCTGCTCATTTTGTCACATTCCCTTTCCCCCGTTCTTCCCCCTTTGGGGATGTCGAAACCCGTGCTTTTCACTTGTTCCCCACCGTGCTCCTATTTTTCAAGTTGGCCTGGTTTTTTTGGACAACCTTTTGTGTCCCTCCTTTTTCTTCTTATTTCTCCCGCCCACCCCCATCCCCAGGGTTGACATTGTCATCACCCTCCTCCGTGTCCTGGCTCCGTCCCTGTTTCCCCGCATTCTTTCCCCTCCGAGGGTGGTAGAACTTTGCTTGTGTGGCTTTTTTCGCTTTCCGATCAGTTTTCCTTTTTTTAGCCGTTTTGCTTCCCACCTTTCCCCAACGGAAAG
>Ga0179593_1724524_pt1 | contig 15944 bp, 27 predicted proteins | sample CZODoug2_1_08_16_FD_185931 | JGI IMG/M metagenome (GOLD analysis project Ga0179593, IMG submission 185931) | Vadose zone soil fungal communities from Angelo Coast Range Reserve, California, USA - CZODoug2_1_08_16fungal (PacBio error correction) | ecosystem: Environmental > Terrestrial > Soil >... | reverse complement strand
TTTTTTCAGTTTTCTTTCCTTGCACGATGCGGAACGAAACAAATTTCTCCTGGCCTTTCTTCTTTTCCCCCCTTTTCCCCGAATGTTTTTCCTTTTTTTTCTCCTTTCGTGTTCGCAGTAGGATGATACTATGTACTGGTCAAACAACCCCTTTCCTTTTCCCCCCCTTTGCCCCCCTTCTTTTGTCGCAGTGCTTTCTTTTTTTTTTCCTTTTCCCCGCGCATCCACGGGAGAAAAAGTACGAAGGGAAGAAGGCACCATCGCGCGTCATCTCCCCCTGCCCTTTCTCTTTCCCCTTCTTTTCTTTTCCCGGGTCCTTTTTTTTTGTGCGTTTTTCGCCAGTCTTGCTGAATCATGGCTGCGGCTCTTGGCGACGTGGATCGCTCACTACAGTCCACCCGCGCAGACGCACACCCCCTTTCCCCCCCTCCCCTCCTTTCCTCCTCCCCCGACCGTTTTTTTTTTTTTTTTTTTTTCCCCTTCCCCTTTCCTCCCTGGCCCGCTGTACCGGGCGGCGCGCGTTGTCGCGTTCTAGTTGGCCATCGCCGTTTTTTCTTTTCTTTTTTTTTTTTTTTTCGATTTTTTTTTTCTTTCCTGTTCGTCTGTTCGCTCGCGTGGGGTACAAAGCTCTTACCCCCCCCCCTCCTTTTTTTCCCTTTTCCCATTTTTCTCCCTCGTTCTCGGGGGCCAGGAATCGGGGAAAAAAGTGATCCTCGCTATGGTCATAACGGATGGTCCCTTTTCTCCCCTTCTTTCCCCCCCCCCAGTGTCCCCTTTTTTCTTTCCCTTTCTTTTCTTTTCTATGCCTTTCGCGCTAGATAGGAGATTAGAAAAACAGAATTATAGACCAAGTAATCTGCTTGCCGAATCTTTTTTTTCCCCCCCCACCCCCCTCTTTTTTTTCTCCCCTTTCTTGCGGATCCCTTTTCTTTTCCTTCTCACTTCCTTTCTTGTCCTAGGGAGTTCTCTTAAAGGGAATAGTTGGGGATCCATGGCTTCAACTACCCCTCTCTGCCTTCCCCTTCCCCCTTTCCGGATCTTCCCGTTTCTCCGTTTGATGCTCGCAGTTCCTCTCTTTTCCCCTTTCTCCCCTTTTTCTCTTTCCTTTCGCATTTTTTTTTTCCCCTCCTCTCTCGGAAACTCATCGATAACTAATGAAAAAACCCCGGGGGGGGGGCCCCACCCGAGAGGTCTGTTTTATCTCCATTCTTTTTTCTTTTTTTTTTTTTCCCTTGATCCCCCCCTTTTTTCCTTTTTCTCGCCAAACGGGAGTAACCGCGCACCGATACTAAGGCGTGCTCTCTCCTTTTTTCCCCTTTTCTTCCTCCAGCCCCCCTCCTCCCCCCCACTGTCCTCGCCGGCATTGGCCGCTCGCAACGTTGGAACATCCGCGAAACAGTCCTTTATTTTTTCCCCCTCTTTTTTCCTTTGTGGCCTCTCCCGTTTTCCTGCCAGATCTTCCACGCGAAAATTAGGAATAAGGTTTCAGAAAAGCGTTCCCCCCCTCCCCCCCCATTTTTTTCTTTTTTTTTTATTTGTCCGCGCGAAATTGATTATAGTCAACGCGACTTCCTGCCCCATTCTCTCCCCTCTCCCTCCCCCCTTTTTTTCCCCCTTTTTTTTCCCGGTCTGTTTTTTCCCCTTCTTTTTTCCCCCCTTCTTGGCCTTGGCAAGTAGTAAGGCTCAAGAAGTAATGTACGCGCCACAAAACTTTTTTTTTTTCCTTTCCTCTCTCATCCCCCCCCTTTTCCCCCCCCAAAACTTTTTCCCCACACCAATATTGGTTTCTCCGCAGTTACCAAAAGGAGGTAGAAGGATAAGTGACCACTCCCGGATTCAAACCCACCCTCCCCCCCCCCCTTCCCTTTTTTCCCCTTACGCCCCTCTTTTCCCCTCCCCTTTCCAGCAAAATCGAAAAATGGCGAAAAGTTGATGGGTGATATCACAAAGATGTCGATTCCGTGTCTTTTCTTCTTTATCCTTTCCTTTTTTCTCCCCCCCTATAACTCTTTCTTTCCAAAGTAATGATAACGCGTTAGGGAAATGCGGTTAAAGTCATGTAATCCCCGCAGCGACGCGTTGGCTTGAATTTTTCTTCCCCTCTTCTTCCCCTTTCCTCAGGTCTTCCCCCCTTTTTCTTCCCTTTTTTTTTTTTCCTTTCCTTCCCTTTCCTTTCGTTGTTATTGTTGTGGTGGGTGTGTGTCATTACTTCTTCCTTTCCCTTTTTTTTTTTTCCTTCTCGAGTCTCCCCTTTTTTTCCCCTGTCCCACTTCTGCGCTGCGGAGTTACGGAAGGGAGAAACCAATTGCCGGAAGAGATTCATTAACTTTGACGACCTGTATTTTCCTTCCTCACCCCTCTCCCTTTTTTTTTCCCCTTCAAGCTTTTTTTTTCTCCTTTTCCCCACCTCCCTTTGTCGCCATTAGATTTGGCTGGGAAGGGGTTTAGAGAATCGGCTCGGCGTATTCTATTTTCCCTTCTCTCACTACTTTCCCCCCTTTTTCCTTTTTGTTCCTTTTTTTTTTTTTTTCCCCTGAATTTTCCCTCCTTTTTTTTTTTCCCTCCCCCCTCCCCTGGCGTTCTTTCGGTTGATTTTATGAGGGCGAGAGGAAAAACGTTTGTGGCGGCGTTCCCCCTTCCCTTTTTCTTCCTTCTTCCCCTTTTTTTTTTTTTTCCTTGGGACTCCCCCTTTTTTTTTTCCCTTTTTTCTGCTTGGGCTTTTCAAAGGGAAATGCAGGGAACGGAGAGGCATGGGCGAGTCCGTTCTCTTCCCCCCCTTTTCCCCCAATTTTTTTTTTTTTTTTTTCCCCCCCCCATGGTCCTTGTGATGCGCGTGGACGCCTTTAGGAAAAACTGATTACGAATTTTCGCGTGGAAAGAATCTTCCCCTTCCTTCCTCCCTTTCCCCCTTCCATTTTTTCCCCCTTTTTTCCGTGCTTTTTTTTCCGCGGGATGGTGCAAACGGTGAAGAAGGGACAATGCAGGCGAGGCCCTTTTCTTTTCTTTTTTCCTTCTTTTCTTTTTTCCCAACCCCTTTTCCCTCTCTTTTCTTCGTGGGCGCGTACTTCGTTGGGAGTGAGAAAATGAGAGAGGGTTTTCAAGTTGCCTCGTGCCCCCCCCCCCTCCTAGTTTCGGTCCCCTTTCATTTTTTCTTTTTTTGAATTTCTTTCTGCGCGCTGCCATCTGCGAACGGGATGTTCGTCTTTTTTCCCCCCTTTTTCTTTTTCCCCCTGAGATTTTTTCCCCCCTTTTTTCCCTTTCTCTCCTTCCCCTGGGCAGAGGCCGGCCGGGGAAAATAACAAATGTGGCGGGGGGAGTCGAAGAGGTGGTTCTTTGCCTTCCCTTTTTTTTCCAATATTTTTTTTTTTTCCCCTCCTCCCCCGTCCTATTGCCAAGAAAGATTAGACGTCGATTCGGCTTAGGTCCTCTCTTTTCCCTTTCTCCAAACCTTTTTTTTTCCCCTCTTTTCTTGGCCCGCAGATGCTTTGGCGAAGCAATGAGGGTGTGCGGAAGCTCCAAGCGAGGGCCTCTGTGCCTCCTTTCCCCCCCCCCCCTTCCTTTTTTTTTTCTCTCCCTTCACTTTTAAAAACTTGCGAACGAGATAACCCCGCGCGTATAAGGGGCCCCCCCCCCCTTTTTTTTTTCTTTTCTTTTTTTTCTTTCCCGAGTTTTTTCCTTCCCCCCCCCTCCCCCTCTTCCGGGACGAAAAGAAAAAGGAGTTGATGAGCAACTGGATGATTGGACCCCTCTCTCTCCCCATTTTTTTTTCGAGTCCCCTTCTTTTTTCCCCTTCCCCCTCCACCTATGGACGGAGATGGCAACTAGAAAGAGAAAAGGAGCGCCGACGTACAGGCGTGCGTTAGTATCATTTCTTTTTTTTTTTTTTTTCCGGGAAGTTTTTTTTTTTCCCCTTTTTTTCCTTTTCTCCTGTGGGACTGTAGTGACAGCGATAAAAGCGGAAAAGAGCGCAGCCATGCTTCCCCCCCCCTCCCTCTCTTTCTCCTTTCCCCCTTTTTGAGCTCCCCTTTTTTCCCCCCCCCTCCTCTTCTTCTTTCTTCTGAATTTCGATGACGAAAGCAGATGGGATGAGCATGGAGAGGGTTCGCGGGGGATTCGCCCTTTCCCCCTTCCCCTCTTTTTCTTTTTTCTTTTTCCCAGACCCTTTTTTTTTTCTTCTTTTTCCCCTTCCCTCGTGGTGAGACGGGCGATCACCAGAGGATGCAGCTTGAAACAGAGGATAGTCGCGGGGCTTTCTCTTTTTTTTTTTTTTCTTTTTTTCCCCCCATTGTTTCTTTTTCCTTCCTTTTTCCTTTCCCCAGTTGCCCCTCGTGCCAAACTGCAAAAAAGAGAATAGCTCTTCTCTTTTCCTCCTCCTCCGTTTTTTTCTTTTTTCTCTCTTTTTCTTTTTTTTTTTCTGATTTTTCCTCTCTTTCCCCCCCCGCAACAATTTTCTCCTGGGCCCGGGTTTATAGGCGGGCTGACGGTGCAAGGCCCTCATTTTTTCCGGTTTTTTTCCCCCTCGTGTGATCGCCCGGTCTCCTAGGTAATGGTAAAACCTACCCTTTTCCTTTTTTTCCTTTGTAAGTCTCTTTCTCTTTGTGCGCCTAGAATGAGCAAAGGTGAACGCGCATTCCCTGCTAACCCGTTTCTTCCCCCCCTTTTTTGTCCCCCCCCTTCCATTCGAAGGCAAGAGAAATAGATTTTGCATATACACGAAATTTTCTGCGCCACCTTTTTTTCTTTTAGGTTTTCTCTTTCTTTTTGCTTCCCTTTCTTCGCTATTTGAGACGGTGGATAGATAACTAAAGTCCCCCCTCTCCTTCCTTTTTTCGCGTTTTTTTTTTCCCCCCCTCCTCCATTACCCGGGGCACGAGAAAAATTTAGAGAACGCTGTAAGGGGGCTCCCTCCCTTTTTTTTTCCTTTCAGTCTCCCCCTTCCTTTCTTTATCAGGGTATGATGGAATGGTTATGAAGGAGGATGGTTAGATTCGAGTGGTCAATCTCTTTTTTTTCCCCCCTTTTTTTTTTTTGTCTCCCCCCCCTCTTTTCCTCTGTTCCGGAATCGGAAAAAAGTGATACCTTTTTTTTCACAACCAACCCCCCCATCTCTGTGTTCCTTCACCCCCTTTCTTTTTTTAGATCCTTTTTTTTTTTCCCCCCCCGTTTCTTTTTTTTTCACAGTGTCGGAGCTCGAGTTTATTATAGGGAGGCAGGAGATCGCTTCTGCTCTTTCTCCCCCTTTTTTCATCTTGTTTTTTTCTTTTGTTTTCCAAAAACTGGTTGATTAAGAAAAATAGAACATTTTCTTTTTTCTTCATTCCTTTTTTCTTCCGAATAGAAGATAAGATTTTGGAATAGGAGTTCTCTCCCTTTTTCTCATGAACTCCCCAATGAGAGGAAGGAAAAATATCGGGACGCCCCTCCCCATTTTTTTTCCTTCTACGCTTTCTTTCTCCTCCCTTTCCTCGCATTTAAATCTTCCTGGGTGATTGCGGTGGCAGCGACTGGCTTCGTACCCCTGCTCCCCTTTTTCTCTGTTCCTCCTTCCCCCCTTCCTCTAAATAATGAAAAAAAAGGGTTGAGGGGGACCCCAACCCTTTTTTTTTTTTTTTCCTGCCATCTTTTTTTTTTTTCCTCTCCCTTGATAACCCTAGGAGGCTATTTCGAGACAAAGGGAGTACCGCGCCGATACTAGTGTCTTTTCTATCCCTCCCTTCCCTTTTTTTCCCTCCGAACCCCCCCCCCTCACCCCCCTTCCTCTACCCTGCATTGGCCGTAGAAAAAAGTTGGCACCTTTTCGGTTTTCCCCCCCCCCCCCGTTTTACTTTCCTTTCACCCTTTTTTCCTCCGTTGGGTACAGAGAGATGTTCAGGAAGATCTCACGCGAACATTTTTTCTTTCCCTTTCTTTTTTTTCCCCCCCTCCCCCTTTTTTCACTTTTTTCCCCCCTTTTCCCTGTTCCTTTGTTTAGGCAGGAGAATTTCTGATAGTAAGAGAATTACTAGCCAATGCTCCCTCCTTTTTTCCCCTCCCCTTTTTTTTTCCCTTTTTTTCCACTTTTTTTTTTCCCCCCCCCTTCTTCCTCCCTTTAAAAAAAAGTTCTGATCACCGGCTGCAAGTAGTAATTGCTCCGCAGTAAAAATGTACGGCGTCCCCACCTTTTTTTCCCTTTTTCTCCCTCCCCCCCCCCTTCTTCCCCTGGTCTTTTTTTTTTTTTCCCCCCCCCCATATTTTTTTTCTCCCCCCCCCCCCCGCAAGTTAAAAAAAGAGGTCCGGCTCCGTTCCTTTTTTTCCCCCCCCCCCGGATTTTCCTCTGTCCTTCTCAACAGGAAAATAGGGAATAAGCCGAGCGATTCTCTTTCCCCTCCCCTTTTTTCCCACGTTTTCTCCCCCCTCATCTTCTCTTTTCCGGATTGATCTTGAGAAGGAAAAAAGTCAGCGTTGCAAAAAAGGTGAGTAGTTGAAGGCGTTACTTCGTTCTTTTTTTTTCACCCTTCTTTTGTTTCTCCCCTTTTTCCCCTCCCTTTTTCTTCAGTGGGGGAGGCACTCCGATAGTTGACGCTTTAGCGAACGCCGCAACGCCGTTTCCCCTCCCCCTTTCCCTGGTTCCCCCCCCCCTTTTTTTTTCCCCTTCAGTTCTTCCTTGTCTTTCTTCTCAATTGGCGCCAATGGTTCCTGCAAGTTGTATATTGACGGCGGTGAGGGCAGTTCCGCTAGCGTTCCCATAGGTCTTCTTTTCTCCCCTTTCTTTTTTTTTTCTCTCTTCCCCCCGTGTACGGGGGAGAAACCCATTGAAGAACGCGATCATTACTTTTGACGACCGCATCCCTCTTCCTTTTTTCTTTCTGCCCTTTTTTTCTGTTTTTCATTCTCACAAGATCAAATAGGAAGAAAAAAAAGGGTCGGTGCCCCTTTTCTTTTTTTTTTTTTTTTTTTTTTTTTTTTTTTTTTTTTTTTTTTTCCTTCGTTGTTCCCCCCCCCCCCCTAACGTGGAGAAATTCGATGTGATGGAAGGGGTCCCCCTTTGCTTTTTCCCCCTTTCCCTTCCCGTCGTCACGATTCATGTGGTAAGTGCGTTGATCCTTTTCTTTTTTTTTGTTCTTTTTTTCCTGCGGGAGGAAGAACAAATATTTTTTTTTCCTCTCCCCCCCCCCTCCCCTTGCTTTCTTGTTGTGAGTTTATGAGCGAGGGAAGAAAAAAACGTTGGTGTCTCTTTTTACCCTTCCCCCTTTTTTTTTTTCCTTCCCTTTTCGTGACCCCCCCCCCTTTCTGAGGACGTTGTTGCGCCGGTGGGCGGCTTGCTTTCAAAGGGTGCTGCAGACGGCGGCGATGGGCGGACATTCATTTTCTTTTTTTTCCCCCTCTCGCCTTTTTTTTTCCCTCTTGGTTTGCAAAAAAAGGCATTGTGATGAGAGTGGTAAGATTTCGGAAACATGGATTACGAATTATTTTTCTCCTTTTCCTCTTTTCTCTTTTTTCCTTTTCTTACCAACTTTTTTCCCCTTTTTTCCCCCTTTTTCCCTTTTTTTTTGAACCTCAGGGCTGTTTCGAGGAGTGGTGAAAAAAAATTTGCGAGCCGGCCAAATCTTTCCCCCTCGTCTTCTTTCTTTTTTTCGTTTGGGCTGGGATATATTGAGATCAGGCTTTTACCCCCCTTGGGAACTCCTCCCCTTCTTTGTAGGAGTATTTTTTAGGAGAGGTACTCCGTTGTGCTCTTTTTTTCCCCCCTTTTTTATGAAACTTTTCTTCCTTCCCCCCCTACGAGTGGGAGGGCCAACCTGAAGATGGGCTCTCCCTCCCCTTTTTTTTTCCTTAGTTATTTTTTTCTTTCTCTTTTTAGAGGGCGGGGGCCATCTGCGGAAAGAAGTTCTCCTCTCGGTTCGAGGAAGTAAGAGGAAAAGCCCCCCCCCCCTTTTTTCTTCATATTGACTGAGAGAGCCAATAAAAGGGGCGTGGTGGAAATCTGTCTTTTTTTTTTCCCCCATTGAGGTCGTAGAAAGAATCTTTTTTTTCTTTTCCCCCCCCCCCCCCAACTAGGCACCGGGGGGCGAGAACGGGCGAGGCCAAGAACGCTTAAGCGTCTCCCTTTCCCTTTTCCTTTTTTTTCCAGGTTTTTTCCTTTTTCCTCAACCACAGGTTGCAAAAAATATTCGGCAGCAGTATTGCCTTGTCCTTCTTTTTTTTGTGGTGCTTTTTTTCTCTGTTTGTGCGAGAAGATTCCCCCCTTGATTTCCCCTCCCTCTTTTTCCCCCCCTCGATCCCTTTTTCACACTTTGTGGGCGCGGAGCTAAAAAAGAGGCGGTATCGGCACATCGGTTTATGCCCCTGATCTCTTTTTTCTTTCTCTTCAAAGCTTCCCCCCTTTCCCCCTTCCCCCCCCCTCTTTCCGGGGAACGAAAAGAAAAGAGGGTGGATGGAGCACAAGAGAATTGACCACGCGATCTGTCACCATCCGCCTTTTCCCCCCTTCCTTTTTTTAGACTCATCCCGGTTTCAGGCCACCATCCAAAAATAAGGACGGGAGATGGCAAAACTAGAAGGAGAAACAGAGCGACGCCTTTTACAACATTTCCTTCTTTTCTTTTTTGTTTTTTTTTCCCTTTTCTTTTCTTCCCTTTTCCCAAAACAATGAGAGCAGCGAAGGCGCTCGGGAGTTGGTCCCTTCCCTTTTTCCTTTTTTTTCTTTTTCCTTGCGCATCCCCTCCTCTCTCCAGGGCCATGATCAGCAGAGAATGGGCGAAGCCCAAAAAAACCGACATTCTTGTCTCCCTCCCTTTTTGGCTTTCCAGAGAAGAAAAGTAGGGTAGAGGAAAAAAAAGGCGAGTTTCTTCTTTTTGCTTCTTTCCCCCCTTTTTTCTTTCTGGTTCTCTTTTTTTTTTCCTTAAGGTTTAAGGGGATGAGACTTTTCCCCTTTCCTTTTCCCCCCTTCTTTTCCTTTTCCCCCCTCCTACCAGCGTAACAGAATTGTTCCGTGATAGGTTGACCAGTTCACATCTGTCTCTTTTTTTTCCTTTCTGAAGGCCTTCTTCTTTTCTTTCTTTTCGCGGGCCGGAGATGGAGGTGAAAACGTAAGGCCGGCCGATTACCTGGTTTCCATTTTCTTCCCCCCTTTTCCTCTTCTTTTTTTTTTTCCTTTTCCCCCCCTGGCAAAACCGAGAATATATATTGTAGTTTTAATCATTAATCAGTTGTTGTTGTTTATCTTCCTTTTCTTTTTTTGATGTCCCCCCTCTTTTTTTCCCCACCGAAAACAATTTCTAATGGGAAAAAATTTTTTTTTTTTTTTCAGTTTTTTTTCTTCCTCCCCTTCCCCTTTCCTTCCCCTCCTTGACTATCCGATGTTGCCAAACGGATGAATTCACTCGTTTTCATTTTTCCCCCTTTCCCCCCCCCCCCTACCCTTTTCTTCTTTTTTCTAATTCGATCAGCGGGTGAGGGAATAGCATGAGGCACGGTGTCCTTTTTTTTTTTTTTTTCACCATTTTCTCCCTTTCTTAAGCATCGGCGTCGGTCATCGAAAAAAAATAAAGCCAAAAGAGGAACTCGTTTTGCTCTAACCCCCTTCCCTCCTCCCCCCCTTTTTTGCTGCGCGATAGGTTCTTTTGGAGTAGAAGGGGCGCTGCTGATCATGTGCCCTTTTTTTTCTGCTAAACACCCTTCCCCCCTCTCCTCCCCTTTGTCCGACCCCGCCTCGAGAAGAGAATTTAGGAGAGCTCATTGGTTTTGAACCGACTAATTGTCCCCCTTTTTCCCCCTTCCCCCGGAGTTTTTTTTTTCTCTTTTCTTAGTTTCCATTTCTCCGTCGTATTTGGATGTGGAATGGAAAGAATGTGATAGGGAATGGGCTGTCTTTGGATTTCCATTCCTTCTCCCTCGATCTTTTTTTTTCCTTTCTTCCCTTTTCCTTCAACGGCGTTTCTTTCGTTCCCAGGAATATTGAGGAAATTGGGGAATGAGGAAGCGTTAATAGCGGACAGGAATCGGCACACCTTCCCCCCCTTTCTTTTCTTGGAAGGATTTTTTTTTATCCTTTTTCTGCGAGAAAAGTTTTTTTAAAAGTGAAGGGATAATGTCCTCCTCTTTTTTTTTTCCTCCTTTTTTTTTTTTTAGGTTTTTTCCCCCCCCCCTCCCCCTTTCCTCCTCCAATCCATTCTGCTTTCCCCGAATATTTTGCAAACATGTGTTGATCAAGCCACACAAGCGGCATTTCCGGTGTCCTCTTCTCCCCTTCCCCTTCTTTTTCCTTGGGACTCCCTTTTTTTCCTTTTTTTTCCTCCCCCCCATGCTCAAAACGAAAGCGACGAAGGCCACCTTTCTTTCTGGTAATCCCCCTCCCCTTTTTCATCCCTTCTTTCTTCTCAGTCCATCAGCGTTTTCAATTCTCCTTGTTTTTGCTTTTTTTTGCTGCGTTTTTTTTCCCCCCCCCTTTTTTTCCCCTTTGTCCGCTCTCGAATCACTCGATAAATAATGAAAAAAACCGGGGTGAGGGGGGCCCCACCCCTGCTGGTCTTCTTCTTTTTTTTTTTTTTTTTTGCCAGCCTTTTTTCCCTCTTCCCTTTCCCACCTAGCTATTTCGAGACACAACGGGAGAACCGGGCGGTGTCCCCCTTCCCCCCCCCCTCTTTTTTCCCCTTCCTTTCCTTTTCCTTTTTCCTCACTATATCCAGCGAAACACGGGAAATACGGCCAAGGCCCCTCTGGCCTGCCCCCTTTTTTTTCCCCCGTTGTTTTTTCCCCTCCCCTCCTTGGAGTTCCCACCCTGGAGAATTTCACTTCGCCGTTTGGGTCCGGCCTCTTTTTCTTTTCTCTCCTTTCCCCCCTTTTTTCCCCTCAAAAGCGTCCAACGCGATCACAATGCCGTTTTGACCACACCCGTCGTCTCCCTTTTTTTTCCCCTCGAGTTTCCCCCCCCCCTCCCCCTCCCCCTTTGCTCGCCGTCTGCCATCCCTTTGAAGGACAAGCCGCCAAGGAGAAAACCACGGTCTTCGGTGCCCTGTTGTTTCCCCCTTTTTTTTTTTCCCAAGGGTCCCTCCCCCCTCTCCCCCCCCAAACGTTTTCTCTCGCTCATAAAATGAAACGAAAGAACGCCATTGTTCTGGGCCACACCCCTCTTGGTTTCTTCTCTTTCCCCCCTTTTTTTTCCGCTCCTTTCTTTCCCCTTTTACCACATGAAATCGTGGCGCGACGGAAAAAGAGGAATACGCCGGAAAGCACGATCGCTTAACTCCCTTTCCCTCCCCCCTTTTTCCCCTTTTTTTTTTTATGTGTTTTTCCCCCTTTTTTCTCCCTTTGACACGAATGACCCCTTCAGCGGTGTGCACCACCAGGTGATCGGTTGAGACGTAATTCGGCGGCAACAATTTAATTTTTCTCTCCTTTTTTTTTTTTCCCTTCTCCGCCCTTCCTTTTTTTTTTCCCCCTCTTTCCCCTCTAGCGGGAACGCCCGCACAAGGAAGTTACAAGGACAACCTGAAGGGAACCATTGCGCAATTCATCTTTCTACTCTTTTCCTCCCCCCCCCCTTTTTTTTTTTTTTTTTTCCTTGGACCCTTCCTTCCCTTTTTTCCTTTTCTCCTCCCCTTTTCCAAGAGCGGAGTGCCTCCCCACTTCAGAAAAGGGAGGCGGATCGGAGTAAGACGTGGAGACCCCCATGCCTCCCGTCTCCCTCCTTTTCCCCCCTGTCTAAACTTTCCCCCCCTCCTCTTTTCCCCTCTCCCCCCCTGCTAAATTTCGGGAAGGGCGACGATCGTTGATATCACACTAAAGTGGCGCCATTCGATGTGGGCTGTAACGGGGGGCTTTTTATCTCTTTTTTTTTTTTTTTCTTTTTCCGGGACGTTTTTTTTTTTTTCTCCCTTTCCTGGGCACGGGAGAGGAGAAGGATGTTGGTAAACTGCGGAGGCACCCCTCTTTTTTGGTCTCCCCCCCCTTCCCCCCCTTTTTTTCCCTCAGAGAGTATTTCTCTTTCCCCCCCTTCTGTGCGCATACTACTTGCAGAAGGGTGAGAAAGACTTTCACGGGCGGAGACGTGTTGAGCCTTTTTTTTTTTTCCCCCTTTTGGAGCTTCCTTTCCTTTTTCTTTTCCCCCCGACTATAATAGAAAATTAGCGCTGCGAAACCGAAGGCTGCCGAACGGGTTTTTTCCCCCCCCCCCTTTTTCTTTTTTTTTTGAACTTTCCTCCTTTCCTCTTTTGTGGGAAGATCTGCCGGGAAAGCGCGTGGACCAACGGCGAAGGTGACTTTCCCCCCTTTTTTTTTTTCCCCCCTCTTTCCAACTTCCTTTTCTTCCCTTTTTTTGGCGGTATGTCGGTTCGGCTGGATATATTGAGATTCGGCGTGAAAAGGAAATGCTTCTCGGTGCACCCCTTTCTCCCTTTTTTTTTTCCCCCTTTTTTGATTTCCTCTTTTCTTTCCCCCTTGAGCGGGCCACCCATAAGAGTTGGAGGCAACTGAAGATGACGCTAACCCGCCCTTTCTTTCTGGTTTTCCCCCCCTTTTCCTGAGAGAGGTTTTCCTTTTTCCTTCGGGGTCGAGCCAGTCGCGAAAAGAATCAACAAGGAGATGAACCGCGAGGACTGCTCTCTCCCCCTTCTGCTTTTTCCCCCTCACTTTTTTCTTTTCCTTAGGGGTGGCTGCGCGCGTCGTGAGGAATGGAGCCCAAAAATAGGGCACCGGGGCTGCGCCCTTCTCTTTCCCCGTCCCCCCTTTTTTTTTTTTGACTTTTCCCTCTTTTTTTTTCCTTCAAAACAAAGGTTGAAAAATAGTCGGCAAGCAGCTGCTTTGGCGAGACTTCCTTTTTTTCCTTCCCTTTTTTTTCTCTCCTCCCAAACCGAGCTCCTTCACTTTTGAAAATTGCGACGCGAGCTAATCCGCGCGGTATCAGGCCATCGGTTAGACACTCTTTTTTCTTTTTTTTTTTTTTCCCTCCTGAGGAACCCCTTTTTTTTTTTTCCCTCCCCTCTTCTTTTGTGAACGAAAAGAAACGCAGTTGATGAGCAAAGAGATGACCACTGCGACTCCGCCCCCCCCTTTTTTTTTCCCCTTTTTTTTTTCCCGAGGACTCCCCCCTTTCCCCTTTTCTTTTTTTGATGGCACTAGGAACGAAACGGAGGAGAGCCGGAAAAGCGTGGCTTTTTCCCCCCCCCCTTTTCCCCCTTCTGTTCCCTTTTTTTCCTTCCCTTTTTCTTCCTGGGGGTCGGCAAGTTCTGAGACAGGTGGGGGACGGTAGTGGAGCGATCCACGGGGCCGGCAACTTACTCTCCCCCCTTTCTTTCCGCACACCCCTCCTTCTTTCCACACTTTGCGCAGAAATTCGTGTAGAGGCAAAAAGCGAGTCTTTGCTTCGATTCCGATGGACTCCGCGATTGCTTCTCCTCCTTCTTTTTTCTTTTCCTTTTGCCTTCTTTCCCCTTTCCCCCCCCTCGGATCGATTACGGCGTACAGGAAATGTTAAGTGAGTAGGTTGACCAGTAAATAGGAGAAGGCGATCACGAGGATGAAAGCCTTGTCCCTTTTTTCTGAGATGGTTCTTTTTTTTTCTTCCTTTTGACAGGAGAAAAATTGTTTAGGTGAAGATGAGTGAAGGACAGCAAGCTTGGCCAAACTTCAACCCCTTCTTTTTTTCCCCCCCCTCCCCTTTTCCTACTCCTTTTTCTCGGATATTTCTCGTTTGAAGTTTGGAAAGATGATGGCCGGCACTCTCTCCCCCTTTCCCCCTTTCCCCCCTTTTCCCCCCCCCCCCCACCCCCCCTTTTTACCCCAAAAGGTTGTGAAAAGACACATCTCCGCCTCCTCCCCCTTTTTTTTTTGTTGCAAGGCTGCATAATAGTGATCGCCGCTAATATTTTTGTAAACTTTTTTCCCCCCCCCCTTCTGTTTTTTTCTCCCCTCTTATGAGCACTGGTGCGGCATCCGCGAAAACCGTCGCCAGGCTAAGCCCTTTTTTTCTTTCCTTTCCCTCCCTAAGAACTTTTCCCCCCCCCTCACTTTTCTGGCGCCAAAGGTGTTGATTTCGCGGCGATTAGTTTTTTGGCTTTCCCAGTAGCAGCGCTGGCGTGATCATGCTGGCGCTCTTGGGTTCCCCTTTCTTTTTTTCCTTTCCCCCCCGTCAAACTCTTTCTGAAACTTGCCGACCGCCTCGAAGCGAATTTAGGGCGCGCTCATTGGTTTGGAAAAACCGGGGGACGACTCTTCCTTTTTCCCCCTTTTTTCCTTTTTAATTTCTTTTTTTTTCTTTCTTTTTCCCCCCCATCTTCAGTCGTAGTGGATGTGGCAAGTGACCGGGACCTAGTGCAGGGAATCCTTTTTTTTCTTTTTTTTTTTTTCCTTTTCTGGATTTCTTTTTGTTCCCTTTTTTTTCCCCCTTTTCCTTTCCTCACAACGCGTTTCTTTCGTTCAAAGGAATGCTGCGGGCCATTGCCTTAGACAGCGTTCCTTTCGGGCAGGCTCGGTGCCCCCCCCTTCTCCCCCCTTTTTTTTTTTTTTCTTATAACGTTTTTTTTCTTCCTTCAAGTTTTAAAAGTGGAAGGAGGCTCGACGATTTAATTCTAGGCGGGAGAGTCGCTAGTGAGCTTTCTCCCCCCCCCCTTCCCTTCTTTTTCCCCCCCCCCCCCCTTTTTTCTCTTGATTCAAAGAAACCATAGGCATGGACAGGCGGCGATTCTAGCCGACCTTGTCCCTTTTCCCTTCCATCCCGTTTCTCGAACAGGTGCCTAGTTTGGGGCTCCATGCTCAACCTCCCCTTTTCCCTTTTTTTTTTCCCCTTTCTTTCAGATTTTTCCCTTTTTTTCCCCCCTGCGAATAGAAAGTGGATGCTTCGACAGTTCCCTCGCTTTTTTCCCCCCCTTTGTTTTTTTCTTTCTTTGTTTTTTCTCCCCCCCTTCACTCGTTCGAAGATGGCCCGCTATCGAAACACCCAACGCTATAACTCACTTAATTGAAAAAACGGGGGGAGGGGGAACACCCGAGAGCTTGGTTAGCTTTCCCCCTTTTCTTTTTTTTCTTTTCTTTTTTTTTTTTTTCCGTCCCTCTCCCCCCCTTTAGGTACCGCGCCCGATTAATACAGAGTGCGAGAGCATTTCCCTTGTCACCCTCTTTTTTTCCCCCCCCCTTTCCCCAAATCTTTCCTTCTCCCCCCCTTCAATTGCCGCTTCGCAAACTTTTTCTGCGAAAGACCTTTTTTTCTTTCCCTTTTCCCTTTCGCCGTTGGTCAGCGGCGGATTGTGCCGGGCAAGAGAGATTAAGAGAAAAATTCGTTACTCATTTCTTTTTTCCTCCCCCTTTCCCTTTTCCTCACAATGTTTTTCTTTTTTTAGGCCGGCGCAATTTATTATAGGTCAGAGGAACTTTTCATAGCCAATTGCTCGGCCGTCTGCCACCCTTTTTTTTCCCTCCCCCCTTCCCTCCCCTTTTTCCCCTTTGCTTCTATCCCCCCCTTTCCCCTTCTTTTGGCAAGTAGTAAATGCTACGAAGTAAATGTAACGACGACACAACGTTCCTTTCTCGCTTCCTAAATCCCCTTTCCCTTCCCTTCTTTTTTTCCAAAACCCACCTTCCCCCCCTGCGGGGTCGCCGCTCAGTGAAAATAAAGGAAAGTAAAAACAACTACCACATGGGATCCCCTTTCCCTTTTCTTCTTTTTCCCCTTCCCTAGAAGATTCTCCCCCTAAATTTGGGCCGCCACGTGATGTGTAGATATTAAAACGATCGTCGCTACGGATGATTGATTCTTGAGACCTTCCCCCCCCCCCCTTTGGTGAAGGTTCCTTTTTCCCCCCCCTCCTTTTTTCTTCTCTTCGGGCAATGGGTTCTCCGTATGTAATAAAGAAGAGAAGAAGTTGGATGGAAGTGGGGAAAGGGAACTCCGGCTCTTTTTTTTTTCCTTTTCTTTTTTTTTTTTTTTTCCCACCGGACCCTTTTTTTTTTCCCCTTCCCTTCCCCCATTC
>Ga0179593_1684463_pt1 | contig 15944 bp, 26 predicted proteins | sample CZODoug2_1_08_16_FD_185931 | JGI IMG/M metagenome (GOLD analysis project Ga0179593, IMG submission 185931) | Vadose zone soil fungal communities from Angelo Coast Range Reserve, California, USA - CZODoug2_1_08_16fungal (PacBio error correction) | ecosystem: Environmental > Terrestrial > Soil >... | reverse complement strand
CTTTTGTTCCCCTTATCTTTTCCTTCCTTTTTCAAATTGGCCCCCTTCCTTTTCCCCGAAGTCACTCAGCGCCAGCCCCCCCCCCGTGGTTTTCCTCCTTCCCCCCCCTTTTAAGATCATCGGTCTCTTCAGCCATAACACATGTTTCCCCCCCCCCAGCCCCAATACTCTTTTTTTTTCCCAGTTCTTTTTTCAGGCAATGGCAGGCATTGCTTCCTTTTGGCGTCTTTTCGGCCTTGCCGACCCCGAAAGAAAGGACGATACCCCCCTTTCTAATCCTCTCGACTTCTCGGTTTCTCAGCTCAATCTTTCCGCCTCCTTTCCCCACCCCTCGCCACACGTTACCCAGTTGACGCACATATTTTTCCAATCATTTCCTTTCGGCGTGAACGGCTTCCCCCGATTTTTCCGATTTCCATCCTGACGAAGAATTTCCTTTTTCTTCCAAGAAGTCTTTTTTTCCCTTGTCTCCTGAAGTGGGACGTTGATGGACTCATTTCCCTTCGTTCCCCTCCCCCTCCCTGGCCGCGGTCCCGATTAACACAATTAATTCGACTTTTTTCTCCTGTTCGCCGCCCCGTTTCTTGTCCCAGTTTTCACCAAGAATTTCAAATGGGGACGTTTTTTCCCCCAACCTCCCTTTTCCCCTCAGCGGGCATACGATCATCCCTTTCCAGCTATGCAGACTCTTTCCTCATATTACCTCCTTCTTCCAAGGCTTCCCCTTGGAACGGCACAAAGGTGCAAGACTCGGCTTCCCTTGCCTCTCCCTTTCTTGTCCGAGCTTCCCAGAGTCTCCCTCTTTTCCCCCTATCTCCTCCCTTTACCCTTCTGGCGGCTCCCTGCTGGTTCTAATGGCTCCCTTCCGTCTCGTTTTCGGCGATCCAAAGTTTTTGGAAAATAGGATGGCATCCCCCTTCTTTTCTCCTTTTCCCCTCTACTCCATTGTCCGGGCGCCGTGTTTTTCTTGGCTTGCCTCCAATTTTTTTTTTTCATCTAGCGTCAACTCTCTTCCAGGAATCTCCTTTTTTTTCTCCTTCCTTTTTTTTCCTTACATTGACGTTAAGAAGGCATTGTCTTCTTTTTCGTCTTTTTCCTAAGTATTTATTGGGGCAACCTTTTCACCCCAGTCCTTCGGATCTTTTCGTCCCTTGAGACCTCGACTCGCAAGTTTGATGGTTCCTCCCCCACCCCGTGTGTTTTACCCCCCTTTTGGCGAGGAACGTCATGAAGGTGCCTCTTCCCCCCTGCCTATCCCTCCTCGATCTGGGGACCTTTTTTTCAATCCGCCCCCCCCCATCCCTTTCTACTGCGCCCCACAAGCAGTTGCCAGGCTCCCTTCCACGGTTGTGTTGGGGCGCTTCGGCCCGATTTTTTCCCCTGGGGGGATTTTTTTCCTCTTTTTCCTTTATGTTCTTATCCAGTAATAGGCCCCTCGGTGGGTGTGGTTCTTCTTTTTTTTTTTGTTGGCCTTTTCGGGGGGCTTAGCCTTTTCCCCCCCGTTTTTCCCTCTTCATATTTGGCCCGGCAATGATCCACACGTCGTTGGCTCACTTCTTCCCTTTGGACCCTGATGCACAAAAAGACAGGACCCTTTTTCCCCCCTCCTTTCGAAACCCCCCTCCTTTTCCCCCCCCGGCAGCACCGTGCTTTTGTCCCCCTTTCAGGGACCCTGCCGGGAATGGCGTTCTCTTCACAAGACGTCCTCTGTTTTTTTTTTTGGTTTCCTTTCCGGTTGACATTTTTTCGGCGAAGCTGTTCCTTTGTTCCCCTCCATGACATTTGTGAGCCCACAACGTTTTGCGGACCCTGCCCTTTGTCGTGACCCGTTTTTGCCGACGGACAGTTCCGCACTTGCCCGTGCCCCGTCCCCTTCTTAACAGGCACCCGGACCGTTTTGTCAGACGGGCGTTCTTACGGCAACGTTTTGGGTCCTTTCCGGCTTAGTCCGGCTTAGCGGGGATTTTTTTTTCCCCAAGGTTTTTCCTCATTTGTTTGAACCCGTTTCCCTGCCTTTTTTTTCTTTGTTCTGACGACAAAACCCCCTTTCATTTTTTTCTTGTGGACCAGTCCGTTTTTTCATTTTTTTTTTTTTTTGTGTTCCTTCTGGGGTTAGGTTTCTCCCCACCGCGCCGCCCCTCCCCCTACTCCCCCTCGTTCCCCCTTTTTCTAAACAGGCCAGTTTAACCCTTCCCCGTTCCCCCGTTCCGCGCAATTGACAGTTCCTCGATTTCCGGGCGAAGTGCGGCAATTTTCTTTTGTCCCGTTCTTTTTACGAAAACCCCCCCCCCGCGGCTTTACACAGGAGCGTTTCATCTTACACGGGCCTTTTCCTTGCCCCGAGAGCCTCTTACCCTTTCAGATATTTTCTCTGCTGTGAAGACCCTTTTCCGGCTTTTCTGACGATTTTCTTTAATCTCCTAAGTTTTCCCTAGATGCAGTTTCTGTAGAGACCTCCCACGTTTTTCCCTGGAGCTTTCCGGCGGAGGTCCTTGGCACAACAAGACTTCTTCTCCGTCCTCCTTGAGACTTTCTCCTTCGTGTCTCGGCAAGCCCGCCTCTCCGCCATCATCCGTTCCTTTTTACACTTTTTCTTCCGGCCCCCGCCTCCCAACGCCCCCGCAACCCGAGAACACCTTTCCCCCCTCTTCATGGCATACCCTTTTTCCCTTTTTTTAAGGGCCTCGAAGCAGGTTATAACAGTCCTTAGGATTTATTTCGGTTGCCCGGGCGTTTCTAGTCCTTTTGGTTTAGAAAATTCCCTGTTCCCCCCCCCCCCAAAACCCCCCTTTTACCCTGAGGATATGTCCCATCAGGGAGACTGTGGACGGTGACCCCCCTCTCCTGTGACCCTTTTCCGTTTTTCCTTTTTGCCAATTCAAGACCCCCCACTTGCAAGGCCTTTTCTGAAGTCTTTCCTCATGCTCAACCCTTCTTTTTTTTAGGCCTTACTATGGACGGCCGCCCCTTTCGGGATCTTTTTTGTAGCTATGACCGCCTATGGCCGCGTGGTCCGGTTTTTCGTCTCTATACCGGCAGGCACCCCTTCCCTTTTTGGCAACTACTGATTTTGTATGGGCCGCAACCCTTTCTTCGCTTGGATCCCTCCTTCATTGCCGTCATATCCCCGTTGGAAGGCATTACAGCCCCTCCCCTCATAAGTGTGTTTTTTTTCCCCCTTTTTTATTTACCGCGTCTTCCGTCTTTTGGTTTGTTTTCCCCCCTCTTCTTCCAATGTTTTTTCCCCCTTGTCGACCTGTCTTTGGATAGAGTATTCTTCCTTCCCTGAGGTGGCACGATTTGAGGGTATGTGTTGCGCGGACCTCTTTAGCGGCTCGCCTTTTTTTCCCTACAGTACTTTTTTTTTCCTGGCCTAGCCCCCTGTTCGCAGGGTCCATCCCCCCCCTTCTTTGCGTCTTGAATTTCTTCCCGTGCGGGTCTCTTGAATCCCCTGGCGCTTTTGGAAGCGACTCCGTTTTATTTGGAAGGCTATACTTCTGACCTCCGGCCAACCCCCCACCCCACCCCCTTTTGTCGGGAAAAGATTTTCCTTTTTATTTCGGTCTTCCCCTTTCCTCGTGACATCCGGCAGACCCGCCTTTTTCCTTTTTTAAAAGCTCCCAACTCTTTGAAAATCCTTTCCCTGCCAAACTTTTTTTGACTCTTCTTCCCTTTGGGGTGTTTTCTTCTTCCCGGCACTGGTGGACTTTCCCTAGCTGTGCCTCTGTCTCCTTTCCTTCTCTTTTCTTTTCTCGTGTCTCTTTTTTTCCGTCCCCTCCTCCCTTTGAGGACATGGACCACCCCCCCCTCTTCACTTTCGTAGGTTTTCCCCTCCCCCCGACAGACTTTTTTACCTTCCCCCTTTTTTCCTACTAGTCCTTTCCCCCATACCTTACAGGTTCCCTTTTTTTTCTGTCTTTCCCCCCCCCTTTCGGTCAGTGCCTGGTCCCCCTTCCTTTTGTAGTATGGAACACTTCTTTTCCCCTGAACGTGTTTCTTCCCCCCCGCAGGCCTCCACAGGCCAAGCTCCTTTAGGTCCGTTTTTGCTTGTCGGAGGGATCTTTCCCCTTTTTGAGTGACCGGCAGAGTTTTTTCTCTCTTTCTTGATTTTTTTTCCTAGTCCCTTCGTTCGTAGGCGCTTTCTTTGTTGTTTTTTAGATCTGAAAACAGGTCCTTTCTCCCTTTTCCCCCCCTTGACTTTTCCCCTTCCTTGAGGGTCGGAGTCTCCTTTTCCCTTCTCCACACGATTCATTTCCCCTTCCCCCCTTGTAGAATGAGGCGGCCCCTTCCAGGTCATCCCTTTTTTTCCGTTTTTTTTTACGCGGTTTCTGCGATCTTGGCGGTTCCTTTTTTTTCTGATCTTTTCTACAATTGCCCGGTCCCGTTGAAACTCGACGAATAGTTGTCCTCCCCTTCCCCCCTCGTCCCTTCGGTTAGGTTTTGGTTCGTTTTTTGACGCAGCTTCGGTGCTTCCCTTCTGTGTGAGGGGCCCCCCTTTACTTGAGGGTAATTTTTCCCCCTCTTTTTTTTTGGGTGCCGAGGAGCTGAGAAACGTTTTTTCTTTTTTTCCTTTTCGGTCCTTCTCCCTCCAGCTTTGGCTCCCTGGCTCGACGGACTGCATTCGTTCCCCTTTTTCTGGTAGGCTTATAACCTTGACCTATGTTTTGCGTTCTTTCAGGGGGACGACCTGTCAAATGTCTTTTTTGATTCCCTTTGGTTTCCTGAGGCTTTTGGCTTCCATTAGTTCCCCTCTTCCCGGTCCCTCCTGATGGTCTGGGCAGATTTTCCTGTTTGGCCGCTTCCATTCCTTCTATTTTTGCGTCTTTCTTTCCTCGTTCCTGCTAATTTCCCGACAACCCCTTGTCCCAATACTCGCCTACGTTTGGTGGGACCACATGATTTTCCTTCATTATTGCTTGTTCTTTTTCTTGAGGTTGGCTTTGCCCGGGGGTCCCCCCCCTTTTTTTCGCCATCGCTTTTTTTTTTTTTTCCAAGGTTGCTTTTTCATTCAGAGGGGGGCCGTGTCCTCCCTTCCATTTTGTGTGACACGATTTTCCCCATCAGTGCCTTCTCCTTCCAGCGCCGCAGGTGCTTGCCCCATAGACTTCCCCTTTTTTCCACGGTTTTCAGCGCCATCCCCTTTTTGCCGGATTCCCCCCTTTCAGAAACACTCCTTTTGATATGGAATGCGTTTTTTTGTGTGATTTTTTCCCACCGGTCCCGATAGGCCCGCCTCTTTTTTTTTTATATTATTCTTCCCCTTTTCATTTTGGCGTTTTTGCACCGACGATTTCCGTCCCCCTTTTCTATGAATCTTTTGTTTTGTTCTGTTTTGTTTGACCCTTCCCCGAGAAGGGGGAAACGGGCCTTTTTTTTTTTTTTTTACGACAATATGTTAACGGCTTCCCCTTCTCGTCCTTCTCTTTGCATGTTTAAATCCCTTTCCTTCCCCCGTGACCTTCTTTTCTTGTTTGGTCGTTCCGGACGTTGTTTTTACATTTTTTTTTTTTTCCCCGTGAGCCTTTCTCTGTGCAGGCAGCACCAAGATGGGCATGGTTTTTTTTCCTTTTTCCTTTTTCTGGATGGTTTTTCCTTATCCCCTACGCCCGCGTCTTGCATGGTCCTCCCTTTTTTTTTTTTGTTTTCTCCCCCCGTCTTTCCCCCTGCAGCCGAGTGGTTTCCTTTTTTCCCAGAGTTTTGGCTCTTTTAACCAACATGAGGAAACCCCCCCTTAAATATCTTTGAGGGTAATCTCAAAATCTTTTTCCCTCCCCCCCCCCCTGCACGGCGATGGCGTTTCCAGATTCCTCAGCCGGGGCTCCTGCCACCTTCTCCCTCCCCCGATACCGTCTCTCTCTTCAACTGAAAATAAATCCGCTAACGGGGACCTCCCCTTTTCATTCATCCATCGAACCGGCCTTTCCCCCTAATACCTTTTCCTTTTTCCCCCCCTTGCCTTTCCTTGCTTGCGTTGGAAATTTTTCTCCCCCCCCTCTCGATTTCCTAAGTTCCCTCCGTGCCGCACGAAAATCTCTTCTTTTTTTTCCAGGTTGCGTTTTTCCTATGAGCGTTTTGCCCTGTGGGCTGCTAAAATTCAACTTTTCCAGTGCCCCCTCGACCCTTTTTCAGTTACCCTTTTCCCACTTCGTTCCTAGGATGCCCGAAACTTTTTTTTCCCCCGCGTTTTTCCCTTCCCAGCCCCCGACCTCCTAGGACGATGGGCTCCAAACTACTTCCCGGTTATCCCCTACAGAACCTATCGACGGCCCTTTTTTTTTTCCCGGGGCCCCCCTCCCCGTCCGACACTCCTTTGTCTACAAAGGATTACATTCCCCCTTCCCCCAGGAATTTTTTCACCACGTTGGCAGGCAGGATCTTTTCATCTTCCTACCCTTTCTTACTCTCCTGGATTCGGTGCCCAAGATCAAGGACCTTCCCCCCCCCCTTCCTTTTTCACAAGCTTTTTTCTTGGCGGCCTCTCTACAAGAAAGATCGGCCCTGAACTTTTTTTTTCCTCCTTTTTGTTTTTTTTTTTTTTTTTTTTTTGTTTATCCTAGACATCACCTCCCTCCCCCCTTCGTTTTTCTTTCGTGCGGTCCCCCGGCCGGGGGGTCTCTTTTCCTTCCACCCTTTCAAATACATGTTACTATTACGGCTCGTCCGGACCTGGACCCCCCTCGCCTTGCATGTCCCCTCTGTGCCCCTTTTTTCTACCCGTATTAACCCGGGAACCCCCTTTTCCCAATTTCTTTCCCCCCCCTGCTACTCGCGACGTCGCCTTTTGGGTCCCTTTGTCCCCCCCTGTGCTTACCCCAAAACCCGATCTCTCACCCCCTCCCCCCCCCCCCCACCCCCCTTCTCCGCGTCGTCCCCTGAAGGCACAGTGCCCTTTTTTTTCTGTGTGAAGTTTCCCTCTGATTTCTGGCGCTGACGTTCCCGTTTCCCCTCTACACCACCCCCCCCCCCCCCGCCGGACGACTCCCCCCTTAACAAAGCAGTTTGCAGTTCTTGTTTTCCCCTCCTTTTCACACCCCTGTTGTGTTCTTGTTCCGGCCAGACTTTCCTTTCGCTTTCTTGTCGCTTTCTTTTCTTTCTTACATAAGTAATAACCTCCCTTCCCTGGCCCCCTTCTCGTGTCTTCTGTGGGTCTCAGGCCGGGCTTAGCCTTCCACCCTTTCTTTTCGCTTTCTTTTCCGCTCGCCTCTCTGGAATCCACGTCTTTGGTCTCCCTCTTTGAAAGCCCTTCTGCGGGTGTTCCCGCCCCAGGTACCATGTGGACCCCTCCCCTTTTGGCGCCTCCCCCTTTTTCTCCCCCCTTGCCAATCCCCCCCTGCAGTTTCTTGATCACAGACAGAGGGAATCCGCAACCCCCCTTTCTTCCGAGTTTTTTACGGTTGTCTCGGATTCATTTCGGCGAAATGTTTTTTTTCTCTTTCGTTTTTTTTTTCCTTCTTTTGATCCCCCCAGCGTCTTTTCTTTTCTTCGGGACCGTATCCTTATCTTTCCGAACTGCGTTTCTCCTTTGCCCCTTGTCTTTTTCTTCGAAAAACGTTACAGTTTTCTTTTTCCCATAGGTGCGGTGCCCTTCCACCTGTCTGCCTCTTTGTCCGGCTTCACCGGATAGGAGGACCCTCCTTCGTCTTAGTGGTTTTTTTTCGATGGATTCGGCCCCCTTTTTTTCAATTTTTCATTGCGGGCCCTTAATTGGTAGGATGAGATCCATTCCCCGTTTTTGTCTTCCCCCGGTTTGGGATGTTCTACACGCTCCGCCCCCCCCCCCCCCCCCCCCCCCAGAACCCTTTTTCCTTTGCCGTTAATTCAATATCGGTAACCGGCCCCCTTTCCCTCCCCCTTGGCAGTTTACCTTTTTTTGGGAGCGGTTTTTTGTTAGGCGGTTTGGGGGAGAAAACCTTTTAGTCGGACTCCGTGGTAGCAGCCCTTTTTTAGCTAGGCCCCGCTCCTTTTTATAGAAGGGTATTTTTTTCCTTCTTTCCACGAATTTTCTTTTCCCTTTCCTACTCGTGGTGTTGTTTTCTGCTCCTTTTCTTTTTGCCCCCTGTTGGAACGGCCGGTCTTCCCTTCTCTCTTCGCAGGTTGACGCTCGTGGAGGAAATTTTTTCCTAACCCCCTTGAGTCCTCGCGTCATTTTGACCACCCCCCTCCCCCCCTCCACCGGGCCTCTCTTTTTCCCCTCCCAGCCGCATGCTGATAACCGTTCCGGCAGTTTTACGGGCCGTTACCACTTCTTGTTCTAACGCCAGGAATTGGTTTTCTTCGTCAGGGTGTCTTTCTTGTTGGCGCTTTTCCCCCATTCCCCTGTTCAAAAAACAAAAAACTGCAACTCCTTTTTTGCAAAATGGGAACATCCCCCCAACTTTCCCTTTTGTCTCCTTTACAAGGAACACCTTTTTCCTTGGCCGTCTCCCCCTTCCTGTCAACTGGTCCGGCTTCCCTTTTTTTTTTTTCCCCCCTAGGCAGTTTCTCGCAAGGCTGACCTTTTGTTGCGGGCTCCCCCCTGGGCCGCCCTCCCCGCCCTGTCGGTGTTCGCTCTTTTCGTCCTAAATGATATGATCCTAGTTGTACGGTTCGGTTCTTTTTTGGGAGCCTGCCCCTGGTTGAAATGAGCGCCCTTTTCCGTTTCCTTCATCCCTTTCTCTATATTCAAATACGTGTGTTCCCCCTTCCACTTTTTTTAACCAAATATCCGGGGCGGAGTTTCTCCCCCTTTTTTGAAAGAAGATTCGCCCAAGGGAGTCTTCCTTTTTCACCTGACTTTTTCTTGGGAGTTACCTGCAATCCGGTAGGTTTTCTTTTTTTTTTCCTTTTTTTTGTCTTTCCGTTGCCATAGTGGTTAATGGCCGGTTTTTTTTTTTCCAGGGTTCTTTTCCCTTGGGCTTCAATTTTTTCCCCCCCACTTTTTATGCCCTTTCCATATTTTTCGGCGGAAGCTCTTTTGTGACGTTCCCCTTGCAATTCCTCTTTTCACAAAACCACCCCCCAAAAATAGGCGGCCTTCGGTCTTTGCCCCTCCTTTTTACTTGATTGTATAGCCCTTTTTTGCCATCTTCCCCCTTTTTTTTTTCCCCCCGCATTTTCAACGAGGATTTTTTCCCTTTTTTTTTTTTCCCCGCTCGTGGCTTCTCTTGTTTGAAACTCTTTGCATTTGTTCCCTTTCTTTGACGCTTTTAGGTGTCTTCCCTTATGTGGTGAGTTTTTCCCTTTACTGCCCTTTTTTCGGCCACCCCGTCTGGTTTTGAGTAGGAGACATTACTCATTTTTGTTTTGTTTCGACCTTCCCCCCCCCCCTTGTTTTTTCTATAGAAGTATGTGGTCCTTTTCCTCCCTTCTCAGTTTTTCTTCCCCAACTTCCCCTGTCACGGTTGAGTGATTTCCGGTATGTTTCTCCCGATCTCACTTCAAATGGAAGCTTTCCCCCCTCATGAATCTCCCCCCTTTTCTTTAAGGGTCAAGCTTTTTCAGAGTCTCCTCCCCCTTTTTACCCCTCTATCAGATCCTTTTCCGCCATTGGACTTTTCCAAGTGGTCCTCTTAACGGCGCTTCTCTTCCGAGGTACCGCGTTGTCGTTGTCCTCTTCTACCCAGGATGCACCAAGGAGATTTTCTTTTCCGCTTCTTTTTCTGTCAGGAGCCTCCTTCTTTTTTTGTGGCGCTCCCGAAACAGGTAGGCCCCTTCGCTTTTGGAGGCTTTACCCCTCTCTCTTTTTCGGAGACTTCCGTTTTTAGGCTTTCGGCACCAACTCTTCTTTTCCGGGTTCTTGCTTTTATGAGTTAGGTATCCTTAAAGATGTTTTTTTTAGTTCTTCCCCCTCTATTGGGGCCACCTGTGCTTATTTTTTACCCTTTCTATTGCCCTCGCGAAGTAGTGGGTTCCTTTGCAAAGGCCCCCTCCAAAATTCTTTCGTTTTTTTGAAATTTAGAACGTCCCCCGTTGCTCCAGTTGTTGCGGAAACATTTTCCTCTTTTCACTTTTGGCCCCCCTTCCTGTTTTTTCTCGCCTTCCCCTGCCCGGAGGGTATTTTTTTTTTTTTTCCGAACCGTTCGTCCTTGTGACAGCTTGCGAACTTTTTTTTTTTTCGGCTTCGTCCAGTTCAATAATGGAATCACCCCCCTTTCGGCCTCCTTTCCCTTCTTTTTGACACTTTAATTAATAGGCGTTTTTCTTTTCGAGGCGTGGTCCCCCCTCTCCTCGGCAATTTTTCTTTTTCGGTGGGCACCCCTTTCACATTCTGAGTCAGTGTCGGGGGAGTAGGAGACACCCTCTCTCTTATGTTCGGGCTCCGTTTTTTGGGCCCATCCTCGGCAACCTTCTTTTTCTTTTTCCCGGTCCTTTTTTCTGCCTCCCCCCTACTATATGTTAATCATGTTTTTTTCTTTGCTTCTTCTTTTTTTGTTCTTCTCCCCCCCTTTTTCCAGGCGACGCCCATTTTTTTTTTTTGGATGACTTTTTCACCCGTCTGCCTTTAAGACGGGGCCTTTTACAGCTTTCTTTTTTCAGGGAACATACCGTCTCCCCGGATCAAGTTCTCTTTTTGGGGGTTTTTTTCCCGCCGTGTCTCTTTGCACATAGTGACTATCCCCCGCCGTTCTTTCCCCTGCGCCAGTAAACACCCCTTTCCGAAATTCACTCCTCCCAAAAAGAGGTTCCTGCGGTCCGTTCCGACCTTCCCGGGGTTTTTTTTCTGTGAACCTTCCCCTATTTTTCCCCAGCCGGCGAGTCTCATTTCGTTATAGAGCCCTGCTTTTCCTGTTCACGCCGTTCTCCTTCTCCTCCTCTTCTTTTCTCCCTCCTCGTTTTTTTCCCTTGAGATTTCAATTTTTCCACACGGAATAGCCTTTCCTTCCCTCCTCAGGGGCTTCCTTTTCTCTGATCTTTATACTTTTCCCACACGCCGAGGGCTTTTCCCTCTCAAGACCCCTTTTCTTCTTTTGTGGCTTTGTATTTCCTTTTGGCTGTTTTATTGGCATGCTGCAAACCTTCTTCCCCTTTCGATGTGCCACTGTTGCACGGCGCGTCACCCTGGCTTTTTTTTCCCTTTCCTGGCGTTCTTTAACACACTTCCCATTTTTCAGGGCACGTCCCTCCCTTCCTTTCCGGCATCCCCCCGATCTCTTCCCAGGTGTATAAAGGAACACCCCCCCCTTTTTTTTTTTTTCTCATTTTCTTATCAGCCCCCCCATGGGAACACCCCCCCTCCCATACTTTCCATCTTTCCTGGTTCCACGTGTGCTTGATCTTTTTCCCTTCTCCAAGCCCCCTTTTTCCCGAGTCTCCAGTCTTTCCATTACGTCCCCTTCCCTGGACCTTTTCTTGACCTCCTTTTTCGTGAAATACAATCCCTTTACCTGCCCTTCCTCTTCCCCCCCCTTGCCCCCAATGACCCAGGTCCCCGCCCTTTTGATCAACGATTTCCCCTTTCCTCCTTTCCTTGCCCTCTTTTTTGCTCCAAGGACGACGCCCCCTCTCCGAAACTTCCTTCCTCCTTGCGCACTCTCGAGAGAGAATTTTTCCCCTTTTCCATGCCACTCCCTCACGCCGCTTTCCAGAGCAGCTCCCCATTCGACAGACTTTTTCCCTCTGTTGGCCGCCCCCTTCTTTTCACGAAGTTCAACGACCCCCCCCTTTTTTTTCCATTCTTTGGCTTCCCCCCCACCCTACTTCGTCGAGGTCCTTTTTTTCCATACCTTCTCCGTGGAGGCCCCGTCCTCCTCTCCCAGGGAACGATTTCTTTTCTCTTTCCCTGATCTTGGCCCCCTGTTGCTCAGGCGACGGAATGGATCCGTGTTTTTCCTTTTCTTCCCTACGAAGTTCCTTCCCTGAGTCGATTTCTCAAGTTTCAAGATCCAAGGACCTCCTTTCCCTGTTCTACCCCTTTTTTCCCCCCCTTGAGTAAGCAGGGAGGCGGCCCCGTCTTTCCAACTCCCTCGGCTGGTCCTTCAGGATAGCTCGACTCCCCACGCCTTTGTTTTTTCCGATGAAACCTTTTTCCCGTGGCCCCTCCTCCCCTCCACTTCTTCCCCCCAAGCGTCAACTACCTTTTTGTCCGGTCCTCTCTGCGCCCAGTACTTCTGAGTTTCATGGAGAAGTATTAACTTCTCTGGATTCAGATCTTCACCCCCCCTTTTCTCAGTTGTTATGTTCCTCCGAGTGCGGCGCCCCTCCCATAGCCCTTTTTTCCCCTGAAGCAGTGCGCACCGCCTGAAAGACCTTCCTCCTTGCTCTGGTTTCACAACCCACGCGGACTCTTCCCTTCAAACCCCCTTCCTTGTCTCTTCCAGAGGTGTACCCCCCCCCCTGTGTTCGCTGTTTAGGACAGTTAGTGCCTTTTTTTTCCTGAGGGCTATTTCCATAGGATTAACACTCCCCCCCATTACCCTCGTCCTCTTTGTCATGATATTGTTTTTTTTTTCCTTCTGGCTTTTTTCTTTTTTTTTCCCCCCGTCCAAAAAGTCTGCTCTTCTCGCATTTAGTGACCCCTTCCTCCCCTGCTTTGGCTTTTCCCTTTTTGTGGGACTGCCGGGACAAGGTTTCGTTACCCCCTTCCACTTCGGAATCTACACGAACGTTTCCCTGGTTCAGGCCTTTTGGAATCTTCCCCAACGGACGGCCTGGGCAGATGGCCTCCTACGTTTTCGGCGGATCCCTTCGGAATTGCTTGCCACGGTCCTCCTCAAATTCCAGGTTTTCCCTGCCTTCTGCGGCCCGATCCCCCAGTGTTCGAAACCTTTCAGTCCGCTCTTTTTTTCCTGCAGAGCCTCCTTCCACCTTTTCCTTCCCCATATTTTTTTCCTTTTTGGGGGCTTACTGCTTTCCTGGCCCCCCTTACTGCTCTTTTTGCCTGGCGTGCACGTCCCCTTCCCCCCCCCCGGTTGTTCCCCTCACCGGCCGGTTCATTGTTTTATTTCCTAAACCCCCTTGGGTTTCTTGATCTGATTTTTTCCCATTCGATCGCAGTGTTCCATTTTTCCCCTCCGGGGGGTTTTTTTCGCCGTTCCCCCCTAATTCATGCGTTTAAAAATCGGTAAACGTGTACACCCCTCCCCTGCGTTATCCCCCCTCCCTGGTGTGAGCGTGGCGTTTGGGCTCTTTTTGGGCGTTCCCCCCTGCTTTTAGCAAGGAGCCGGATATTAGGGCCTTCCTCCTCGCTTCCTTCTGCGACTTATTTTTTTAAGTGTGCGTTAAGGGCTGTGTTTCCACCCATTCTCTCTTTTTTCTTTTTTTTTGTTTCTCCTATGGTTTCTTTTTCGTTAAGCCGGAACGCTTTGGGGTCTTTTTCTTGCGAACCGCGCAGATCGGCCTTTTGAGAGCGCCGTCCCCTTTCACCCCCCGTAAAATTTTTTCCTTTTCGTTTCCCCCCTTTTCGCCCCCATACGGGCAAGCCCCTCTTTTTCCCAACTTCCTTCCCCCCCCGGGGTCTGGCAGTTTTTTAAGGGTTTTTCCCCTTTCTGTAATTTTCAGGTTGGCGGGAGGCGCGTGTTTTTTCACATTCCCCCCCCCACCTGACACAGAGACGAATGTTTTCCCCCCCCTATTCGCCCCCCCCCCCCCCGAGTTTTTGTTTCGCTTTTCAGGGGACCCCCCATTTACCGTTTTTTTCTCTCCACCTTGCGAAACTTTTGTTCTGCTCCCGGCCAGCCTATTCGTGGTTTTTGGCCCGCCATTCCTGTTTTTTCTCTTGCGATAGGAACGGCTTTTTTTTCACCACTAAAAAGCTGGTCCTTTTTTTTATGTTCGTTCCCGGCAATCAGTTTTGTCTCAAGAAACCTTTTTTTCCCCGGTTTTTCCCTCACTTCATGACTCGGGCTCCCCCATCTTTGTCCGCTTTGGGAGCTTTCCAAGTCCCTTTCGAATATAATCCTTCAGTGGAAGACCTCGGTTTCCCCCTTCGACGGTTATAACGTGACCTTTTCAGCATCGCCAGTTTCCCGTTGGATTCCCCCTCTTCCTCAAGGTTTCGGGTTTTTTTTTGTCGTTTTTTCGAAGGCCCTCCCTTTTTGTGAGATAAAAGGGCGTACGGGCCTGGCTGTCCCGTCTTCCTGTATTCCTATGCCTTCTTCAGCCAAAAATTTTTCCCCTGTGTTTTTTTTGCTAGGGAAGCACCTTTCAGGATTTTTACTGGCCCCTTTTTTCCATGACGAGGTTTCCCCCCCCCCCCCAAAACCCCCCCCCCTTTTTCTCTTGTTGCCGCCCGTATCTGTTTTTTCCTCCGTCTGCAGGAACCTCCGCCATCAGACCTTTTTGGGGGGTCCTTTTTCTCCCCACCCCTTTCTCGCAGTTGACTTTCCTACTTTTTGTTGTACGCGGAGGTTTAGTCCTTTTCCTTTTTCTCCTACCCCCGGACCGCGAAAGATTCGCTCCCTTATTCAGTTTCGTGTCCCTTTATTGTCTCATGTACGTTTTCCTTCGCTGCGTTCGCTTTTTGTTTGCCTCCGATCCTTGGCCCCTTTCTTCCACTGCCGTCGGTAGACAGTATTGTTTGTTTGTTTTTTTAGAGTCGGAGACCTTGTTCCCTCGTTGTTAATTTACAGTAGAAACATTCCACCCTCGACCTCCTTTCCTCCCCCCTTGCGTTCGGGTTGTCCCCTTCAGTTAGGATTAGACTCCTTCAATTTTTCCTTCTTTCCGCACGAAACTTCCTTTCAAGCCCCGCCTTTTTTTCATACAAGGCGCCTGGCCCCTCCCAACGGGTCGATTTGTGGGATTTTCCCCTCTTTCTCTGCACGGATTTGCCACTCCCTTTTTCTTTTCTTTCTTTATTTTCTTCCCGTCAATGCCGGGCCTGATTCGGTTCTTTTCCTGGCTCCCCCGTGTCGTTTCGCCGCTGTCCTTTTTTTTGGGAGGATATGAGAACTTTTTTTTTCGGATGGTCCCCTCCCCTTCTCCGACGGTTCCGGCCATTGTCGCCTTTACTGCCTTTTTCCTTCCTTCCCCCCTTCTGGGAGGAAGTTCTCTTTTTGGGGAGAAGTTTTTTTTTCCCTCTCTTTTTTCTGGAATCTGGTGATATGAGTTTTTTTCCCGTTCCATCCCTACTCCCTAAGGAGTGGGTTTTTTTTTTTCTCCCCATTTGTGACATCTTTTTCACGGTGAACTTCGTCTTCTTTTTCGGTTCCCGAACATGTTGCGGAACCTTCTCTTGTACTTCTGAACTCCCCTTTTCGTTCTCTCCGTGCCTCTCAGGCGGTTCCCCCCTCTCCCACTTTTCTTCCTTCTCCCTCCTTGCGAACCTTGGTCTTGACTTAGTTCAGGGGCGGAGAGTAGTTTTTATCCCCCTTTCCCTTTGGTTTTCGAGTTCCCCCTCCCTCCCCCCCTGATTCATTTCATCTTTGCTTTTTGGTTTTTTCTTGGATTTGCCTTTACGAGGTTTTTTCCCCTGCATTTTGATGGGTTTCTCTTGATGTTTTTTCCTGGTCGACGCCTGTATTCGTATTTCATTTCTTTTCCGGGGCAGTCTCACGCCCACCCATCCGCAATTTCCCCCCCTTCCTTCCCATACCCTTCTCCATATTTTTGTTAATCTGTGTTGTTTTTGATGCCGGTTTTTTTTTTTTTGTGAGGGTTCTTATACCCCTTCTTCACTGCGCCTTCGGATACTGGCCTGCCTCTTTTATGCTGCATTGGCACCACCGTCAAGTTCTTTCCCAACTATTTTTTTTTTTTTACAAGGGGCCCGCCTCCCCTCTGCAGTTCTTTTTTTCCCCCCCCCCTCCCTGCCGCCGGTGCTTCCCTGCAATATAGAGATTATGGGCTCGCCATACCCCGGCGACGATCAAAGCCCAGTCATAATTGTTCCCCCTTTTTTTCTTTCATTGGAGTCGCCCCAGCCCGGTCTTTTGGGGATGGGAATCTTCCCGCGTCCTTCAGCCGTTATAGAGGCCCCTTTTTTGGCGGCCAAGGTCCCCCTTTTTTTCTTTGCCTCCCTGCTGCTT
>Ga0179593_1755848_pt1 | contig 15945 bp, 28 predicted proteins | sample CZODoug2_1_08_16_FD_185931 | JGI IMG/M metagenome (GOLD analysis project Ga0179593, IMG submission 185931) | Vadose zone soil fungal communities from Angelo Coast Range Reserve, California, USA - CZODoug2_1_08_16fungal (PacBio error correction) | ecosystem: Environmental > Terrestrial > Soil >... | reverse complement strand
TGCTCGTGACAAAATTGCGCTCGTTTTTTTTTTTGCCGCCGTCCAGAACCTTTTCCCTTTGCTCGTCCCCTGTCCTCGGTGGCGCTCTTTTTCATCACCTTTCTTCTCTTTTCCTCGGCACCGCTTGATCTTTCGTGTTAGGACTTTTTTTTATGCGGGAATGCATGCTTTTTCTTTTTTTTTTTCACCTGTTTTTTACCTCATGGCCGTCTGTCTTTTTTTTTTGCAGGGACCCCAAAAATGGCCCTTATAGCGATTGAAAATCTCCTTCCTCCTTTTTCTTTTTTTACCAACTCCCTCCTCTCCTTTCCCTCCCCCTCTTTCCCCCCCCACATGGCGTGAAATAAGGAAAGAAAGTGGGTTGTGTACCCCCCTCCTAATGTGGGAGTGAAAAGCACCAATTTTTTCCCCCCCTTCCGGTCCTAGCAAGGCATGTCCCTCTCCCCCCCCTTTTTTGCCATCGCTTTTTTTTTTTGGTTGGGGGGGGGGGGGGGGGGGTTCCCGGGCCACACAACCCCTTCTTTTTTCCTTTTTTTCGATTGCAGGGCGATGATGGCCTTTTCTTCCTTTTCTTTCCCCATCCCCCCACACGCCGCTGGCCCGGGCAACGGGAGATGAGCGGTTCCCTTTGCTCATTGAAGTCCCCCTCTCCCCCCCCCTCCCCCAGCCCCGGGCAAACACACCCCCTTTTATTCCCATTCCGCCGTCCTGAAGCGGGAAGGCACCTCCAGCCTGCGTTCAGGCATTTCCCTCCCCTGTTTTTTTTTTTCGCGCACCAAAAGTACGGGATCATTTTGCCTTTCCCCTCTCCCCGAAAGCTCGTCGTGTAAGGCTCAAGAATACCTCCCTCTAATATCGGGACCAAGGCTTTCCCCCTCTTTTTTTTCCTCTGCGAACAGCTCCCTTCCCCCCCCCCCCCCCCCTTGTAATGGTGCGTGTGGCTCCGCCTTTTTCTCCGGAATGTAGGTGTATTCAGTACAAAGAACATTCCCTCTTTTTTTCCCTTTTTTCCGTGCCCCGAGGAACACTCAATCTTTCCGGCGTCGCTTAAAGGGGCCTTGCTCCAGGAGATCCTTGTTCCCGCGGAAATTCCCTTTTTTTCTTTTGGAATAACCTCCCTCACTTCGATTCGGCAGAGCTTTTGCTGGGGGTCATACCTCTCCTTTCCTCTTTTTTTCGAGAGGCCTTATACTTCCCCCCTCCCCTCTTCCTCACCAATTCCCCCGCGAATCTCAATTCCCCCTTTTGCCGCGGTCAATACCCCCCTTTTTTTTTTTCCCCCTCCCCTCTCTCTGGAAGTATGCCCAGATCCCGCGTTTTTTTCCTTTTTTTTCTTTCCTTAATCGGGGCCCCTGTTAATTTCGGAGAGACTTTTCCGCCCAACACCCCTTTTTTCTTTTTTTTTAGGATAGCAATCCCCTTTTCCGAGGATGCCCTCTCCCACCAGATGAGTTTCCCCCACAAATTGACTTCCTCCTTTCCTTTTTTTGGTATTCGAGCTCCCCTCGTTACGGTGCCCACGTGTGGGTCAAGGCCTGCCCCCCCCTCGAAACCCCTTTTTTTCTCTTTTCAATCGATCGTTCTCCCCAGCGACCCAGGAGATTTTTGCCACCAGTCCCTTTCTTCTTCCCAGTCATCAGACAACTCGCAGTCTTGACTTCCCCTCCTCCTTTTTTTTTGGGTTAAGCGCCGGGTTTTAGCCATAGAAAGAGACGTCTTTTCGCCAGCGCGACCTTTTTCCTTTCTCCCCTCTGGGCACGGGTTTTTGCATAAGGACACACCCCAGGCGAGAACTCACGGCGACCCCTCCTGGAAGAGGGGCGCCTTTTTTCCGTGGGCGCCCTGGCAGTAAAACAAAGAGGAGGCGGCCTTCCTTTTTCTTTTCGCCGGAGTCGATTTTTTTTTTTTCCTCTTTCCCCGTCAAAAATAGGTCTCAAATGATAGTCCTTTTTTTTCGGTTTTTTTTCCTTTTGAGCTTCCCGTAATTCTCAGCTGGACAACAAGGAAGCCCCCTTTTTTACGGCAGGTCCCTTCTATCTGAGCCTATTTGACCCTCCAAAAACATCCTGGTCGGGTACACAATTTTTTCGCGCTTCAGCGGCCCTCCCTTTTTTTTTTCTTTCCCACCCAAAAACGAGAAACCCCCCTTTTTTCCCCTTCCTCCCCCCTCTCCGAACCGATGGTTCCGGGGCGTTAGACAACATTAGAATTAGAAGTCCTCCTCGTATGAGGGTTTGTGATACAGCTCCCCCCCCTTTTTCCTTTTTCTCCTACGGATTGGAGAGCTGTGTTTTTCTCCTTTCTCCCTCCTATCCTCTCTTTTTTTTTTTTACTAGTTTGTTGTTTTGTTTTTCCTCTCTTCTTCCATGCATCGACACCTTTTTTTTCTTCCCCACTTTTCATGGGGGCTTTCTTCTCTCAACAAACCCTCCTTTCAAAGTGGAGGTTGATAGAAAATCTTTCTTTCGGGGGTCCCCCCCTTCACCATTCCGGGGATCTCTCCCTTTTCTCTTTTTCTCCTTTTCCTTTCGTGCTGGTTAATTCGATGAGGCGCGGTTTTTTGACTTGAAGATCCTTTTTCCCCCTTTTCTTTCTTTTTGCATGGGGGACCCCTCCCCCCTCTTCTCCGGTCATCGTTCACGGACATAGAAGATTATTGCCAATTCCCCTTTTTCCCTTCGCCGTGGTCCCTCTTTTATGAGGGACGTCAATCAATCGTTTCTCTCCCTCCCCCCGTGTGACCGCCGACGATAATTGATTCATCTTTTCCCTCAGCAGGCCCCCCCCCACCCCTCCGTCGAACCTTATTTTCAAGGGCTCCGCCTTTTATTGTAATAAAGGACGCGTAGTCCCAATTCTTCGCCAAATAGTTACCCTTCGTTTTGTGGTCGGGACTTTCCCTGTCGCAGCCTTTCCGTTCTTTTGCAACTCGTGACCTTTTTTCCTTTCGTCATTTCGGCTGGCGACCTTTCTTTTTCTTCGGCGGACGCTGCTTTTTTTTTTTTTTTTCTGCCACCCCCGGCGCCCTTTTCCGTTTTTTGGGGGGCGAGAACTCCAGGACTCGATCGATGGTCTGATTGTTTCCCTCCCTCCTTACTTGGTGGTGGTCACTTTGGTCGACGGGTTTTTTCTTTTTTCCCTGGCCGATCGATTTAACCTCCCCTATTTCGAGGACGTTTCCCGAGAACGTCCTTTTCCCCCCCACACTTTTCCGTAAATTTTTTTTTTCCCGGGGACAGACCTCCCTCTCTTCTTTTTTTTGCGCCCCTTTCAGTGCTGGCTGGGAACTTCCTTTTATCCATTTTTACTTGGATTTTGCGACCTTCTTATGCTGGGGGGGAACCCTTTCTCCTCCCCCTTTCCCCCGAAACCTCCCAAATGCCTTGTCCGATGTGACAGGACTTTCACTTACCGAGGGATCGTTTTCCCCCCCCTTTCCTTCTCTGGGCGGTTTTGTATGACGTTTTCCCGCGGGGCCTGGCATAGTTTTCTTTTCTTTTCTTTTCTTGAAATTTGGTTCGACTTTTTTCCTTTATTCTCCGAGGATGGCTCGACAACTTATTTTCTATACTTCTGAAGACTCCCTTTTTCACCTTAAATTTCTTTTTCAATCGATCCGATGGTGGACTTACGTTTTCTTTCTTTTTCCATCCCTTGAATTTAGAGAACCCCCCCCTCCTTTTTCTTCCAGGCGACGGGTTCTTGATTCTTTTTTTTTCTCTCCTCGGCTTTGTTCCGAAGGCTATTTCCAGAGCTGCACTTTTTTTTTTTTTTTTTTTCTTTTTACTTATTTCCATTTTTTTTCTCCCTTCCCCCCCCTACACATCCGAAGAGAGGTTGCTCCCCCTTTTCGGTGTGTTTCTGCTCTTTTCGGACAGCTGCTTGCACCCCCTCTTTGCTGTCCCTTCTTTCGCGACAATGTGGATGTCTTCTCTTTCTTGGCGAACAGCTCGGGATCGTATCGGGAGGCATCAAAAAATGAAGCCGTTACTTTTTTTCTCTCCCCTCATTGCAAAACCGCCGATCCTCCCCCCCTTTTTTTTGCATCCCAACTGGTGAGTAAAGGCTTTCCCCTTCCTTGAGAAATACTTTCCTACGCGGGGTGTGTGCCGTGTTTTCCCCCCCTCGTGTTTCTCACCTTAGGAATTAGTTTTCGATCCATATTAGTGCAATTTCCCCCCTTTCCTTTCATTACTTCGTGAATTAAAGTTGCCATCATTCCCATTATTTCCCCCCCCCATTTTTGGGACAGTTGGAATTGGGGTTGGGTTTTCCACTTACGGGGCCCTCCTTCTTCTTCCCCCCTGTCCCGGGTGATGCTCGGCGGCCCCTTTTTTTTTCCGCCTGTTGTTTCCCAAAAATTTGGCTTGGTTGGAACCATACTGGGCATAGGGAGCTATACACCCCCCCCCCTTTTTCTTCCTTTTTCCCTTTTTTCTCTAGAAATAGGTTTGTTTTTTTCCCCTGCGCGGGAGTTTTGTGAGGTGTTTCCCTTCGTATTTACTTCTCCCCCCTTTTCCCCCCGTGGCAAGTTTCTTAAACTGCAAAGACCCCTTTTTTTCTCTGCCCGGGCCATCCCTTACCCCAAGCCGGTTCCTTTTTTCACCACTGAATTAAAACGTCCTTCCTCCTCCCCCTCAAGGCGGCAGGCTCCCCTTCCTCCCCCCGATACCGATCCTCGGGGTGCAGAGTAAGGATACTCTTCTTGACCCAAAAAGGGAGTTCCTCTCCTTTTTTCGCGCATATTTACAGGGACGGAAAACTTTTTTTTTTTTCCCCCTTCACGGGAACCCCTGACCCCCCGTTTTTCACGAGCAAAAAATCTATCTCTTCCCTCCTTTTTTTCTGTTCGCTTTGTTGCTGCGTGCCCCCTGATGTCGGGGCTGGTTGGTTGGGTAAAAGTGTTTTCGTCCCGTTACACTTTTTTTAAATGCTTTTTTCCCCCTTCCCTCCTTTTTTTTTTTTATAAAAATCTCAATCTGTCTTTCTTTTTTCTTTTTCTTTCTCGCGTATTTCGTTTTCCATTTTTTTGCGCCTGAGGCTTAAGGTGTTTTTTTTTCCTCTTTTATTTGCCAATTTTGGCTCCCCCTTTCCCCTCCTGGGTCCCTCTTTCTTTTCCCCTTTTTTGCAGGACTCCGTCCCCGGGATGGGTGGTACCTCTCCTCTAAATGGCTCTTTTTTTCCCCCCTTTTTTTTCTCTCCATTGTAGCCATCAGACCATCCCCCTCTTTTAAATTAACTTTGAGTTCCAAAGTGGTTTGTTTAGATTACTATTGCCCCCCCCCTTTTGTTTGAGTCTGAAAGTCCCCCCCTTTTTCCCCCCTTCCCTTGCGGACCTTTTTGGCCGAACGATCCCCCCCTTTCAATCCGAAAAGACCGCTCCCTTCCCCCTTTCCCCCCCCCCACACCAAGCCTTACGATTGTTGATGGAAAGGTTTTTTTTTTCGGCGACGTCATGAAATCCCAGCCTTTCCCTCTTTCCCGAGATGAGCGTCCCTTTTGCTCATGGCTGCCGTAGAAAAAAAACTTTCTTTTCCTGCAAACACAATTTTTTTTTTCTTCCCTATTCCGCAGACCTGGATTTTTTCTCCCCCCCCCCTTTTTGTGAGGCCCTTCCTTTCTGCGGTTGGACTTGCTTTTTTTAGACCCCCAAGTCCGGATCATTTTTTTCTTTTCTCTTTCTCTCCCCCCGAGCTCGCCCTCCCTTCCCCCCGGAATATTCATCCCCATGGGCAGAGTTTTTGGCGCGACTCTGTTTTCACGCAGCTTCGAACAGCCCTTTTCCACACCCCCCCCCCCATTGTCATGTGTTGTGGCTTTTTCTTGAATGTCGGTGTAGCTTGCCCTTTTTACTTCACAAGAACATGGTCCCCCCCCCTTTTCCTTTTTCTCGCCCCGGCGCACAAGTACCTTTTTTCCTCCGGACCCCTCCCTTTCGAAAAAAGGAAAACCCCGTTCCCCCTTCTCCAGGAGAGATAAGTGTTTTTGAGAAACTTATTTGAACTAACTCCTTCCCCCTCCCTCTCCTTCCGCGAAGGTGAAAGTGGCCCCTTCTTTTTTTTTTCCCTTCCGTAGAGAAGCCCACTGTTGAGATGAGACTTTTTTTCCCCGCGTCGCAAAAACTTTCCCCTCCCCTTTCTTCACTCCAACGAGGCACGGACCTCCCTCCCCCCCCTTTCCTCCACGCCATTCAGTTGTCCCGTCTGAAAGATTCCCCTTGAAAACAGCTTGCTGTCCTCCCTTTTTTCCTTTTCTTGCGCGATATATCTTCTCCCCCCCTCTCGGACCAGGATCCCTCCCCGCCTTACGATGATGAACATGTCCCTCGCCCAATGGCGCACACCCCCTTCTCCCTTTTCCTGTATTCGAGTTTTGCCCTCTTTCCGCCCGGTGAGTCAAGCTGACGCCGTTTTCCCCCCCTCTTTTTTTTTTCACATCGCTCGGAAGTTTCCTCCCTAGCGGAAACCCCCTCCCCTCCTGGTGGTTCAACAAAAGTAACTTTTTTCCCCTCTTCCTGAGGTCTTGAGTTCTCTTTCCTTTTCTGGTGCGGTTCCCTCCCCCCCCTCGCGGCCTCGTCGGAAAGGTCGAACTCTTTTTTTTTTCCTGACTACCTAACAAGAGGGCCCGTTTTCTTCTCCCCTCTTCCCTCACACAAAGGTTTGCCTCTCCCTGTTTCACGGCGCCCCCACCATCTGACGAGGGCGAACTTTTGGGCGGAAACGGTCCTTTTCCCCTTTTTTCCTTTCACAAGGAAAGTCTTCCTTTTGAAGAGCTTCTCCTTCGATGTGGCGGGCGATTCCCCCCCGCGGGTGATTCAACTGATCCCTTTCTGCACTTTTTCGTTCTTTGCAGTATGAAGTACCCTTTTTTTTCCAAGTCGTTCATGCCTTGTCTCTCTTTCTTTCCTCTTTGGCGGCGCCCGATGACCTTTCTTTCTTTTTTTTTTTTTTCCCCTTTTTCCCACGGACCACTTCCTTTTTTTAATCCGAGCCCGAGAAGAAGAGATCCAACCGCGCAAAACTTCCTCCCCCCTTTCCCGTGCGAAGGAGCGAGTCTTTTTTTTTCCCCTTTTTTTTTTTTTTTTGGGGCGATCTTCCCATATCTAGCCGATTTAGATCAAACTTCTTTCTTGTCTTCAGAGAATTCCCCTTTTTTTTTTTTTTTTTGCGAGCCTAAACGCCTTTTTCCTTCCCCTTGCAGAGAGCTTTAGGCCACTCCTATGCTAGAATGTACTACTTAGATAGTTGAGGAGAAAAATTTCCTTTTTTCTCTCTCTCCCCAAAGAGTTAGGCTTTTTTCCCCCAAGGTTTTAATGGGAGGTCCCCACCCAACCCCTCAATAAGAGGATTTTTCCCTCTGCTTTCGATAGATTTTTTTTTTATCGCCCCCCCCCCCCCAACCCGTCACACATAGGGATAGCTCCCCCTTTTCGTGGAAGAGGACGGTCCCTTTTTGGTGAGTCTTTTCTTTTTTCCTCTTCGCGGATTGAAGTTCGAGGGTGTAGTGCCCTTTTTTTTTTGAGAAACGTCTCCTTCCCCCTCTGTCAGCAGAAAGAGATATTGACCCCCCCCCTTCCTTTCTTTGGGAGGGTTAACGGGCCTCACTTTTTTCTTTACTACTCATAGATTCCCACCCCTCCCCTCCGGACGAATTCCTCTTTTTTTTGACGGATCTCGCCCCAAATCGAAGACGTCACAGAAAAAGCTATTCCCCCACCTCCCCCCCTTCTTGTGGAAAAGGACATTTCTCCTTTAGCCCCCCTTCCTTGAGCAATAGGTCATCTTTTTTTCGAAGTTCCCCTTTTTCTCCTCTTTTTTGAGTGATGGGGGCCGTTTTCCTTTCCCCCCCCTTCCCCCCCCTATGGTCGTTCGTTCCCTTCAGATCCCTTACTTACTCGGCGAGATGTTCTTCTTTCCCCCCCCTTCGATTTTTTTTTTTTTTGTTTTTTCTTCTTCCAATCAAGCCTCTTCGATGGTTTTCGGTCGGTCGCTGAATTTGTTTTCCCCCCTTTCCCTCGGGTTCGCCGTGGGTTTTTTTTTTTTCCCCCCCTCCGATCACTCCCCAAGGTAATATTTCAGAGGCTTCCCCCGTTCATTTCCCTTCTCACACGTACTCTCTTTCATACTCTCCCTTAAAACAGATATTTTTTTTGTCTCCCTTTTAGATAAAGATGGTTTTGATCATTCCCTTCCCTCCGTTGCGATCCTGCCGCTGCTTTTTTTTTCCGGCATTGTCAGTTATATAGAGAAGAACTCCCTTTTCCCCCCATTCCCGAAAGAACTCCCCCCCTCCCCTCTTTTTCGGGGCATGCCCTTCCCCCCTCTTCTTTCTGGGGCTGGTGTGATGAAGGATCCACAGCGGACTGAATCGTTTGCTTCTTTCTCTTTTCTGTAAATGGTTCGACCCCCTTGTCCCGTCATGGCTTCTCGGTTCTGTTCCTTAAAATCAGGTACCTTTATGACGGACAGCCCCCCCTTTCCCCCTCAATTTGACATTTTTTTGGAATTTTTTCCCCTCTTTTCACTTCTTTGGCACAGATTGTCCTTTTCCCCTCTACCTTTTTCTTGGAGGACCAGCGGCGGTTTTTTTTTTTCGTTTTTTTTTCATTTTTTTCGCGAAGGCGGAGTCCTTTTTTCCTGATCTGAGTGTTTCTTTTTGCGCTGCTCCCCTTCATCCATGTTCTTCAGTCCAGGGCAGGAGAAAATCCCGCGGGAGCGTTTTCCCTCCTCCCCCCCCTTTCCCCCCCTTTGTGTCGATCGCTTTTTTTTTTCCATGCGGCTGGCACCTTTTTTTTGCTGGTCCCGATAAGTTTCCTTCTGTCCCCCCCCTTCTTTTCTTCTCTTCTTGGAGCTGACCTCGTTGTCCCGGCTCTTCCCGGACAGGAGCCATTTATCAAATGATCGGCTGTGGTCTTCCCTCCTGGCAAAAAAAACCTCTCTTTTTCCCCTTTTGCAATCAACCTTTGCGTAGATAAAAGTGTTTCTTTTCGTGGGTTGGGTATTTTTCGCCAACACCCCCCTTTTTTTTTTTTTTGCAGTGGCTGGTCCTCTTTTTTTCATGAGACAATCCTTTTACTCTAATGTAGTGAAAGATGGCCCCTTTTTTTTTTTTTATCATGACGTTCGATAACGGGCCCTCTTTTTCCCCTTTCCCCCCCCCCCATGAGGGGAACGGGGGCTTTTTTTTTTTTTCTGCGGCCGCCCCCGCAAAATACGGAGTCTTTTCTAAACTGGGTTTTTGCTCTCTTCCTTTTTTTCCCTTTTCCGCAATGGACTCCCCCCCCCCCCCATCTTTTTGGTGCTTTGAAACTCCCCCCCTCTGAGAACAACTCCCCTTTCTTTTTTCGGGATCTATACAACCACCCCCTCTCCATGAGAAAGGTTGGGTTATGCGCGAGTTCGTTTGTTAACCACCTTTAGGATGAGCTTCCTTTCTTTCCCCAAAACCCTCCCTTGGCCCCTTTTTTTTTTCCCCCCCCCAAAAAAGACCCCCTTTTTGGCCCTGTCTCACTCGGTTGAAGGTCCCCCCCCCCCCCCCCCCAATTGCCCCTCAAACGACTCTCTTTCCCCCCCCTTCTCCAGGAGAAATCAAAGTCCTACCTTAGGTTTTTTCCTTCCCGATAAAGATGTCTCTTTTTTTTTCTCCCCTCTCCTTCCCGAAGGACAGTGGCGCCTCTTTTTCTCGTTTGCTGGACCCCCCTCGTCCCAGGAAGGGAAACAACCCCTTCCTTTCCGAATTCTCCTTCTCTCCCTTTTCTATATACTTTTCCTACTCCTTCCCTTTTTTTTTTTTTTCTTTTCCTTTTTTTTTTTTTTCTCGTGACCACTTCTCTCGGGGGTTGGTGGTCCACCGTGATGGAGCCGTTCCCTCCCTTTTTTTTACCCTATTGGGGTGCGCGCCCCTTCCTCGTCTCTCCCTCCCCCCCCCATCTCATAGGTTATCGGACTTCGTCAACTCTTTTCCCTTTTTGATGGGAGCCTGCCTTTTGTTTAACGCTGCGTATGCAAATTGTGGAGGTCCCCCCCTTTTTCCCGCCTGGAGCGGTGTTTTTCTTTTTTTGCCTTTTCCTTTTTTTGATTGGGTGGCTTTTTCCCCTCCTCTAAATTTTTGAGGGTGTTACACAATACCCCTCGGCGTTTTTTTTTCCAACCTCTTCTCCACAATTGTCGGAATACTTCCCTTTTTCCTAGATCAATATGCCCCTATTTCTTTGGAGTTTCCCTCCACGATGGTGAAAACCTTTCCTTTTTCCCCCCCGGCATGTCCGCCCTCCCCCCCCCCCCGGTTATGGAAATCGTTTTCCCCTTTTTGCCCGGGCCCCAAACCCAAGAACTTCCTTTTCTGTCCAAGGCCTCTTCTTTCCCCTCTCCCGCCGTCTGAAAATCCAAGCCTTTTTTTTTTTTTTCTCCGATGCGCTTCTCGAAAGTAGAGAAAAACACGTTCTTGGCCCACACCAACGCGGTTTCTCTTCCCCCCCCCTTTTTTTCCCTTTTCCTCGGACGCACCATGTTCGGATTCCCTCCTCCTGGTCTTTTTCCCTTTGGAGAGTCCCAAAGTCAGGACATTTGATCCCCTTTTTCCCCGAGCTCGGGCAACGAGGCATCTCAAGTCATCCCCCCCCCCCCTTTTGCTGCTTGTCTCGCCCCCATTCATGGGTGTTGAAAGCCTCCCCATCCTTTTTGGACACCCCATTGAATGTTTTTTTGTCTCTTTTCTTAATGTTAGGTGGTTAGCCCCAGTGAAACCCTTTATTACCCTGGACCTAGAAACCCCCTCTCCCGATCGCCTTTCGTCCCCCTTCCCCTGCTCCCCTTTTGCCAAACCCGGCTGGCCTTTTTCCCCCTTTCACGTCTTTAACTTAATTTTGAAAAAAAAAAAAAAAGGTTTTTTCTTCCCTTCTCCCTTCTTCCATTTTGAAGTGCCGATGCTGCGTCCCTTCCTCCCCCCCTTTTCCTTCGAGCGACGAGAAGCCATGACATTTCCCCCTTTTTCCCCTTTTTTACCCCGTTCTTTCTTTAAGCAAAACGATGAAAAGGTCCCTCTCCCCCCTTTCATACCAACAGAAATGCGCAGTTCTTTTCCTTTTTTTTTTTCGATTGAAGCGGCTTTTCCTCATCTGGTCTTTGACCCTTTCGGACGCGATATATCCTTCCTTTCCTTCCCCCCCAGCCTCGGCAGGGCTCTCAATTTCTTCCTCTATGCAAATGCCTACATCCCCTCCCCCTTTCCCTCCCCCACTCGATATTTGAAAGGTATTGAGAGTCTTTTTGTTCCCCCTCCCCCGGTGGTGGTCACTCCTTTTTTTTCTCAAATAGGAATTGGTGAACTTTCCCCTTAAATGCCATTTTTATGCAACCCGAGAAAAGCGTTCCAGTTTCCCCCATTAAGAGCGACCCTTTTTCCCCCCCCCCCTTCCTCTAGAGGGTCTTGATCTCGAATCTCTGGGTTTTCTCTCCCTCAGAGATCCTGATCTTTTTGCCAGGTCTTTTTTCCTGTACTGTCACTGGGGAAGGGTTCATTTATCCGTGCCATCAACCCCCCCCCTTTTTTTTTCCCCTGTCAAGGCGAACCCCCTTTTTTTCTTGTCTTCGAACGGGGGGAGTCCCCCTTTTCTTCCCCTCTTTAAAAAAGAAGGGCGTTTTTTTTTTTTTTTTAAAAGATTTCGACCTCTTTTTTGATCTCCGTCAAGGAAGATTCTCCCCCTTTTCTGTGGTTTGTCGTTTCTGCTGCTTTTTTCCCTCGGACAAAGGCGTTTCCTTCGTTCTTTTTGCAGGGCAAGATATTAGACTTTTTTTTTTTTTTCTCTTACCCCTCAGATGTCGTGTCCCTTTTCCCTCCCAAAAGCAGAGTTTCCTGAGTCCTGGTCCGAATGAAAGAGCCCCCCCCCCCCCCTCCTCCGCGGCCGCACGTCCCCCTGAATCGAGAAGATCCCTGTTTTTTTTTTTCATCTTAGGACCCCCCTTTTTTTTATCCGCTTAGATCAACCTTTCTTCTTTTTTTGTTGATCAGAGCAATGACCTTTTTTTTCCCCCTCAAACTCCCTTTTCCGTATGCATGAAAGCTGATTTTTCTTCTTCCCTCAATATCTCTCTCCTTTTTTTTTTTTTTTCTCTACTATATTTCTTTAAAATTCTCCCTTCTTCCATCGATTCACCCCCCTTCAGCCAATCTTCCCCCGATGATAACAAACCCCCGTTATGTTTGATTTAGAAAGCGGCTCTTCCTTGTGGCTTCTCGAACAACCCACCACCCGATGGCTAGGCTCCTTGCGGTTCAGTGCTTTGGTCTTTAAGTCTTGCTTGTCTGCGGAGAGGACTGTCCTTCTCTTTTTTCTGGAATGGGGACCGCGACAGTCTTTTTCCCTTGCGCCCATCGAAGATATTGCCTTCCCCTTGGTCCCTTCAGCTTTTTCCTCCGGGCCGGAGGATCCCCCTTCAAATTAAAGAACACCCCCCCCCTGTCCCTCTGCAGATCCCTTGATCCTATGTATTGGACGGTCTTTTTCTCCCTCCCCCTTAGTTCGAAAAACAGTCTCTTCAAAGGATACGCCTTCCCTTTTCTGACTTGGTGCCCACGTATTAGAACTCTTTCATTCTTTTTTCTTCGCCTTCACACAATGGTTAGCGCCTTTTCTGTTAGCTATTTTTTTTTCCCCCTCGGAACGGAATCTGTCCCCTCTCCCTCTGGAACTTTCGTACTCCTTCCTTTTGGATACGACACCCTTTTCCGACCTTCCCCTCCATACTGCATGGTATTCGTTTTGTTTGGCAATTGGCCAGCATTCTCCCTTTTTTTTCCCTTTCCCTTTTTCCTGAACGATCGGATTTCACCCTCTTTTGAGGAGTAAGGCTCCTTTTTTTTTTTTTTTCACAACGTCCTTCGTTGGAACTTCCTGCCTACCCTCCCTTGCCGAATCAATTGTGGGCGCCACTTTCATGGGCCCCTTTCCTCAGTGGCTTCCTTTCCGATGCTGGGGGTGGTTTTTCCTATTTCGCCGCCGACATCCTTTTCCCCCGCAAGATACAACAGCCTAGAAGTTCCCTCATTTCCCTTTGTTTTTCTCTTTTCCCCTCGGCCTTGAATTCGTTTGGCTTTTTCTATGGGAATTGGTTCGGCCTTTTTCGGCTTTTCCCTGGGCTGCTTCTCCCCTTTCTTTTCTATAAGGTATGACGCAAGCATCCTTGTCCCCTGATGTTTAGATGGTCTTCTTTTTATTTCAAATATTGGAAGACTTGAATTTTTTCCCCCCTCCTCCCCCCCACTATCTGCGGCCTGGGAGACCTGGCGTCTTTTTTTTTTCCCCCCAAGTAATATTTTAGGGAGAATTTCTTGCCCCCCTCTTTTTTGTTGCTCGTTGGCGAGATGAATTTTCCTTCCCCTTGTAATTCCTTTCCATTAAAGGATCCCCTTCCCCCCCTGTCTTTCGATTTTTCGCTGTTCTACCCCCCTTTTGAACACCACAGTCCGATGGGAGATATTCGCTTTTTTTCTTTTCTGCCGGGGCGCTTCAGCTTTCCCTTGGGTCCCCAACCCCTATTCTAATTTGGTGCTCGCCAAGTCTTTTTTCCCCCCCCCTCAGAGATGAAAACCTTTCTTGAGTAAGCTCCCTCCCTTCCCCTGCGTTTGGTTTTTTGCCGTTCTGGACGGTCGTGTTTTTTTCCTTTCTCACTTCCTTGTCTTTTTTCTTTTCATTTTCTTAGTGCAAGGCTGGCCATCTTTTCTTGTACAGTACGCTAAAGAACCATGCCTTCCCACACTGGGTCCCCTGTGGGACCTCCTACCCCTTTTTCCCCTTATTCTCGCTTTCCAGAACTGGGTGTTCTTCTTTTCCTCTTCTCTCGGCCGGCCGGAGTTTTTTTTTGATTATCCCCCACCTTTTTTATGGCTTTTCCTTTTTTCCCCTAGGGAATTATAACCAACCCTCATTGTGTGGAGGACCCCCCTTCCCTGTCCCCCCTTTGCCGATTTCCCCCCCCCTTAGCCAGTAGAGGAGATTTCATTTTTCTCACCCCCCCCTTGCCCCATTTATTCCCTGCCACGCCCCCCCCTCCCCAGCGGCCATGACCCGCAGGTGCCCTACCCAACTGCCCTTTTTCCCTCCCCCGTAAGCGCAGGCGCCCCCTTCCCCTTACAAGTCTTTGTTGCAGGAGTCCGTCACTTCCAGCCCGATTTTTCCCCTTGGCGCGCACATCTTTCCCTGTTTTTTTTTTTCCTGGCCAGGCACGGGGACTTCGCCTTGCCGGAGTCCCCCCCCTTTCCCTGTTCATCCTCCTCGTTTTTTTTGTTTCTCTTTCTTGCCCAATGGCGCTCGGGCTGGGGTTTTTTCCGTCCGCACCTCAGTACCGGAAATTTCTTTGGCCCTCAACACTCCTCCCCTTTTTCTCCTTCCTTCGGCACCCGGGGTCGCTTGACCCCGTTCTTTTCCCTTTGCGAATGCGACTCGTTATGCAACTTCATGGCCGCGCGCTGTTGGTCTTTTTTTTTGGTGTTGTATTTTTCTTTTTCACTTCTCTCTGAATTGGCGATTTTCTTTTCGCATTGAGGCCATCCCTCCTTTGACGTGAATTAAGGAGCACCCTATTTTCCCCCTTCGCCCCTTTGGTTAGTGGAAAAGCACCAAGTCTTTTTTTTCCCCGAGCAGAATGGCGGCCTTTTTTCTGGAAAATCGCTCAAGACGCCTTTCTTTTTTCAAGGACTTTTCCCTCCCCCCTTGTTGAGGGGGCAGTTTCGGCGGAACGTCCTTTTCAGCTGCACGAGATGAGGCTCTTTCCCCCACGGTCACTTCTTTTTTCCCCCAACACACGCGGTTGGCGATTTTCCCCCCCTTCCGGGACCTGAGCGGACGCCCCCCAGCTGTTCAGGATACGCTTTTTTCCCTCCATTTTTCTGGCCTTCTCTTTTGCGGCTAGCCACGAGGCCAGCTTTTTTCCTCAAACATGGTTCCTGTTTCTGTTTTTCCCAGGCCGGCTGTCGATTACGCCCATTGAATGTGGTGTGGCTTTCCCTTCCCTTGTGTCTCGCTTTTCCGTCACAAGAAAAACATTGTTTTTTTTCTTCAGCTCGGGGCAAACGATCCCCGAATCGGAATTCTTTTTTTTCCCTCCTGTTCCAGGGCTTTTTTTTTTTCCCCCAAAAAATTCAAGGGCTGCCACGCCCCCCATCTTCGATCGCAGCGAATTTTGACTTTCCCCAAAAGTCGAGAAAAGCCGCCGTCTTTTTTTCCTTCAATCCTGACTTTTTTTCCCCCCACCCAAATTCATCCCGGCGCCCCCTATGCAGGCGGCGTCCTTTCGCCCAGAGAAGCTGTTCTTTTCCCCTCTTTGAGTTTCCTTGGTCCCGGGCAATTTTCGGGCTTCCATGGCCGCCCACCCCCCTTTTTCTCGCAACGGCCAGTACTCTTTTCTGCCCCTTCCCTCAGTTTGCACCCCCCCAATTGATCGAGCGGTTTTCTCGAGGGCCCGAGAGTACGTGCTTTTTTTCAAGGCCTTGACGACCTGCCTCTCCCCCCCCTTTTTTTTTGTTACCCTTTTTTCCCGTGCAGGAAATGCCCTTTACACCCGGCGACCTTTTTTCCCGTCAGCGGCGACCATTCCTCTCCCTTTTTTTCTGGGTTTTTCGAGAAATAAGCCCTTTTTTTTTTTTTTTAGTACGAAGTTTCTCCCCCCCCCGGGAAAAATGAACTCCTCCTTTTTTCCTAGTCCCCCCCCTTCAACAAAAGGGTCTTTCTTCCCCCACACCATCAGAAGGGAGACTCCTTTTTTTCTCCCCAGTAAAATGCTTTCAACAGCCCTTTTTAAACTTTTTCGAAGATTATTCTTTTTTTCTCAAGTCAAGAAGATTCTTTCTCTTTCCTGCTGCAAACGGTGGTTTTTTTTTTTGAGTATCTCCTTTCCTGGGGAAAAAGGAGACCCCCTCTTCTTTCTTTCCTTCAGGCATTTCCCCCCC
>Ga0179593_1694810_pt1 | contig 15945 bp, 20 predicted proteins | sample CZODoug2_1_08_16_FD_185931 | JGI IMG/M metagenome (GOLD analysis project Ga0179593, IMG submission 185931) | Vadose zone soil fungal communities from Angelo Coast Range Reserve, California, USA - CZODoug2_1_08_16fungal (PacBio error correction) | ecosystem: Environmental > Terrestrial > Soil >... | reverse complement strand
CGCTATTTTTTTTTTTTTTTAAAGTACTGCCGTGGAAGACCTGTCCGTCTTTTGGATGTTTGGCCCCTGATCCCCCTTGAGGATATAATGTTCCATGATTTCTTTATTCTCTGGAATCTTTCGTTTTTTTCGTTTTTGATATGGTCTTTTCCCTGAGCACGTATTTTTGATTTCCCTTTTTCTCCCCCGAGATTATCTTTCCTTTCCTTCTTGCTTCTTTTTTTGACCTGGTCTGCGGCCGCTTTTTTCCGGCCAACGCTTGCTCATATGCTAGCTAATTCTGCTCATAGCAGGGCCTTTTCCCTTTTTAATCAAAGACTTAGATTTATCATTTTGAAATCTGTGGCAGCCTTCCTGCCCCTTCCTCTCACCTCCCCCCCTCGTCGTTTTGCGTCCTATTTTTGAGGATCGTTCGACGTCCCTCATGGTCCCCCTTTTCTTTCTTTTCCCTGGTTGGTCTGGTTCCCTTTTTACCCGAAGGTCTTCAAGAAACCTGGGGGCCTGAAGTTTATGGTTCTCGGGAAACCACATCACCTTTCATCTCCGTGTACCGTATTTCATTTTCCCTTTCCTTCGTATCAGTCTTAATGAGATAGCCCTCTTTTCTTAAGATCAGTTCCCCCCTCGTTTTTCTCTCCCTCTTCCCTGCCTTTCTCTAGTCAGTTTTGACGCTTTTTTTTTTTTTTTTCTTTGGATGGCTGCTTTCACCTTCTTATTAGCCAGTCGCAAGCGCGCTGCCCCTTCATACGAAAGTTATCCTACTGAGAGCTTCTGAGTGTTGTAAGATTCCCCCGCGCCGCATTTGGCCCCCCGTGTCGAATGATGTGTAGCGTTCACAATTTTTGATAATGCTTCTCTACGTTTCTCCTTCTTCCGTTGTTGTTTTCTCTCTTGCTGGTTCACCGGCGCCGGTTTTTCTCTCAAAGAGGCCCCTGAGCCTGCCTTTTTTTTTTTTGCGAATTTCTTCCCCCCACGTCCTTCGGTCCAATCCTTTTTTTTTGATGTGGCTCAAGAGGATCAGGTCCTTTTTTTCTAACGCAAGCCAAACGATTAATCCGCCCGCGCACACTGTCTCCTAGGTCCCTGCGGTTTTGTCCCCCTCCTTATTTTTCTGGTCCTCTCTCTCTTTTCTCTCCCTTTAAGAGTTTTTTTTCTTTTTTAGGTGATTTCAATGACGTACGGACTTCGTTCATCCTTTCCTTTCGAAGTGGACGAGCCAAAGCTTCCAGTGCCCCTTTGTTAAATCGGCCGGTCTCCAAGGCCTCCCTTCCAATGCCCAATTCATGATTCCGTCTAGTTCTCTCCGCGACCAATCCTCTCCCCTTTTCACGCTTTCTTTTGATAGTTTAGGGAGTCCACCATCTGCGGCTATCTGTCCCTCTCCCCCCTTGAGGCTTTTCAGTTGGCTGGTTTTTGATGCGCCGGCTCTTTTGAGTTTCTTGAGCAGTCTTCAGCTCTCCCCCCCACTGTTCGGAGGCGCTCCATGCGCGGCTTAGCACTTCCTTGCTAGACAGCTCTTCGCCGCTCCACGTCCTCCCCCGTATTTTTTATTCACAAGCTCGGCCTCCCCTGAGGCGAATCCCTCCCTATTCCTTCCGAACCACCCCAACCGCTCGGCTTTTCAGAACGTCATCGTTGTTTAGAGACTCTCACCTTCTTTTCCTTGAAAACTCAGCCTCCACGGCTCCGGTTTCCCTCTAAGTAGAAGCCTTTTCTTCTCCCGACTTCAAACTCATCCTACCTGCTCTCTCTCTTCTTATGCCAGCCTCTCCAGCTTGCCCTCGCCCCAGACGTAGGAAACTGAGACCTGAAGACCCCTTTTTTGTTTTTTTCCGGCGGAGTGAACAGACATTTTATCTCTCGGTCTAGCTCCTCTCTTTTCTCCCCCTCGCATGAGTATATGCCTGGTCTTCTTGTCTTGTACTTCTTGACAGTCCTTTCCACCTTGACATCCCCCTTCCTGGCCAAGGCGACCCCCCGGAGAAGTTTCGGGTGCCTTTTTTCTCCTCTCCCCTTCTTCCTCAGAGCCCCTAAGATTTCTGTCTTCTTTTTACGAGTCCATCCAGTGGCCTGCTTTCTCCCCGGTCAATTCATCGAGATTTCCCGTGCGCACCCCCCTTTTAGACCTTCAAGTTATCTTACCCCGATGATCTTTTCAAAAGCCGGCGAACAGGGCGAGTCGTGGCGCGGGCTCCGCAGCTCCATTTTTCCACCCCCCACCAAGAGAGCTTCCCTATGGTTTTCTTTCGGCGGCGCGAAGGTCTTGCGTTATTTTAGTGCTGACTGCGCTCCCGTCGCCGTTCCAATCCCCCTCCCCCGCCTCGTATCGACTCTCCTGAGGCAGATGTTCCTTTCTTTTCCCCGCGCGTCGACAGCGCCGACTCAAGGACTCGGTATAGCGATCCTCGGTCCCCGGAGCTATGTCCCCCTCCCCCTCCCAGTAGGAGGATCCCTCGGCTTATGTTTTCGGGGCTTCTTGTTTTTTTTCAGGTCTCGGTCAGGAGACACATCTCCTCTTTTCGATGGTTTTGGTTTACTTCCCCTCGGCCCCCCTGTCCCCCTTTTCGAAGACCTATCCTCGTGGAGGCATGTTTCGCAGTAACTCCCCGTCTTGAATTGAGGATGCAATTTTCGTTTTAGCGCCGACCCCTCGTTACTCTCAAGGGCCTTTCAGGCCCAGTTCGTTTGATAGTTCCCATGATAGGGCCAGCTGATTGCTTGTCCCCCAGGTTTTGCGGCCGTTTTTTCTCCACTATTCCCCTCTCGGTCTCCTTTCCCTCTTAATAGGGTCGCATTTTGTGGACGGACAGTTTTTTATCTCTGATTGGAGGTTCCTCGTGCTCCTCGAGTCTTTTTCACCGCTTTTCTCCGGAATCCTTTCCCGTATGTGGGTCGATAAACTTTTCCAGAGTGTCGTCAGAGGAGTCTCGAGCAGCGTGGAAGTTTTTTTTCCTTCTAGCCGAGGTGCAAGTGTTTTCAGCCCAAGCGCGCCGACGGCCCCCTCCCTTCTTTTCTCGCTTTCCTCCCCTTTCCAAAGAACCCCACTCGTTGATTCCTTCCCCCCTATGCGCTTTTTTTCCGGGGCACATTCTCTGCACACCCCCCGCTCGGCCAGTAAGTGCCCATTTTTTGTGTTAAGACTCCTTCTCCTTTTAGCATATTCCTTCCCCTAACACAGGTTGTTTTGTGTCTTTTCCGTCCTCTCACCGTTTCTCCCTCCCCCCTTCCTGTCTGCTGTAAGGCCGCGGTCTTCCTTTTTAATTCGCAGAGCGACTGCCTAATTGCTTTTTTTTTTTTTCCCCTTTAGACTGGTAAAATGGGATGGCCAGTCTTCTCTCTCCTTTTTTCCTTCCCCTTTTTTTTTTTTGAGATCTTTAATCCAAAACTTGTCCCTTTCCAGGGATTAAGCCTTATGCCTAATTTCGTCTTTTTCCAGCACCCCCTTTAGCCGCCCGTCCGAAGCATTACCTTCCTTTGATTCGGTCAGTCTCTTTCTTCTTCCTTCTTTTAATCCCAATGAACCCTTTTTGGTCCGGATTTTTCGGTGCCTCGTCCCGTCTTAGAAGACCTAAGGCGAGCCTTTGAGGCCGCTTTGGTACTACGAGTGAACCACCGCCCCTTTTCCCCTTCCGGACTGATTTAGAGACCGGCTGATTCTTTTCGCTCACCTGTTCCTTCCCCCGTCCGCTTCGTGCCTCTCCCCTTTTTTTTTGCAACCAACGGGCCACCGATTTTTCCCTGCCTCACGCCAAGCTGCTCTGACTGCTAATGCGTTGGGTTACCCCCTTTTCGTCCTTGTCTCCCTCCCTCCTGTTTTTTTTCCTCCCCGCGGATCATTTTTGAGTGCCACGTAAGCTCCTCCCACTGAGCAAATTTGTCAATTCTTTGCCCCACCCCTCAGCTCCCTTCTCCCTCCCCCTTCTACGTTCTCGATTTTTTTTAGGACGGCCGGGTCCGACCACCTTGCATCCCCGGTTATCAGATGGCGTCTGCCGCTCAGTGCCCTAACCTCGTCCCCGCATTTAAGAGCTCCCCCACTTACCTTTCCCCTTTAGAGAGTGACGACAACGACCTGGCCTCGCCCCTTTTCAATCTATCCTCCATATGCAACTCGTTCCCATCTTCCTTTTCCCTTTTTCCCGTCTATTGTGGTCGGCCTCCTCCTTGCACCACGCCGTTAACCACTCTTTCTCCTCCTATACCCATGCCTCTCGTCTACCGTGCCTCCTCCCTACCTCCTCCTATTCCTTTCTCTACCCTCCGTTTCTTTTCAATGTTCTTCCTTTCTTTCGTCTTACGGTACTCCCCTTTTTTGGTTCATACCTCGGCTAGAGGCGTATTGGCTCTTTCTTTTTTTCTATCCCCCCTTCCCCCTCCGATTTGTCAAACGGGACCGCTGTTGCTGCTCAGTTTTCCCCTTTCCTTTGGCTTTTCCGCCACACCCTTTTTCCCTCGAAAGCCCGTTCCTTATACTCATCCGTTTGGCTCCTTAGAATCTTCCTCCTCCTTCTTTCCGCCCTCTGATTTTTTTAGTTGGGCGCGGTCTTTCTCTTAGAGCCGCCGACCCCTTTCTTCCGTGCCTTTCGCGTGACTTCCTGGGGAGCCTGTTCTCTCTTTCAGGCTCATCATCCCCTTTCCCTTTGAGAAGTATACGACATTCCCCGTCCTTTTCCATTCTGGATCAAATTCTCCATTTGGGGGTTTCTCGAGCGACGCCTGGCGCCCCTTTTTTTTCCGCGGCGGGTGTTTTTTCTTTTTTTCTGCATCATGAGACGGCGAGACCCCGTGAGCTATGTAGGCGCTCGTAAATCTCGTTGTCTTGACCGCGCTTTTCTTTCCCCAACGGGATTGCCCTCTTTTGAAGGTGGGCGGACGCTTTTTTTTATCGTCGATGAGGGCTCTCATACGTCCCTTTCCTCCCCACGTAGCCGATTGAGGTGATCGACTTTTAATCGTCCCCCTGTTTTTCTTTTGATCCCGAACCAGCTGCGATCTTCCGAATTCACCTCATCGGCCCCCCCCCTTGACCCTAGTAGCCGCGAGACCTCCCCTGCTTTTCTCTTTTAATTTTTAGGGCTGCATTGACTCCTAGGCCTCCCTCACGGTTTCCTCTTGGCGCCGTCTCGGGTTCCCCCATGTCAGGTAGTAGAGATGAGATGGCTAGCATAGCAATCTCTTTCTCGCCCTTTTTTGCGCAGTAGTGTGTTCAGCCCCTGTCCATCGCCGCCATGCATTCCAACTGACGGTCGTTTTGACCGTCCGAGGCTGGCTTTTGATCCGCGCCGTTCTAGGATCTAAGCGGTATGACCTTTTTTTTTTTTTTCTTATGCTCTGGCAGCTCTTTGTTTCGTACTCCCAGTGATGATCTGTTGTCTGCTCCAGACCTAGATTTGTGCCTCACACCAAGCTCTCCGTCGCCGATTAGGAGAGTGACGTCGCCGTTCTTTTCCCCGGTGGGCCGGTCCCCTTTCCTTTCCGAGGGTTTCGCCCTCTGCTTCATAGCCGAGAAGGTCACCCCCACCCCATGACCTGCCTTTCTATGTTCTCTCTCCGACGCCCCCCAAATTCTGGGGACGCATCTTTTTTTTTCCCCTTCTTTTGTGCGCCCGAGATTGGTCGTCTTGATCTTTCGTGAATTCTCTGTTTCAAAATTGTTGAGTCTGGTCATCGTGGGCCTTTTTTCTACTTTTAGAAGGGGCGACTGTTTTATCTTCTTTCCGGATGACCTCTCTTTCGCAGCCTATAGTATTTCGAAGGACATTCCCTCCTTTTTTTTCTTCTGCGTAATGGCTCTGCACGTCGCTTTGTACCTTTCGAGCATGATTTTCCCCGGCTCTGCTTAAGGCATTCGATTCCCTTTTGCCGATTTGTTCGGGATGGTCACTCATTTTGCTTTTTTGATCCTCAACAAGCTTTTTCGATCCCGCGACGCCACCTTCTTTTTTATCAGGATCGAAGTGATTGGCTTTTCCTTAGAGCAACGGCCCCGGCGTCAGTCGTCCTCCTTTCCCCCACCGTTCTTCTTTTAGCGCCCTCCTTTCCTATTTCCTCCTTGTTTGTGTCGATGTTCTTTTTTTTCGACGTTTTTGATAAACTTACGCGGCTTTTTATTTCGGCTCGGCGGAAGGCTTCTGGTCCGTCCCCAATCAGGCATTCGTAGCAGGGGCCGTGCGCTGGGCGCTCCCCCCATCTTCGCGCGGTTTTTTTCCTATCAAAATCTTTCTGTTCCCTCAGGAGGAACCGGACGATAGAAGGACTGCAGGTCGGGTTCTTTTTTTTTCCTAGTAACTTGAGTTTATCCCTTGTCATTCGCTGCATTCCCGCCGCAGGCGTGCGATTGCCTTTTTTTCCGCCTCTTTTACGGACGGGAGGCGCGCCCTTCCTTTTTCTCGATCCCAAGATGAACAACATTCGCCTTGGTTTTTTCCCCTTCTTGCGTCGACGCCAAGTACGACCAAGAAATTCCCATCCATTTTGCCTTTACTTCGTCGGCGACCCCCTCCTTACAATCTCGCTGCGCAACTCTTCCCAATAGTGCCTCGTTCTCTTTCTTCCCGATACTTCGGAAAGAGTCAACGCGGTCTGGCTTGGCCTTCCTCTTGCTTATTTTGCGCTGAGTTTTTCTTTATTGAACGCGAGAGTTTCACTGTTAGGCGTCGCTGCCTTTTTATTTCAGTTGGAAGATAACTTTTCAGGGCACGAAGAAGTTTATCAGTTCGGGCTCCGGGTTGCCCTCCCCCCCTCCAGCTTTTTTTTCCCATACAACTTCCCTTTTAAGCTCCAGAAGAAGCCAGTCTTTCCATCATACACTGCGTGTCCTCCCTTTCAAACTCCCTGCCCACCGTCCGCCTTCTTTCCACCTACTTCTGCCTTACTCGCCCTTCTCTTTCCTACCTACCCGACTCCCCGAAACGAGCATGCGTATGAGGCTTCCTCCCCGACCGCTGCCCATTTTCCATCATCCCCAGATGAGTAGACGGTCGCCTTCCTCTCCCCCTATGATGGCTGCGGGTTCAACTGCACCTATTTCGATTTCTTTTTTTCTCCTGCTCCCGATGTGATAGTGCTGCTTCTGATTCGGCGGACCTTTCTTGTTCGGCTCTTCAAAATGACGCCGGTCCCCCTTGGCCAGGCGATCCCCCGGCCTTTTTCGGTGCTTCCACCGTCTCCGTCTCTATGCCCTCCCATCGACGAGAGCAAATTCCCCTTCTTTTCTTCTCCGCTCCCGGCCATCCCTTTGCTTTTTTTCAATCCATCGAGATTTATTTGCCTCTTCGTGAAGCTTTTCCTTCGCCCGTCTTTCCCTTAGGCCTCAACCGCGCAGCGTAGTTCCTGCTTTTCTTCTTCATCTCATTTCCTGCAAACACCTCTTAGTTTCCCGGATCGCGCCCGGTTTTTGTTTCTCCAGGGTCTCGCGTTCTAGGAGTAAGGGCTTGCGCGCCGCGACCCCATCTCCCTCTTCTCATTTTTGGATGACGTTTACAATTTTCTCCCCCTCGGCTTACCTGCTCCCTTCGACCTGCGAACAAAGTATATCACCAAGGCCTTTATAGCGCTTACATCTTTTTGACTTAGCCCCGGAATGAGTTTTATCGGCCCTTTTTTTTTTGGCTTCATGGTTCGTTGGAAGATTCACGTGGTCGGAGACCTCGAAGTCCTACGTCAGTTTTTCATCTTTTTTAGTAATCGTCCGTTTAACAGTACCAAGGTCCCGTTTTTTTTTTTTTGTTTTTCCGAACCTCATACCTTGTCGTTACTTAGGGTAGCTCCGCCCAGAGACCCGTGAGTCTCAGGTAGGGTTCGTCCTAGTAGGCTCCAGGGCGTTTACGTGCTTGCCCCCCCCCTTTTTCGGCGTTCCCCTCCCCTTTTCAAATGATCCTTTCTGACCCATTTCGCTCCCCCTTTCGGCTTTTTCATTGGCTTCTTTTTTCGGACAACTTCTAGAAGTAGGCGGCGCGGATCTGATGTTTGGAAAACTTTTGCCGCTAATTTGTTTTTTTTCAATAGATTTTCTTTTACGGGGCCTGCTTTCCTCCCTGATACGCAATCTAGTCAGGAGGGTACTAGTTTCAATCCCCCTTTGGGTCTTTTCTGGCAGAGTTCCCCCAAGCACTCAATTCAGAAGCAGCGTTTTTCTTGCCAGCCTTGCTCTTATTCCAGCCGGTGTCAAGTGTCTTTGGCGTTCCCAAGCGCTCCCCTAGGAAGCCTTTTTCATTTGCATTTTTTCTCCTTCCATCTGTCGGCGCCGCTCATTGCCGCTTGTTGGCCTTCGTGCCTTTTCACGCGTTTTTACGCCTCGCCGTTTTTCTGATTATTTCATCGATCACCCGGCGCCTGCATGAACTCCCCTCCCCTGCGGGTCATTGGCAGACCGACGCTTTGATGTTCCCATAATTGCCCACGTCCGACGGTCCCGTGACCTTGCATTTTACTCTTTCTCTTTTCTATTAGTGCGGGTGAGCCTATCTTTTTCCCCCAACAACTGTTTATTCCTCTCCTCTATTGTCCTACTCCTTTTGTTTTTTGTCTTCTCACCCCAGTTTTAGTTTATTAAGACCAGTGTCAGTCTTTTCTTGATATCGCCTAGCTGCCACATTTTCTTTTTTACCTAGCGTCGCCTCCCCTCGCCTTTGAGACGGGCCCGGTTTTTGACCCGGTCTGCCCTTCCCCTTTCCCCCGCTGTTTCCTTTATGGATGACGGCCCCTCATTCCCGGTCTTTCTTCAGGAAAAGTCATCCCTTTTTCCTCGCTTGCGTAGTGACGCGTGCCCTGACCCGCCTTCTGTGGCCCCTCTGTGCCTAGTTCTTTTGTTTCGTTCCCGGTGTTTCCCTCCGGGAAATCTCCCCGTCTACCGTAGCTCTGGCTTTTTTTTTGCGGCACACGTGCCCTCTTTTTTAGCCCCAGGACTTGTCCCTCCCCCCCTATGCTCGTTTTCCACGGCGTCTTCGTTTTAAAACCCTCTGCCTTTTTTTAGACAAAATTTTTTTATCGTCTGTCTTCCCAGGCCCACGTAAATTCTTCTAGTGCCCTAGTTTTCTTTTGCCTCAACGCTTTCGTCCAAATGGCCTCCTGCGACGCCTCCCTCTAACTTCTTTTTGAGATCTGCCCCCCCTGTTTTTTTTGGTCCTCCACCTGTGCAGCTGTCTCAGCTTCGTGGCGATTCCCCATTTGGGAACTCCCTCTCAGGGCCACTCATACGCTTTTTTTTCTGAGGTTTAACCCGCCCTTTTGCGCCCCCACGGTTCCCTCTCTTTCTGTTCCCGCCGGTTCCCAGAAGGTATCCCTCGTTTTCTCGCCGTGCTCGCGGTTTCCTTTTTGGCGACTTTGCAGTCACCTTCAATGGCCGTATCGTCTTGCTTGGCTGCGCGTCCCTTCGAGGGGCCTCTCTCCGAAGGATCCCATCCCAGCCTTTTGCCCCTTCCCCCTGCCGTTCTTGATGCCGAACGGCCGGTTCCTTTTCCCTGTAACTCCGGTACTGGTTCCACCGGTTCTGATCGCTTGGGTTTCTTTTTTATACTTGAACCTAGGCGCGTTCTGACGGGTTTTTCCCGGGCGCTGCTGTCGCTCCTTGGACAGATCAGCCTCCTCCTGTCCCCGCGACCCCTTTTTAGCGCTGCCCTTTTTTTTTTTTCATAGCCATCTCTCCTTTGTCTTTTTCCCTAGCGATCGCCTAGAGCCCCGACGCCGCGCGCCTCTTGGCTGTTTCCGAAGGGGCTCATCCCAGACGGGCCCCCGTTTTTTTTTTCGAGACGATTGTTTCGCTCGTCCATCTTTATGGTCTATCTGACCCTCTCCCTTCCCGGCGGGAACTTCCAGTACTCTGGGAAGTACGAGCTTCTTGCCTCGTGAGTTTCCTGGGCTAGTCTTTACTTCACCCGTCCCGTTTGAGGTCCGCTTGGATGGTGTAAGGGCTGCGTGGTCCCTTTCTAGCACCCCTCTTCTGTTTGCCAGCCGGTCCCCTCACCCCGGCTTCTTTCCCTCGTATCGATCTAGAACCGAAATTGATCTTATACGGACTGCTTGGCGGCTTGCAGACGCGCCGTTCCTCTTTTCTTTATGAATTGCGGCGACCGTCCTTTCCATCCTTTTGATTTCTTTTTCCTGAGAAGTAGTCGTTTCCCCTTACCCTCGCTTCGCCCTTGCTTGCGCCATCTTGTTATTTAGCAAGCGCTCATCAGCTTCCCTTTGAGTGAAAGACCGGTCCCCCTTGATTCTGGCTTTTCGCTTTGACGGCTTCTTTTCTTCTTAATCTTCTCGTTTTTTTCCGAGCGCGTGTTTTCCGACACCTTGGATCTGGGTGTCGTCTTCGCCCTTCTTTTTTTCCCGAAATTACTTTTCCCCTTTTGCTCATATCCTGCATTCGGACGAGTGCGTATCTTTTTCTCCTTTTCTGTTTCTGGTTTTTTTTTTCTTGATCTTCACTGTTCTTTCCTCTCAGATCCGTTGACATTAGACTCAGCGTTTAACTGTTCAAATTCCTTCGTCTGTTTTTTTTTAGCTCTTTATCCCCCAGGATGACCTCCTCTTCATCTGACCCCTAGCGGTAAGTAGTTAGTTGTCCCCTCCCTTGGAGGATTAGACAGTCCCCAAACTTTTTTTTTTTTCTGGTCGTGGTCCTTGTTTCTCCTTTTTTTGCAGCCAATTGACGGTTGGCATCCTTTCTAGTCGGTACAATCCTTATCTTGAGACCTCTCCCCCCCGTCCCCCCGTCATTTCGCCAGGACGCCTTTTTTTCTGTCATGTTCTCACGCCGTCGGCTTTCTCCGAGCGTGACGTCACCGATTACCAGGCTTCTCTCCCGTGTTGACGCGTGCGATTCCCGGAATTTTCAACCCCCGGCGATTGATCTCTTGTTCCGTCCTTCCATTTTTAATGAACAAAGCTGATTGGCCTTCCTTCGAGGAATTATTGGCGTCGAGCCTCCCTTCCGGCGTCAAGTTCTCCCTGCGTAGCCGTTTTTTTCCCACCGTCGGCTAATGGAAAGCTCTCTCTTTTCCCTTAGATTCTTAGGGCGAGCACCCGTTGGTTGTTCCCCTGGGGGATAGTTAGACCACTCCTCGTGGCCGATTGCTTTCCGCCTCCTTCTCTCTGTCCTTTAGCTTCTTAGGGTTGGTTCTTGATCAAGTGGATCAAGGAGCCGGTGTTGCTGCCGCACCCCTGTTCCCTCCTACAGCGTCAAAACTCCTCTCCAATTCAGGGGGCCTATCTGCGTCACGCTCTACCCCTGCTCGGTCTCCCGACTTTTCTCTCATTCATTCGGAGATATTAGCGTCATGGCAGAGGTTTTTTAGGAGCCCTATCGATTAGATTTAGCGAGCCTTCCTTTCCCCACAGGTCCCTTTGGCTGCCAACTGCCTTTTTGACTCAAGGACCCCCGACCGACCTTCCCCCCCAATTTTCCCTGAGGGGACGTCCCTACATAAGCTACAACTGCTCCCCCTCCTTCGTAGTGCTGAGCGGCAGAGGCGCCTCTGGTTTTTTTTCCCTTCCTTTACATCGAACCTTTTGCAGGGCTTCTGCCGCCTAGTGGCCGCCTGAGATCTCTAGTCTTCCCTCGATGCCTGCTTCAACCCACCTTCGTCCCACGGATCTCTCACAGAAGATTCTCCCTTTTTCCCTCGTCCCTCCCTCCTTCCACTTGTTATTAAAAGCTCCTGGTTACTCGAGAACGAACCCAGATTCCAGCCTTTGTACTAACCGGAAGATCAAGAGATCATATATTAAGTCTTCCTTTCGTGACAGTTCCGCAGCCTCACTGCACGTCGGTACCGCAATAGACACGCCCCCCCCCCCGCCCTGTTCTATACTGCCAATAATGTCTAGCACCCTCCCTCTGTGATTCGAGGAGGACCGCGCCTTTTTTTTTTCTCTGCCCCCCCTTTTCCCTCTCCATAGGAATTCCCATAAGTCGCCTCCTTTCAGCGCCTTATGGTTTTCTTTTCCTTCCGCCATTTGAGTTTTAAGATCAAGCGGTTCTCGCGTGACTACGCTCTTTTTCGATTTCCGCGTCTTCTTTTTAGCCTGGTTTCGGCTCGCACTTTAATGTCCCGCGGACAACGTCTCGTTTTGTCACATTATTGCCTCTTTTTACAGTATCCGAGCTATTCCTCCCTTGAAGATCTCAAGATCTTCTGCCAAGGATCACCCTCTTGCAATCCTGTGCGCTTTCCTACTTCCTATTTCAACGACTCCTCCGACTTTTGAAGGATCTTTTTGGCTCCCCCAAGCCTCCCGCCCCCCGGCTTCGGCTCTGCCGGGCTTCTCCGGTTCTGTTTTCCCGTCCCACCCCAGCACCTTCTTCATCGCGGCGCCTCGGCGCGGTGTCCGCCCGTTCGCCGTGGGAATGGCTGATCCCGTTCTTTTTTTTGGCTGACGCTCTTAGCCGACACCTCGTCATCGCTTTTTTTTTTTGGCATTATATTTTCCGCTCTTCCCTGCTCGATGCGCACTCATGGATACCAATTCTCGGTCCTTATCCTGGTCTCGCATGATTACGCGCCCTAGTTCTTTCGCGGGGTTTATCATGGTCGTGGGCGTTTCCCTCGCCCTTTTTTCTAAAGTCGCCTTCCTTTCCGGTCCTCCTTTCCGTTCGCTTCACCCGCCCCAAGCCCCTGCCCTCCCTTTTTTTTTTAAGACATCTGTTTTCCTATCCTTTTCCCTTTTGTCCCCGTGAGTCCCCTTCGGGTTTCGCGCCCTTTTTTCTTCAGGGCGTCCGGGAGTGCCAGTCAGCTGGCTTCCCGCTGATGCTCGTCTCTCTCCGTCTGCTTCGCCTGCCCCTTGCGGGCCTTCTCTTTTTTTTCGACCAACGGCTTGAGTTTTTTTTTTTTGCGGCCCGAGCATTTAATGCGCAGGGGCGCTTCTGACGGCAATCTGGGGACTGCCGTGCACTATTTTCAATTTGGTTTCCGTCTCCTTTTGCATCCTCAACGCAGGAGAATTCTCTTGCATCGTTGGTTCTTCTTTGAGCTCCGCTCGCCTCGGTGTCTGGATGAAGCTGCTGCCGTGAGAGCGGCGCTGGTTCTTTCCTGTTTCTCTGAGAACCACCCATTTTTTTCCCTTTGAAGCTCGCTCTTCCTGAGTCAAGGGGCAGCGCCTTCTTTTTTTTTTCAACGACATTTTCATAGTGCTTTTCGTCCCACCCCTTGGGCGTTTTCCCGCATATCTACCTCCGCCCTTGGTGGTTTCTTTCCTTTTTTGAAAGCCTCCGATGCAATCCTTCCTATGTCCTCCTAGTCCTATGTATTTGCAGCGCTACCCTCCTCTTTGCTATCCCCCCCCCCCAACCCACCCACCCACCCCAAACCACCCCCCCCCCCCCCCAACCCCACACCCCCACCCCCCCCCCCCCCCCCCCCCCCCCCCCCCCCCCCAACCACCCACCCACACAACACCCCCCCCCCCCCCCCCCCCCCCCCCCACCCCCCACCCCCCCCCCGGCTTGTATACGTGAGCAAGTTCCTCCTTTTTCAACTTGGGGTTATGGCCTGTTTATATTTTTTCTTTTCATCATCTTTTGCTGAGAGAGATCCATACCCAGTTGCCCGGTTTCTCCCCGGGCTCCTCTGAATAATAGACTTAGTTTTTTAGTGCCCTTGCAGGCGTCGAGCCTTTTCATCGATCGGTCATCAGTGTTCTCGGCGGGCTCTGTTTACTTTTTTCCGGACCAACTCCTATGCTTCCGGCGTGCGTTCTTGTGCCGCCCCCTTAGTGCTAAGCACCCCTAGAGGCCCATGTCGATCTTTCGGGTGCAGTCCTTTTACAATGTCGCCTTTTTCCAGATGTCCTAGCGTCTCCGCGCTTCTTCCTTTTCCTTTTCTTTGTTCTACTGCCCTAGACCCCTCGGCCTCCCTTATGCTTTTTTTGCAAACGGTTCCCCCAATCTGAGTTTGCTCCCCTTCCTTTTCCCCCCTTTGCCCCGAATCTCCGGCGTTGGTTAGTTTGCAACCTCTTCCCTTTTTGAAACTCCCCCCACATTTTTTTTTTTCCTTTCCGGCGCGGCTGCGTTGCAGCTCTCTTCCAAAAGCGCTCAATTTTCTTTCACCTCTATTCCGCACGGCTACTTCAGTTTTATATCTCAGGACGGTTGCTTCTTCTTGACACCTTTGGCAGCGGTTTTATCCTTTTTCTTTTTCCATCAGGTTTTACTGGTAAGCGCTGTGCCTTCGCACTCTGTTTTGAGTTCGGCGTCGTCCCCCCTCTGGGCCCCTTTTTTTCCGTTTGCACCTCTCCTTCGGACTCCTGATCGCAGAGGTTTGCTCTTCCCCTTGGCTTTATGGACCGGCGTTTTCCCCCTTCACATGATGACGAGCCACCCTCCCTTTTTTTCGGGATGCGATTTCCTTGCTTTATTTCCTTGCCGCAAGAACATTCTGACTCCCCCTTCTTTTAGTTCTCTTTTTTTCCTTGGCGGCGGACGTTCGTTTCGGACGCCCATTTCTAGTCTATCCGATTGTTGACTAATTCGTTGGCGCTTCTCGGCTTTTAAGCGCAGAACCCTTTCTCCCTCCCTGTCGGTATTACCGGTCCGGCCGCCGTTGATTTCTTTAGCATTAGAGGCTTCCCATACCTCTGGGCGAACCGATTCGACTTCAGCGCCACCCCTGTTCCGGATCGTAAGCTTTTGGTGGCTGCGCCCCCCCCCCCCGAGGGGCACTTTTTCCCGAAGAGCGTCCCTCTTCTGTGGCGGGGTGCTGGCGCCTTGAAAAGGGCGAGTCCCGTGCAAGCGATGTTGAGTGCTCTTTTTCGCTTTTGACCGTTTTTGCTCTTTTCCGATTAGGTGAAAGCCTGGGCGAGCCTCCTCTTTTTTTTAGATGGTCTTCATATAAGTGTCTTGACGTCTCCTGCACGTGGTGATCGTACTCCTCGAGCGTGTGTTCGCGCTGTGGAAGTCTTGTAGCCGACCTTTTTACAATCGCATCCCCCCTTCATCGGCGTGACTTTTTTGAGCATCTCCCAGCCGGGCCTTTCCGATAGTTTTGCGGGGATTCTGACCGCTTTTCGGCAGCCGGCTCGGCTCTGACTGCGACCACGTATAGTGCATCCGTCGCATTCTTCTGGCACCGAGTCCGGCTCTTCATAGTCTAGTAAAGTCGGCGTTGATCAGTGTGGTAGTGTCTGTACACGCCATTTTCCTGGTCGTGTCGGAGTTCCTTTCCCTTTCACGTTCAGGTGAGGCTCGTTTCTTTGAACGCTTCTATTCTTCTCATGCGGTGTTAATTATTCTTCTATTTTTGAAGCGTGTTCCCCGGCACTCTATGGTTGTCTGCCACCCTGTGAAGACACCCCTTCTTTCGGAGTCTCTCATTTTTGGAGAGTGCGAGCCGGGTCTTAATGTTACTGAAACAGGTGGTGAAGTCCCTCGTTTTTTCGAGGGACTCTGATTTCTCTTTCTCGAGGACTTCCTTCCATGCTTACGATGGTAGCTACAGAAGTCACCTATTGGTTTCCCTCGGCACGCTCTCCCCCCTCCGGCCCTTTCAGACCAGCAGATTGGTAGTCTGGAGCATCGTATAGACGTCCCCTTTTCCCCGTGTAGTTTGGTCATGCTGCGTGGGTGTCTTCTTTTAACGATGTGTCTTTTGCTCACCAAAAGGTTCGACTGTTTTAACTTTTCCTGAATCCGTCAAGCGAGTTTTTTGGCCGCCTGTACCCTTCTCGCCAGGAAAGCTCCTCTGCTCTTCCATGGTTCAAGCGTCGAGCCGCGCGTCCCCTACGAGCGTGAGCCCGCCCCTTTTTCCTGACTTCATCCCCTTGATCGTAAGTTTGTGTCGTTGGCCCTGTATAGTTCTGGCTGACAGCAACTTTCATTATCCTCTTTCTCCTCCTTCTTTTTTTTACATTCTTCCCTCTGTTCTTTAGAGGACGTGCTTGGTTGTCCGCCTTCGCCGCAGGCCTCCAGTGTCGGCCTCTATTGAGCTGAGTAAAACCCGTCGGTCCGCCTCTTCC
>Ga0179593_1632557_pt1 | contig 15945 bp, 17 predicted proteins | sample CZODoug2_1_08_16_FD_185931 | JGI IMG/M metagenome (GOLD analysis project Ga0179593, IMG submission 185931) | Vadose zone soil fungal communities from Angelo Coast Range Reserve, California, USA - CZODoug2_1_08_16fungal (PacBio error correction) | ecosystem: Environmental > Terrestrial > Soil >... | reverse complement strand
GATTTCACAGTGAGTCATCCCCCCGTTAGTACCCTTTTTTCTGTATCTGTCTTCTCTGGCCCCGCACAGCGCCTCGCGCTTGCGCGCGACGTCCTGGAACCCCCGATCCTCTTTTTTGGTCTGCGCGACTTAGACTAGCAGCTCTCTTCCCCCACTTTTTTAAAAGCTCTTTTACCTCAAACAGTAATTCGTGATTAATCGGCTCTCACCGTTTATCTTCCCCCCAATCGATCTTGGATTGCCCCTCTCTCCTATTTGAAACACTCCGCTCTCCTGGAGCACGTTCCCTGGAGGACGCAAACAAATCCAATTCTTTCCTTAGACCTTTCATGAGCCTTTCCCCCTTATAGTCTTCCGGAGATTGTTAGTAGTTTTCCTGTGACACTTCTTGTCATGGAAGGCTATCAGCGGTTGCTCCCTCCCCAACACCCTTTTCAGTTACTCTGTACCCACGAGCCTCTTCAAAGGAACGGTCACTTAGCTTCCCAATGTATTAAAGCCAGTCTTTTTCATCTGAAGGTGAGCGACCACTTGTTCCAGTACCCCCCCTCCCCCCCCCCCACGTCTTTCTGACATTCTTAACTCCTTTAATGTCACCTTCTGTTTTGTTTTTCACTTTCCTATTGAGTTACTGGTTATCCCCGCGTTACCTGGAAACCCCGAGACGGGCCAAGTCAGAGGGAAGAAGCTTGCAGCGCAATGTCCATCCTTGAGAGCATAGGGGTTTTTCCTCATCAGAAGGAATCGTTCAATACGAAAGCAAAAAACAAACGGAGTTTTTTAGCTCTCCCCTCCTTCGTGTGCACGCGGTACAATGGGAATGTTTGAAAATCTTCCCATTTTCTTAGCGCCCCCTCTTTAAGATTCCAATACTTCTTCGTATCCACCTAGTTGTTTTCCATCATGGTAGCTGATCTGCCATGATCCGCCTTCCCCTACTTCCCCGAGTAAAAGGATAAACACCCCCGATGACAGGACCTTTCCTCAGAAAAGATTGAAGAGTTTAAGAATTTTCCCTGACCAGACACCCCCCGTCCCCCACCATCAAAACATGGAATAAAGGCTCATCCCCCTTTCCGCCCAACCATTTTTCCGCTCCACTTCCTAACGGCCTCCTTTTCCCTGACACTTTCAACTATCACCTCCTACACTCCCTTTTTCGCGAAACTTCAGTGCCTTTGGGATCCGGTATTTCATCGCTAGGATTTTGGCGACAGTTTTTTAGCCCCAATAGGCGGGCCTTCCCTCGTGGTTTTTCCTTGAAGCTTGAAACCTAAGGTATCGTTCCATCTTCGTCACCTTTTCCCTGCAATATTGGATCAATTCCTGGAGTGCTCTTACATCTCCAAATGCCATCGCACCTTTCAAACATAGGAGTATAGCACCCCTTTTAGTCCTTTTCACCGAACTTCGTTGTTTCCTTTCCCCCTTTTTAAGTGTTTTCAAACTCACGTTTCGAGGACTTCTTCTCAGCGGCGGGCCTCTTTCGCTCGCAATTTTTGTGGTTTCTAAACGATCACGTCCTATTTCCCCACTTTCGGAGTCTCAAACGCGTGCTCCGTCGCGTGCGAGAATCTCTTAACTATTTCGCGCTTTCTTCTGTTGGGTCCTTCCTCGAGCTTTATTTGGCCTCGTAGTATGACTCCATTTAATCGGGACCAGATTATTCAAGGTTACTACCGCGTCTGTCCCTCGTGTTTCCCTTTTTTTTTTTTTTTTTTTTTTTTTGTTATGGCTGATCCTTCCTTTTTTTTCTTCCTGACCGTATCCCCCCCTTACCTTTTCTCTATATTCAGGCTGGCAGCTAAAACCTTTCCCTCCCCCTGAACCGTCCATAGCAGGGCAAGGCTCCCCTCCCACGTTTTCAAGAATGCTATGAGCGGGTCTGGTGCATTCAGCATTTCCTCATGAGCCCTTTTTCTCATATCGCTTTTCAACATCGTCTCCGCTTTTACCCTTTTCCGTAAGTTACCCTTGATTTCACGGGTTCCCCCTCTCTTGTATCTTTTTCGATGTTATCGGATTTTTTTGATCGCACCTAATCCCCTAGATTTTTTCAATCGCGGATCATTACAGACCACTTTTCGTTTTTTTTCCCGTCCGCCTTTGTGCCTGCCCGTCCTTTTTTTGCTCCCTCCTTTCTGGTCCCTCCCCGTCCAAACTTATGTCGGGACTTTGGACGCCAGGACCTTCCTCGATTAAAAACCTGGCTCCTCCATTTCTCGATTGGTTTCTAATCGGCGCAATCCCTGAGGTCATCAGGAAGCTGCTCCGTTCCTTTGGCTTTTCTTGTCTGAGACGGTTACTTTTTCCTCTCCCGAGTGCCTTCATGAACTGAGGGTCTCAATGCCGACAAAGAAAGAACGATGGCGAGTATGTCCATGAGCCGGAGTTTTACGCCGCGCCACATATTCTCTATCCGACCCCCTTCATCCTCTGATTTTACCTCAGTGCGTAGAACAATTTGCCATGCACTCCCTTTATCTCCCTCTTATTTCCAGGAGGCGCAGTTTGGGTACCCCGGGTCCCCTTTTTTTAAAGGTACCTGATTTTTGAATGTGTTGTTATTCGGCGCTGGCAGTCAAATTCAGGTGGCCTCGTGTTCGATGCTTTCGTTCCCCCGCCCCACTAATCCCCTTCTCCCCTTGGCCCTTCGATCGAAAAACCCTTCCTGAATCCCTCTTTATAGCGAACGGCTTTTATTGGGAATGTTAGGCAGCACTGTCACCGACAAATATCCGTACAAAAAAAGGCCTCCCGAGCTTGCCTTCCTTGTCAATGACCGTGTTTTTTGACCCCCCCCCTCCCTCCCCGTTTCCCCCCTTGAGGTACCTTATTCCGTCTGCGCCAGAGGACTTTTGTCCCCCCCCCTTCCCCTATATTTTGCAACGAATTCGTTACTTCACTATTATCCTCTCTCCCCGCACCATCCAGCTACGGGGCATTTCGCCCCCGGTCTTTTCGCTGACTCGGTCGACTGTTCCGTTGGGTTTTGTGTATTTTTATTGTGCCGACGCAGCGGTTGGTAGCCCCCCAGCGCTCCTTCCAGTTTAGAAAAGACCGCGAGATCCGTTTCCTATGCGGCTTTTTCCTCACACCTCCCCCCCTTTGTTTCTCTTTGGTGGATTACCCTTTATGAAGCAAACTTTCACGTCGTTTTTCAGAATCCCCGTCCTATCGTGAGAAAGATAGCAAGTGCGGACGGTTATTTATTTTGCCCCTCCCCTGCGCTCTTCTATCTCTTTTCCTCCTCTTTCTTAGGAACCTTCCCAGTGTATCCCCCCCTGAAATCCTCGCCCCCCTGCAGTTTATCCCTCCCCCTTAAACCTTTCCTATCACCACCCCCCCTTTCACAGTTGCTCATCAAATCCCACCCATCTCTGGTATAGTTCTCAACCTCCCTTTGTGACATCTCGCTTCTTCTTCTTCGAAACCTGGCCGTAGAGCCCGGAATTGTATCTAACCAAGCTTTTTGATTGCGTCTCCACCCCGACCTTGGGTCATTCCTCCTCATCGCTTCGCAGAAATTGGCTTTGGTCGCGATGTGAAAACGCGGTCTCCCCCCCATTTTGATAATACTGCCTTTGGCTTACTTCTTTGCTTTTTTTTTTTGCAATCTTGAGATTTTCCCACCGCTCCCCCGTTGAGAACCATTAGGGTCCCTCCTATTTTGTCTCCTCCCCTCTTTCCCTTTATGTTGTTTGATGTGAATTTGCGGGAAGGAGTTTGGCAACTGCGCTCCCTCCCCCGTTGCTTCTATGCAATGTTGAAAGTCGCACGCGTTGGTTCCCCACCCAAATAAAAGCACGTCGCTCCCTTTGTAGCACTGTTCCTGATCTTTTACCCTTGAAGGCAAGGCTTCTTGATTACCTTTTGTACCCTACCCCCGTCGCTATCTAGTTCCCACATTTCCCCCCCGGGGCTCCCCTGTAACTTTTAAGGACAAAAGAGAAACTCATCAAATCGCTGCCCAGTGGGTTCACCGTGAGCTGGTGGTTTACCACCGGTTTCTGACACCTTTTTCCGTCTCCCCTAAATGCGGAGCGAGTTTTTGTATTCATCCCTCCTGTAACACTTTTAGACGCGCTCGCTGCTCTTGCCCCTCGTCCTATAAACGTTCAGTTTTCTTTTTTTTCTTTGAAAATCTCCTTTTTTAGTGTGGAACAGTCGGTAGACGCTAGATCTCTACTCTTTATCCCGGCTTGCTCTTTCTCTTCCCTCGACATTTCCTCTTGAACCCTCCCAAACAATTTTACCCGGTAGAGTTCGCCGCTTTTTCTTCCTATCCGGAGAAGATACCCCCACCCTGATCTCTCTCGAATTCCCAACCCACCTCGCGTCTTTATCCGTTTTTTGCTGCCCCCTGACTTTTTACCCCCCCACGCCTTTTCCCCTAATTTTGACAAGCCTTTTCTCCTTCCTTCGTACCCGGATCGGAAGGGGAGAAGGACTCATCCAGGAATTCCCTTCCCTTTCCCCCCAAGCCAGTGCGAGAGGCCGCCGCAGGGCGGTGTTTTGAATCTTCTTACAACCCGCGGCTTCTCCCCCTGCTTAATGCTTTTGCCCCCCCATCCGAGACCCCCTATCACCCCCTACCAGCTACTTTCCTCCGTCACCCATCCCGAGTAAAAGTTTCACGGGATGAAGCCCATCTTTTTAAGTGCAAAAATAGGGTACTGCTTTCTTTCTCAATTTTCACAGTAGAACGAGGTGGGCAGTTCGTGAAGCGAACCTCTTTACTCCAAGAGTAAAGGAGCTTCAATTTGTTGGAGTTGAGACCTTCGTTTTAAGTTGGCCCCGGTTAGAGGTTCCATTGGTTTGTGAGCGGGAGATTCCGAGCGCTGACAGGAAACGTCCTTGAATGTCTTAGGGCTAACCTAAATTACGCCACAACATGTCTGCCTCTTCTGGTTTCACCATTGTCCTCCAGTTTCTGGGTCGTGCAACCGACGCTCTCCCCTTTTACCCCCCACCAAGGCCTGCGAACTCCCCGCTCCAGAATTTTTCTTCCCGCTCCTCCCCCTTTTGAAAATTAAAGCCGAGCACTCCCACTTCAGGAAAGTCTTTTTTCTTAGGTCTACGCGGTCTAGTACCTAGCTTGCAGGAAGCCGCCCCAGTTTTCCCCTGAGAAATCTTCCCCCCCCGGCTTTTTCCCCGTCTAAACGTGTTATCCCTTAATTCCAGCGGTCCCCCCTGTTGGTTGCGCGTTAGCTTTAGCTTTAGCAGAGGAGACGCTCCTCGAATTCGTTGTCCTGAGACTTGGTCGTTTTCCCCCCCGCCCTCTCATTTCACTAGACGGGAGCCCCCCCTTTTGTATTTTTTTAGAGTCTAGTGTCAGAAACATACGCTTGGTCCCATTCTACCAAGTGTCCCGCATCACTTTCCGATTGGGGAAGGGGATGATGATGACTCTCCTGGCCGAGGAGAACTTCACTACCGTGACGTCTGCAAGCAACATGATAGAAGGGGCGAAAATACGAGGCCCACCCAGTTAGCGAAAGGGCAGAAGTGAACAGTTTCAGCTGCTGTTCCGATTGAGCGCTGTCAGAGGACAAGGTTTCGTTCTGGTGCTTTCTCCGTTAAGATCGCGTCGGGGGAGTTCTTGGGCCTATCCCCCTCTAGTCAATGTCTGGTGAAACCTGTCCCCCGGTGTTGGTACCTGGTCCTTAGTTTTCTGTGGCCGCCCCCCCCTTTCCTTTTTCCCTCTTCGGTGTTGAGAATGTAATCCATCCCCCCCTCCCCAGTAATGCCCCCCCCCCTTGCGAGCCAGCTAACCCAATCATTCTCATCAAGAACGCCGAGAGGAGCGACCAGGAGTAAAAGGGTCTGATTCAGAAGAGGCCGCACACTTCCCCCCCCCCTTAGGACCCCACGCAAGCGTCCAGATTTAAACCTTGTCGGGCCCCTAGTCAAAAACGCTTTTTGGTTACTGCAGAGTTCCTTTAGACTTGTTCTTCCCCTCAACTTAGAGAGAATTTTTCCCTTTATGATAGGGTAATTTCCAAGGACTGTCCCACAGTTCCCGGTGTCAACGATTGAAGGACCTAACCCTAGCCTATTTGGAAACGTAAAGTGCATTAAATTGCTTCTTCAATGGTTTCAAATGGTTCCGTGTACTCGCGGCGACTCTTCGCTCAGTATGCCGGGATGGACATACCGTCTCCTAACTTTTTTTCTTTTTTTGCCTATCATGTGCCTGGCCTTCTAGTTCCTTTTTCAAATGGACAAGCGTTCGGTTTCTAGCCGACGCGCTGCGATGCCCACACCGGAACAAATAACCTCCCCCTCCTTTTTTCGACAGGTAAGGAAAACTTTCTCTGCTACAAATTGGTTTTCCTTCTCGGTATAGTTGCCGATTTCTAGGATTTCTTTTTGTAGCTGGTGCCCTAAAACGTTTCTTTTTTTCCCCCCCACTTTTCGGTGACAATTTTTTTACGGTTCGTCCCGACCTTCTCTTTTTCAAGAGCCTGTTGAAGTGCTCTTCGGAGTCGAGCGCCGACGTTTCCTTGATTTCCCTTCCAGGACGAGAGCGAACCTCTTTATGCTTTTCTCGAAATTAAGATTTTGTCTTTTTCCACTCACCTTGTTTCTTGGCGTTTTCCCTTGCGTTGTTGTTAGTCTGATGATTTCATCATGGCGCCTCCAAGGTTACCCTATTTTTTATTTTTTACAACCGGCTTCTTTTCTGTTTTTCCTTTTTAGCGCTCCTCTCTCCGTCCTGACCCCCCTCGACCATCCCTCCCTATTCTTTTCCCCCTCCTCAGGAATAACCGCTTTTTTCCTCTCAATGCTTTCTTTCCACCTCGCCCTTGCTCGGCTCTCACGTTTTACGGCTCACAATTCGTTTGGATTGCCCAAGAGGATTCCACACTCCCTTTGAGTTTTTCAACGCGGTTTTTTGCTTTTTACACCATGTCAATCTTCTATTTGTGGGTCCGAAAACCCGTTGCCGACTTGGGGGTCCTTTTTTTCTTGTCTTCCTGTGACAAACTGTTTTTTTTCCGTCTTCCACCTCGCGCTGTCGTCTCAAATAAAAACCAACTCTTTCCCTTCCCTTTTTTTCCCCCCTGCCAATGACGTTCCCCTTTTTTTTGCACCATTCCCTTTCTTGTCCTTCGTATTCCAGCCGGAAGATTGCCTCCTCGGTGCGCGCTCCCCCCACCCTTGGCTTTAAACCGATACATATTTTTGAGTCCTTACCTGCTCGAGTCAGGCTTGATGTACTATGTTGAAAGTAGTTTTTTTCGGGTACCCTTGTGTGAGACCGGTGTTTGGTCCAACCCTCCGACCCCGCGTAACCCTCCCTTTGCATCGCGCCTATCCTATCCTTTTAACTTGTAATGTATGCCCTCCTTAATAATGACCGGTGGGCTCTCACTTCCCCCCCCCATATGTGAATCCGGTTTTTCCCCGTTTTTTTTTTCATTTGTCCGTGTACGCACTTCGAGGTGTTAATGCACGCTCCCCTCCCCCATCAGTAAGCCTTCCGAGCCTAATGATTCTCGGTCTTAACTTTCCTGCGGCTTCGTCGTTTGATGATGTTCCCCCTATTACCCTTTTTTTAAACACCCCCAGACGACTTGTGTTCCCCAGAATTCGATCTGAAAGTAACCCCCCCCCCACCAGCCCGCTCGAGCCTTCGCCAAAACCATACCTGTGTAGGTTCCCCTTTTCAAACGATGTAAGAGCAGCCTTCCCCCTTATTCCACTATCAACTTCTCAACCTCCTCCACCAACCTTCTCTCCTTTTTTCCTATTCCCTCGACAATGCCCGACCGTTTCCATCATTGAATATAAGCTGCTTCGCGCGTAGAAACCGGCAATCGTGCGGGTTCCTTCCAGTGCTCCCCAACGCCAGCGTCTAGTCCTTTTCAATTTCGACTCCTTTTTTTTAAACGCGCAACCCAAGACCAAGAGGGTATTCGATGACCCTTTCTTCCTGCATGATGGCCCAACATGATTCTGCGTTATTGACGGACGTCTCGCCTTACATTTTTCGCCACACACCTGATTTCGGCCGTCGTTAACTAATAACGTTAGCGACGGCTGTCTATGTTTTGCGTCTTCTTTTTTGACCTTACTTAAGTGACTTAGCTTTTTCCTTAAGCGTTGTACATATTTTTCACGCGTGCCGCGTCGTTTTTTCGCTACCTTTTCCCTTTTTAGTTCCCGTTTGGGCAATGAAACTTTCGTCCGTGTCACTGTCCATTCTCATTTTTGTTTTTAACAATCTGCTCGGGAATTTTTTCCCCGCGGACTACTTGCGACCGATGTTCTTTCCCACTTTGATCTCTCTTTTTTTTGATCCTCCCGTAGCCATTAAATCCGGCTCTATTCAGCTGGCGCTTCTAAAATTCCTTTCCTGACCCTCCCAGGAAATCTGTTCAAGCGTTTGCCTGTTCCTCTCTCGGTCTCCTTTGGTTCCGCTTCAGCCAGTTACCATTTTGAATTTACCGTCGGTTGTTTTTCCTTTCCTAAAACCCCCCCTTACGACTTTTATCGATTGGTTTCGCTCCTATTTTTTTATGTTCTTCTCGCACTGCATTTACTTTTCATCCCAGCTTTTTTTCCATCGCGATTTTTTTTGGAATGCAGAAATGCAATCCTTCTCTCTCTCCCTGTATGGCGTTTTGTCTCTGATCGCCCCCCCTTCTCGGTGCTTTGTTCAGGCCGGACATTATTGATCGGTTACTCTTCCTTCACCGTTAAGATAACCGCGCAGCCTCCGCTCTGTTAGCCCCCCATAATCCGGTCCAGTTCGAGGTCCCTTGTGGGAAGACGGTCTTCGTCTTTTTGCGTTTCCCTCTGATACCTTTTTCCTTGATTCTCGTTTCACTCGATTTGCCGCGCAAGTTGCTTTTTATCCAGTCCTCTCCCCTCCCTCGTCTACCAGATTCCATGCCCCCGATCCCATGGCTGGAGATTTTAGCGCGACGAACGCCCCCTTTCATTTCGCTTTTAATATGTTAATCAACCCTTGGTTTTTCCTTTCTTTCCCCGGGTTCTTAGCCCTTATGAATCCGGCGGGATGCTTTTCATCGCTCTTTCGGCGTTCCTGCCGGTTACGAACGTTCCCGGGCTTTTTGACCGGTCAGGCCCTTGAATCTGTATCAGGAGCATGTGTCAAATTGACTTTGCGGAAATGCCGTATTCTGGCAGACGCAATCCGTTATTGTGTGGAAAAGTAATTCATCAATCCCGATTTCCTTAGCTCTTCCCAGACGCTTTAAGTTTCATCGACACTCGGTATTTGCCATGTTCTACTTTACCCCCCCCGCGCGCTCCCAGCCCTCTTTCCCATATCACAACAAAGGCGGCCTCTTTCCTCCTCCGCTCCAAGAAAGAGGACCTCTGTCACCCCATCGGTAAAAGTCAGTAATGCTTCAGTCGCAACTCCTAGATTATAAAAAGATGAAAATTCCTCCTCACCAAAGAAAGCCCCCTTGCCCTGAGCTTCCTTAAATCTTAGCCACACTTCCCACTTGGCGATATTCGTTCGCAGCCAAGGTGTCTGAGACCATTCGTCGGGCTCTTTTTTTCTTTCGGTGTCGTCAACCAGCGGTCGACTTAGAGCCGCTTCCTGCAATTTGTTCGAATTTCAAAGATCACCGTTGCTTCGCTTTTCTCAGATGCCCTCCCCACATAACCTGTTTTCTTTTTGAGCACCCCTTTTCCGGTTGTTTGTGATATTCCGGATTTTCCTATAAGTAGACTCGAACTCCAGCCCAGGCTGGACGGTTCCTTTTCCTATACCCCCCGAAGTATCTCCACCCCTACTTTTCCTCCCTTTTTTGTTTATCTCCCTTCTAGATTTTTTATAGGGCACCCCCTAAAATCCCCCCTTTCCCTCTTTTGCTTTCCGGTTCGGCGCCCGTGATCTGGCCCCAACTTCGCTTTCAGCTCCCCGGTTCCTACCCAAATTCCTCGCCAAACCGTTGCGCCGTCCCCTTATAGTCCTTTTTGTAGAAATATTCTCCCAGGTGATATTTCTTTGCGACCCCCCCCCCCCCCTCATTTTATCTTAAACACTTGACCCTTTCACCCGAGATCGCGCCCGCCGGCTTGGAAGCCCCGAGAACCTTCTTGCAGAATGCCTGTTTCCCCTTCTTTAACCCCGGGTGTAGTAGGAGATTTTCGGTCGTTTATTTTCCGGCTTGGTTCTTCCCTTCTTCTTTAGGCTTGGGACCCGGACGCCAGTCTCCGACTCTCCCCAGGTTGCCCCTTTGTAGAAGATGACCTTTTGAAATTTTCATCCGTAGCTTGTCCAAGTCTTTACTTTTCTTTGAGATCTTGCAGGTGCCCGCTGCCGTCTCGATTTTTCGATACCCAACAGCTTTTCCCTGAGCCAACAGGAAGAAGGAGGTTTCCCAGATATGGCCCGCTTAAGTTCGATGACGGTTAGTGGGATAACGCTCAACCGTTTCCCGATAACTTTTACTTTTTTTCTGAAACCCCCGGTACCCCACATCAGGAAAATCTCAGGCCCACGGCAAAAGAATGTACCGGTCGGTCCCGTTCGTATTTCTCCCTGCGACCCGCCTTCATCTCCGTATTCCCTGCGAAGGAACCCCGTGTCGACCCTGATCTCTTCCCTGGCGTAGCCGTGCTCCCCTTAGCTCCTGGGCCTCTTACCTTGATAGATTTTAGAACCCTTTAGATCCATTTTGCGGAATTGCATCCCTTGCTTCCCCCCCACTTTTTGCGATGTCGCCGTCGAATTGAAAGTCCCCCTTTTTCCAATAGGTTCTTCACTTTTTTTTCGGCCCCTCCGCTGCGAGCCCCCTGCTTCCACATGCTCCAGACTTAGGATATGTTCCACTCGCGTCTGACCGATGGGCTTTCAATTTTTGATCCTATTTTTAACCGTTTTTCCCCAACTAGTCCCCCATTTTTATTCCCCAGCCCGATCTTTTCACGGCGCGGGATCGACGGTAGCGGCCAGAAGCCCTTTCCCCCCATTCCCTCCCAGTGCTGTTTTGGCTGTTTTTTCAGCGATTTTAAAAAAGCTGGATTAACGGGGCGTAAATGCCCCCCCCTTGCGATCCCCCCCACCCGAGTCCCAAAAATTTTTTAATCGCCCCCTGTATTCTTTAAACTTTTAAGCGGACTCGCTTTACAATTTCCCCCCCCAACCGGGGGGTGTAGAAAGTCCATCCTCTTTAAATTTTGCGACCCCCCCCCATGGACGATCTTGGAAGCCCTTGGCGTGAGGCTCGTGCTTTGCCGCCCCAGGTTAATTTTGCGCGGTTTTTTTTTTTTTTCAGCTAGCACGTTTCCAATGTTAATGGCTACTTCCTGAGCCCCCCCCCCCACCCCCCCCCCTTTTCTTGAACCTCACATCTATTTGCAGTCCCCCCCCCATTGCTTTGTTAGTCCGATCAAATTTGTCTTACAGAGCTTACTCCCTCCAAAATTTCCCGATTTGACGATCATCTTTTTCCCAAGAGAGCGACCAGACCGCTTTAAAACGATTCACTTACCTTCCCTGAGCCCCTCCCTCCCCTCACGTTTTTTTTACTCACGATTGGGGTCCTTTTATTCTCACGGTTCGTCCGAACCCAGCAGTCTGCGAGTTCTAACTCTCGGCTCATATTTTCCAATGGAGTTCCTCTTCAGCTCCCGTCAGGGTATCGTCTCCGCCTTAGACCCACCTTGAAATGTGTTTGCCCTTCGATGCTCCCCCTCTCTGTGAGATACCCTCGCCTCCAAATTGGAATCCTTCGAACTTCAAGAACCTACGTACAGTCTCTTTCCCCTCTTCTTTTCCCCACCAAGATTTTCACTCTTTTTTTCTTGGCGATGCTTCTCTCTCTCTGTTTGATCGACACTTTTTCCACCCTTAGTTTTTCCATCGCCAGACCCGTTGTTGAGTTGGAGTGCTCGTGGTGCTGTCTTCGCGTCTATCGGGATTTTTTTTTCCTTGTCGGAGTTTGCGATTCTTCCGGCTTTTCTCCTCCTGTATCTTCCCGCGTTGTGCCTTCAGGATGGGCTAATTCCTCCCCTACCCTTTTTGAGCCTTTTTGTCAGCAGGCGCCTGACAGCGGTTGACCTCGCCTTCCCCAGGTCATTGGCAGGCGTCCTTCTTTACGTTCACTCTTAACGATTGTGAGGTAATAGTGTTCCGGCCCACAACCATCGCTGCACCCGTTGTTTCCCCCAACGGAACCAGCGCGACTTGGTCGACATTGATCCCCGGTTTCTGAATGATGTTCGCCCCCTCTTTCTTTGTTGCATCTCTGCTGATCCTGTCAACGGTTGCACCTCGACCCGTTTAGTTAGACCCTTAAACACGCGGGCCCCCCCCCTTCCGCCTTATTAATGGCTTTCACTCTGTCTTGCCGTGGAAACGTTCTGGCGCCAGCCGATATTTTAATTTATTGTGAACAGTTCCTCGGCCAATACTTTCTTGAAGCGTGTGAAGCCGATGGTGCACAGCCCTGCCGACGAGAATTTTTTTCCTCGGTCCCCCAAGGCAGCTGGGTTTTATTTATCACTTTTGACCTCCTTGTCGTTCCCCCGGCACCCCTGTCTGCCCCCACCCTAACCAGCTCTAATGTCCTCACAATAAGCTTGAATTTTCTCTATAGTTTGGAGTCGGTGTTTCCTTTGATCCCGGCCTCCTTCCATCAAATACGATTTTTTGACGATAAACCTTTTTCTTTTCCGTCTCCTTTTGTCTCCCGGGTTCACTTTCATTTTCCCCCTAGGCTACCTGGCGATCCGGCCGCCTCTCCCCTATCGAGACCAGGCCGGCGCGTTTTCCTCACCGGCGGCTCACCTCCTTTCGCTGACCGCAGATCCTTTGCCTTGGGGACATTACCCCCCTTTGGCCGCAATGATGAACTGCCATTTAGATTTTCCTCCTCCCTTTGTGTTTTTTGAGATCGGGTACCAATTGGTGAGCTGCCCCCTTTTTTTCTGTATTCCCGCATCCATCCTAATGCCCCGATTGCGACTCAGTTTTTTGAACCCTTCCAGATCCTGTCCCGTCTTAGATAGACCGTCACGTCTATTTCCGGCGCTCTCGTCCCCCCTCACTCTTTCTCCTAATTTCGCCAATTGCCTCATCGGCTATCAATTTTCCGCGGCCCGTCCCCGAATTTTCTCTTCCTGATCAAAGAGTTCGCACCCCCTCTGAGTTGGCTTATCTCGGGCGTACCACCAATTCACTTTAGTGAGGACGAACCCTTGCCGATTTGGGAGAGCTCGTGTTTTCTTTTTTTTATTTTTTCCCACGTCGTTCGGTTTTCCAGTCGCACTAAGCGCTGCTAGAAATAAAACCAACCTTGGCCATGGCCGCTCACACTCTCTCCCCTTGCCGTCCTTTGCCCACGCAGCTCTTTTCTTTTCGCCTTTAATACTTTTTTTTTTCGCCAAAGTCTGCCCCCCCCCGGTGTTCCATCATCTTTCAGCAAAGGAATTCCTTTTTTTTTTCCTTCGCGGTTTTTTTTTTCGATGGTCTGGTATACCCGGCTTCCGGTGACAACCTCTCGGTACACCCCCGGTCCCATCTAGACAGGATTCCAAACTTTTTTCTCGGTTCCTCCGAACTCCCGTTTCATCGAACCTCCCCCTATTTTCGTGAATGGTTTTCCAGCCTGGTCCATTTGCGGGGAAGCACCTTTCCCCACGATTTTTTTTACAATCGTTCCCCTTTTAAATCCTCCCTTTTAAAGATTCCTTTTCAAATTCTTCCCTTCCCTGGCAATGCAGATTTTGCACCCCCCCCCCCCGAATTTTCCTGTTGTGTTACAAGGAATTCCGCCTTTGAACTCCCGATTACCAGACACCTTTTTCAGATTCCCCCAAAATGGAATAAAAGGATTTTCTATCGACGCTCCTGTAAGAGAGTTCGGACCTACCCCCTCGGTCACCCCCCGAGCTCCCCTCCATAAGCCCCTTGCCGCTTCTCTTCCATTAACCTCCCCCCTCAATTTCTTCCTGAGTCAATGTCCTCCCTCCTTGATTGTTTTCCCCTCGTTTCGATCCTTCTTCAGAATTCGGCCGTCTTAGACCTCCCGGCACTCGTGGTGGTATCCGGAAGTGCTCGCCGGCTAGAGGAAACGAATCTTCTCTGTGCTTCACCGAATCGATTCCCCACTTCGCCTTCTCTGATTGTATTCCTGAACAGCCTTTCTTCGCATTCCAATGTCCCTTTATGGTTGCAGGAGATAGAGATACCCTTGTCCCTGCTACCCCTGTTAGCCCCCAGTAACATTTAAATACTGCTTGTAGCGACTTCTCTAAGCCGGCGTTTTTTTATGATGGGGTCGTTTTTTTACCGATACTTTTTTAGTCTGACGCTCTAAAAGAGGAGTACAATCCCTCAACTTTCGTAGCTGTCTGTGACCCCGCGGCTTGTTATTCTAATAGGTGTTTCCTGAAAATGATCGTTCACTCTTCATTTTTTTTCTTCTTCTTCAATGCAAACAGGGACTGCTCAATGGTTACTCGAAGAGTTTCACGATCTTTTTTCTGTTTGGCGATTTTGGTTGTGTCTCCTGTCCCCTTGCCTTCCATCTATTCCATCTCTCCCCAAAAAGCCGCGACCGGCATGAGAACCGTAATAGAAAGGCCCCTCAAAGGGTTTTCCCCCAAATTCTGAGCGTTTTCAACTTATTTACCCCTCTGGCGCACTTTAGTTTTCTCAGGTTTTTGTATCCCCGCTTCCGCCTGTTTACTTCCTTTTAAGTTACAAGTCTTTTTATCGGGTTTCTGTTTTTTCTTTTTTTAGTTTTTTTCTTCCTGACCATTTAAGCAACGGACAATCGCTTATTCCCCTCCAACTCGCGTCGTCTCGAACTGGGATTTAGCTCCCTTTTCCGGTTCTTTCTAAATTTTCCCTTTTTTATCGAGTATGATTTTTTTTTTCCGCCAGGATTCCCCCACGGGAAGCCCCTCCCAAAAATGGCTTTTTTTTCCCTCTTGATCCTCTTGTTCCCAATTTTAATGGAGATAACGTTTTCTTGATCGTTTCCTTCCTCCCCGATACCTGGATGTTTTTGCTCAAGATGCCCAGGCGCGCACTCGATTGCCGCCTCGGCGGGATCCCACCTAACTGACTTCTTCGGCGGCCTTCCCTGTGCCCTGACACTCTAACTTTCCGCTTTCTTTTATTGTGTCTCAGACTCGTCGCCAATTTCTCATCATTGTCCCTTCCCCAATTCCTTCGAATTGCGTAGTTCTCTACCCATTTCTCTTTTCAGAAGGGGTCACCCCTCGTTTTCCTCATGACTCCCTTTTTCAGCCAGATTTTTCTGGTTGTTTTCCTTGCTGCCGCGGCCCCGTGAAAGTAAATGCTGTCCGATTCCCTGCTTTTTTTTCCCTTAAGTTTACTCGAACTAACCCCTCTTTTTATGCTAGGGGCCCCGACCCCTCCAAGACCGGAAGACGACGTTCTACGTTCTTCGTTTTGTTTCTTTTATCTAAAAAAAGAGCTCGCCCGGCAGAACTCACCGCCCCTCCTCGCCTCCCCCCCTTTGGCGCTTGACATTCATAAGCCCCCCCACAAGGGCATCGGAATAGGAGAACCCCCCCAAATCAGAACTTCCATGTGAGTTAGCTTTGCGACGTCTTTGTTTCCCACCGAATCTTTCCAGACAACGCTTCTCGTCAAATTCCGGACGACCGCGATTATTCTTCCTTGAATAAACCCCCTGAGCACGTCCCCCCTAATATTCCCCCCAAAATCAAGGAAGTCTGCGAAGAATTGTCCGGCGTTCCCCCCCGTTTTACTTACTCTGCCCTTCCCCTTCGATGCGCTTACGTTCATTGTTCGAAGTTCCCCCATCCACCTTCCCATGTATATTGCACTATGAGTCTTTCGTCCACTGTGGTTGATTACACCCTTTCAGCAACGTTGAATTTTTTTTCTTTTATTTAATATACGCGGACCTCTTGACCCCGAATTTTTCCCTTTTTGGCGGACGGTTTTGGCATTTTGCC
>Ga0179593_1531341_pt1 | contig 15945 bp, 24 predicted proteins | sample CZODoug2_1_08_16_FD_185931 | JGI IMG/M metagenome (GOLD analysis project Ga0179593, IMG submission 185931) | Vadose zone soil fungal communities from Angelo Coast Range Reserve, California, USA - CZODoug2_1_08_16fungal (PacBio error correction) | ecosystem: Environmental > Terrestrial > Soil >... | reverse complement strand
TCTGGTCAATTCCCTCTCTTGCTTCGTTTTTTCCCCTCTCTCCACCACCTCTTTCCCTCCCCCTTCGCAACACCCATTCTTGGTCACCACAAAAAGATATTGACGTCCAGTCCATAACTCCTTGGATAGTTTTTCCTACGACGGTTTCAGTTTTAAACTGCGTTTTTCCCCCTCCTGAGTTCTGATCAACATGTGTTTCCCCGACTCCCGGTGATCTCCTCGTTTTTTTCCCTTTTCTTCCCCTGCACAGCGCCCCGTTCTTTTTCAGGCCATCGTCCTTTTTGAACGCGCTTATCTTTCAATACGGCACCCCCTTTTTACCGCCTCCTTTCGTTGGAATACCCTCCAAGTTGTTGTTCTTCGCTTTTCCCGCGTTCTTTTCAAAGGGCGATCTCACCCCCCAAATTGCACCCCACAAAACCATGATTGCCAAACCCCTTCCCTTCTTTTTTTGCAATCGTTTTTTTTTTGCTTTCCCTCCATTTTTTCGACTTACCCCCCCAAGAGGTTTTAATCCTGCCCGTTTCCCACCGGACCTTTTTTCAAAAGGCTGCTGGTTTCCTCCCCTTTTTTTTTTTTTGGGGCCGGCCCCCCGCTTGATTGGTCGTCCCCCCCAGATAATAAGACTCGGAATCACTGCTTTTTTTCTCCCTCTTGTGCCATGGGGCGTCAATCAACCCCCCCCTGAAACTAGCTGCGTTTGGCACCCTCTTTTTCTCCCAGTGTTTTTTTGATGCAAGCCGGTGTCTCTGTCCATGGTTTCCCCCTGTTCTTCCTAGGTCTAGGGGTTTTCGGAGAGTTTTCCCCGTTGCCCTAGTTTCCCTGCTACAAGACCCCACTTCCCCCCTTTTCCTTTTAGATTTGGGTTCCCGCCCAGAGGTCGTTTGGACTCTCTTGATTACGAGTTCTTTCCTCTTTTATTTCCCTCTTTTCCTGAGATTTCCCCCCTTTTTTTCCACCAAGGCCTGGTTTCCGGGAGGTTGGGGAAGAGGAATAGTTTCTACAGGGAGCGCCGTGGCTTGTCTCCCTTTTTTCCCCCTTCGTTGAGTTCCTCGCAAACTGGGGCGGGCCCCTCACAGCAAAAGAGAGAAGCTGCCGCTGTGATGACCCCTTGTACATGGGCCCAAAGCCAATTATTTGTTCCCTCGAGTCGAGTTTCTTCCCGTCCATATCTTTTTTCATGGAGAAAATCTCGTTTTTCGCACCGCAATGTTCTCGCCGGACGTCCCTAGTTTTCTGTCATTTTTTTTTCCGGTTTTTTTCTATAGTTGCTTCGGACCCATTATGAGGTTTTTCCCCCTCATAAAAACATCGATTCCTTTCTTTTAGTCATCTGACCATGTTCTCAGACAAGCTTTATTCTTAGCTTTAAGAATTACTCCCGGACTGACCCATGTTTGGTTTAACCGTTTTTTTTCTTTTTCTCGGAGGGAATGCTCTTTGTGGTGTCTGCGGTCAAGCATTCCCTGCTCCCCGAGGTTTTTCATCTTCTGGAGGGTGTTCAAGTTCTGTAATTTCGCTCTTGCTTTCGCCAGCTCCCCTTTTTGGCCTCAAAAATAGCTAGCAATCCTTATTAAGATGTGTTGGGCTTTTAAGTCCCAGTTTTTTCGTCTTTTCTTCTGTAACTTCTTTCCTTTTTCTTCTGATTTCGTGGCTGGAGATCTTCTTGCCGGTGCGTTCCGGGAGAAGCAGAAAATCCAGCTGATCTCTTTTGAATAGTTCAAACCATAACCCTCCCACACTAAGTTTTTCTCCTTCGGTGTTTTTGCAAAAATCTTCTTTTGTGGGGGTTCCCCCCCCCCCCCCCCCCCCCACGATAAGAATGTGTTAGGGACCATGTCTCTCTTTCATTCCTCTCACCCTTCTTTCTGGCATTATTGTCTCGTCTTTTCCCGATTGCGTTGTACAAAATGCCCCCCTTTTCTCCGATCCCTTACCCGTACCCTTCTTTTTCCGAAGTTTCTCCTTCCGTGGATTAAGCTTTTGACGAGACCCCCTCTTTCAAGAAGATTGTCTCAAACTTTTTTTCCTTGGATCGAACCCACCCCCCCTTTTTTACATGGGCTGGCGTTTGGTGGTCACCACCCTCAAAAGATGTTCCTCCTTCCAAACCACCCTTCTTTTCGCGTTTGGATGGGGAGTGGGTTCGGACAGGACCCCCCCCCCGATCAGACCCTTCCTCCCCTTTACCGGTTCTCTGCAAGCGAGTTGAGGAGGACCTCTGGAAGGGATTATGCTCTTACCCTGTGTTTTGAAGAATAATTGTTCTTTCTTGCAACTTACACCGCGGATTGGGTTCCCTGGAGTTGGTCCTAAACATGACCCCCACCCCCCATTGTAGTTGTGAAGTTAGTGTCCGGGCCCCCCCCCCTGACATCATGTTTCCTCCTTTCAGCTCGGCCTTCTTTTGGTTACGCAATAGTGACCAACCCCCCCCCCACCCGGCCTCTTCTAGTTCCCTTTAGTTTTTTTTCTGCGAACAAAATAGTTGCATATCGCTCTTTCGGAAACCGGAGGTTGAACTCATTTTGCTGAGTGGCCCACCTTTTTTCCCCTTTTTTCCTCTTCCGTTTGCACCTTCTCTCCCCTGCGCGAAACAGACGCCCTTCTGCCGAACAAACCACTTTGATAGTTTTCTGCTACCCCCCCACACGCCTGTATGACCCCTGACCCATCCTCTTTCTGGGTTCGGCTCTTTAAAACGGCTTCCAGGCCTTTTCAAAGGGAAATTGCAGGCCGTGGATTTTCCTGTTTCTCGTAAATGTAAATTGATACCGCTTTTCCCGTTGACGCATTTACAGAAGATTTTCCGAACTCTTTTTTGACGTTGTTCTTTTTTTGCTTAATCCTCTTTTCCCCCGGAAGCGGCCAGGAATGTCCTCACCCTGAAAACAACATTTTCCTAGTTCACTCCAATCCTCCTTTCCAAGCAGCGGCTCCTTTTTGTCACTCTTTTACCGCGGACTTTTTTTGCTGGAAATCAGTTGGAAGATGGCCCGACCTCCTGGCGTTTCTTTTTTTTCCTTCATTTCTCTTTTCGTTGTTGTTTTCTCTATATTCCCTTAAACTCGTCCGTCAGTCGAGAGGGGCTTTTTTATGGGAAAGCAGCATTCCCGCTCTTTCCCTTTCTGTTCCCCTCACCTCCTTTTTCTTACCCCCTAGGCGACCCTTTCCTTCAGGCTCTGGTTTCCTGAAGTGCGGAAACCTTGAGTCGTATCTCCACGGATAAGGACAACCTCCCCCGAGTGCGGGGTCCTTCCCTCGAATGGCGGTCCCTTAGATTCTTATTCTTTTAGGACCATGTCTCGGCCTTGTTTAGTTTCTGACCCTTTTTTCCAGTCAATTTTTTTCTCTTTTTTACATTTCATAACATTGTTTCCTGGGTTGGGATGGCTTTCAAAGCCAAGGGAGGCGAGCGATCTGAGTGTTCGGGTTTTTCTCTTTTTTTTGTCAAGTTCGCTGGTGGCGGCAAATTGTTCCATGCTGGCGGGCCAAACCGTTCCAGACGATCATGTACGGAAGTTTCACGGGCTCCTCATCGTTTGAAACCTTCCGCCCCTACTTGTTTCTTTTTTTTTGCGTCCTCTCCCGGTCCCCCTTGCTTGCCATCGTTCCCCGATCCGGCACATCCTGGTAAAAATATTTTTTTTCGCTTTGGTCTGTCTCCGTTCTTTCCCCCCTGATTTTTTTTTCCCCGCCGCTTTTTTTCTCCCACCCTCGAGCAAAGAAAGGTTCGGTTCTCTCAACTCGCTTTTTTTTCTGATAAACTTGAAGTTCGGAAGTTGGTTCTCGTTTTTCTTTTGTCTTCGAACTTTTTCGAACTACCCCCCCCCCCCTTTTCAAACCGCGTATTGGAGTTAGTCGCAGGTCCCCTTTCCAGAGTTTTAGGTTACAGTCTGTTTTTCCCCCTTCCTTCTTCTCTCCCGGTTTTTTTACTCGCCTGCATGCCATCTTTTGCCCTTCTCGACAAGTTCCCCCAGGGGGGATATTAGTTCTTTTCCGGCCCCGGTCTTGTCTTTAACCCTTTTTTTTTTTTTTTTCTGGGACACGCATCGTCCACGACCCTTTTTTCCTCCCCCCTTCAAGGATGTATTTTTTTTTCTGGCAAGCGCGGGCTTCCCTTTTCTAGAGTTAAGGCCACCGTTTAAGTCTCGTTGACCCGACGAACCTTTTTTTCCGTTCATTTTTCAGCCCTCTCCAGCCCCTCTTTTAAATTTCTGCTGTCTCTTAGCGGGATGATCCCACTAGGAAGAGCTGCCATTCTCTCAGCGCCCCCCCCCCCCTGGTCCTCTTAAAGTTTTCCCCATACGTGGGGGGGTACCCTTATGCTACTCCTCCTTAGATTCGACGTCCCCTCCTTCCACATCGGAAATACGCCGATTGATCAACCCCCGTTTTTTTCACCCCTCCCCCCGATCAGGCCGTGCCTGCCATTTTTCCCCTCCTGGATCGCACAACCCCCATTCCCTGGCAGCATCACCTTCAGTGGTTTACCACGGTCTTAAAAGCCCTTGATGCGAACTCCCTAGCTTTTTTTTTTTTCTAAATCTTGGTCTTTTCCCCCCCCTTAGCAGCAAATCTCTTGAAAGGAGATTGTCATTTTTTTTGGAAGAGGGACCCCCCGCTTGTCTGCTTCCCCCCTTTTTTTTTCCCACGCTTGCCCCACCCGGGAACCCCGATCCAGAAGGATGTCTCTTTCCCAGACCCCATTTAGTTGGCCACCCCTCCCTTTTTTTTTCGACCTTTTTCTCGTGGAGTATTCGGCCCTTTAACGATCCCCCTTTTTCAGGAGTTAATTAATTCGGCATTTTCCTACGCGATCCCTCCATATTTGCACGTCACTGGCCGAATCAGTTGATGTAAAGATTTTGTACCTTCAAAACCTTTTTTTTTCCCCTTATTTCGACGAGTATCCCCTTTTTTACTAGCGTTCGCCTTTTGGGAAATTTGAATAATTGCAAGCGGGGATGTTCACCCCCTCTTGATCTTTGTAATTTCCCCCATTCGTCGGGCCTCGACTGGTGACCCTCCACCCTCGATACTGAGCTCTTCCCCCCTCCCTTTTGCTTTTTTTCTGTGTCTTTTTGGCTCTTGCCACCCCGGAGGGTCCCGGCTCCTCTCCCATCCAGGTTATTTCCTGATTTTCTGACAACCGCTCTTCCTCATTCAGAAAACCAGGACCATTTCGTACCGCCTTTTTGAATAACCCTGAGTTCTTTTTGATGCACCGGCAGATGCACCGAGATGTAACCGTATCCGCCGATTAATCTTTTTCCCCTTCCCGGTTCCCGCCCCCAATCCTTGGCATTTTACAGACCGTCCCCCCCAGAGTTTAATGTGTGAGCTTTCTTTCCCTTTTTTATCCAGTTTTTCCTTCTTTTTCAGCTTCGACCTTTGAAAACCATTCCCTCCACACAGGTCCCCCATCCTTCCTTTTTTGCTTCTCTTTGGTTGGGAAGTTCCCTTTCGAGCCCCATACCCCTTTTTTTCACCCGGCTGCCCCCCAACAACTCCTCACCTTCCAAATTGACGAGTCTCAAAAGTATTCGTGGTTGGCTGACCGATCAGTTTGCCTGTTCCTTTTTCCCCCCCCCCCAACCCTTTCCTTCCCGGAACCTTTCCCCCTTTTCTTTTCAGGGAGCTGGTCGAACTTTTGCCACAGGGCGTTCATTATTACTTTTTTTTCCGCCTTTTTTAATGACCCTTTTTTTTGTCTATTGTCACTTGGAAACTAAACTCCCTTCCTGGAGGGAGGTTCCGGCATGACTTTGTGTTCTCGCACTGGGTTTTTGGCAATTCTTCTTCCCTTCGTTTGGCCGGTCTTGCTGCCCCAACAGCGCTCGAGTGGACCAGTTTTCTCTCTTTCTCTTTTTACGTTGGTTTTGTTTTCTCGAGATCTCTTGGAAAAGATAGAGAGGGGCGTTGACCCCCCCTTTCTCACATCATCTTTTTTTTTCCCCCCCGTGTTTGTGCAAAACAGGGTCTCGGTCAACAAACAAAAACAAACCCTCTCCTTAATTGTGATACCTCCTTCCTTTTTTTTTTTTCCCAGGTCTCGCCCCTCCTCCTTGTTTTTCCTTTTACGGCGGCGCTGATTGATCAATCACATATCGCTGACCTCTTCACAGCGCCTCCCCCGACGGTTCCCCGTACCCCCCCCCCAATATGAGGCTTGTGGTTTTCGGGTTGCCCTTTGCCTCCTTCCCCCCCAGGGGGACTCTTTTTCGCCATCTTCCCTCAACACGACTACTTTTCCCTCTCGTCAAATGCTCCCCCTCTTTTTTTTTTTTTGGGCAATCCCAACGTATTTTTCCACCTGCCTTGGATTCCCCCTTCTCTAGCCCCCCTTCACCCAACAAAAGTTTGACCCCCCCCCAAACCCCTTCTCGGAAAACCGGGATTTTTGAAGGGTGGAAATTCCTTTTTTTTTCCGTTTCAACCTTTTCTTTCTTTACAAGAACCACCGCTTCACTCCAAAAGCTCTTCCTCAGTCCAGTCTCCGGACAACACAGTTGTCTCCCCCACCCTCCACCCCCTTTCGACGTTTTCTTTTTTTCGGATGGTCAACTTAAAATTCAATTTTGGGCGACGAGGTGGTAGACATTCCCTTCCCAAGTGCCTCTACGGCTTTAACTTTTTCTTTCGAGCTATTATGAACCCCGTTTGGCGTCCATCACCCCCCCCCTCACTGCTGCGTATTCAAGCCCCCCCGTCTGTCCTTTTCGGCCCCTCCGGTTTCCCTGATCGGCGTTGCCCCCAAAGCAGGGGGTTTTTTTTCCCATCTGCCCTGGAACCCCCCGATGGTATACGCTTCATTGAAGGTGCAGTTCTAGTTGTTCCCCTCCGATTTCACCTCCACCGACTAAACACTTCTGGGCAGCTTGGTCGACGTCATCCTTTCTGAATGTTTTCCCCTGCAATGTGTCAACCCAGAGCATGTCAGTTGCCATCCCCCTCTCCCGGCTAACAGGTTCGATTTTTTCAACAATTTTGGTAGCCAATGGTCCCGCCAGCCTCCGTTTTTCTTTTTTTTTTTTCCTGTTTTTTCCCCCAAATTTCCTAACGCTAGTTGAGGGCTCCTCGTTTTTTTTTTCAAAGGCAAAGCTTTTGTGACTGGTTTTTTCAAAATCTTGTCTCAACTGAGGATGCTTCTCCCCAAGGATTCTTACAGCTCGATGCGGAAGTGGTTGGGAGGATCATTGCGTGACCCCTCTTTTTTTCATTATGCCGTTCTGTGATCGTATCTACCCCACCCCCTCGACAATCTCGTCGTCCAGGTTTTTGCCCCCCTTATAGTGGGCTTCCTTCTCTTCATTTTTTCCCTTCCCTCATAGCCTTGCTTCTTTCCCTCTGCCCTGGGGTCCCTTTTCTTTTCTCTCGTTTGTCTTAGCATCCTGACCTCGTTTGGCAACAATGGCCAAATTCGCCCAAGGGCCTGATTTGGGCGTGCTCATGGAAAGAACTATTCAGTCGGCTATTTTTTTTGTCTCGTTCTTTTTTTACGCATTCGCCTCTTTTAACGGGGTGCTGGGGGTAACCACCCCGCTTTGTTCCTCGTAACTCGGGTGGTGGGTTTGAGCGGTACGTCGTTTGGGCACAGCCCCTCTGATCTTTCGTATTCCCCCTTTTCTTCAGTTTCCCCAAAGTCTTCAATCGTGCGCTGAGTCCTCTTTTGTTTCCCCCTCTCTCCCCGATCTTTTCGTTTCTCCTAGGTACCAAAGTAGGCAATTCCCTTTTTTTTCACACGATCTGTGTCTTCTCCGAGGGCCTTTGGTCCTCTTCTCGTGGAAGAGGGCCTTGCTGATTCGGCAGGACCTTTATTCGTCCAGGCCTCCCTCCTTCGGCCGCCATCTGGAACTTTTTCTATGGCGCTCTAACCCTTCAATTTTTTTCTTTTTCCCGCAATTATGTTAAGTCCCCTGGGAAAGATCAAGATCAGTTTGACCCCTTAATCCCCCTGATCAGTGGATTTCGGGTCCTTTTCCTCCCCCCCCTTGATCTGAAAGGCGGGACTTCTTTTCTTTGTCTGCCAGATTTGAGTCCACCTCGTTTTGCCGCTGGTTTTTTTTTTTGATTTCTTTTCTGTTCATGCTCCGCCGGGCGGTCTATTCACGACGGCCCCCTGGCCCTTCACCCCCGTCACTTCCTGCTCCCTCCTGCCTGAAAACCATCGATTACTCTCTTTTTTACCCTCCGTTCCGGGTGTGGAAACCTTCCCCCAACTTGATGTACTTTTCCCTTTTTCTGAATACAAGAAGACACCTTTTTTTGTTTTTTCGTCTGGGTTTTTTTCCCTTGCTGGCAGCCTCTCCTAGTTTCGACCTTCTCACTTTTTCTACTTGCAAGAGTAGGTAGTTTAGTTTCAGACGATTTGTTTTCCAATCCCTTTTTTACAATGAGTGGTAAACTTTTCACTCGTCCACATTGCCCTCCGGCAGTGTTGCCAATGACGTTCACTGGTCTTACCCCTCTCCCCAACGACCTTGGACCGTCGTTTATGGGCCTCTATCTGGCACGCTGGAAATTTTTTTTTTTTTTTATGCGTTGTTCCCCCACCCCACTTTTTCAGTGTTGCGGCTAGCGTGTACGGCCTGGTCCCTAAAAGCGTCTGCCATGCGATCTTGGCCTGAGGTGAACGCAAGTTATTCCCTTCCCCCTCCCCCTTTTGCAGGACTTCCCCAGCCCCCGGCCTTCTTATTCGAATGCTGAACGATCAAAAACAGATAGTTTTTTCTGCTTGTTTTCCCCCCCTTTCCCCCCCCCCTTCTTTCACCCCCTTCATGCATGGAACCCTCACTCCTTTATTTTCGTCGCCCTTGAAACAGCTTCCAGCAGTCCCCTCCCTCTGGCCAGCAATGCCGTTTTTTCATGTCAGTTTCTATGTTCCTGCCGGAACGTCCTCTGTCCTTTGATGGCTCTCAGATGACTTTGGTTCCCCCGCACTCGGGATGCTGTCCGACACCGGCTTATCCGCTTTCATTTTTGAAGCCCCCTTTGTTCCTTCATTTTTCTCCAACGGCCTCACCTTCCCCCCTAGTCGCCTCTTTCCTATTGTGAAGACTTTCAACGATATCTTGAACTTATGTGACTCTGGTTCTTCCAATTTTCTCTCCCTTCACCTGCATCCGCGACGCGGACCCCCGTTGTGGCATGCTTTGCATTTTCCCCCTTCCTCCTCCAAGTTGTTGTTGATTCTTTTTCCGAGTCGAAGGCCTCCAGTTCCTCTCTTCCCTCTTTCCAAGATCATTCCTTTCATGCCCTTCTTTCGTCTTCCTTCAAGAATATCTTTGCTTCACCAATTCCTTTAGGCGACAAATGAAGTGTCTCTTGGTTTGCGGTTTCCCATTATTGGGCCTTCGTCCAAACATTCGACCCTTTTTTCCCGGTCGCCCCCCCCTTTTTTAATCAAGAAGTGCGTCCCAATCTCGAAATGCGGCCATTTTCATTAAGTATTCGACCACCATCTTTTCTCAGGGTTCGGTCGGACTTTCTCGGATTCTTTTTCCACTTTTTCCGAGACGACCAGGCCATTTTCTTTTGTAATGTTCATAGGACATTGTCCCTGTTTTTGATGGAATACCCCCCCACCGACCCCCCGCCTCTTCACCTCCTCCCCTGCAACCCTTCTTCCTCATGTCTCTCCCTTCATACCCACTCCCCCCCCCATCTTTTCTTATAACCACACCCCGCCCCCCTACCCCCCTCCCAACCCTGTCCTCACCCCCCCCCTTTTCTCTCACTTTGCCCCACTCACCTCCTCCCTCCTCACGCTTCCCACAACCCCCTCCAACTTCCCCCACCCACCACTTCGTCCCCACCCCCCGAGCCCGCGTTACCCCCCCACCCTCCCCTCTCTTCTCTTGACCATCGCTCCCCGCTAGCCCCACCTCCTACTCCTTACCCTTCCCTGCAATCAAATGTACTGCATCCCGTCTCTCATCCAGCCTTGCAAGCTATGTGTCCCCCCAGGCCCAGGGCGGCGACCTGATCAGGTTTTTGGGTCTTGTTCGTTCGGGCATTCGTTTCTCCCGCCCGTTTGTTCTTTCTTTTTGCACGTTCCCCCCCTTTTTTCCTTCGAAGCATGCTTGGTCCCTGTTTTTTCAAGGAGCCGCCCCCGGACCGCTTTTTACCTCACTTAAGTTCCATTAGCTGCCAAATGACGTTGGGCGAGTTTGGAGGAGTCTCCCCTCCCCCCCTGGTACCAGATCGCGGCCACAACGAAGGTTTCACCCCTTGCGATGGGAGTAAGTTTCAGGCCAATCCGCCGTTCCCAACACTGCAGGGATTTTTTTTTTCAACACATGGGACTCCCCCGGCTTTTTCCTTTTACCCCCCTTTTTTCTTGGCTCAACTGGGCTTTCTTCCCCCCCCCTTGCAAGTTCGGTTTGATCTTCTCGCACGATTTTGTGATGTCTTCGTTTTCCTGGGTTTGATCAACACTCCTATCTTTTGAGTCTTCCCTTCCCCCCGTACCAGGGTACCCCAGCTTTTTCGGTGGGACCCCCCTGCGACGCTCATGTAGAGTCTTTTTAGGTCCCCCTTGACAACCCCCTTCCCCCATTCTGACAATGGCTTTTTACCAGGGGTCTTCTCTTCCTGCCTTTGCGAAATGATTACCACCTTGTTCCCAATTTTCCCGGGTACACGTCTTTTTGCTTCCTCCATGACAGCCCACTCTTTAAGGATCGTATTCAAGTATGGCGGGCCGGCGGCTCCCCTCGTTAGGGTTCTGTCTTGGCTTGTCTCCCCTTTTTGATTGTTTTTGCTGCACCTCCAGACCTTTCGTCACCCTTGAAGACTTTCATTTGACGATTCGCCTGATAAGCGACCTTCTGTCTCGGCTTTTTGTGCTTCCCCCGATCAGCTCCTCCCTTTCACTTTATTTTGCCGAACGGCGTCCCCCAACCGGCTCCGTTCCCATTTCCGGGAAAATCGTCCCCCAATGTTTTTGTGGGTCCAGGCCCCCCTCTTTTGAAAACCCCCATCTTAAAAACCTCGCCGCAGCTCAGAGAAACTTTTTCGTCCCTCAAGTATTCCCCCTTTCGCCGGCCCTTCATTTTCCCCGTCTCTGTCCCACCCTGGCATTCCTCGCCAGTCCATGAACGTGGGTTTCCTGTTCCAGTCAAACAAGCCGGATTTTTTCCTTTTTCGGTCGCGGGATAGTTTTTTTTTTTCTATCCCTGTCCCTTTTTATGACTCCTCGCTTCCCTATTGTCATGGTTTTGGGTCCTCTTGGACCTGTCTTTTGGGCGACGCAAACGTTTTTCTTTTTCATCGTTTTCTCGATTTCCCCCCTGCGTTCCCTGGCCTGGGCCTCCCTCCCTCCCGGAGATGGCCTTGCCCCACGGAGCCTTGGGGACGACTTTTTTAATATTTTTGTCCCCCCAACCACCACACTTTTCAATATTCTTCGGTCATGTGACACCCCTCCCGCTTGATAGATATTTGAGGATTTTTCCCTTTCGACTTTGTCTTCCTTTTTCCTTTTTTCCAATCAACATCCTTTTCGACGAGCTTCCCTTTTCTTTTGCCTAAGCGTTCGCATTTTTTTCGCCGCATTGGTCCGGCGACCTTTGGGCTCGAGCATTGGCTAAAACGCTTTTTTTCTTTTGTAACGTCGGACCTTTCCTTGCCCGAACCCTTTCCTTTGGCACGTTCTTGCCCCCCAACCCCTTTAGTAGACCCCCATTTTCTAACGGAATTTTTTGAGGTCTTTGAGCAGAAGCCCTTTTACCCCGAGCCGCTTTTCTTTCCCTCCCATTCCCTTTCCTGCAAGGGTTGACCCCCGCAGGGGATGCGTCCCTGGCTTGCCGCACGAAAAAATGGACTTCCCCCCCAAAGACGTTGTTTGCAGTCTGGTTGTCTTTTCCCCCGCCACCGGTGTTCTCTGCCGGCGCGAAAAGTGCTTCCGGGGATCCTATAGATTGCCTCCCCTCATTCCTCCACATCTAATTTCCGGTCGCACCCGCGTTTCTAGGAAAACCCACCTTGTCGGCAAAGGACCTGATCGCCTTTCCGGGGTCGCCTTTTTCCCTTTCCCCGAAAACCCCTCAGTTCTCGTGACCTTTCATTCCCTTTTCTTTGCTCGATAATGTTGTTTCCTCCAAGGTCACCTGTTCGTCGCTTGAAAATCCAGCTGTCTTCCCCGATTTTTTAAAAACCCCCCCCTTTTTCCTTTCCCAAATCTTTTTTCCTTGACTTGTGCCAAAGTATTCGTTGTTTTCGAACGAGAGCGGCCGGTGTGATTTTCCCGGAATCTTACCCCCCCCTTCTTTACTTTTTCCCGCCGGGCGAGGCCCTCGTCAAACTTTTTTATCAGGCGTTTTTTCACATGGATTGATCAGTCCTCTCCCCCCCCCCCCGCGTTTTTTCCCCCGTCCCTGACTCTCCTAAACACACTGTTTGAGGTTTGTGCAGACTTCCATTCTTGGGTTTTGACCGACTTTTCCCCCTGGTTTGTACCTCCTTGTTGTATCCAAGTCTTCGTTTTTTATCTCTGGTCTTCCCCATCGCGCCCCCGGGCGAGATTTTTGCCCGCATAGAATCATTTCTTCTTTTTTCCATTCCCCATTTTTCGCAAATTTTTGTCTCTTTACCCAATTTCTTCCGCAGGTTCTTTTGGGGGCGCTTGTTTTTTCAGACAGGCCTTTCACGTTCGAACACTTCCTAGCTCTCCCCCGCTTTCTCTGCAACCCAGTCGGGCCCCTTTTTTTTTTCCCCCCCCCAAGACTCTTCGCCGGACATACCTCCCAGTGGGCTCGTTCACTCGCCCTTCAATAGGTTTCAGGGTGTTCCCTTTTGGGGTTGGCGCTTTTTTCCTGATCAACCCTCGTGAACGACCTTTGCCTGTTCAGCTGTTTTGGCCATGGCGACTCCTCTTAGTTTTGTCCTTTTCCCGCCCCCTGCGCTTTTTGGTTCCTTTCTGACGTATTAAGGTAGAAACTACCTCCCCCAGCGCCTTATACTTAGCCCTCCCTCCAACCCCTCCTTTGTGACGCGCTTCTGGATTTTTTTACAAAGGTCAGCTTCTCAAGGTTGTTTTTCGTCCTGACAAGCGGATTTCAAATGCTCTCCGGCACCCCACCCTTTCCCCAGGGGGACAAAACCACCTCGAGCCCCCTAGGACTCAAGGGTCTCCCCTCTTTTTTTTTTTCTCCGTTTTAGTTCCCCTCACTCTGACCTCTTCTTGGATGGGGCCGGTTCCTCCACAAGACTGTGTTCCAAGGAAACCTTTTTTCTTTCCTTTCCTTTTCCCTTCTTTTGGGCGACGTCAAGCTGCCTCCCGAAAATTCTTCCAACTTAATAAGGAACCCTCCCCCCTTTTTTGGGCCCTTTTTTTTTTTTTTTTACCTTTTTTTTCTGGCATCTGCCGGGTTTGCGGTCATCCCCAACCCCCCCCTCCCTCCTTTTTTCTTCCCCACTTTTTTCTTTTCTAACTGTCATTTTCGATGCGTTAAGCCGGTGGCCTCCTGCCCATTGACCCCTTTTTTTTTTTCCCCTTTGTTCCATTCTAGGGTGGAGCTTCGACCGGGGCGCCAGTGTCGTGTCCCCCCCCCTTTTTCCATTCGTGTTCCCGCAAGACCTCACCAGCGGGGGGCAGATTGGGTTCTGACGGTCTTTCCTTGTGTCAACCAGTTCCAAAGCCCCTACGCTTTCCGGCTTACCCCCCAAGGAGAGCCCTTTTCAAGGATGTTTTCGCCACTGTTCGGCTTTTTCGCGGCCTCTTTCATCATAGCCATGGCGCCTCCTGGCAAAAGTCCAATGCTCTGGTAGAAAGCCCCCTTGCTGTTGAGTTTTTCCAGCCCTTTCTTGCAACCCCCCAGGGCGCTGCCCCCGCAAAAAGATCTTTTAAAGGAAGGCTTTTGAGGAGGGAAATTCATTGGCCCTCCCCCCCCTGGAAATTTTTTTCTTGCCTTGGATGTGGATCTTTTTGAAGACCCTCCCCTTGAAAGGTCCTCAAATATGTGGGGACGAAGCTGTCTGCCATCCCACTTCGTTAACTTTTATTGTACATTTCGCTGGGGGAAGGTTTATGCCCTTAGCTTTTTTTTCTTCCCCCCCCTTTTTCTCTTGCCGGCCCAAAACCCTCTCGGCTTTGACGGCAGATTTCGTTCTTTTGGGCGATCCATGTTCTCCCTTTTTTCTTCTTCCACCCGGAGGACTCTCTGCGGTTACTCTCTTCTGCATTTTTCTTGTGACGGTTTGGGAAAGTCCCCCCCCATTTTGTTCGTTTTTTCTTCCTCTAATGCTTCTGTTCCTATGAGGGCGCCCGTCTTTTTTCGGCCCCCTTCCTCCCTTTTTTTTCTGTACTTCCGGAGGTTAAGCTACTGGTCGGGCCGCAACCTCATCGCGCCCCCCGGCGATCCCCCTTGGTATTTTTTCAAAGCTCCCGTCGATACTGCTTTTTTCAGGAGTGCATCTTTATGTTTCTAAGTTGTTCCTTTTTTCTTTAATCCTGGAAGGTCCTTTTGGCGAGTAGGCTGAGAGGGGGAATTGGAGTACCTCGGGCCTTCCCTTTGTGGAGGTTCAGCAGGCCAGCCTGCCTTGCAGCCGCAAATAGAATGACCCCCTGATGCCTTCTCTCCCCCTCCACTTCTAATAAAAAATCCACTCCCCTTCCAGGGTGGACGACTTCCTCGCCCTTTTTTTTTTTTTTGCAGCAATTCTTCTTCCTGTCAGCCGATTTGGCAGTTACTCCCTCCATGCTCCCCCCTTTTCCCATAAGATCCTCCAAAGGGCGACTTTCTGTCGTCTTTGTACATTGAGGGGTTCCCCTTGTCTGTACCTCGGTCTGCCCCGTCCCCTAGTACTTTCCTCCTTCCTCTGCCCGGCTACTATTTTTTTTGGAACGAAAGAGGCCCGGGACGGCCGCTTGTCCTCTCCTTTGCATGAACTTCTGTTTCCCGGTAACGAGGTTTGTGAGTCCCCGCCTCGATCCTTCTTTGCCAGGTGTGTTCCCCCCTAACGCTGGCCCCTGTACATGGCGGCCACCCCTACTTCACCCTTTTTCTCTCGCGTTTTCCCCCGGTTTTTACGTTATGGTTCGGAAGGACACTACGTGCGCGACTTCCCTTTTCCGACCTTCCAAGCGTACAGCCTTTCCTCCGTTTTTCTTTTTCCACGCCCAATTTTTTTTGCTGATACAAGCTTACTAAGCCGTCCCCTTTGGTTCGCTGACCGTCCAAGTGTTTTTCACTGAAACCCGGAAATGTTTTCCTCCTCCCCATATTTGCCCTTTTTATTGGCCGCTCTTTTCCGATGGGGCCCGCTCGCACTCCGTTCTCCCTTTACTTGTCCCTTTTTCCCCCCTTCAGTGCGGCTAGTTCTCTTGACGCGCGGAAAAAACCTCCGCCGTTTCTCTTCTTGCATATCTCTCTTTTTCCCGGTTGCCCCCTTCTGGATAGAATTTTCTCCAACGGGGGACGGGTGCCACCATGGGGGATGAAACCCTCCCTCAAGGTTCTGCCTTTCCCTCCGAACGACTCACGACCAAAAAAAAACCCCCTTTTCGCTGCCTTTTTTTCATCCATCCCCCTTTCTGAAAACCAAGCCATATGGAACCTCCCCGCCCGCGCCATGGTCGGCGCTTGAAAAGCTTCCCCTCCAGCCTTCTATGACCCTTCCCCCCCTTTCCGATGCACTGACTGATTTTTTTTCGACCTCCCCCAGGAAGCGATGGGCCATTCCTCGATTGGGACGGCGCCCCGCCCCCTTTCTTTTTTTGACTTTTTTTCTGTACAGCCTTTCCTTTCGACTTTTTGCCTAGCTCCCTTGACTTTTTCCACGGCGCCAACCACGCCGCGGACCACTGGCATTTGGTCGCCTAGTGATTGTTTCCCTTCCCCCCCCCGTTAACTATATTCTCCTTTCATGGACTACTACTACTTCCTGGTTCTTTTTTTTCTGACTTTCCATCAGCGAGCGAATGCGGTCCGCTTGTTCTGC
>Ga0179593_1424331_pt1 | contig 15946 bp, 24 predicted proteins | sample CZODoug2_1_08_16_FD_185931 | JGI IMG/M metagenome (GOLD analysis project Ga0179593, IMG submission 185931) | Vadose zone soil fungal communities from Angelo Coast Range Reserve, California, USA - CZODoug2_1_08_16fungal (PacBio error correction) | ecosystem: Environmental > Terrestrial > Soil >... | reverse complement strand
TTGCCCCTCAAAGGCTCGTCTCCTCCACCGGAGCCCGTAACTGACCACTGCCCGCCGGGCCCCTTTGCTTTCGTTTTTCTGTTTTTTTTTTTTCAACGGGTTTAGTCCCCTACGGTTTTGCCCTTTTCGGGCTCTCCTTTCGCGGCCAAAACTTTTTTTTTTTTTTCTTTTGAGTGTGCCTCGGTTTTTTTCGTCATCCGACAGGTTTAAGGCTGTTCCTGCCTGTCGGCGTTTTTGGACTCTGTGTGCAATTTTTCGTTGGAAAGTCCTCCAGTACCGTACCTTGTTTCAGCGGTTGTGGGTACTTTCATCTTCACCATTCCTTTCAGTTTATTTGCCTCAGGTGCGTCCCACAGATACCCGGCTCCTGCCCTCTTAAACCCCGGTTTTTTACGAGTCCTGTCTTTAGAGGTTCCTTGTAAAACTTTCTAAAAGTCTCCTGCAGGTTAGACCTTGTGAGGCCCTCCTTTCCTTCCCTGCTGTTGTATGGTCAGCCCCCAGGGTTTGCTAAAGACCTTCTTGCCTGTCCGCGTATTTTCCAGTCGTGTTTTCAGTTTCTTCATGCCAGCTACGGTGGTCGGGGTCCTGAACCCACCATTTACCCCGTCTTGCCCCCCCCTTTACCGGAAAAATGTTTTCTTTTTTCCACTCATCTCCCCTTGCTTGGCAGGTTCGTCTGTGGTTGATTGTTCCTGACTCAAACAACTTCCACTTCCCTGTGGGGGCAAACCCCTCTCCAAACTCTTCGACCCCCCTAGTTTTTGACCAAGTTTGTCTACACCCCTTTTTTTGTGCCTTTTCCCGGTCCAACTTTTTTGCGTCCCACGGCCGCGTTCTTTTGTTTCGTCCCCCATATTGGTGCTCCGTTTTCCACTCGATTTGTTGATTCCTTTTCAACCTATTTTAACCCTCCTTGGATCTACTAGCTTTTTTGCCCATGTGGAACAGAGGCAAAGATCCTCTGCTTGGTCCCGTGCTGGTGTACCCCCCAGTTTCCCCGGCGCCCTTCCACTTTTAGTCCACTCCATGACGAAGGCCTCCTCGTCGGAAACCCTCTCGACCCCTTGTTTCACCTCCGTTTGTCTTCTTGCTTTCCTCTGACGGTTTTCCGGCTCCTCACCCTTGGTCAACCCAAGTACCACTTTCGTCCGTCGGTTTCGTTTTCCTTTTTTTTCCCATTTTTTCTGGATCACTTCTCTCGTCCCACGTTACTTTTTTTCGCCGACAATCTCTTTTCCTCTTCATTGACCGCAAGGTGTATTACCCTTCTCTGCTTTTCTATGATACCCACAACACCGTGCCGCCGCACCCATAATCTCGGTTCTGCCGAAGGAACTAATTCGTTTTCAAGGGCTCAAGCCTCCCGGCATTGCTCCCCTTGTTACCGAGTCTTTGACCGAGACAACGAAGAACCCCTTTCCCTTGCGCTGAGGGTTGGCGTCCACTACCCCCCCTCTCATCCGAACACACTTGTGCAGCGTTCGTCTTCTCGTCGCTTTCTCCTTCTGGTATCCCCCACTTTCGCCTTTCCGTTTCAACGGAATGGCACGGTTGATTAGCTTCCCCCAATGTTTTTTTCTGCAAGCTGGGCTGGCAGCTTTTGCAGTTGTTTGATGTGTCCCATTGCCTCGGTTTGGAGCGGCTGGCCCCACCGACGCCCGAGCAACCCGGTTCACGTGGTCCAGTTCTCGGCTCAATGCCCCCAGGCTTCCTCTTGGTTGTGCCCTTTGACCGTCACTCGGGACCCAAGCGCAATCGCTTCCCTTTCGTGCACTTTCTCCGTCTTGCTTTTTTTTCCAAAGACTATTGCCCACCAACATCCCCCCCCTTAGGCGGATGGGTAAAGTCTTATCAACACTGACTTTCCCCAGCCCCCGCTGCCTTCCCCCACACCCCCCTTTTAATCTCGATTGCCTTCCGTTGTGGATTTTGCCGATGCACGCAACACCCCCCCCCCCTCTCGTCCTTTCAGCTTAGTTTTGGGACACTCGGGACGCCCCCAGCCACCATGAGTCCTTTTTAATCCCTTTCTGTCCATTGTTTTTGCCCGACTCCTTCCCCTTTCGGGACACCCCCCTTTTCCGGAGGCCGCGATTTTTTTGGCCCTGGCTGGTATGCGGTTCAGGCGAACGGCGTATTCTTACTCTTTCTAACCTTTTATTCCTCCTTCGGGATTCCCCACACACTTGGCAAACTACCAATCTCTTTTTTTTTGTCTTTTGCGGCAGCAATTTTGTTCCTTTGCGGATCGTGTCTTCCAACGGACACCTTCTGACCTCGTTCGTTATGGTCCCACTGGCAGGCACTTTCTTTGCCGGAAACCTTTTTTATTTCATTCTTTCCCTAATCAGTTGTTCTTTTTTTTATACTTGTTACTTTTTGGCCACCGGAACGTGCTTTCCCCCCCGTTTTTGCCTGACCGCTTGGTGGGGACATGACGTTCTCCCTGGTGTCGGTTGTTCCCCCCACTGGCGCGGCGCAACCCGTTGTGCAGTCCATGACCAAGAGTTCAAAAGTAAGTGTTTCCATTTTGGTGGTGGTTTATCCAGCCTGATGTGACTTCTAGTTATCAGTCCATGACTCCCTTTTCGGAGCCAGTCCCTTTCTGTGGGCAGCTGCGTCCTTCCTTTCCTTTGGTGAACTCCCAGAAGAATGCTTACCTTTCGACTTAGACTTCAACCGTCGGGGTGCAGTCTTTTTTTTTTTTTATTCTAGTTATCCAACCTTTCTGGTTTTTGCGCCGACCCCCTTTCTTGATGGTTTTCCTCCCAGCGTTTCACTGGCCCCACCCACCAACCAGGAACCGAACGTCTGCCTGCGATCCCCATGACTGATTAGTTCTTGCCATTTTGCGACCCCATGGAGCGAGTTGCGCAAGTATCACCGTTAGTTTGTTTGCCTGCGTTTACCGTCTTCCTTTTTCTGGTTTGGAGTGGAGACGGGTTTTTTTTTGACCTCTCGTGTTTGCTGCATTCCTTTGCGCGGTTTGCCTTTTTGAAGATTTTTTTGGCCTTCCACGTTGCTCCTTTTTCCCCTTCTCTTCTCCGAATTGTCGATTTATTGACCACCCACACCCGCGTACGTTTTCTCTGCAAACACTGCCCAGTGCCGTTTTTGTGGTTCCCTCCGTCGTTAGGGAAGTTCCCCATTCGACCGCCCCGATGAATCAAACCCCTCCTTATATGTTTGCAAAAACCCCCAGCTGCGCCCTTGGTCCTTTTTTAGCCACCCTTTTTTCCTTTCCCCCCCCCCTGGCAGGCGCGCTCAGTCTGGGTTGCGGATACAGTTTCGTTGATGGACTTCCGCCAATATACTGGCGTGGCCAGAGTTCTCGCTGTATGTTAGTATGGCCGCCCAACCCACTTTTCCCCGGGCGTCCCCCGACTTTCGCTTTTCCACAGCGAGCTCTTTTTGCCCGTATCCTGATGGCAATGCCACTAATTTGCTACTGAGTTCTTTCGTGCACTTTACTCGTGTGTTTTTTCTGGTTTATAGATTTTGGACAGGAAAGGTCCCTTTCATTGTTTTTTTCAGAGGAACCTCTTTTGGCTCCCTGGTCCTTTCCAGATCGGTACACGTGTCCTTGTGGCCGTAACATATCCCGCCACTTTGTTGGAAGTTTTCGTTAGGTGCATCTGAAGCTTTTCCCCCCACTAGCTGAGCATTTCTCCATAGAGCACTGGCCACTTTCGCCTCTTTGGCCCGGATGACTTATGCTCTCTTTCTAGGTTCAGGGTTTTTGTGTCCTGATGCCGTCCTCCAATCACGAGGTCCGCGGACCGACGGAGGTTCTAGGGTCGGATATGGTCCCCACTAGGTTTGAGCTGCCTCCGGATCAGATTACCCCCATCATTTATTTTTCGTTTGATCGTATTAGCCAAGTTCACCCTTGCCTTCTCTTATGCCCGCTCTCCCCCGTCGACCCGTGGGGCGGTCCTAGATTCTGGGCCTTCCCCCTTTCTCCCCTTTCTTTTTTTATACTGTGCGACTGATTGGGCGCCGAAAGTTTGTCCCGGTGTGTGCGGGTTTTCTCTCTTTCCCCAATTAGTGGTAGTTTCTGCAAGGCAACCCATCTTCCTTGGTTTCTCCATTTTTGGGACTTTTTCGATTTTTTCACCAACATTTCTTCGTTTTCGGCCTTTTCCTTTGTTTCAGCCGTACCCGTCATGTCCTTGATAGGCCCTGAACTTCTTTGATCGAGGCCCCCCCTTCCCACTGGCCTCGTTTCCCCTGTCTAATCTTTTCCCTCCCAACAAGTAACCTTTCTTGCAAAAGTAAAAGTTCCTATTTTTCCCTTGCGCTTTTCCTACCTCTCCTCTTTTCCTTCTCTCCCCCGCCTGGTCACACCCCTGATTCTTTCCTTGAGATGGGTTTTCTGCTTTGTGCGCCCGGCGGTTTCCCTCTGATAGGATTGTTGCATTTAAGCAACCCCCCCTTCCATTGTTACGCTGTTTGTTCGCTTGGCCCCTTCCCTTTTCCCCCCCCCCCCGCCCTTTCCCCTGCCGGGTGGTTTGTGCGGGCTGGCGCCAAAGAAGCGTCTCCTTTGTCCTTCGTTTGTGGGCGCTACTCTCTCCCGCAGTCTCCAGACTTTTTTCACCCCCCGACCAAACCCCCTCCCGCCCTTCGTAGTTTGCAAAAATTACCTTTTTTCCTTTCCTGTGCGCGTCTTTCCGCTTGAAGCGCCTGTTTTCCAATCCTCTTTCCAAAATTCACTCCTTTTTTTTTTTTGGTGACAGAGCGGTCCCCCGCTTCGCTTCAAAGTTTGGGAATTCCCTCTTGAAATGTCCCCCAAGTTTCTTCTTTTGTCCCGTTTTTGAAAGGACTTTTCTTTTCGGATTTTTTGACTATTCCCTTTATAGTCTATGTCTTCACGGCTATAGTCTGCGCCCAACCACTTGGCCCTGCCCTGGCTTGCGAGTCATTGGAGAGGTCTCCATTGGGGGCCGCTTCGACCGTTCGCCATTCTTTTTCAACCGCAACGATGGGCCCCCACCACATCCATCTTCCCCTTTTCCCCGGTTTTATCGTTCGTGTCTTTGACCTTTTCACTTCCCCCCGCGGTTTTTTCCGGGTCCGCCCCCCCTGACCTGGAGCCTCCCCTTTTGTTTTCAACCCGGGAGGCTATCCTATTCTTCAAGGTCGCATTCATGAAGTCTGCGCCGCGTAGCAATCATAGTCCGGCCCTTTTGGCCTTGCGTTCTTTCTCCCTCAGCGGAGGACAGAGGCCCCTACGCTTCCCCCAGACGAGGGCCTTTTTTTTTTCTAAACTGTCCTATTACGTCGGGACTGAAAAAACCTACCGTGTTTTTTTCACTCCCCTCCCGCCCCTCCTTTTTTCGTTGTTTTGTCAAGTGCTCCGCAATTATTTTTGGCGAAAGGCCATTCCCTCTGTTGCTTGCATAAACCCCTGACAAAAAGTACCTTTCCGCCGTTTCCCACTCCCTTTTTGTCGACCCACGTTATCACCATCTTCTGAGAATACAACCTTTTCCACCCCCGTGTGTTAAGTCCCCCCTCCAAAGAATTTCGCGACGGACACCTCTCTGCGCCATACGGTTGGCCCCAGTTCGCCAGCGTCGAATGGAGTTCGGTCAACTTGCGAACTCCTTCCGCCACATTATTTTCTACTTGTCTTCGTTGAGGGCCTTCTTTCGAAACCTGTTTTTGCCCAGGCTTCGGAAAGTCCCGATTTCCTTTTTCGTCCCTGTGTACCTCGCTTGTTTACCGACCAGCCGGCCCTGACCTGTTTCTTCAACGACATCTCTGGAAGTCTTTCCCCCAGCTCTTCCCCGGTCCGACGTCCCCGATTGCTAAAGCGACTTGGTGGACGCTTTCTGCCCCTCTGCTCCCCAACTCCATTTCGTTACAGTTGGGGTCTTTCCTCTTCCCCCGTTTCTTCCAAGAGAAATGATTTTTTCTCTTTTCAATCTGACCTTTTCTGTTTCGGGTTTCACTGAACCCCATCGAACTCCCACCCGGTCCCTGTGAGGTGTGAACCTTTTCCTTTCCCTTTCCGCTTTCGACGATCCAACACCCCCTTCCCGCTTCTTGCCACACCTCCGGCTGAGCTTTCCCACCAATTCGTTGCAAATTTTTGGCCCCAGGCACTTTTGCAGAATGGACACCCTCTTTCCCCTTTCAGCTTGACCCTGAAACTGTTTTTTTTTGTATTCTGCGTGGCGCGGCCCCCCTTCCCCCTACCCCCCCTCAATAAGAGAATCCCACCTCTGTTGGCACGCCCCCACTCCCTGATGAGGTATTCCCCCATCCTCCCTTGGCCCCCGAAAACTTTCCGTGGGAACGTTTTTCTCCTCCCTGGTACCCCCCCCCCCCCCCTTCCCGGTTGTTTTCTCTTTTTACGTAAGTCGCAATCTTTTGCTGTCTGAATCTGATGAGGCCTGTTTTGTTGGCCTTTTCTCTTTCCCCCCTTTCTTCTTTCTTTTTCCGAACCACTCGACCCCGGACTGTCCACTTGGTGCAGGCCCTTTCAGTTTGCTTTCCAGCTGCCCGCTTGGTTGAACTCCCCTCGTTTTTTTTTTTTGAGCCCTCCCGCGCAAACGTTTTGTGTTTGACCTTTTTCCCACCATTCTCCGGTCCCCACTCTTCTTTTTTTCCCCCCCCTGGACTCTGGTCCTCAAACACCACTTTCCGCCAATTTGGCGCCCCCTTTCGTGGATCCGCTGTCTCAACCTACGGAGGAGGTGCTTCAAACGCCGTTGTCCCTTTATTCTCTTGACGTCCCTTCCCCATTTTACGTTTTTTCGTGGATTTCTTTCCTCGTTTCGTCATTCTTGCGTTGATGGTTCGTGACCAACAAAAAAAGTCGTTTTTTTCCCCAGCTTTCTCTTCACCCCCACAGCAGAGTTGGTGTTTCCCCTGTTTCGCGAATCAAACCATCCCTCGTTCCTTGTTACTTCCCGCGGTCTCATTTTTTGCCGGTTCTTGAGCTTCCTTCACCCCCCCTTCACTCTCTGAAGGATTGCCCCCCGAGGATTTTTTTTGGCGGCGCCTCCCTGGCGTTGCGAAGCCTTTCAACCCTTCTTCAACTCTCCTGAGAACAAAACCCCCCCCCCCAACTACTTGAAAGCTTGTCTTTGCGCCTTTTCGTGTCGCTTTTTTCGATGTTTTTAACCTGGAGGTCACCCCTTTTTTTTTTCACTGGCGGCTTCCACGGCCATTTTTGTGGTCCTGCGTGAAACCTGTGTCTCCTTCCCTCCTCTGTTGTTAGGAGTTTTTGGTTTGAGTCTTTTTTCCTTTTTTTTGAGCCAACAGGGACCGTTTGCTCTTGGTGCTCCCCTCCGTTTGTGGGCCCCCCCCGCCTTTTTTTTCACGGGCGGAACACAGGGGTTTCCGTGTCTGCCCGAGTCCCCCTGTAGTTTTCTTTCCCAGCCCTGGCTGTTTTTTTGTGAGGTTTCGAGTTTTTTCTCCGAATCCGTTCCTATCCGGCCAATTCTTCTCGGTTTTTTTGGTGGCAGTTTTTTTTTTCCACGTCGTAGGGTCTCCTCCCGTCAAGTAACCAGTCGTCCAGGTTCTTGTCCCTTGTATTTCTTTTACCTCTTCCCCCCTTTCTTGCGTTGCCGGTTTTTCTCGAGGTTAAGTTGGTTTCACCACGCCCCTGGAATACTGCACTCACCTTCTGGGCGCGAACCTTTTTCGCTTTTTCCCCTTTTGCGCTTTCCCTCCCCACTTGTGTCCCTTTTTCCCCGTCGGTTTTGTCTTTTTTCAGTTTTTCACCGCGGCCGGTTTTTCCCCCCCTCTGCGTTGACGGTTTTTTTTTTGCGCGTCTTTGATTGAAGAGAAGCCTTTTGTCCTCTTTTTCTTTTGTTTACCTTTCTGTTCCCCGCACCGTTTCTCTTTTTGTTAGAAGCTGAGTGTCCCCCTCGGTTCGGGCAACCCCGCCTGGGATTCTTGATTTTTTTTTCCCCCGCTGACAATGTGACAAGGTTTCCCTTTCCCACTTTTTTTTTTCCCTGGTTCCTTAACAGCGTTTCTTGCCGCCGGCTGTATGCCCCCACATTAACCGCCTATTCCCCAGCCCCCTCCTCCCGTCCCTTTTTCTTTCAGGAGATAACCCCGTTCCCGGTGCCGCCCTGGTTGCGCGCTCACCTTTCCTTTGACTTGGGGGCTTTGCCTTGGCATAGTCATCGCACTCGCGTTCAAAGGGAGGTTGTCCTTTTCGCGTTTTTTATTGAAGTTAGGGTTTCATGAGTCCCCCCTTTTTATTTTTTTCCCCAGTGATCCGTTCTCGGGTCTCCTTGCCTCCCCCTTGGAGCCGCTTGCAGTCTAATGTTTGCCCTGTTTCCCCAGGTCGTTAGGCCTTTTTCGTGCCGGATGGTATTGCACTCGATTTTTGTTTCGTTGTGAGATTTCTGCCCCCGTGGATGAAAGGTCATTTCCCCGCCGCCTTTTCCCCTCCTTTTGTTGTCATCCCAGATGGTTGTTGACCATATTTTTGCCAGCCTGGGACCGAAGTTCCGGAACTCCCTGCCCCCCCAACATGTCGTTTTTCGAGGTGCAGCTTTTTCCGGTTAAAACTTTTCTTTTTCTCCTTTAATCTCGGTTTTTTACTTTTCCAATTCTGTTTTTTTTCCCCTTGCCGTTCCTTCTCTTCCCTTGATGGGTCAGATGTAATTAGGTTCCGGGCTTCTTGGTAAACTCCTGGTCCCTGCTCCCTGCTCGTCCTGGGAACTGTTTTTTTATCTGGCTCGGTTTTTTCCTCTTTCCTTCATGCCCCCAGGAGGTAGATCGTTTTAGATCCTTGTCTTTTTCTTTCTCGAGTTGAACTTAGCCCATCCGCTATTCCGAATGCTCACCCCCCTTTCCCCTTCTGTTGCTTCATTCCCCTCAGCATCCAGTTTTAGTCCACAACACAGTGCCATGTTGGTTTGTTTCGGGCTACCTCCTTGGTTCTTAGTAGTTAGTGCCGTTGTTTTTTTTTCCTCCCTGTTTTTCATTTCTGCCCCTCCCCACCGGCGTTTCCCTGGTTCCCCCTGGGTATCTTTACCAACCGCCCACTACGGGGTCCCGGCATGATTTTCCCATGGTTTAAGTACCCGTTTTCCCACTCTTCTTTTTTCTGAAGCTGACCCCTTTTTCTGGAACTTCTCTCCAATTTTTTTCTCGTTTTTCCCCCTCCCACCGAAAAGGGCCCCCCTCCCGGACGCGGCCTCACTCCCTTTCCTGATTACTTAAATGTGCGACTTTTTGATCGTCCTTAGTCCCCGCCGTTCAACCCCTTGTCTCCTTCTTTTTCGCTTTGTTGCCCTCCTGCGGTTGACCGGCTTTCTCTTTGAATGGTGATTTTTCCGGAAATCCCTTTTTCCCCTTGTTCTCTTTCTTCGCTTTGCCCCCTTGAAAGAGCCGTTCGTCTTCCCCCTTTGGGCTCTCGATCCGTGCGCATCCAGGGTGTCTGAGTTTTGAGACGACGATTTTTTCGTTTTCCCCTCCGACTTTTATTCGATCATTGGACTTCCCCCTTCCCTTGAAAAAAACTGCCTTCCACCTGTTTATTTTGAAAATCACGCTGGTCATTCCGTTCCTCCCCGGCAAGCGTTGTCGTCCCTTGTTTGGTCCTTCTCTTTTCTCTTTTTTCCTCGAAGGTGGTGTTTTTAGTGAGGAAGCCGATGCCCCCCCAGTTGCGGCCTTCCAGCTGGCGCAGAGAGTACGTCCAATTCCCCCCCCCCCCTTCTTGTTTCCGCTTAACGGCCATTGTGCGTTATTATTCCCCCTTTTTTCTTGGAAGTCTCCCCTCTTTCGTTTTTGACAAGATTCGGGGCTCCTCCGGTCCTGCCCACAACTCCTTACCCTAGGGCTGGCTCGGTTCAGCGCTCTTGGCCAGTTTCCTCGGTCCCCGAAGAGTCCCGTTCCTCCGGGGCTCCCGCTTTTTTCCATGCGAAAGTCCCCCAAGAACTCCCTCCTCCCAGAACGTTCCTTGACTTGATTTTTTCTTCGGCCCCAATTTTCCCCCTTCCTAGCCTCTTTTCCGCAGGGCTGCACCTCCTTCCCCCTCTCTGGACTCCGTTTTTTGGTTTCAAAACGTTCCTTGTCTCTTCCGTCTCCCCCACCCCAAAGTAGATTTTTTTGAAAGTTTTGCTTTTTAGGTCCCTTTCTGTACGGAACTTTTTTTCAATTTTCCTTTATGGGGATCTTTCCTTCTCAAAAGCCTCGGCCTTTCGGTTTCCCTTTCCATTCCAGCGTTTTTCCTTTTCATGTAGATACTTTTTTTTTTACTTTGACCCCACTTTCCCCCCCGTTCTCTGCACATTGTGTTTTTGGTAGTCTTTTTCGCAACTTTTCCTTCGGACAGGCCCTTCGCTTTTTTTCCCTGAAGGAAACCTTTTTTACACCAAAAGGTACTTTTCCACCCTTTCTTCCCCCTCCAATCCCGGGTTCCCCCCTCTTTTTTCTTTTTTTTTTTTGCCAAGTTTGTCGACCAACACATGTGCCCTTTGTAACTTGTTTAAAAACCCCTCTTCTGTCCCCCAACAGGAGAGTTTGCCGCCTTTCTCTCCCTCTTTATCGTGCCTTGCCCCAGGCAGGCTATTGCGAAGGTAAAAACTACCTTGGCAAGGACTCTTAGACCCCCCCTTTATTCCACCCTGGTGTGTTCAGGAGGGTCGGTTTTCTCCAAAACTCTTGTGGACCCAATTTTCCTTCGGCCCCGTTCTCATTAGATTTTTTCACGCCGGGCTCTTGCTGGTTCCAGAATCCTTTCTGCCAACCTGGCTTCCCGACCCCCGAGCAGACAAGCTATTCCAACTTCGTTCGAACTGTGTGACCCTTTTTTTTTTTTTCCCACCCCGCACTCCTTGTTCAATTACGGTGGTCACCCCGGGTTCATCCTGCCCATTCGTCACACCCTTTTCAAACTGTCCGTTCCTTTTTCTCTTTTTCTTTGCTCCTTACAGAGTCCACTTTCGTGGACTTTTTTTTTTCCCCCCCGGACCCACTCTTTTCCGACCGACAACGTGTCCAGATCTACCTTTTGCCCGCCCTCAGGTTGATTGTTCCCTCATAGGTTCATCTCTCTTCCAAACAACCTCGATGACTCCTAATTCGTTTCTTCAGGTTACTACCAAGGGCCTCCCCCCCCTTTGTGCCCCACTTTTGTCGTTCTTGAAACCCTCCCCTTTAGTGCTTACGTTTTTTTTTTTTTTTTGGAACGTCCCGTTGACCGATTTTCTTCTCTTCTGGACTACCTTTTCTTTCCCCACCCCTGACTACCCCCCCCTATGGGAAATGAAGTTTTTCTATTATCTTTATTTCCCCGCCTACTAGGACTATGTCCTCTTTTTTTAAAAATACTGTTATGGGGATTTCAACGGCTCGGGGACTTTTCCCTTTCGAATTTCTTTTTCCCGTGGCCCCAGAATGTTTGCTTTTGCAGGTGTCCTTTATTTTGAGGGTCGTTCTTTCCTTCCGTGGTTCGTTGGTGAGGTGTTTCTACTTGTTTTGACAGGAGAAAGTTTCATTTCCTTCTTCGCTGCTCCTCCCCCCTGCCGTTGTTGTTTGTCCCCCTTTTTGTCATGACACTAGCCTTCGCATTTTTTCCCCAGGATTTTCTTGCGTTCCCCGCCCTTTACACCCTTCTTTCCCCCGCTCCCCTTGACTCTTCGCCCCTCCCCTCTTTTCCACACCCCCAACCACTTTAGCCCCACGGCCCCTATGTTTTTGACCCCCCGGATTGTTTTTTCCTTTGACCTCAAACCACTTTCTCTTGGCCAACCCTCCTTCTTTTTAGTTCCTCCCCTTTTTTTATCATAATGTAACTGAGATTACTGTCTTTTCTGTTGTGAAGGTATGAACTTTTTTATGTCCCTGCTTCGCCCCAACCCCCCCCCCTCTCCCTTCTCCCCCTTCCTGAGGGTTTTTCATTATGTTTTAATCCAAGAATGCGATGTTGAACTCCTCTTACCTTTGCCCTACTTGATGCGTGTGTACCTGCCACACCCTGCCCCCCCCCTTAGTTTGAAGGACGCGTCTCTTGCGGGGAGCCCTGTTTCCGAATCTTTTAACCCTTTTCTTTCCCCTCCACAAACTGTCTGGAGACCACACCCTGACCCCCCCTTCTTTGAAGCTTGTATTTGGATTTCAGCCCTGTTTTCGGCGCTCCCTTCTCACACCACTGACACGGCTTGCCACTTTTCGTCTTCCCCCTGTTTCCAGTCAACCACTGGCAAGTAACCGGTGCGTCACGGAAATTTCTCATCCTCCTCCTCAAGTTGTTTTTTTTAAGCTCGGCCGCCCCTTTTCCTCACCGGATTGCTTGTCGTGGTTGCTGGTTTACTGCCGGGGTGCGGCTTTTTAAGCGTCTTCCCTTTGGAAACAGGGCGGGACCGTCCAGCGGTTCTGCCGCCGCTCCCCCCAATCCTTCCCTAAAAGAGTTGGTTTGTTTGGGTCTCGCACTCCTCTGGTTTGAGTATTCGATAGGAAGGTTTTTTTCCTCCGTTCTTCCCCGCCGACCGCTCCGGACTTTCTCCCCTTTCCGCGGCTTCCGGTGCAGGTTGGTGCATAACCTCTCGTCGGGCATTCGATTTTTTCCCCTAATCCAGGCATGGCGTTGTGATTCGTCCCTGACTGTTACCCCCCCCCTCGTTGCCGCTTCCCGCTGGTGGTTTTTTGTGTCGACTGCGGGGTTCCCCCCCGCCCCATCGCTTGAAATGGTCAACTCCCTCAGTACTGTGCTTGGTTCCCATGTGCCTGCCTTCATGGGTGCCTCGGCTTTACCCCGCTCCGTCTTTTTCTCGAGGAACAAGGGTCTCTTGGCTTGGCGATGGGGGTTTTAGGTCTTTTTTCCTTGTTGCTTCTTGTGTTGGACTCTTCCGGTTTTCGTGGCGGGCCTAACGAGGTGTTCCAGCCTGGTCCCCTTTCCCCGGAGTGGGATTCCTTCGGACGGTCGTATTCGTTACCCCCGAGTTTTCAGTCTTTGTTCTCTTTATGCGAAAGCAAATGTGGCCGCAAACCCTTTGCTTTTTAGGTCTTGTTGACGTACCGGCCCATGATTCTTCCCCCCCTTAAAGCCTCATTCATTTGCTGTTCCAAGGCCAGCTGCGTGACCTTCCGTGATGATCAGTGGAAGGGACGTTGAACCCCAATCGAAATCTTTTTTCTTACTTTTCTTATGGACATCTCCTACACTCTATTCCTTGCCAGATTTTTTTTTTTTTGGATGTCAAAGATTAGGGCGGCCCAGCAGCCCAACTTTCGGGCAGCGCTTTTCCCCTTCCTTTAGCCTTAAATAAGTTTTTGATTCTGCCCCTTCCTTTTTTCTTTTACCTCTTCCCCCTTTCCATCTCTATCCCTATGTCCTCTCTTTCTGGAACGTCTTTTTTTCTTTGTGGTATATTTTTTCTTCCCGTGAAGGTAACACTTCGTCGGCTTCTTTTTTCCTTCTTTATCGTAGGGAGACCAGTCAAATTTTCTATTTGCCCCCTGATTCTTTGTCATTCTCGTTGATGACCCTGTCGAGAAGCCCCATTCCTACCCTTTGTCCTTGTCTATTTTTCCCTCTTTTCGTTTCACCCACGTTCTCTTATCCCTTATACTGATTTTTTCCAGTTCCACTTTTGCCTCTTGCCTTCTTGGGATTCTGCTTTTTCTACGCCTGTAAGGCATTTCTTTGGTAAACCCAGTCTCTTTTTTCCTTTTTTTTTCGACTTTTCTTTCCGATGGTTCCCCACCTTTTTTTTGTAGCCCTCTCGTAGGCGTAGGTATTCACTGTGTTAGTGATTTTCTTTTTTCCTCAGTTGACCTTTCTTGAATCTTCCCGCCCTCGTACCCCATTGCCCGTAGCCGCCCGGGGCATTCTGCGTATTTTACTTTTTTTTTCTCTTTCCATTTTTTTTTTTTCTTTGCCCTTTTTGTACTTTTTTTTTTCCTTTCTGTTCCTCTCGGGCATTCGGTCCCCGGGTAATGGGCATTTCTTTCAAGCACCCTTTCGTCTCCAGTTTGACACATTGTCCTTTTTGCTTGTGTCCACCCACCCCAGTGGCCCACACATTTGGCTTGACATTAAGTGGTTCATGTCCCCTCCTTTAGTCCCTTTTTTTTGCACCTGTCTGGTATTTTCGAGCGTCCCCCAGTGGCCGAGCTGGTCTCCCTCCTCAAGCACTAGTGGTCACGGGGCCCTTCCCCTTTATACTGAGATTTTCCCCTACCCTGTAAACTTGCTGGCTTTCTCTTAAGGTTTGAACCCCCCCTTCGTCTAATTGCCCTTTTTCGGCGGTTTGTGGTACGTTTGTTTTTCCTTTTTTAATGGTTTATTGAATCCCCCAACCCACCCGCCCTGCCTTTTCTTTCTGTCTTTTCCCTATGGGCCCCCCTCTGCCCCTCCTGTTCCGTTATGTTTTTTTTTTTTTTTCCTAAGAAGGAGTAAGCCCCTGGGGTCTGTTTTCTCCGTCCTCTCCTCTTCTTTCCCTCCTTTCCTGAGAGTCCGGCCTACCCTTTCCTGACAACCCCTCTGACTTTCCCTTTTTCCTGGGCCCCCCCCCTACTGGTGTAACTGCGCCCTTGCGACTGACCCTTACCTGGTGCACTTTATCTCTTTTTCCCTTGTTGTTTTATGCGATTGTTCTCCCTCGCGCCCCTTTCTTTGCCCTTTTTCCTTTTTTGACCAATCAGTACTTGGGGCGGTTCCATTGTCCTTCGTTTGGCCCCAGGTACGTTGACGAAATGTGGTTTCTTTCACCTTCTCGCCAGTTATTAGGTTTACTACTCCTTTTTAGAGCCCCCAACTCACAAGGTTTTGTCGCTTCTTTTTGTCGATCCATTCTTGCCCCGCTTATCCAGGAGGTAGTAAAGTTTCTGGGTCCCCTCTTTTTGTACCCCAGCGACAGGACCACTCACCGTAACGGTTGATGGTTTTTTTCCCCCACCTTCCTTTCTCCCTCGGGTTCGTCAGGCAAACCCCCTGAGACTTTTTGATCCCTTTTTGGTCCCCCCAACAAGGAGGCGAGCCAGTCTTTCCCAGGTAGGACCCTGTTACAGTCCTGTATTGGCTTCCCAGTTACTCGCGGGGGGTCCCTTTTGACCAGTTTCCTTTTGTGATGGTTCTCTCCCCCATAGGTTCAGTCGCTTTGGACTGTTCCCAGAAACGAGTTCAGGCCTGCTCCCTGACAGAATGGATTTTCCCCAAAACGTGAAGTCCCTGTTGTGTTTACCTCTTTTTTCGCCACACCCTTCCTTTGAGGCGTCCCCCGTTTTTTGCTTGTCAGGACACAAAGTCCTTCCGTCCCCCGTTTTTTCGACAAACCTGAGCGCCTCGTTAGCTTGGATCTTCTCTCCAAAAAAACGGCACTTTGGAAGTGTCGGCATGATTCTTTGCTGCCCCACTCACGCGCTCGCCATGTTTTTCTCGTTTTGTGGCACCTTTTTCCTCCCGATGCTGCATGTGCAATTTCGTCTCTTCTTCGCCGAGTCTACCCCTTGTTAGTGAGTTGTGTCGCACCCCCTCTGTTGGAACAATCTTTCCCCCCCTTTTTTTTCCCTGGCTGGGACGCGGTCACCCCTCGCTGTTTTTCCCCGTGCCTTTCTTTTATCCTGCAACGCGCTGTCCTTCTGTTCCACCGCCACGCATATCAAAGCTAGGCCTCACCACTGGCCCGCACCTTTTTAGCCAACATCTCTTTTTGGGTTAGCCCGACTTTTCCATTCTTTCTTCTCGTTTGACCCCCTTCCCTTGGCGAAAGAGTTTTTGTCGTTTTTTTTTGCTTTTCTTCCAGTCTGGGACCCTTCGTTGATGCGTTTTTACTCCCGACCTTGTTTCTGACTGGCTTTTTTTCCGTTGAAGCGCACACGGCGAGGACGCATCTGGTTTTGTTCTTCTTTCTCGATACCCCCAACCCCAATAGATTCGAACCCCCTCCATATGGGCTCTTTGGCATTTATACTTCGGTTGTAAAGTTTTCCAGTTTCAGTTGGAGGCCCCGCCACCCCCCCCCCCCCCAAG
>Ga0179593_1385994_pt1 | contig 15946 bp, 15 predicted proteins | sample CZODoug2_1_08_16_FD_185931 | JGI IMG/M metagenome (GOLD analysis project Ga0179593, IMG submission 185931) | Vadose zone soil fungal communities from Angelo Coast Range Reserve, California, USA - CZODoug2_1_08_16fungal (PacBio error correction) | ecosystem: Environmental > Terrestrial > Soil >... | reverse complement strand
TTTTTTTCTCCTCCCTCACTTTGGCCGTTTCCGGTCTCCCCTTTCACCTAACTTTCTTTTTAATGTTTCTACCTCTCTCGTCTTTCCTTGACTTGTGGGGCTTTTGTATTCCAGTTTCCCCCCCGGGCATTGCACGGGGCTTCTTTTCGCCCTCCCCGCAACTGGGTTCTGGTTTTACCCAGTATGTTTTTGAGTGAGAGTTTGTTTGCTGCGCGTCAAATTTTTTTTTTTGCTTTCATTGATGTTTCCTTTCGTCGTGCGGTTGCACGTGTATTATCGCGCCTGTCCTTTAATTGCGATTTGGACTGGTCCGTCTCTTTATTGTTCTTATTTCAGATCCGTCCATTGCTGCGCTCTTCCTCCGAGACAGCTCTCTGTTTCTCCTCTCTCCGACAGTGGGAATCCGCTTTGCCTGCCTTCTTCTCTTCTGACCCCATTTATGGCGATTTTGACCAGTCCGCCCGATCTTTTTGGCCTTCTCCTTTCATATTCTTCCGCCCATAATGGTTTTCAAAAAGCCCCCCACCCGTTTCAACTGCTTTTGTATTCGGTACCCCTGTACTTCCTCCCTTCTCTTTGTCCATCAAGTGACTAGCACCGTTCACCTGTCGGTTATTCCCCCGGTTCCTTCCAAGCGTTTTTATGCCTCCGTCTTCGTAATGTACAGCAGTTTTGCCTGACATCCCTCCCTTCAACAATGCTTCCTCTAGTTGGATCTCCGTTCTTCCGTTTTGATCCCCTGTTTTATGTATTACGTTTACGCGGACGCCGTCTTTTGACTCTGATGCTTTTTTGTCTATTAGCGTCATGGCCGCGCAATTTTTTTTGGCTCGGTGCCTCACACGGTATAGATTCTCCACACTCAATTTAGTACAATATCTGGAATCTAGCTAGTGACTGCACTGTGTCTGGTCCCCAGCTTTCTTTTTTTTTTCTACCCTATGCTTGGCCGTACGGGCCCGCTCTAAACTTTGCTTTTGCACCGCCGGCGTACCACATATTTTTTGTCATGCATCCTATCCCTGTTATTTTTCCAAGCGCCCAGTCCCTGAGCTTTCGCAGAACGCTTTCCGTGTTGGCGTCTTACCCACTCTGCCTCCCACTGACAGGCTCGCTTTCATCCCCTTTTCCTCGTAACCCCGTCTTCCTCGTACGAAAGTTACTGTCTTTCCCTGTATTTTCCCCCATCATACCACTTCCCCGCCCCTCTGTTGTGCCGTTTTTTTTTTACAGTTCGCCCACCCACCATAATCCCAGTTTGCCTTTCCCCTTGACCCTTTTGCCTCTTTCTCCTTCCGGACCCTCCCGTTATGGACAGTACGCCCCTTGTGGTTCCCTCTTCAAATTTTTTCATCATTGACCCGTCCCAGCTCGTCTTCCCCGACTTACGTTCCCTTTCTTCTTGATCACACCATCTTTACACGCTCAACATTTATCGCACCCAGTTTATGCCCCTCATCCTCGAATTTCCTTTTCCGGTGAACTCCACAAAGATCACCTTCTAGACAGCTTCACGAAACCCCAAAGATGATTGCCAGCCCGAGATCCCCCCCCCCCATTTTCTTTCTCCCCCCCTAAACTTCACTTGTTTTCTTTTGCGATGAATTTTTTTATAGCTGAAGGCTTCTCTTTTTTGTGCACCCCTCCTACTCCCTAACTTTTCGGGCGGGGTCGCCCGCGGCTTCGCCTTCTCTTTTTTCTAGCGTTTGTATCGAACTTCTCTTTCATTCGGCCCCGCCCTTCTTTCCAATCACTTGTTCAACTATTGTGTGCTTTTGCGTCTAGATCTTCCCAACCAATAGGTTCGCCGTTTACTTCCTTTGGTCGCATTTGGAATTCGCATATTTGCGTCATTCCGTCACAGAGTTTCTTTGACAGCTTTTTGTATATCTCCTCTGCATTTAGCGGTCCATTCTCCTTTTTTCGGTGTAGGTGACATCGTTCAAGAGGCTTATGGGTTCACCGATTTTTTGGGCTGATCATGTTTCGTTTGTACGTCCAGCTTTTAATTAATGGCCGTTATCAGCCCGCCCCCCCTTTTTCCAAATATCGACTGGCCAGATGTTAACAACTTTTGTCGGACTTTTTTCCGGCGCCTTGTTTGTTTGTTTTTTGCTGCCGGAGCAAGTTTTGTTCACCGCCCAAGTCCCTCCTGTTCATTGGCATTGCCACTTTGCTTACCTTATGGGCAAGTTCCTGTAAGCCTCTTTAACTTCCTGCGACTCTTTGGACAGTAGCATTTGTTAATAGCAACTTTTCCGCTCTTGTCTATTCGTTCTCTCGACTTTTCTTCGTGCCATCCTCCTTGATCCTGACCTTCGCGTTTGAGTTTATGCTGTTTTTATTTCTAACCGTTGGCTCGCGTTCTACGCTTTTCATCTTCTCTACCAGGCGAAGGTTAGATACTCTTTTCCCTTTTAATCCTTTGGTTTTTCTTCTCTCTTAAACCTTCTCCGTGCGTCTTGAGAAGTTGCATGGCTCGTCGTGCACTTTTTGGTAGATCGACGGCTGTCGCCCGTGGCTAAGGGTCTTATCCGGGATTGGAGTTATTTCCCCCTTTGCCTTTCTTCGTTTCCCCCATCTTCCTCTTTTAACTTTTGTATGATGGCATTCTTATCTTCCAGAGGCCTTTATGGGACGCTTATAGTGTTCCTCCCGCTCCCTTATTGGGCATCTTCATAACCGGACTTTCCTTCCCTTTGCTACCCGGTTGCCCCAGATTTCGGCCTCTCTTCCTTTTTTCTCCGGTCTTTTCTTCCCCCGGTTACTGTACAGTGATTTATGTCCTTCGCGTCCTTATTTCTAAAAACTTAGTTTCCTTGATCCTGTCCCAACGTTGTGACGTCGCTCGCTTTTATAAATATGCTCCTCCATCGTACCCACCTTACTCAGCCCTCCCCAATCCTTTCTAATTCGCAAATGCCAGAGAGGCTGATCCTATTTCCACTCCCCGATTGTTCTTTCCCGTTTCTGTTCTTGCTACTTAACCCTTCTCCCTGCAAGAGCGCTCGGTCCGTTTTGCTTGTTGATGGTTCCGTTTTTTGACCTATAGATTTTGGCGGTCGTGCCATCCCCCATTGGAATCGTTTTTTCTTTCTAGAGTTCTATTTCCTCTCGGATATTGTTTGAAGCTGGCGACGGCGGGTGTACAAGCTTGCGCGTTCTGGTTTCTGGGGCTTTGACTCTGCTTCTCTCGCTTCGCTTCTGTCTCATCCCGTTGCCGCAACGAAAACGTGACGTGGTGTGCAGACGGTGGTCGTTTCGTTCCTTTAAATCTTGTTTGGCAGTCTGTCCTACGTTTTAGTTGTCTGTGCCGGTTTCGTGCCCACCCCCCGGTCTCATAACCGGCTTTTTTCTTTCATTTCTCCTATTGTGGAGTTGAGGTCCATCATCTGGGCTCTTCAATATTCGGACTTATCTTTTGATTTGGTATTCGGGCTCGGCGTTCTCTTCCCCGGACTTGGGGCGCGGTTTTCCACCGGGGCTGGTTTTTGCCCCTCACGTGGTGCTTCGGGCGAATTTCCTTTTCTAAGTCAGTTTGTTTCTTAGTCCTCTCCCTTTTGCTTTTTGACTCTTTTTCCCCTGAAAACGGAGACCTCTTGCGTTATTGTGTGGATTTATTAGAAAATCTTTCTCTTCTCGACCTGGAGATATTGTCATCTTGGTTTTTCCTGACGCGGCGACCTCCAGTCTGGGAGGTTTGCCTCCCCTTGGTGGTCTATAAAGCCATGGTATCACGCTTTTATCTTCCGGATGTTACTCATCCTTTTTCCTTTCTGTTTCAGGTTCTATAATTTGTTTGTGGTGGTTTTTATGCTTATTTTTTTCTTGTACCCTAATTTCTTCATGCCTCTTCCCCCTTCTCGGCTTCCTCGTTTTTTTTCCTGATGTCCTTTGATGGACAGCCTTTATTTTCAAACTTTTTATCCTGACCAGTGCAGAGCTGCATATGTCCCGAGCTGCATTCCCACTAGTGTCTTTAAGCTTTTTTGTGATTTGCGAATTCCTTTCCCCTTGGACTGTGGGAGAGCTTTTCACAGTTCGGCCCCCGTCCCAACTATGTTCCAGGGTCGACGAGGCTTTTCAACTCCGTTCCGTCCCCGTTGAACACCACTTGGATGCCCACCTCTCCGGACGATGCCCGCCCTTTATGAACTTGATTTGAGGTTACTAGGAAGCCTTCCAACTTCCGTCTGCTGCAGGTCTTTAATCTTTCCCTCAACCCTCCCCGACTTTCCGGTTATGATCAGTTCAAAGCCTCGAGCTTGCCGGTCTTCACCCAGCTTTAGCCCGTATTCCTGACGTTTTTCCCCCGGTGTTTCTTTATGTCTTTGGCGTTGTCCCAAGACCTAGATCGTTTTCAATGCGTCTTGGTCTTCTTAATCCCTTCCTCCCCAGCCTGGTCTTTCTAACCGACTAGTGGACTTTCGTGATCTCTCGAGAAATCTTTGTAGTTTCTACCTCTCGGCCTTCAGGGCGCCGCCCGGTTTCTTTACCAGGCTTCTCTGTACTCTTTTAGTGACTTCCGCCTGGGGTCCTGCCTTTTAGTTCAGTTTGACGTCGAGACTTCCCTAGCCCTCTAGCCCTAGAACCCATTCGCGAACGCTTGTCCTGCCTCTACTCTTCCCTTTTTCTCTCCCCCCCCCTATTTTTCGTTTTCCAAGCGCACCACATTCCCCCTTGCTGGTGAGCACGTCCAGTCAATTTTTCCAACTGGTCCCTTTTCGCATCCATCCATTCTCGCGCTGATTGGCCACTTTCCCCACCTATTGTTTTCGTTTGTTCGTTCCCCCGATCCAACTTAAGTTCAGTCCCAGCTTGGTTTCTCCGCACTGCCATTTGAACCTACCGCCCTTTTTCAATGTACGCACAACGACCCAGGCAAATCCGAGTCCTTTACAGTTGGGCAATGAACGTTCCCGTGCTGTGACATTAACTTTCACTTCTACACTCCTGTTCCTCGCTTACGCTTCATATGATCGCAGGCTCCCGTTTATGCCTCCAAAAGCTTTTTTTTTTCTTTCTTGCAAGTGGGCGTTGTTGAACTTCAGGAATGCTTCTTCTTCCAGCGGTGAAGCTTCCCCTCTTTTTCCCCTTTCTTCCTTTTTTTTTAGCTCTGAGATGGCAGATACCTCCTTCCTCTTACCCAGGGATCCACTCGTTTAACGCAGCTCTCTCTGGTGTTTATCCCCTGAGCCCTCTTCCATTCAAAAGGTCCCTCCCGGTCCGCGTTATCAGCTGAAAGAGGGGTTTCTGGTTCTTTTAGCCCCGAGGCTGAAAGTTTTGCCCAAGTGATATTTTCTGCTTCCTTATCTATTTCGTGTTTTGGTTCTCTTTTTACGCTCTCTTGATGGGTTCAAGATCACCGAGAAGTCCCCCTCCTTGGTCTTAGTTTTATTTGCCAAGCGGTCCTCCAAACGGTTTTTCCTGTCTCACCATCTAGGATGTACTTGAATGTGCCGCTGAGGGCCCTTCGAGCTTGGCTCCGGGCTCTGGCGCCCGCGATTTAGGTTGTTTTCTGGGTTCGCCGTGTCATGTCACCATTCTGGTTTTTTTCCGTTGCCTTTCCTCGTCCGATGTAGTCCATGCTTCCTGTATTGTTTGCTTGTACTTGTGGTTCTCTGCAAGTCTCGATGAACTACGTTATATTACGAAATTGCGTATCGGTAGCCTTCTCTGTTCTCATACTTTCTCGTTAAGAATTCCTTAAAGTGTAGGATTTCGACCTATCTCACTCCTCCAGAATTTCCTCTCTCCCCGATCGACCACTCCTTGTGTTGCAAAGTACTGTTTAGGCACTTCGCTTTCTTCCCCAGCCGCTTTAGATTTTTTACACCCCTTCCCCCGATCTTTCTGTGTCACGCCGCCCATTCAACTAAGGCGCGTGCCAACCGTCCCCCGGTGCCCTCTTTTGATTTCTGTCTTATTTCCGGCAAGCTCCTTCTTTTGTTTTTTTGCAAGTACCCCGCATGTCGTTTGCCGGGAGAATCTTTTACCGGACATGTAGCTCCGTCCTGATTGTTCTCGCCCGTTTTCTCCGCACCCCCAACCCCATCGGTCTTTTGTCGTTTTTTATTTTCTATTTTTTATTTAATGGTCATCCAATGTGTATTTTCCTGCCCTTCTCTTGTCCCGCTTCTTGCCCGACGGTTGCGCCACTTGTTTTTTGAGTTGAGAGTATGTTTCATTTTTTGCCACGTCTCGTTGGCCCGTGCCAAGTTAGAATATGGGCCTTCTTCCCAGTAGTCCGATGCCCCCCCCGGCTTCTCTCTGCCAGATCCCTACTACTGCTGGTCCAGACCTCCCGGTGTCTTAACGGCCATGAGCCTGCCCCCGTCCGTAGTTCCCTCCCTTAAACCCTTTCAAGCCGCACACCTACCCCCGGCTGAATTGACTTTTTTAACTGCCTTGCATCTTGCAAACCCCCCCCCTCCCCACCTTCATTCGCCCATCATGCAACAGTCCATCGATCTTTTTTTTTGCGTGTTGCGACCCCCCGCTTCCTCCCCTGCTTCATTCAGTCTCCGTCCCTAGACCCTTATCACAGTTCCTTCTCCTGAATTTCACCGGTCGCGCGGAGCCTCCACCTTCCCACCCACTATGATTACAAATCCCGGTCTCCGCTTCTAAACCTTTTTTCGCAAACCAAAATCCTTCGCTTCCCACACCATCTATTACTAACGTTTACGCCTAAAACTTTGTTCTTGGACCTCCCGCTTCACTTTTTCGGTTCGCTACCCACACAGCGTACCGTTAACCGAGTTTTCACATAAGCAAATCCTCAGTCGCGTCCCCCGAAGTCTTTCCTCCCTTAAGCCCCCATATAGTTGCTCCCCAAATGTATCAAGCTTTTTTTGTATGAAATAACCTTTCAGGTTCCTTTCGGCCGGTACTGAGGACCCTTCCTTTCATCGTCGTACTTAGGTCGCACCAGTGATGATTCCAAGCAGATGAAGCACCCCCCAACACGTATGTCTACCCGCCCTGGTTTGTCAATGGTCGTAGCCCGTTGGGTTCATTTTATAATTCGCTCCCTCTCCCTTGCGAGAGTTGGCTTTTTTTTTCCACTCGAAAAGGGACTTAAAAGTTCTTGGGTACTCCCCGCTCTTAGCTCTTCATTCTGCTCGACATGACCTTCATCGTGCCACGGGCCGACCCTCGTCCGGTGCTTCATTTTTTTTTTTCAGGTAACTCCATGATCTCAACACACCTTTTCCCCCCAGCTTCGGACCCGCGTCTTGGCATTCCTTTGACATATTCGTGATGTTTTCAGAATCCAGCTGGAGATGTTCCCCTGCGTCTTCTCCCTGTTCTTATAATATTTACTTCGCGTATCCGTAGATGTGTTGGGGGCTTGTGATTCTGGTTCACCGAGGTTTTGGAGCGATTTTCGTAGATTCCGTTCCTCGTCAATTTTTTAGCCATCCCCCCAACTTTATGAGCCTTCCGCGCCCACGTCCCTCGTTTATTCCACATTTTGACTGACCTGGCGTTTCTACTCGGGGCGATGTTTCCCAGCATTTACGGCCACTTTGGTGTTTTCACGACTTGTCCATTGCTGCCTCTTAATACGTCGCTTCGTAGGATGTCTCTATTCCGGCGATCGCCATCGAGAAGGTCTCCCCTCTGATTTCTGTTGTTCACTAACTCCCCACTTTTCATAGGTTCTTTCTTCATTCGCGATTGATCTTTTCGTCCTGAGATCTCTTTTTTTCGTTCACATCCACTTCGCCGACGCTCTCGGCCTATTACGATTTTTTTTACTGTTGTGGACCACGATTAGTTTCCTCTTCTAGGCTCAAAACTGTGGAAGTTTACGTTTTCTCTCTCTCTTTTCTCATCCGTTGTTTTTTTCTCGATCTTTCTTCCCCCCCCTTAACAGACCGGATGTCCTGTGACCTTTTTGGCTCCTTTCGACACTTTGGTCAGTCTAGGGCGAATTCGGCCTACGGTCTTTTTTCTCCGGTTTTCGTCTATCTAATTGCCTCTCTTGTTCTCGATTCCTCCTAACCCCCTTGAACTTTTTAGCGTTACCCCCGGAGTTAATCCTTTTCCCGTTTATATTGACTTCCATCCGACTATCTTTTCTTCCCGCACCATTTCGTGGGCATGCCTGGAATCAAGGTCTTCGGTACCACACCAAGTTGGCCTCCGTAGCCGCACCTTCCTGCCCCTCTGTCTCCTTCCCTTTTAGTACCCTGTTAGGGTCATTTGGGCTCTGTGTCCCCGGGCTCTACTCACCTTCTAGGTTCTTCTTTCCACACTTGGACTGTCGGCTGCCGGGTTCTTCCACGCCACTTCGTTACACAGTTTTCAACCCCTCACCCCCCCTCTCCTTATCCTCGACTGCTCACTGAGGATATTTCCCTCTTGTGCCCCAGTTTTGTTCAGTTTCTGCTTCGTGCATTCTGTCCAGACTATCGCGATCTCCTGCGGTTCGTGTCCTGTGCTTGTTGGACTCTTTTTTTCCCCTTTTTTTCGCTGCGGGTTTGTCGGCGCCCGCACCCATCTGCTCCCGGGGTTTTCTACTTGTTTATGTCTCGGACCCCTTTTTCTCGAATTGAAGTGGTTTTGGAGACAGTCGCCGTCGGCCCTTTGTTTCCCTTCGACTCGACCCCTCTTGCGTTTCTTCCTGCCCCCCTAGATGCACATCTGTTTTTTTTAATGACCCAGTCTGGTCTCTAAGACCGGTTTTTTTTGCCTCTGTTGTTTTTTTTCTCGTTCCCTCTTGATCTTGCGTTTTCATGTTCTTCAACCTCTGACCCCAAGGTGCGTTGCTTTTTTCGGATCACGTTTTATTTTTTTGTGTTCCTCTTCCGCTTCTTTGGGCGGGACGGCGGGATTGGGTTTCTGTCGTGATTTTGTTTCGGTGAGTTTGAACGACACCTTCGCGGTTCCTTGTCCTGAACTTGTGTCTTCGTACGACATGATTTTGGTAGTCCGTGTCTATGGAGGTTTATCTTATGATTTTTTTTTTGGTACTGGTCGAAACGTCTCCGATGGTTCTTCATATTTGTGTGGACTCTTTCTTTGACAATATGGTACTCGCGACCTTGCTTCTATATAGCGCAATGGTTTGCTGCCTCTTAGCAGCATTATCGTAGCTTTTTCGCAAGCGTTTTTTCCCCGCCACTCCCCTTTATCCTCGTTTCTTTCTTGCCTATTCTTTTCCCCTTTCTTTGTTCAAACGCGGCGAATCGCCTTCTTTTTGCAGTTGTTCGTATATTTTGTTAGGTGGTTAAGAAGGTTATTTTCCCTGCGCCTTATGGCCCTTCCATTTTGTCCCAGGCGGCCTTTGAGGGACATTCTCAGAGTTCGAGATGAGACTCTGTTTTTCTTTAACATGATGGAGTGGGTCAGTCCATTTTCCCTTGGAGGATTGGACCCTATCCCCGATACCTTGCTTTCATTAAGCCCCTCACTTACCGCTGCCCACCATTCGCGACGCATTCAAGTCGTCCCCCGCCGGCGTATTCAATCTCATCAATTGGTCATGCACTTCTTCTTCCTTTGTTCACGTAGATGGACCGGAATTTGATTTTCCCTCTTTCTGGCACGCGAGAAGAGTTTTTTTTATGGGTCCTCATCCTGTCTTTTCAGATACCGACATTGCTTTGTTTATCCTACCCCCGCTAGAGATTGTCTTACGGTACTCCCGGCACGTTTTTCCCCAACCCTCGGTACCCGTTCAAGGCCTGCTCTATTTTTTTCCCGTCTTACCTTTCCTAAAGGACGCAAAAGCTATCTTGTGTCCCCCGACCTGCACGGCTGCAACTTTGGCAGAACTTCGGTTTTCTTGTATCACTCAGAGCCGGTTTCGGTGATCTTCTCCTCCCGCTTTATCCGTCTTGTCTATCGCTTGCACTGGCTTTATTTTTCAATTGTTAGGCCACTTCCTCACTCCTTTTCACCTGGTCGCTCCCCTGCAGGTCATAATGTTCCTTGTAGCGCCTTTCAGCCTACTTGCGTCTATTCCCGCCTCCTTCCCCAAAAGTACTCTTTATGACCTCTTGTCGACGCGTTTGTTTTACTCCATGTAGTCTATTCATTGTACTTTTTTTTTCAACAATTCCCCCTGGCTGCCGGGTTCGGCACGCCTTTCATGTTCCAACTACCGCATTCCCCCTGTTTACCCCCTCCCCCTTTCATAATGCCCCTCTCAACTTTTACAAGCTCTTCTAGCCAACTTCCAGAGTCCAAGGCGGTTCACCGGCAGGCCCTTTTTCTTTCCCCCCCTTTTTTCACCGACTTGCCACACCACGTCCGATAAGGAATGAGCTTCGTTGTTTGACTTTTTGGCTAATGGCGTCTCCATTTTCCTCTCTCTTTTGGATTCAGTCTTAACGCGGTGTCCTGGGCATGTTTTCTTCTTTTTCCCCCTTGGAGTCTCTTTTTTCACACCGATTTCTTCGTGGGTGGTGACTTTGCTGTTGGCGAATGCACTTGAGACCCGGAAGTCCCATTATCCGTCTTTTACCCTCTTCCTTTTTTTTTTTTTGATGACGCTTTGGATTTTCTGGCCATCTTCCGTATCGTTCATGCCCATTTTATATGGTGATGCTTTAAAGGAGCCTCGATAATTACCCCGGACCCTGCTTTTTTCATCCTTGACCTTTGGACCCGGCTTTTCGGTGAGATGAGTTTTTCTCTCTAGTTATTCCACCCTTTTCTTCCTAGTGCGGTTTTTTCCTTATCATTTTTCCCCCTCCTCTTTTTTTTTGTCCACGATTTGCCGTGCCCCCCCGGTTTCCGCCTTGCTTTTTTCTTTACTGTTTTCCCTCCTTTTTCCCCTCACCATTTTCCTCCCTGGCCTTTACCCCCTTGTTTATCTAATTTTTTTTCTTGCATTGTTTCCCTTTGGTCCGGCATTGCCCTTTTGCGTGTCCGTGGTTGGTTGAATTTTTTTGTCGTCTTGACATCTGCCACCTGATTATTCTTTAGACTTTCGCCGCTTTCTTCTCTGCTTGACCCATGTCTTTTGATTATTGGCTTGAGCTTTTGGTTTCGATACTAAAGTGTTTTCCTGATGACCCTGAATCCGACTGAATCCCTCATTACTCCTTTCTATGTTTCTGTGTCGTGATCCAGCCTTTCCTTACAAGCCATACTACGCAAGTGTTGTGTTTTACTTCTTATCTAGATCTTTCGCTCCAGAAAAGGACTCTTCTTTTTACTGACACTGTGGTGACCAGGCTTCGAGTGTTCAGCCGGAAGTCTTATTACCAAGAGCTCTTTGTTGGCTTAGTCTCAAACCGACCCCCCATATTACCGAGGAGTTTCCCCCCCCTGTAGGTATAAAGACTGTTTTTTGACTAGCTGTTACGGAAGCTTTCCCCTTCCGCTTTCTTGACGATCAGCCCCCCCCAGCCTTTATTTCCTTGCTGACAGAGGGAAGACCTGCCTTTTCCTCATTGTGTTGTCGCGAAACTCCCCTGACTTCCTTTCGGCCTTTCCTTTCTTATGTCCTTTTGCTCCTGGTTCTGTGTCTTCCTTCAGTCTTTACGCAGTTAGTTCACTTCGTGGTCTTCTGAGCCAGTTGATCGCGATGTTTGAGCCTTATTGTTCCTTATAGGTTAGACTCTATAGACCACGGGCCTCCTTTTACGGCCCCCACCGCACGATTCCGCGTTCCCAATACAGGAATATCGTCTGACCCGATGCCTTTCGCAGTTTTTCCAGCTTCCGACCCGACCCACCAGTACCTTTTTCAAGGCACCCATTTCTCCTCCCCACGAACCCTTTAAGCGCACCGAACCCGCAGCGTTTTAACCCCCTATACGGCCGCGATGTCATGGTCAGCTCTCTCCTTGTCCCCCCATCCTCAAACAGTATATCCACGGACGTAACACGATTTTCTCCTGGTCTTGTTTTTCCCTGACCCCGCTGTTTCGGCACTGCAGCTGCTTCTTCCTGGACCTTCTTCATCCCTATTCGCGAATTTCCAATTAGTTCCGTCGCCCTGATTAATCCCTTCCCCCCCCTCTGCCGCCCTCCGGTCTTTTTTCCAGTTTCAACAAACCACTTCATCTAGACCTCCCCCCCCGGGAAACGTCGACTGACCTGGTAACTTTATCCCTTTCCCACCCGTTTTCTTTCCCCCTTCCGCCTCCTTGTGTAGTCACCTCCACAACGAGTAATTATCTTGACCCTCTCCAACTCTCCTTTCGGCTTCTGAAGACGACCCCGCTAGTCTATCTGAGAACTGACCACGTTTCCTTTTTAGCGAAAAGAAGATCCTTTTTTTCGGTTTGCAATTAGTCCCTCACCCCTTCCTCGTCTACGAGGTCCTCCCCCCCCCATCTTCTCACTCTCGACCCAATTTCTATCGAACAGCATTTGTGACATGTTCCCCCCCAACCCCTCTTGTGCATTTCCCCTAAGGCGTTCAAGCTTCCGAGCGGTTTTAGTGAGAATTTCCAAGGAACCCCTCCTCCTGAATCTGAGGTGTCCGCCTCCGCGTCCCTTCTCCTTCTTTCTACGTTCACCCGCGATTTGTCCCTTTTTTGTCCGCATTTTTTCTTCTTGTGTGACTGGTTCCTCCCAGACCTTCTCTCCCGGTAACCCATTCCCTTCCCCGCTCGACGTCCCCGAGCGCCTTCGTGCACTCTATATTTTTGTTCTGCGCAAACAGAGATTCTCTCTGTACATCGTATTGGTCACGCTCTTTTCTTTCTGCCCTTGCATCTTTTCGCGTATCCGTCGCTTGTTGGAGGTTGCTTGTTCTGGTTTTAAGAGGTGTCTTTACGCTGGGGGCCCCTTCGTCTTGCGAATCCTCGGTCGCGACTTCCCCCCCATTTTTTGGAGCTCCGACATTGTTCTTGCGTCCTTAGCCTTACAAAGATCCGAGTTAATCTACCATTTTCCTAACTTTCCTGTAATTCTTCGCGTCCGATGGTGCCCTGCGTTGTTGGAGGCCTAAACGTTTGTAAGGCTTGATTGAACTGTCATTTTCCCCCGTCACTTATACGCGAGGTAGCGATCAGTCGTCTATGTCCAAGAGTTTCTCACTTCGACTGGTTCAATCACCTTAGTCGACGTCTTTTATTGTGCGATATCCTCCTCTCCGGCTCGTCTTCCTGCATACATTATAACACCGCCTTCTCCGACGAGGCGGCCATTTTCTTTACAATTGGGCGACCCAAGTTCATGAGCCTTAGCATCTTTTTCCCCCCGTCATCTTTTTGAAGTGTTACCCCTCCCCCCTCTTCTCTTTTCTTTCCCCCTCCCCTCTTTTTTTTTTTTTCTCGAGATCGTACCCATTAAAGCCTTGCTGTCGATTCATGAAGTGCATTGTTTTAGACAACACTTTTTCCCCTGATCTCATTATGAAGAATCCAGGAGTTAAGTTTGTTCGTGCTTCGACGGGATGCCCGCTTCAATTCTATCCTTCCCCTTTATCTTTTTCTTCCCTCACCTTCGTTATTACACTAAATTGGGATTTTCACCCGGGACCCACTCCTCCCCGTTTTTTCTTTTCGACTTTCTTTCTATCATCTGCTGTCTTTCCCTCTTCCTTTTAGCGGGGTCATCCATGCTCCCTTCTTAGTTCTGAACGTTTCTTCCTCCGCTGCAGCCCAAGAGACTTCGTATTACTCCCTTTTCTTACCTTTTATCGGCCCTCTTCTGGGAGGCGGCCCCTTCCACTTACCATTGTCGGGATTTCGCCTTTTCCCCAAATTTGGTGGGATCTTGCGTTTCCTCTTATACAACGCCCTTCAGCGGTACAAAACTCTTTACACCCTCCCCCATCCTTCTTCCGCGACTGTCCCTCTTTTATATCCCCTTTGTGACCCTTTTGCATCTTCCGCTTTTTTTTTATTTTCCGAGAATCTAGTCTCTGACCTTTAGTATCTTGTATTTTTTCCGCTCTTTTCCCCGTCTTTTCTTTTTTTCCCCGATATCTATTGGCTTGATTTCCTGGCCCATTCCCATTTTACCGCGGACGTCTGTTGAGGTTTTTTTCAAGTCCTTGCAGCTCGTCATTCCTATGCTCACGGCGAGGTCCCTCCAGGCTCCCCCCGTTCTGCGTATGGGGCGTTCCGACTATTCTCCCCCCCGCCTTTCTCGGGCTTACCATGTTTGCTTCCCATTTTACCCACCCCTGGAACTGTTAGATGTGTGGTCTCTTTCCCCTCCCTCGGTTGTTTTTGTCGCGTCGTCCTCTTGTCTGGCCGTGGTTGTCCTTTCAACGGTCTCCCTTGTTATGTTTCTCTGCCTGTGACTTTTTCACCCTTTTGAGATTTTTATCTTTCACTATTCTCCCTTTTGGTTTCTCTTTTTTCTCTTCAGGATTTTTTTAGGATTTTCCCCGGACACCTTCTCTGGTTGAGCTATCCTACCAACATTCTTTGTATGTCCACTAATTTTTGCCGGTTCCTTCTTGATTAGGTTGTCCCTTGTAATTTTTGGCTTCGATATGTTGGTTTTGCTCTTTTTCCAGCCTTAGACTATAGGTGATTTTTTGGGTTGTTCTTTCTTGAAATACTTGGGCCTTCCAATTTTATCTTATCTCGCATTGGGTTCTCTCCGAGGCTCTCGCTCAGAGTGGGTGCAGAATCGGTTTTTTCCCTTTTCTGAAAAAGATTATCCAGAGTTTGAGGAACGTCTTGTACTTTTGTTCTTTTTTTTTTTTTTTTTTTTTTTTTTCTTTTTTTTTTTTTTTTTTTTTTTGGCTTTTTTCCCTATTTCTGAGAACTCCGGTTTCGCGTCCGTTTTTGCTTTTTTTCCCTGTTTTAGATTTCCCCTCCCTTTTTCCTTCCTATGACTGTTGACCCGGCCCTCTTTCTGGGACACGCGTTTCTTCCCTATTCGAGAGATTTCCCCGCGCTGATGAACGATACTTTCTTTCTTTCTTGCTTGGCTTGTGGCGGTGGAAAGCTCACGCGCCTGCCTCTGCCTATTCAACACCGTAGTCGTAAATTACGCGACGGCAGCGTTCCCATCCTGCTGCCGCGCTTCGGCGATTTTTCACAATCTGGCTCCTCCCCCAGTCATCCGGTCGCTCCACGACGTTAAAGGTTCCGGTGTGCTTCCCCCGTAGTCGCACGCGTTGCGTCCGCGTTCCTTAATTTACAGCTCCATAGTATTAATTGAATACCCCTTCAAACTTCCTAGAGAATTTCGTCCGTTCCCGCCCGTCATCGAGTTCCAACCGTTTCATACAGTGGTCCTTCCTGCGGTTCTATTTTTGGCTTCCCGAATCCCTCTTCTAGCCAGTGTTTACCAATCCATGCGGTTTGCCTCCTCGAATCTTCAGCCAGCGGATTTTCTACCTCCTAGCCGGGTCTTACTTCTGGCCTTTCGCCCGAAGTTTAGGGAGGTCGAGCGCTCCTGGCTGTCTGGGACCCTTGAAGGCAAGGTATGTTTCTCATTTGGAAGCTACAGGTCTCTCCAAGTTACTGTCCTTGTCTCTTTTTCTCTCCATCGCCAGACGGGAGAGCATCCGCATCCCCCTTACTATGCGGATCCAATTGTACGACTACCGTAGATCCCCCCCCTTTCCTCTGATAACCCCCCACTTTGTTCTATGTAAACCATCGTAACAAAAGGCCCCCTGGCTGTGCTTCAGAACGCCCTTTGCTTCCCAAAACTGACCGTTCTCTCCCCCCTTTCATACTTCGCTCATTCATTTTATTTGCCACGTTTCTCTGTTCTCCCCACCCCACTTAAGCCCTTTCTTTTTTTTTTCATTCACCTTCCTTCCATCGTGACCCCTCCCCCTCTTTTTTCCAGCGAAAACCCCAGAACTCCGGATTTTCCAGTCTGTTGCGACAGTGAAACGTGTTTTTCTAGTTCCCCTCTTGCCATCATCCTCCCAGCTGGTCTCGGATTTCGATTAAATTTGTTTGGTTCGTTCGGATCCGGGCTATTTGTTCCCGTACCCCAACAACTTCGACGTGGGCGATGCACCCTCTTCGGTTCTTTCAGAATTTCGGGAATCTTCGCG
>Ga0179593_1586447_pt1 | contig 15947 bp, 24 predicted proteins | sample CZODoug2_1_08_16_FD_185931 | JGI IMG/M metagenome (GOLD analysis project Ga0179593, IMG submission 185931) | Vadose zone soil fungal communities from Angelo Coast Range Reserve, California, USA - CZODoug2_1_08_16fungal (PacBio error correction) | ecosystem: Environmental > Terrestrial > Soil >... | reverse complement strand
TTTTTGAAGTCCCCTTCTTCCCCTTTTTTTCTTTCCTCCTTAATTGCAAGCCGACTACGTCCTTTACGAGCAAAGGGTTTGTTCCGGTATGATCCAATTCCCTTCTTCCCAGTTTTCTTTTCTCCCTTCTCCTTTTTTCCTTCCTTTTCCCCCCCCCTTTCCCCCTCCTCCCCCCCTCCCCACTTTCCCCCCCTCTCTCTTTCTCTTTTTCCCTTGCTAACCCCACAACTATTTGGGCCTTTGCTGTCGTTCCCCCCTCTAATTCCCCACCCCCCCCCTCGATATTAGTTTTCTTCCATAGCCGGTCTGGTTTACCAGGCCTTTCGTCTTGAGTTCCCTGGAGGCTGATTTGCGTAACATTCACCCCTATTTTTCCTTTGCTGGTTCATCCTGCTCTTTTCCCTTCCTCTTGAAGACCCCCCTGACCCCCCTCTTCGTTATAAGAGTAGCCCTTCGAGATGGCCCCTTCCCTGTCCCCCTAACTTACCCCCACATAATCGATCACAGCCCAGCGCGTAGTTTTTTGGAGGGGGCGTCCAGAACCACAGCAACTGTCCAGTATTTTTCCCCCCGCCCTTGCCTCGACCGCCCCCCTGCTTCGGTTTTTCCCTTCCTTTTATAAATAGTCGTGGCTCAACCCTGAGAGTTAGTTTGCCTGCCCCGGCTTCTCTTGCGCTTTAGTTTCTGAAGCTTGGGCCAAATTTCACCCCCCCCTTCGGATTCTTTTCACGATTTCCCCTTTCTAGCCCCTTCGAGACCATTGGCTCCCCGTACACCCCCCTACCCTTCTCGTCGTCCCAATCCATCGTATCCTCTTTCGTTCGCTTCCCCCCTTTCTCTTTTGTTTGCCATTGTCAGGTTTGAGCTGGTGCTAGGTGTGACCTCCGGAATCCTTTGCGTATCTCCCTCTTCCTCATTCCACTTCCTGATGCAATAGAACTTTGTTTCCCACCTCTATCCCCGCTCACATCCCACCCCCTTATTTTTCCCGACCTCACAAGGTCTTCATCATGCTCTGTTTCCCACAGTTCCCCCCCCCCCCATCTTTTCTTCCCCTCTAGTAATTTAGTGTGATTGCTTTAAGACATGCAGTCAAATTGGTACCCCCCCCCCCTTGACCGTCCCTCCCCAGCCTTTGTACCCGCATTCCATGAACCTTTATGTATCTGAACCTGACACCGCCCTGCCTGCCCAGCTGGCTCCAGCGACACCTTCCCCCTTTTTGATTTACACCCTTCTTTTTGTTTTCCGTTTGTTCCCCTTCAAAGTGCAGCCATCAACCAGACACCACGAATCGACTCTGCCTCACGACGTACACCCCTCCGGTGTGATGGGCGTTCTTCCTCCATTTCCAGGCGTACGGATTTTTCCACTTAGCCCCACATACCCTTTTTCTTCCTTGGATTCCCCAGTCACCCTAATAGGGTTTACGCACTCGTATCTGACTCCTATCGAACTTTAGCATCCAGTCTACTTCAAACCTTTTCCCCCTCCCCTCCTGTCGAGCTCAATGGTAGAATCCGCACCTTCCTGATTGGCCATCTGCTCCGCCTAACGCGGAAATCCTGAACCCTTCCGTTCAATCTTTTCCCTTTACTTTCGATGGCTTTTTATACCCCTGAATTACTTGAAGCTATGTTCTTATCAAACCACCCAATTTGGCCCGAACATTAGCAGTCGCCCTTTGACAATCTCAGCCCTCGTCGGATTTCCATGCTCCTCCTCCCCCCGTGATATTTCTTCCTACTCGGTGATGACATCTCTCTCTTCCTCATTCGTTCTTTGGATCGTTTTGGGGTCCTCAAACGCCCCCCTTCCCCAGAAAGTAATCCCTGACTCTTTAGTTTCGCGGCGACTGTAAGTTCCTTTCCCTCCGTTCCCCCCCCTAGAGACCCTGCCCCTCTTGTGCCGGATTTTGATCCTCCCATCTTTTCTTTTCTGTTATCCCCCCCCCTTTTTTTTCCTTCCCCCCCCTTCCTTCTTTTCCCTCTCGGGGCAAACCCCCTTGGTTTTTGTTTTTTTCCTCTTTTTTGAATGACACGCTCGCTCTTTTGTTTACCGAAGAACTCTTTTTTTTATTTGAAACAAGTAATATTTACTTCTTTCTGCCGCACCTTTTGTGTTCTTAGAGCAGGTTCCCCAATCACTTTATATTTTGTCCGGGTCCTTTGTATTCCCCTTCGACATCCCCCCGCTCTGAAAGTATGTCTATTTCTAGTTGACAGGATTCTACCATCCCTATCGATTTCCACCCTTCCCCGAGGCTCTTATGTCGCAGACCTAAACGAGTTTTTTTCAAACGCTTATTAGTCCCCCCATTATTACTTAGCTTGATTTGCGCATATTTGCCGGTACCCCTAACCCTTTACCCCCCCCCCCTCCCTACGCCACAAAATATGATAGTTTCTGACCCTCTTCCGCGTGTTTAGGATTACCCACACTGGACTCAAGAGAAGGTTAAGACTCCCTTCTTCGTCCCCCTCCCCCCCATCTCCCTTTTCAAGACTATTCGATTGACGACCCAATGTGGCTTGAGCACCTACTCTTCCTGTGCCCGATGGTCACTTTGGTAGGTTTTTGTCATTTTTTTCCCTCTCCTTTGCTAGTTTCTTGCTCCTTCCCTAAAATCTACCCCCCCGAAGAATCCCCGTTTGTCCTTTTTCTCTTGCCCATGCTCCCTTATCCCTCTCACTTGGCTGTTATTCCCGGGATACATTACCCCCCCCTTGTGTTTGAGACTTGAAACCATTTTGGACCCTGTATTTTGGCATAACCCCCCCCTCCTTCTTATTTGTCACCCTTGCTACACACCGCACCGCTCATCGGTTGACCTAATCACTATCAACTCCCTCAAATCTATTACCTGTTACTCCTCCGTTAAGAGGAGTTGCCAACGTCTAGAAGTTGACACTCTTGCACCGCCTTCATCTGCAGGGACGCCCCCTCCTTCCATTCTTCCCAAGCCGCTCTTTCTCATGATTTTCTCTTGTGCTCACCACTTCCTGACTCCTCCAGTATATTCTCTGACTCTTCCCTCGTACCTTTTTACACCCCGTAGCTGTTTACTAGTCATTATTCGGTTTCCTTTTATTTCCATTCTTGCTTCACACTCGGTAACTTCCCCCCGATCCGCCCCCTGCTGGCGCCCTTTTTCTCTTGGCCCAAAGGATACGTTACTTTTGTGCTTGGACTGGCATTAACTTTCATTTCCTGTAAGAACAATCCCTAGCTGTTGATCCTTTTTAGTCTGCTGCTTTCGTGCCTGGTATTACCCCCGTCCTCCCTTCCTACTCCTTTCTTTCCCGACCATCAAAGCAATAATTTACCGTTATTACCTTGACTTTCCACTTGTGTACCCCGCCCTTCTCCTTTCTCCCCCCTTACAACTCGCCGGCTTCTTTCTTTCCCGGAATCCAAGGTCTCATTATCCCTGACCCCGTCCTTTCCGGGAATGGTACCATCCCGCCTTTTCACGCCGCTCTTTTTGAGCGTAGACATTTGCACAGTTTTCACCATTCGCTTCTGTTCCCTTTCCCCTGTTTTCTTTGTGGCTTCTTTTTCCTCCACCTCCCAAACGGCCCCAATTTCTTCTCCTCCGGTTTACTAGTCTTTTATACAATGCAAGTCCACAGGATTCTTGACTCATCCCCCTTCTCCCATCTCCCTATAGTTTACTCATCGTTTTTTTCTATCTCTGTGTTTTCCTTCCACTTGAAGGCGGGTTTTCCAAGTTGGACGTTTCGGCCGAGCCTTTGTTACCGCCCTTGTGCGGGCCCCCCTCCTCTCCCGTCGAAACCATCAACCTCCGGTATTCCTTGCCCTGGTCGGCCCCTCAGAGGTCAGCGCTACTCATTTTCTTCAAGGCGGTCTTTGATTTTGAAAACTTCCCCGCAGTGCCGCCAGCTCATTTTGGCCCTTACCCCTCGTGGTAAATTAGGCACGATTTTCTCCCTCCAAGTTTGTTTTCTTGTAAGCTTGTCCCTCGTCTTCACCTTTCTCTTGTAAGTCTGTTGCAGCCTTCTATCATGTTTCCCCCTCCTGAAAACTTCACTATCCCCACTGAAAGTCCATCCCTCTTTACGGTCCTTGTTCCAGCCCCCCTTTTTCAAAGAAGCCCCTTGCTTCTCTTGTTCCCTTTGAGGACCCTGCACTTCTCTCCTTTCTCCCCACAAGCATTCTCCCGCCTTCCCCCCCCACACTTCTCCCACTGAGCCGACCGGGATTTCCGACTCGCGTCAGCTGATCTGAGCGCTTTGCAAGATCATCCCCTCAATTACGACCCTTCGGTTTTCTCCCTTTCCCCCGCCTACCTTCTCCCTTTACCAAGCTCCACTATTAGACCTACGTAGGACCTTTCCCAAACTTCTTTCCAATTTCTCCTCCTTCAGTCTTCTGAGTAAAGCGACACTCCCGTCACTCTCCCGGCCACCTCCCTGTCCCTTCTTCTCATTTTGCTCTTTACCCCGACCCTAAGGCACATGCCTGGCATTATGCCATCAAATTATTGATAAATAGACCCCAGTTTCCCCCAATTTATCATTATTCCTCTCAGCTACACCCTTTCCTTCCCCAGTTTCCCTCCGAACCCAGCCTATGTACCCGGTTGCGGTTGTCCTGACTATACAGTAACAAGATCCCTTCCTGTTCTTCTTTTACTCCAGAGACTAATTTTCCTCAAACTATCTCCTCCCACACCCCCCTCCCTACCTAGTAATTGCCCAAGAATTTACCAGTTCATTCCAATTATCACGTGTTTCCATACCTTTATTGCAGTTACTATCCCCTTCACCCTTGACATTCTTTTTCTTTTTTTCACACTTTGGAAACTCCGACGTTAGACCGCATTTCCGACCACCTGTTTTTGACCTCCACCTACCCTCAAGTAAGTACACTCTACCAATCCATCCCTCTCATTAGGTTTTCCCTCTGCCTTTTCTTTTGCAGCTTGCCCCGCTAACCGTATCTCCTTTGTCCCCAACCTCCTCCCCTCCCTACTGTTGGAGTGTGTACACATTCCTTCCTCTTGGTAGACCCCTTATAGCTCCTGGATCCTGGTTTCTTTCCATTCGTTCACCCCCCAAATGTCAACCCTGAGACCCACCCCTTCGCCACTATAGCTCTTTCTGATCATTCCTTCACTCTTCATCTTGCGCCTTCATCCTGATTTACGAGCACACCCCCAGAATCCCCCCTGCCCTTCCCCTCCCTTCAGACCACCCCCCCCTATTTTTCTTCCACCATAATAGATAACCATGACTCTACTCTTGTCTGTCATGACCTTTTTTTTAAGCCGAGCACTTCCCTTCTCCCCCAAACCCTTGGCCAAAGACCCATCTAGCCCCCTCCATTTATCAACCGGCCGACCCCACGGAACACCCAGGTCCCCCTTTCTCTTGCGTCGAGGCCCCGATTCCCTAATAGCCGTGATTCGTTTGGCTTTCTTTACCAGCGCGTCCACCCCTATCTATATTCATTTAACCACCTTCACTGTTCTTTGCTCTTTTCTTTTACAGATATATTGGTCCCTCCACCGCCCGAAAATCCCCCTGATTACTTTCATTCTTCGCTCTGCCACGTCCCAATTCTTTAAAACCTCTGCACACCTCCCTTCCCCTTTGAAGTTTCCTTTTTCTTTGGCCCACTTTTCTTTTCCGGACCCCTTTTTTGCCCCCACCCCTTGTCTTCTGTGGGTTTATCCAAAGTATGGCCCTACACCCTCCTTCCCCGAGAAATAAGTGCTCCTGCCCTTTTCCCTTTTCCCTTTCTAACTTCATGCCACTTTCGTTCTTTTTCTCTTTTACCTTTTTTTCATGGAGATTCCTTGATTTTTCCGAAGCCGTCCCATTTCTCCGCAAGTATTTTCGCCTGGACTTGCACTCTTTAATTGTTCCACTCTTTCCCCGGATATACTCTCTTCCCTTTGTCTGACCTCATAAAATTTCCCCCCTTCCCATTCCCCTCCATTTCACTGCGAAACCGAACTTCTGTACTGGTCCCTCCAAAAAAGAGATTCGATTTCATCTACCCCCCCCATTCTCCCCTATTCCCCTAGGATTTGACACCCCCCACCCCCCCTGTACCATATTCAGTTCTATTCCATGATTCTCCCGTGCTTGTTTTTTTTGGAGCACCTTCTCTTTTTCCCCATTATTTTCCTTGTTAGACCCCCTTCCCATTACATAGTCCGGAATGATTCTTCCCCAAGTAGACCTCTAGCTATTGAAGCACACTCTTACAAGGACAGCTCGTCTCCCTCTCCTCTGTCGAGAGGGTCACCGTCCCTTTCTTTGGGCTTTTTAGGAGGGTCCCTGCGACTCCCCGCACCACCGTCGTAAAACGCCCCTTTATTTACCCCTCTAGTACTCCTTGCTCACCTTTCATTACGGGACTTCCTCCTCATCTTTGTCTCCTTTTTTTTTGGTTTGTTGCGCCACACCCCAAATACCCCTTTTCCCCCTCCCGCTTTGGACCCCGGCCTTTCTTTTCTTTTCTGAGGACATTTACTTCTTTGCCAAGCGCTTTTTCCTATGCGAATCTTACCCACTCCTTTTTCACTGAATCCAGATACCCCTCCTTCCCCCTTTTCCCACCCTATCCTCCCCTCGTTCAGTCTATGTAGGTTTACTACCCCTCCCCCCATCATTCCAGTATCCAGCATTCCCCCTTGACCGACTCTCTTTTCGCACTTTTTCCCTCTGAGATTTGCGCTTCCCCCCCCACTTCCGCGACGGCTATCCGTAGTCGAACTTCTTCACCCACCCTGATTCGAAATCACCCAACGCTCTGTAGCAGTTTTCCGCACCAACGCGACTTTCATCCCTCCCTCTGCATCGCTTTTCCCCGGAATCCCCGGCCCCCTTTTTGGCCCCCTTTTCCCCGCCCAATTTTTTTTTTCCATATTCCCAAAATGGATTCCCCCTTGCGTCGTTTGGAATCGCGTTTCTCACTCCTTGACCTTTCACTAGTCGGATGGTGCCTATCTTTGTCGATTCCACCAACTTTATTGCTGTTTTCTTTATCCCTTGGTGTTTCGCGCGTTTTCCCCTCTGTCCAGGGTTCACCCTGAATTCTCCTTAGCACCGCAGGATTTCTCACGCCTCTTAAGATTACCTCGAGTACCCCTTTTTACTTCACTATTCTGCCCTCGTCCTCTTTTTACTTAATTTCTCTTCCACGACAAGTATCCTGGGCTATCCTTCAGACATACTAGGATTGGCTTTTCTTTCCACCATCCCCCCCCCTTTAAACCCCTCGCTTCGTTCTTTCCTTTTTGATCGAGAGGCTTTCTCTCTCCCGACTTTTTGTGTGACTGAGTCACCTTAGCTAGCCATTGTACTACATCACCACTCTCACTTTTTTGAGATTTTTCTGATCCTATCCTTTTGCTCCTGGTTCTGACTTCCCCTTTCCTCCTCTTTCCTTCCCCCCCCCTCTTTCCTTTCTACCGCATCGTTTCCCCCTTCCTCCTTTTGTTGTTGATCTCTCTATTATCCTTTCTAAGCTAAGTTGCCATCCAGACGAGCCCTAAGCTAGGCTCCTGTAAAGGGGACTGCGTTGACTGTTCTGCCCATTCTTCCCCACAGCCTCCCTCCATCTTGCGCTACTCCACTCACACACCTTTCACTCCATTCAGGACTCTACTTCTTTTTCATGGGTCTTTTTGCCAAAAGCGACCGGCTTACGCTTTCGTTCGCCCTGGAGCCGCCCCGTCGTGGTCCACAGTTCTCTCCGCCCCGTCTTAAAGCTTGCACGTGTTAATTTTCCTGCGCCCCCAGATGTCACAGAGTTTTTACGATATTACCTTCCCCTCTCCTGCCGAAACCCCCCCCCTCCCCCACCTTTCCCCCCCGCAACCGTATAGAACTTACTGTCTGCGCCGAGACAGTTTAACGCAGACTAGAAATTCTTTCCCGCACTGAACCTCTAATCCCGGTAACGCCCCTCAGATTTGGAAAATTCTCTCCTTCAGACTCCCGGCCGTTGACGTCGGTCGATGCTTTATGGTTCCCTTTTGCCCCCCACCCACCGTTTCTGGACCATCTATTACTTTGTACTCTGCACCACCTTCCCTCCCCTGACGGGCCTTTCCTTCTTCTCTCCCCCGATTGTTAAGCCCCGAAAACAGTCCCTCTTCTGAAATGTTTACTTACCCTCGCGCGCTTTATCCCTTCTGTGCCACTTGGTGCATTTCTTTTTTTGTGATTAGTTTCTAGATGTCGCCACAGTAATTGCATTTTCTCATAGTAGATATGCCTAAGATGCTTCCTTATTTAATCAGATCTTAGAAAATTTCTCTCCCCTACAGTCAAAAGTTATTTGACCTTTTTATGGTTAAACCGCCCCCCAGGTCTGAGTGCAGTCCCACACGTTTTGTTCCCCCCAGCTGTACCTATCTCCGTACCTTTTCTTAGGGGATCTACTCACGCAGCAGACCCCCACTCTTCTGCACCCCCCCGAAGAACCCCTTTCGACACACCTGTCCCGGGCTATGTGATTGGTTGATGTGCCCTGCCATGATCTCCTTCGTATGATACTTGTTCAAGCACCTTCTGATGTCTCACACTTTTTATTCTTGGGTTCTTTATCCTGAAGGACTCGAAGCTCGTTCCCTACTCGATCTTTACAATATGGGGGAGCTCCGTGTTTCTCCCCCCTTCAGTTGCGCCTTTTATGAGCCTTTCTTCAAAGATACTCCCCATTCTCCCCCCTTTTTCTTTCAATGTCTTGGGTTCTCCCATCTTTATTTTGCCATCGCCCCCCCTCTCTCCCCACCTCACCTTCAGCTGGTTCCTTGCCCCGACCACATCCTTAAAAGACACTACACTGCCGTCCCAGCGTTTTATCGCCACTCCCTTCTTGGATAATAATGATCTACCCCTTTCAGCACAATCCGGCCCATAGCAAGGATGTATAAATATGAAGATCCCCTTTATTTCTCTCTGAACCCTCTCCTGGGACCTCAAGCTGTATTTCCTCCTTCACGGCAATGGCAATTTCCTTCCCCCCCTTCTCCTCTCCCCTATCATTACCACTTCGTTCTCTTCAGACAGTGAGCAATAAGAACCTTAGTCCGTCCTCTTCGCCCACCACACCTGCCTGACTCCCTGCATTTTTTTCCCCTTCCACTTTCCTCCATTTATAGCTCTTTCCCTGATACCGGCTCCATTCCCTTCCCATTCTCCTTTTTTTTTATATTTCTCTCTATCCCTCTTTGTTTTTTTCCTACGAGTAGCGGTGTTGGCCTCTTGCTCCCCCTTCCTCATCCAATCCCCCCTCCTCCACGGCCCTTAGGGACTGAGTCAATGGCCCAATTACATCCTTCTCCCCATTCATGTGGACTATGAGTATTGCTCACTGGCAGCGCTTTCCCCCGGTCCCCCCCATGCACCCTTTTTTTTTTTTTGTCTCATTTTGACCACCACGTATATTACACTCCTCCCTTCTCACATTTTGTTCTTCCCCCCTTATATTGGAAAGTTCTTACCCCTTCGTTATAATAAGACCTTTCCCATGTTTTTTGTGCCTGTATGCCCCCAATCACAGGAATTCTGGCGATTTTGGTACACATCTTTTGATTTGCTCTCCGTCCATTCGCCTTCCTCTTACCTCATCTTCAAGGTCTTTCCTCCTTTGCTAAATTCCCTTTTCCGGCTTCGTAACTCCGTTATTGCTGGTCCCCGTCCAGTAGAAGGGTTTACACCATACCAGTTTGTTTTTGAGACCTTCCGAGCCGGCCGCACCAATCCCGTCTCCCCTTTACTAACCATGTTCCTTCTCAGGGACGTTCTGACAAAAGATTCGAGCCTTTTCGGGTTCTTCTTTCTTCCCAGACTAACTTTTTTTCAGGTGAATTACCTCCTCATCTCGCCTCCCCCATTAGAGCCTCTTCTTTTTCGCCCTCTCTCCCCCGCTCCACCCGCGTCGACTCACTTGCGTACCGTGGCCGAGGGCTGTCTCCTTTCCCTTTTGACACGCTCTCCTTAGCCTCCCGGTGCTGTCTGTGGTGACTCTCGTCTTAAACGCACACCCTTCCTTTTCCTCCTTGAAGACCTTTTCCCTCCCGATTAGCAGCGATCGTGCTGACGTACCTTGTTCTTATTTTTTTTCACCCTCAAACTCATTATTCTGGCTGGCTTTTGCTTATCTCTTTTACCAGCGACCCCCATGGCCTCCTTCATGAGAACCTTTTTCACCTTCTGTCGATTGTTCATACACCTGCCACGTCTCCCTTCTCTAAACTCCCGCACTCCCCATAGCACCACACAAGCGTCTCTTCACCCGGCAATTTCTTCAGCCCCCCTTTTCCTCCTTGTTAGTTATAAGGACGCCTTATTTGAAGTGTCTCCTTCCCGACTGAGATTCTCCCGAATTTTCTTGCCCCCCCACGCAGTTGACCGGATGCCACCGTTCCTCTCTTTTGCCGAAGTCTCTTTCCAACCTTCTCCCTCTACATGAGACCTCATAAGCACGGTCTGCACCCCCCCCCTTTTTTAGCGCCAGTTTTTTCCGTTTTTGGGACTCGAACTTGTTCTCTCCTATAGTGTTTAGCAAAATCTTTTTCTTCCTCCCAACCCCGAGCTACGTTCAAGATTGTACCCCTCATACAATTCCGCCTCGCCTTGTCCATACCTTCCCCTCCTTCAATTTCCTGTACCCCCGGATGCTCCACTTGTATTTCTGAGCTTTTTGGTGGCCCCTCTGTTGTTTCTCCCTGTTCTCGTTCCCCTCTTTTTTTCCACCCCTATTGAACGCTCCCTCCCTCTCCCGGATCCCTTTATTTTAATTGTACCTCCCTCTCTCTTTCACCGCCAAGTCCCCACTTCCGGTCTGAATGCGACGACCGGGCTACTTTCACACTCCGGTAGATGAGTCTCCCCCCTGGCTTGTATAACAATCTTAATCGACCCTTATTCTAGAGCTCTCTTTTCTCCTTCCCCTCTTTCCCCGGGCATCACAAGATTTTTTTTTGGTTTGTTCGCCCGCCTTGGGAGTACCCTGTTAGCCCCTTCTCCAGGATCCCCCCCTTTCGTTACCTCTTCCCCCAAGGGACAGTATGTCCCTTCCCTCTAGTGTATGATTCCCCTTTTAGAACCCTCTTTTATCCCTCTCTTTTCCTCCCATTTTTGTTTTGATCTCTCTATTCTTAGTAAACGAGCGTTTGATTGTTGGCTACCATCTTCGACAGCCCGTCTTCCGAGAAAAGGGTTCTCGTTGATTTGCCCAATTCTCCTGACCCCCCCTTCCAATACCTTCCACCCTTTCCCTACCATCGACCTCCCTCTTCGTCCTGTGCTCGACGGACGCCGTGTAGCTGCCCTGACGCTTCTATTTTCTCTTCTTTACCTGGAGAGTCCCTTCTTGACCCCCTCCAGACCACGCCGCGCTGCATCTCCTTTTTAGATTCCCCTTTTCCTCAAGCGTCTGCGATTTCCCCCGCACTTCTGTCTTCGGTGTCTCCTCCTCCTTCCCTTACCCAGAAAACCCCATTTTCGCCCAACTAGGAGCCCAGCAAGGTTTTGCCCTAACCTCCTTTTAGGACGTCCGTCTTCCTCACGTTCCTCCTGTCAACTTTGTCTTGTTTTATACCCACATGAGAGTGCTCTCTGTCCTCCCCCCTTTTTGGTCCCAGTATACTTCCAAAGTTTTGAAACAATTTACTCTCCCGGTGCACGTTCCTCTTTCTAGTGAGGCTTTTAATCCCCCTTAGTTTCCTTTTTTTTTCCCCTTTATAGCCCCTTGATTCCGACACTATCCTCTCTTATCCTGAGGAATCCTCATCCCCCTCCTGCTTTACGTCTCACACACCTCCCTCTCATTCCTTCCTCTTGACACCTCTTTTTTGTCAGGTGGTTAGTGGGTATTCTCCCGTCCTCTCGATCTTAGGTTTTCTTCCTGCCTTTATTAGCCATGCTCTCCTCCCGTACAATTGACTTCCCCTATCTTTCTTCCGTCTTTCCTTTCCTCCATTGCCCCCTTGCACCGTAGGTCTTTTCCTTTCCTCCGCCAACCGGTATGTTATTGGACCCCCTTTTAGCTATGCTCTGTGACCCTCCTTCCCCCATTTCACCCCCCCCGATAGTTTCTTTCCTTTTTTGTTTTCACGACGCACGCCCTTTACCTTTTTTTTTACCTATTCAATTACCCCCCGCAGACACCGCCCCCCCCCCCCCCTTGCCAGCCCCCCAATTCTGCCATGGCATTCGTTAGTGAGTGACCCTACGACACGCAATTATAAGTTCCTTCTTTCTTAAGTCTGTCCCTTTGATTGTACTGTGAGGCCTCTAATTCTGTGATACTTGTAGTTTGTTTCTTGCCTATCACCCTTTCTCCCCTCCCTCACCCGAAAATTCCCGATCGACAGCACTCTCCACCGAATCCCCGCCTCGTTTCTCTCGGCACTTTTGTCATGTACGTTGTCTAGCGGTAACCTCTCCCCTCCCCCTTTTTTTTCTAGGTTTTATTTCCCCTGCCTCCCTTCCCATTTTCTTACTCTTCGGGCCTTTCTTCCTTTTTCAATCTCCTTTACTTGCCCAAGTTTGAATATTCTTACCTGCCGTTGACACATCCACTTTTCCCGCCTAAAGTGCCCCTCCTCTCGCGCTCCCTCCTTCTTGATTTTCCATGTTTTTTGCTTAGAACTTCCATCACCCCAACGTCTTGCTGTATTCCACTTTTCTTATCATCTTTCTGTCCACGATTATACAACCGTCCCGAGCGCTTAATTTTCAGTTGCTGAGTAACCCATTTCTTTTCGAAAAAAGACCCCACATTCGCGATTCCACACCAATGTTGACATATCCTCTCATCCAACCGCGCCCTTTCTCGTTTCACTCCCCACTTTTTCCCTTTTCAAGTTATCATATAACTCGGTCGGTTCTCCTTCTGACTACCGCACAAAAACACATTTCAACTTCACTAGCCTTTTTTTTGTCCTCACCCTGTGCGTGCGCCACCACCCCTAAGACTTCTTTCCTCCGACCTGAGCCCCCCCGCTCCTCTTTGTTCCACTACTTCTTGCTCTACTCACTATTTATCTGTTCCCGATACTCGGCAAACTCCGCAAAATCCCCTCCCACTCTTCCTGCATTCCTTCACCCTTGTACTAATGGCGTAGTGTCCCATACTCTACTTCTCTCCCCCTCTCCGTGAAAATTCCCCCCTTTGTGGCCCCTAGATTTTACTCAGCCCCGCCTATCACCCCCCTTTTACCTCCATTGCCGATCCTCCGCCCACAATCACCCCCCCTATCCCCCTGACTTGCTATGCCCGAACTCTTATTTTTGCCCCTTTTTCCCTTTTTTTCTCCCTCTTCTTTATCTTCGCACATTCGCCAGTTTAATGTATCCCACCCCCATTAATTACGAGATGAGCCCCAGTAACGACCCACGCGTTGTTTCTTTTCTCGCAGGGCTCATATCTGTCCCAGGCCCCATTGAACTTCCGCCTCTTCCCCTTATCCTCAATCAGTTCCTCCTCTTTTTCTCCATTCATCCCGAAGCCTTAACCGACCCCAATTCACACCACAGAGACCTGGTTAGTGTTCTCCTCTCTTGGGTCCCTTATCGGATGACCCATCATCATCTTCCCCCATCTTTCTGACCATCGATCCTTTTCCGCGTTGCACATTTTGCCTTCGCCTACTCTTGCCATTAATTCTCGTTTTCGCTTTACCCCACGTTGATCTTTCTCCTCCCTCCTCCCCTTCCCTCCTCCCCTTCTCCCCTTCCTTTTTCCTCCCACTTATCCAACCCGAATGATATGTTCGCTTCGCGACAAGCTCCTATCCTTCCCCCTTGTGGCCCCTTATTCCCTCTGGCCCCTTCCGTTTTCCTCTGCCCATGTTACCCGCCTACCATCCCCCAGTGCCACTTGTCAACTGTTGGCCCTAGACCCATCGTGTGAGTTTGGTTTTTCCCCTGCCCCCCCCTCCTTGCGCCACGTTGTTTCTCCCCCCTTTCGTTATTTTCGTGACTTGGCTCTCCGTACCACCAAAGGTCTGTTTCCCCCGCATATACACGACTCACCTTCCCCCCCCCGACTTTTCCCCTGCCGCCCCCTTCCGGCCAAGATTAGACCCACTTCCTGCGTAGCATCTCCCCCCCCTTTTCCCCCTTTTCTCATTCCCTTTCCATCAAAATATTTCCCCTAGCCCGTTTGTGGCCTGACTCTCGCCAATTGGCCTTCTTTTCTTATGGTACCTTCCCAGAACCCCCCAGGTCCCTCCCTGATCTCCCCTTTCTTATTCTGTGACACGCTATTCTTTCCCGATTCTGTTCGTTTTGTCCCTAGAAACACCCCCCATTTCCCCCTTCCTCAACACCCTTTCAGCATCAGAAGGCCTTGTTTTGAGTCGAGCTTGTTACGCGCTTTCCTTTTCATCCTCCTTGATTCAGACTTCTTTTAATTCATATTCTTGATACCCCTCTTAAGCCAAGTTGCTGTGTCAATTGCCCTCCGTCCTTAATATTCTTTCCCCTAAGGCTCTCTGGTCAGTTGTCGATATTACTCTTCTTTTTGTTATCTGGGATCACCTGCGCCCCTTCTTCCCCACCTCCTTCTTTTCGACCACCCTTGCGACTTCCACCGGTCCCCCCTTTGCGCGCACTTTAAAGATACAACCTTGCGGCGTTTTTATATTCTTCCTTCCTTCTTTCTTCTTTGTTCATTCTGCTCCTTGCCTCTGTCGGTTTGCGTGTGCTGGTAGTTCCACGGTTTTCCATTTTCCTTATCCTCCTCCGAACTCGCCTCTCATCTCGGCAGTTAAGCCTCATTCATCCTTCTCTCACCAATTTGAGTTCCTTTTGACCGTTGAAAACCTCCCGGGCTCTCCCAGGCCTTTCCTCCCAACCCCAGGAACCTTTGTTTCCCCCCCTAACTCATACACGAATTTAACCGCATAGTCCGCCTATTTAGAAATGCCTGCTTTCACCAATGCTTAGCACCTCTGCTTTTGTCTGGCAGCCACCCCTCCACCACATCTTCCATCAATCTCCTCTTCCTTTTCCCAGGTCCACTGACCCAGTTTTCCATGCCTCCCTTCCGCCGACCAGGTTCTTATTTCCCTTACTATCCTACTAGTATCTCCTCCTCATCTTTTCTTGTGTCGATGAGTTCTATATTGGTCTGAAGGTCACTCCTTTGTCTTTACAGAAGCTTTCCCTCCCTTCCCTTCCCTTTCTTAAAAGGCTGTGAAGCAGTTGATGTTTTTGCCACCAAATTTATCCACTCACCCCCACCCCTATGGCGTACTGCTTTCTGCCTAAAGAAGGTCGCTTTTTGTGCTATCTGTTTGAAGTCTTTATTTTGTAGGAATTTTCACGTACTTTTCCGACTTTGGAATTCTCTCCCGTAGGCATCAGACATTCGGGCCCGAATGTTCCGCTTGATAGACAGATCACTCTTTTTGGTGTTTTTTTTTTGTTTGGTTTGCTTTTGTTTTCTCTGTTTTTCGTTTAAGAGTTTTTTAGTGACTATAGGCCATCGCCTTCACCCGAAAACATTTCATCTTACTCCCGACCTTTCTTTTTCGGTCCCCCCCAAGTCTTTCCCCCTTCTTCATCCGACGACCTGATCACCCCTTGATCTTTTTCCATGCCAGTCTGCACAGCCCAACAGACGGGTATTATCTTCCTCTCTCCTTTTTGTAGAACTCCTCCCTCCCACTTTATTTGTCCTCTTCCCCTGAGTCGCAGCATCTACCTCCAATATTTCCCAGAGCTTACTCCCCTGCTTCTTCCCCCCCACCACCAACTTTTTAACCCCTAAACACCTTCCCACCCACACTACCCAAACCCAACCCCTTTTTTTTTTTTTTGGTCTTCTCAACCACCTCCAACCCCACTACTCCTCCCCCCCTCCCCCCACCCATGCCCCCTGTCTTGGACCTTTAAATTGCATTTTAGGCGAACTTCTTTTTTTTCCCCTCCCCTGGGCGTATTCCTTAACGA
>Ga0179593_1395707_pt1 | contig 15947 bp, 23 predicted proteins | sample CZODoug2_1_08_16_FD_185931 | JGI IMG/M metagenome (GOLD analysis project Ga0179593, IMG submission 185931) | Vadose zone soil fungal communities from Angelo Coast Range Reserve, California, USA - CZODoug2_1_08_16fungal (PacBio error correction) | ecosystem: Environmental > Terrestrial > Soil >... | reverse complement strand
GATGATTGTTCCCGGTAACCAATTCCCACATGCCTCACTCGTACCTTTCCAGGTATCCCCCCTCCAGTCTCCCCCCCGAACCTCCTCTCCTTGTTCCGGGCTGTCATCCCTCTCCAGTGACCGTTTTTTGAAGGTTTTTCTCTTCCTCTGCTCCCCTGCCCACCCGTGAATTTTTTTTTTTCACAACCTCTGTTTCCTGACCCCCCGATTTAGTGTGAACAGCCCCCGCTTCGCTGCTGTCAGGCTTTATTCTTTCCCCCAAAGGAACCCTGTGTTTCGATCCCCTTTCTTGATTTAAGGACTACCCTACTTCCTTCTCCCCCTCCCTCCCTTCCCTGTCGACTAAACTTCTTTGCCATGCACACCGCCCATTCCTATATTGGCCAATTTTGCTCAAAAAACTGACGTTAACCAAGACTTCTGTACTTAAGACTTTTCAAACTTTTTCTATAGGAAAGGAGGCGTGTTGAGTTAAGGCCACCCGGTCGTTTCGTGGTCGTCTCCCTCTGACACCTGCGGTTTAGACCGTTCTTTTTCTTTTCCTTGGATCCTGCTTCCTTAATTGAAAGTCGGCCGTGATTTTCTTTGTCCCCCCTTAACATCCCATCTCCTTTGCCTCCCGGCCCACAAATGGCTCTTTATGTTTGTTTTGTACATCTGGGGCTCGTGTGGCTGTGGATGATTACAACTCATTTCCCTTTTTGGGATGGGCCACCCCGTAAAAGGCCGGTGACCAAAACCCTGTTTCCTGTTACACTGCCCCTTCCCTCGATGTGTGTTTTTTTTTCTGTATCCCTTTGCACAGGTCCCCTTCCTTCTGGGCAGCCCCCTTTATACAATCACACCTGTCCAATCATGTCCCCATCCCCTTCAGAAGGGGCACTCAGGCTCTTTTCTCCTTTTTTTTTTTCGAGACGTTTTGTGGCAAAGAATCCCCACGCCGATGCCTTTGGGGTTTGCTGTGTTGGTGCCCCAACGCATCTTCATCCCTCCCTTCCGGATGGTAGGCAGGTTTTCAACTGAGTCCGATTTTTCGTTTTTGGTCAATTTTCGACCTTTCGCTTACCCCCCTCCCCATATAAATACCTGTTGACCGGAGGTCTCCCCACCCTTTTTTTTCCCACACTTTGTCTTTTTTTTAAGAAAATACGGGAGTTTTGACCAACGTGATTTTCCGACTCTTTCCGACTTCCCCGGACTTATTTGCGGCTCAACGATTGTGCTTGGAGGCCCTCCTTTCCCCTTTCCCACCTTTAGATTACATATGATTCAAGTGGGGGGGACCCTTGATGGGTGATCCCTGATTGTGGGTCGTCCTGTGATCAAAGTCTCCCCCCGCCCCCCGCTTTCTTCGACCCCCCACCCCAGCCCCCCTGTTTCTCTGTATGTGTCCTTTTGCCTGTTTGTACAAGGAGTGGGGCTCGACCGGTCCCCCTCCGAACCCAGCACGGTACGTATTATTAGCTATTGCCCCTGGTCCCTACCTTCCCTCCCATGACCACGTCCCTCCCCCACCAGTGCCGGAAGTTCTTTTATTGGGCCAGTATTTTTCCGGTTTTCGTTTCCCCTGTTTTCTGACTTTGGAGATTTGGTTTCCCCACCGTCCTTTTTTGATCTGCGTCTTTTTGCCGCCTCCTTCCTTAATATCACCTACCACTTCCGTTTGCACCCCGGAGCTTAGACCCCCTACATTTTTTTTCCACTGTTTCACGTCTTCCCAAATTTTAACTTAAGGGAGTTTTTTTCCATCCGGCCACACACCTGAATCAAGTGTGCCCCCCACCGCTTCTCTGTGGGGCATGGGTTTTCCATGAATTAAGGACCGAAGTCACCCCTTCTCCCCATTTTCCCCTTCCCTCCTGTCTGAATGACCCTAAGTTCTTTTACAAGTTGGGCACCCTTTCTGCCTTATGTTTGATTGGCCTAGGGCCCTTCCCCCACCCCATCCTGGGTGTTGAACTTTTGCGGCTTACTGTGACCCCTTCTTCGTCTCCCTTTTAACCCCTTTTTGACCTACAGGGAGTTCAGCTTGTGCTGGTTGCCCCCTATTCAATCTTGCTTCGTCTCCCCCCCCCAGGTCCCCCAGTTTGCGCACCCATGAATTGTCCCCACCTATCGGCCCACCCCCTGACAACAATTCCCCTCAATTTTTTTTTTTGACGGGACCCCTTTAACCTGGAAACCAACAAAAAACCACTGGTTTTCCCTCCCCCCGAGGCTTCCCCATCCCATGTGCGTTTGATCCCTTGTATTTGATGCCCGACCTCTTTCAAATACTTTTTTGACTCAAAGGAAGGGCGTCTCCCTGTTCCCCCCCAGACTTCCCAAGAAAGTTGTTTTTTCGTTCTTTTTCCTCACTCATTTCCCCCCCCTTTTTTTCAAGCCATACCCAACTGGTTCTTTTTTGTCCCCCTTTGTGATTACAGTAAGTGGATATTTCCTTTTCCCTCCCACCCCACCACTCCTTTTTCATTCTTTTTTTTTTTTAAGACCAATTTTTTTATTTGAAGTGAATCCACATTCATGCACGTAACCTGCCCCTTTTTTTTGAATCTTCTCGTTCACTCTCCCAACTCTGGGCCCCCCAACTGTGAGCGGGATTTATTCTTTGCCAACTTCTTCCACCAAATCAGCGAGGACTTTTTGCCCCCGGGTGTTATTGTTTTCTCTCCTTCCTTGGTCTTAGGGCCCCCCCCAGGCTAGGGCATGCCTTTCCTTCCCGAAGATTTTCAGACGGGTGGGACTGTTTCCCTGCTGTTTTTTTGCCTTTTGTCCATCCGGACTTTCCGTGCGTGCTCAGTATTCCTTGGGGGCTGTCGTCTTTTCCCCAGCCACTTGGACAGGGAATTACTCCCTTTTTTTTTCCCTCCCCGTGAAAGTGACTATGAGCAACCCAAAACACCACACTCTTGACGCCTAAAAAAACTTGCCCCTCGTCTTTATTTGGGAAACCCGGCCCCTTTTCTCCCCCTGAAACTCCTTTTCCCTGATTTATTATTCATTTCCTCACGGTCACCCGCGACACCCCATGCTCTGATTTCCTCTTTTTTTCCCAAGGTCGTAGTTGATCACTTGCTTGGACCTGGGTGGTTTGGTCCCCTCCCAACTTTCAGATCGAGTGCGCTTTTTTCAATCGTCAGCCCCCCATCGGTTTTCCGTCTTTCCTAGGGCAAGTTTGTCAAAAGGTTTGGGTTCCCCCCCTTCCCCCCGTCTTTGGCCTGGTCCTGAAGGTCTTGAGCGCTTGGGGCAGACGACTACTTTTTGTTGTGTTTTTTGAGGGAATCTCCTTATTTTCCCCCTTCCACTTTTTGGACTTTTTCCTTTTCCCCTAGGCTTCTCCCCCTTTCCGTTGTATTTTCTCAGATTGAACCTTCGTGCCGAGACCTGGCTTTCCTTTTGTTGGTCTGGCCCACCCCCCCCCCCCTTTCCTCAATGATCACTAACGTCACCCCCACTTTTCTTGTCTCTCCCATGGGGTATTGCAAGTCGAGAAAATTCGATCTTTCCGTTCAGTTTTCCAACATTGGTCCCTCCCCCCACGAGGGTCAGATAATTTCTGCCTTCCTCCCCAGTTTTTTTTCTTTCTCGTGCTTCTTTCCCGTCCTGTGGGAAATGGAATTGTTTCCCGTCCGCAGTGCCCCCTTCCCCTCCAGCAGTTTTTTTCCCGATTCCGTGAACACCTGCCTTTCCCTTTTTTCCCCCCCTCCCGTCTCCCCCTTTTAGGGGGTGTTCGGGCTCGTCCGGTTTCCCTTTCCTCTGATCCCAAAAAACGCCCCCCCCCACTGTGTCCCTTTTTTCCTGCCCTTCCTTCGTAATTTCCCGGCAATGAGGACCCCCGGTCCGCTTCTTCTGTTTACCAACCTGTCCCCTCCCCCTGGGTTGCGCATTTCATGTTCGATTGTGCTTCCCCCCCTTCCACCATTTCCCCTGGAGTTTAAAACACAGTATTCGTCTTTTTCTTCAATCCCCCCACCTTATGGTAGCAGCGCCCCCGCCCAGTTAGTATGGTTTTTACCCCCCCTTGTACATTTAGGTCTTCCGCCTACACTTCTTTGTCCCCCTTTTCCTTACCCCCGTCCCCCTTCGGATCTTCTTCCCAGTTACTATGGAAATCTTAGGTCTCTACCCCTTTATCATGGTTTCCCCCCCCTTCTTTTGTGTTTGACACCAGGTTTTTGTCAAGTTTTCGGCCCCTCCTTCTTGTGTCCCCCTTTTGTATTTTGGAAGGGGTGAAATTTGCCTTGCCGCCAACTTCCCTTCTTTTTGGTCCGCCAGGATCATATTGTTTTTTTTTGTTCCTCCACGCCAGGATGCAATATTTCATTGTACACCGTCAATTTCATCACCTTTTTTCGGTCAACCGTTCCCAGGATTGTTTATTTTCTTAAAGGTCCTCTTTTTCCACCCGTGCCCAGACGTGATCATTCATTTCCCCGTCGGGGCCCCGTCCCCTTTCTTTCACGTTGTATAGCTAAATTACCATTCCCCCCCCCCCCCCACGTCTGTATTGCGGCACAACGTTTTTTTTTCGTATTTCTTTTGGATTAGCCGTGATGGCTCACGGACTTTGTCTCTTGCCGTCTTGAAAACTGATTTGACGCGCACGTCGGCCGCTCCCCTTTGTTTCGTTTTTCTATTTTTTACCTGTTATAGTGCGGTTCTTTTTTCCAATATCCCCCGGTACTTTCCCCTCTTTTCCAATTCCCGACCACACCCCCATGCCCCCCCCCCCTTTTTCTCAACAAACCCCTTGTTGTCCCCCCCCCAACTTTCCGTCAACATACCATTTTCTTAGTGAGTGACCGTGGTTTTTGGATTTCGTGTGGCATTTCCGTGAGGTTATTGTTCATCGTTCCCTCGATCTCATTGTTTGGAGGAAGTTTTTAGACCCTTTTTTCCTTGCATTTCACACCATTCTTGTTTGTGTGATTAGCCTCAAATCGGTCACCAGTTTTTGCCCCTCACTCTTCTCATGTAAACCCATCGGATCTGTCCCCCCATCACTTTTCAACAAAATTTTTTTTTGACGATTTGAGCCTCCCTTTGGTGCGTCCCTTTGCTCTTCCACATTCATCCTCTGATTGATCCCCAAGGGCAATTTCTCCTTTATATTTTTTTCTTCTGACTTCGCCTTCTTTTTTGTTGTAACACATGTTTTTCTGTTTCAGTTCAAGGGACCCCCGAGGTCTTTTATCCCAGGCACCCAACCAAGGGATTGACTTGTTTTTGTACTTTCTTCTTTTTTTTTTCCCAACTTCCAAGTAGAAATAAGAAACCCACTTTTAATTCATTCCATTTGTTATGCATAAGAGTTCCTTTTCCGTTATCAACCCTTAACAGGGCTGTGTATTAGGGCTTTCAAAGAAGGCCCGGAAACAAATGGGGGACAATATTGATTTTCCATATTTTCCCTGGCAAATAGAAATTATGCCCAATTTGGAGTGATACCGTCTTACTTTCTGCTTTTGCCCTGTTGTCCTAAGGAGTGAGGACTGATTCCGGACCCCCAGTTCGTCTTCCCCTGCCGGATGAAATCCCCCTTCCATACTTTTAAGAAGCCCCACTTTTTTTTTTTCTTTCCCCCCCTCCCCCCTTCCTACCGATTTCTAATCACCAAGCGGACATTGTATGTTCAGGTTTCTTTTCTTTACCCCTCTTCTTTAACTGTGACCCTTCATGATAGAGTAAGGCCGAGGGATACGCCCCACCCCCCCCCCCCCCACCCCCCCACCCCCACCTCCCCCCCCCCCCCCCCCCCCCCCGCCCCCCCCCCCCCCCCCCCTAGGGCCCTTCTCCGCACTGTTTTTTCACGTCCTTCACCCGTGATTTTCCCCTCCTCCCCCGAATTGGTGCCACTTTTTCCACCGCCTTTTCTTTTAGTTCTCGTCTTTTGGTGAATCCGACCACTCCTTATTCCTTTATTTTTGCCCTCCCCCATTTCCGTTTTTGAGTAATGACTGTCTTTTTATGACCGACTTCTACTTACGATAGTGGTGAGAGATTTTTTCAAAGTCTTTTAGTTCCTTACCCCCGAGTTGAGTGCCCCGGTGTTTTGAACCCGTTCTCTGACGATAATCTTCCGCCAGCTAGTCCCCTGCTGTTACCACCATCTTGGTTTTAAGGTCACAAGCGTTGACCATTTAATGCCTTTTTCCGTTCCGAGCTGGTCCTTTTCCACCTCTCCGGTTTTCTTTCTATTTTTTCTCGGTGGTGCACACGAGGATAGGTTTTTAGTTTGAGGGTTTCCCTGGAGTGTTCTCTTTGACCCTTTGATCCCGCCCTTAGTCAGGCCCCTTGGAATTTGAACCCCCAGCATTCTCTTTTTTTATGATTCTAATAATTACCAGTTGGTGTTTTTCTTCCGACAGATTTGCCTTGTTCAAACCCCTTGCCAACCTTTTTCCCTAAGTTCCTGCGTTAATTAAAAGGTGCTTTTCCCCCCTCAGTCTCCCCCCCCCGGCCCACCCGCCCATCCCCTTTTCGTTTCCATGTCTTTTAGAACTATTCCCCTCCCCCTCCTATTCACTTGGCCCTAGCCTACCGGGGACACCCCCCCCCGGATTCATTCATTCCCCAATTTCCCGTCACACCCTTTCTTTTGATCGTTGTTCAGCCTCCTTCGCGGATGGTAAGTAAAAGGTTTATTTTTCCGTCAACGGGTGTCACCCCTTGAGTTAGTTTTACTTAATACCCTTCTTTTTCGCGATCATGACCGCTTCTGTTCTGCGAAAAGTCGGTTTTTTTTTTTTTTTTCAGCCCCCTGCCCCCCCTTTTCCCCTTCCTCGGCAGTGGAAGCCCCCAAAAAGCCGGACAGCTTTTCTTTTGGCGGAAACCTTGCCCCCCCCACAGGCGACGCCTCGCTAAGAAAGGGGGTGTGATTTGATGTCCACTTCCCCCCTTGTCCCCGTGACTTTTGAATAAGTTTTGGTCCCTTTTCCTCCCTTTTTCTTTTTCTGTGCGCCTTTTTCTTCCCCTTTCTCCCCCCCTGGAACTGAGCATTATTTGCAACTCGTCCCCCCGTCTATTTCAAATCCCGCCTTTTACTTGCATATGAGAATTTTGGCCCGGGGTTGGTTTTCCCCAGGTGGTGCTGGAAAACAATGACCTGTCACTTGTTTGTCCCCCCAGTCACTCCTCTGAACTTTTACTACCTTCCCCCCCCCGCCGTCGCTGAGGAGGCCCCCCTTTGCAATCATCCCTTCCTCTTCTCCACGTCCCGCCGATGGTGCCTCTTCTTATTTCCCCCTCCCTGTTGTGTTTCCCTCAAAGCCAGCAGTGTTGGCGCAAGCTTTCAGTTTTTCTAACTCCGCATGGTTGTCAGGCTATTCCCCTGACTAATGATTCCTTTCGCACGGATTACATCGGATTTCATCATGGCAGGTTCTTGTGGCCCGTTTTGTTTTTTTTTGTTTCTTTTTTTTTTGAAACGGATGTCTATTTTTTTTTCTTTTTTGACCCAGGCGATCCGCCTAACTCCGGTTTGCCGTCTTACCCCCCTTCCATCTTTTTGGCTTTGTCCTACACAAGTCAGGTGGTGACCCCCCCCGCTTCTGATTTCTCCTATCGGCCCGGTCCTTTTCTTGCTCCTCCAAGCCATTTGGTTTAGGGCGAGTACACTTTTCTGGTAGTTGTGTTTCAATCTGTTTGGTCGTACCCTCAAAAGTTTGGACCTTGATTTTTTGAGTGATCCCTGTCAGTCGGTCCCTGCCACTTATCCAAGTTTTGATGAAACCTTTATTTTCGGCTCCTTCCCCACCAACCTGGTATTTGCGCTTTTTTTTTTTTTGTAATGCGTACAGAGTTTGCCCCGGAACATGCCTAGGAAAGAAGTGGCCTATTTCCTCCTGACCGTCCCCAAGGTCATCCCCTCAAAGACTTCCCAATACCCCACCCTGTTTGCAACCGCATTGTCCTTTAGTATCTTAGTTTTTTACCCCCTTTTATGTCTGGCCCTGTTGCCCCCTTTTTATGGGCCGTTTCGAATTTTTCGGTGTCCAATGGTTTCCGGTTTTCTATGGTCATCCCCCCTTTGTTAGGCCCTTCTTCATACCCCCACCCACAGAGTAATCTCTTGACCTTTTTGGTCCCATAAAGTGGTTTTGGCCTGGGGCCGTCTCACTTTTCCAAGCTACATCCTTTTCTTGTGGAAAATACGGACCAACCCCATCCTCCCCCTCCCTCTTTTTGTTACCACTGTATGGGGGGTGTCCTCGGTCTTTGCGCGGAGGATTGCGTCACGTGCCCGTGTTTCTGTGGAACCCCCCCTTTTTTTTGCTGGACGTCTTCCCCATGCGTCCCCCGTTTTTTTGCTTTTTTTCCCCAGCTTCTGATGATGCCGATTTTTGTCCATCAACATCCGGTTGCTTTTTACTTTTTTGACCTCTTGTCCTTTAACTTGAACGGTGCCTTTCCGCCTCTGGGCCGATTTCGGGGGCGTGTTTTTTTTTTGCCCCCGTTCCCTGGTTCTGCTTGTCTTTTGGCCCATTTTCACGTTGCAATTTGGGGCTTTCCCGACATTTGTCCACTACCGTCCTTCCACCCCCCCCAAGTCACCCTTTCCCAGGGGGCATTGAATGGCCCCCCTGTACTGTCCCCAAAAAATCAACACCTTTTTTTGGTTTTTCTCCCTGAGGGAGGGCCCCGGCTCCTGATCCTTTTGTCCTGCACCGCTTTTTTTCGGGTGCCACCTGTGATAAAGTGTGCTCCCTATCCGCCGCTTTTTCAAGCTTTCAAGTTCCCCCGAAATCCCCTTTTTTTAGTTCGCCCTTCAACTTCACTTTGTCCCCCCTCCCATTTTTTTCAAAACCGGTGCTGGCCTCCTTGCCCAGTCCTGGATTACTGTACCCCCAGGACGACTCTTTTTCCTCCCTTTCCTTTGCAGTTCTTTTCCCCCAATCATCCCCATGGGCTTTTCCACCTTCCAGGTGGGATTTTTGGCCTTGTTTTTTTTTTTTTCTCCTTAAAAACGCAAGCGTTTTTTACCCTTCGGCGTCGGTCTGGTTTCCCCTTCTCATGAACAAAATGCGCGATTTCCTGGTCCACCGGAGGGTCCGAAATAGCTTTTGGGCTTTGACCGGGCTTTTTTTTCTCCCCTGCAAGGTCCACCGAGATTTTGTCGACGGCTTTTGTTTGTTCGGCCGTATTGACAATGGGCTGTGGTTCATTTAATCCCGCCACCTTTAACCCGGCTTGTCTTATGATCTTGCTTTTTTTTTCCGGTTTCTCACTTTTCCCCAGTTTGGCTTTTCTAAGTTTACAGCCGATCACGACTGGAAGATTTTGCGTTTTCCAACCAACCCACCCCCCTAACAAATTACTTTGCCCTCGGTTGTGACCTTCCACTGTGTAATTTCTTTTTTCATTCCTCTCTTCCATTTCGTCCCCAGGAGAGGTTGTTTTTCCCACCCCATGCCCGACCCCATGACTTTTTTTCCACCGTTCGGAGTTCATGTTTGCAACTGTGTGGTGGGTTTGTCCCCTTTTTCATAGCCAAAACATTGCTCTTCGGGTTTTTTTCCTGCTCCTTTTTGTTTGCTAAAATCGTCTGCTGGCGGAGTGGTCGTGATGATGTGCACTACTTTTTTTCTTTCTTTTTATTGTTCCGTTTCCTTTTGGCGTTTAATTTAAAATGTCTTATCTCTCTCTTTTCCCCCCCTCCTTACGTGTTTTTTTTTTTTTCTATTGATTTTCTCTTAATACGGCAATTTGGAAGGGTGTTTTCCACTTGGGCCCATCCGGATGTTCGGACGATGACACGGAGGCGTTTTTCCCCCTGAGGATTTTCCCACTTTGCTTGTTGTCTTCTTTAACCACCCCTGTCCGCTTCCCAAAATAACGGCCTTTGGTCCCCCGTTCGTTTCCTTGCATGGGTGATGCTCTCCCCTGGCTGAAATTCGAAAATCTGTTTTGACTTGCGTTTCCAGCCAAACTTTCGTCCTTCCAAACGGACTTTGTTCCGTAATTTAGGTGTCCTTTTTTGTCTCCCCCAGCTCCAGTTGGAGGTGTCCTCATATGCTTCACTTGCTTGAACAGACTGCCTCCAAAGCCTTCATTCCGGACTCCGCCCGAGTTTCCGGGATTCATTCAAACCACAAAGCCCTGTGAACTCGCGACCGCCGTCCTTTTCCCCCCCCCTATTCCGGGAGTGATGGCTAGGCCTGCCATAAGCCCCTCTCCTGTTTCAAACACCTGCCCCGTTTGCCCTGTTTTCCAGCTTGAATTCGACATTTGCAGACCCAAGCCCCTCCGCCTTGTTAGCTTTAGTTTTTTGATTTCCCAAAAAACAATGCCCCCATCCCCCCCCCCTTTTGCTGGTTGCTATTCCCCTTTTTTTCTTTCCCCACCGGCCCTACACCTTTCTAAAAAATCCCTTTTTCTTGGCGGAGTATTTTTTCCACGTTGCTGTGTAATTCCCGCGACACCCCCTTTGTTAATGGGCCATGAAGTTATTGGCTGTAGTCCCTCAACACCCCCTCCTTGCAATTCTGACCAACCGCGGCGGTCCTCGCTTTCTCCCCTTTTTCTTTCCTTCCTTGGCCCCTTGCGGACGTCTTTCCAGGATCCTTGGCTTTTTTCAACCGTTGGCGCCCCCCCACCCTGTTGCTTTGTCCCCCCCCCGTTTCGGTGAAAATTTTTCCTTTTTTTCTGGTTGCCTTGTCTTTTTTTGTGTGCCGGCTTTCCAATTGCTTGTCGTCCCCACCAAGGACTTTTTTTTGCGCCAGACCCCTGATTCTTTTTTTTTTTCCAAATCCGTCCCCGGCAAGGACTTCCTTTCCCTTTCCCCCGTTTCATCATTCCCCTCTTCCCAGAGCCACATTTCCCCAGGATGTGCCTTTACCGGCCCTTCCTTCCCCCCCCCTGGCAGTCTTTGCCACGCTACGTATTTTTTTTTTTTTCCCGTTCGTCTGTTTTCAGTTCCCTTTTTCTCTTTATTGACACCCCCTGTGCCCCCCACTTGGTCCTTTGGCCCCACCCCATTCTTTGATCTTTTTTATGCCGGATGGCCCCACTTGAAATTGAAGCACCCCGTCCCGTCCCCTTTGGCAACTTTGAGTCATCGACGAGCCTCGATTGTATGTGATATTTCTTTATGTCTCGGGATACACGATCCACGCCTTTGTTCTATTTTTTTCCCCCGGTCCCTTAAAACCCTTCTCCCCCTGTAGCTCTTGACCAATACCGAACCCCACTGCCGGCTGCCCGGTGGGTGGATTCTTTTTCCAGTCTTTCAGTTATTCTGCGGACTATTCGAGATAGGTCTTTTTTATCCTTCTTGGTCCCGGTCGTAAGGTTTTCTTGGACCTTTCCCCCAATATTTTTACAAACATCCCCCCAAAGTTGTAGTGTTTCCTTTCCTACCTTTTTTGGGGCCCCTCTTTTGGAAAACTTTTTCGCGCATGCATTTGCCGGCCCCCTACCCCAACCTTTTTCCCCCCACCCCCCCACTTTTCGCAAATTGCCCTTTCTGGCTTGGTCCTTCGGCTCCCGATAGATGGATTTCTTTCTGCAGCGCTCTGTCCCCGGCAACCTTACGATTTTTTTTCGTCCCTTGTCTGTTTGTACCTTCCCGTCCCCCCCCCCGTTGGGAAGTGGGCCCGCGAAAACCGGGCTTCTGGCGGGAATCCCCCTGTTTTTTTTTTCCACAATTCCCCCCCGCTTCGCCACTTTAAAACCTTCCTGAATTCTGCTTTTTATGTCCCCTCCCTTTTCATTTCCCTTTTCGCCCCAAACCACTCTCCTTTCGGGATTTTTTGCACCCTCTTCGGTCACAAAATGCCCCCCCTCCATCGCTGCTTTCCTCCTGCATGCCCCCCTTCCATTTTTCTTGGGAGCCTTCTTGATTCCGTTTTTGAGTGAAGTCTGGCCCTGTTTTTTTTCCAGCCTTTCCCTTTTTTTTCCGCTCTTCGTTCCCTTCCAAATTTCAGTACGAGATGGGACGTGTGGTTCCACCCAGCACCTTGTCCTTTTTCCATTTTTCCAGTTTTGTGCAAGACACCATTTTTTTTTTTCGGAGACGACAGATTCTATCCCTTCTCCGCATTGCTGTTACTGGCCCTTTGATGTCCTTCCCCTCCCCTTGGTCTTCTGTTGAATAAATGATCCTCCTCTGATCGCAGGAATTTCTCTCCCTGAAGTCAGTCTGAGCCCCCTTCATTGTCGTTTTACCCGGACTTGAAGGGTCTTCAAACCCAGCCTGGCGTTCTTGAATCCCCGCTGTGGTTTCCCCGTCTGCCTCGCTTCTGCTTTTTTGCCTTCCCGTTTTTTTTTTATCGAAATTTCCCTTTGATGGGTTCGACTTTCTGACACAAGACGTTCGCGGTCGCGAGACATTAGTAGTCTTAAACCCACCTATGTTCGCTCCACATGTTTTTTTTTTTGCGTCATCAGCCTATGCATTTTGAGCTTTGTTTTGGGACCTATTCCTTGGTTTTCCCCCACCTCGTTTTTTCAATGACCTTGATACGGTTCACAGGTTTGAGGCCGCGGGTTAACCCCCTCTACTGTCGTGGGGTATCCCTCTCGTTCTCAACCACCCCCTGTCCGCATTCCCTTCTTTCGGTGAGACCCGTGGTCGTGTGCTTTACCCCCCCTTTCTTTTCCGTTCCCCCCCTTCTGAAGTGGCCGTTTTTCAAACGCATATATCTCCTTTTCCCATCTCCTCCGTTGTTTTTGTGTTTTGATTTTTTACCCTCGATTCTTTGTTTCCTGCCACCATGCCTCAGAGATGGAGGCCAATAACGGTCCCCACCACTCCATGTTTCCCCAACTGACCCCGAATCCTTCCCGTTTTTTTTTAGCCCTCCCAAGAAGCTTTTTTTTTTTCCCTTTGCACTCTTCCCCGGGGACCCACTTGATTTTCCCCATTCTTGTCCCACACGTGTCCCCCGGCAACCCCCGCCCTTTTTGTTTTCCAAGGCCGCCTCTCTGTTTGAGGCTTATTTCCCGTCAGAACTGTTTTCTTCCCTGATGTTTCCCGGGTGACCTCACTTTTTGCTCCGCGCTCCTGGCTTAACCTTGTTGTGTTGACCCCCGTTCGGGCAGCCCCGTTGCCCCCATTCGTCACCCTTTTCCTCGGCCTTCTCCAGGTTCGCAAAAAGTTTGGAACCTCCTCTTTTTTTTTGGACTTGCCACAGTCCTTTTTAGCATACGCCCAGGCGGTGAATTTTTTTTATCGTTTTTCAACGGCGCTTTTTTTTTTCCTAACTAACTTTTTTTTTATGCTTTCTGTTTCCCGTTTTTTGTTGTTTGTCTGGTGCTGTTTTCCGCTTTTTTTTTGATGTGTGGGTCCTCTCTTCCCTTGATGCACCCACTGATTTTTTTTTAAGCAAGCTCTTGACCCCATCCACCGGCCTGTCAACCTGCAATGGTCTTTTTTTTGATCATCTGGGCTCGCGGCGCCCCCTTTTTTGTGCTGCTTTGCCCCAAAAAATGAATTTCCCCTTTCTTTGCCCCCCGTCACCGATTTTTGTGAAACTCGCCGTTTTTCCCAGGCCTTTCCGCCGACGTCTGAGGGCCTTTTTACCCCCCCAGCCAATTCCGACCGACGGAAACACAGACTTCTTTCATAAATTTTTTTTATTTTTCCTCCTGTTGGTCCCACCCTATTGTTCAGACGGATTGGCGCCCTTCAGGTTCTTTGTAGACCTGGTGTTTTCCACCGGCTAATCCCCCGCCCCCCCCGGAGCGTTATGCGTTAACGCAACCCCTCCTCGTTCCTTTAATTGACTGAGTCGGGACCTTGTTTTTTTCCCCCCCCCCCCGTCCATGAGATCGTTTTTTTTTTTAATTTGGGACCCAGTTCCCCCTCAGTCAGCATCCCCTACCGGTTTTTTTTTCCGTGGACCCCTCCCTTCTTTGTTCTTTCCACCCCCCCCCCCAAACAAACAGTTTCTTTTTAACCAACTTCTCGGTTCTTTTCGTGACTATCCTTGCACCGCGCCTTGCGGTCCCAGCGGGTTGTCCTCTGTAATGGTTTTTTTTTTTGGCCTTCCCCCTTCTTTCTGCAATTTTTTTCTAACACCAAGTGGGTGGACACTGCTTTGGGTCAGTCTCCGAGTTTCCATTGGAGGAGAGTCATGTTCATAAACATGATGGCCCCCCTCTTTACCTTTTCGACTCCCACCCCACAAACCCCCTTTTTGGGCTTTACCTATGTTACACAGGTACAATTTGAGCGCCGTGCCTCCGACTCCCGGCTCTAGGATCTTTTTCCCCCTTGTCAGTCCACCTTTTAAGTTGCCCCCCCCCCAGCATACAACCACCGGGGACCCTTCCCTTTTCTGTTATTTCGTTATTTTGGTTTGCAAGGTTCTGTTAGGGCAGGGGGCCCTTTTGGTTTTTTCTTCGTTTTTGTCTCAAAACTTTGTGCAAAAAGGGCCTTTTGATTGTTGGATCCCCCCTGTACTCCTTTTTTCCCCTATTACTACAAATTTCGTGGGCCTCTCCTCCTCCTTCAACTTCCCAAGGGGGGCCATTGGCCGGCCGTGCTTGCTACAAACTTCCCCCCGGTGCTGTGTCATCCCTTTCTAATCGCCAATCTTTTGGCCCACGTCTTTGGGTACCTGGTTATTGGCGGTGTTTTTTTTTTTGGAATTCGGCACCTTGCGGGGGGGTTTCCCTGGTTTTCCCGCGACTGCCGAAAACTCCCGTTCGTTCTGGTTTCCCCTCTGCCTCAAGATTTGCCGTTATCAATCCCTGGTGCACCTGTGCCCTTTTGAAAAATCGGCTTAGATTTTCTTGGCACCCCCTTTGTTTTTGCCCCCTAGAGAGTTTTCCTTTGGGCTTTTTTTTATTGCTTCTCAATTCCTGATCTGGTTCAAGGACCATGCATTTTGTTTGCGAAGGCATTTTTAAACTCTTCCCCGGCCAACCAAGGCCACTTCCCATCAGGCTTGGTGACATTTCGTCCCTTTTTCCTGGTTGGCACCATTCAACCTGTGTTGTTGTCGCCCCCCATTGTCAGGGACGGCCCCTACCTGTGACATTTATCGGTTTATGTTCCTGTAGAGACCCTGCACTTTTGATTGGAAATATGACTTTACTTTCGTAGCCTACACGCGTTTCCGAATTTGCCAAGTCCCCCGAGGGTTCGGCTCCCCAGTCCCCTCCAATTCCCTTTTGAGCCACTTTAAACCCCAGGTTTGGCGGTCTGTCTTCCCCGTCAGTGCCTTCCTTCCGCCCCAAGGAGAAGACTGTTTCGCCATTTTATTGTCCCCTGCAATCCCCACTCCACAATTTTTGCACTCATTGGGGGATCTCTTTTTTCCTTCCTTCCAAAGCGGTCCACTGAGGAGGTCGCCTGTGCTGCCGACATTCCCCCCACCAAAATGTGGAGGATTCTGTGCGGGGCTGGTTGAAGTTTCAGCTACATGCGGGGTCTGTAGGGACGTCCTGTCCCGTCCTACCCTCCCCCATTTTATTGGGCTTAGAACCCTTTGTGTCGCGCGTCCAGGCTGTGGTTGCATGGAACACCTTCCCAGAACGGTGCTGCTTTTTTTCATTCCCTTTTTTTTGGATTTTTTTTCTGTCGTTGTTGTTCACTGGGTTGTCCTTTTTCCCCTTTTTCGAAGAATCACATGAATGACCTCCCTTGCTGGTCCCCCCGACCCCCTGTGGAGCTCTTTGAGAAAAAAACACTCGTTCTAAACTTACGGGCCCCCTTTTCGGGGTACTTTTTGCCCTTTTGCTGGACCACCCCCCCGCAGTTTTCCCCAGTCATCGTTGACCCTTTCGTCCCCCTTACGAGATCACCCCATGGTCTCAGCTTTTCCTCCGTTTTCTTTTTTCTTTTGCGTTACTGTTTTTGGGTGTTTTGTTGCCCCCGCCGCCAACCTCCTTCCCGGCCCTGCACTTTTTTTTTTTTCAATCGTCTCTACCCTTCTTTTTGATGGTTTTTTGAACGCCCAGGCAAGTACCCCCTTCCAAAGATGCCTTCACATTCCTTTTCG
>Ga0179593_1366883_pt1 | contig 15947 bp, 12 predicted proteins | sample CZODoug2_1_08_16_FD_185931 | JGI IMG/M metagenome (GOLD analysis project Ga0179593, IMG submission 185931) | Vadose zone soil fungal communities from Angelo Coast Range Reserve, California, USA - CZODoug2_1_08_16fungal (PacBio error correction) | ecosystem: Environmental > Terrestrial > Soil >... | reverse complement strand
GATTATCCTTCCCCTACAAACCCCACCTCTCCTGCGTTGCTCTTATCGACTGTTCCACGCAGGTCTTTCCCCCTCCTTCTCTTTTCCCCTGCGTTTTCTTTTTTAATTTTAATCCACATACCGATTTCGTTTCCTTGAGCTTTTTCTTTCCGATTCTTTTAGTTCCTGGCGCTGCGCTTATCAGGAAGAAGACTTAATGGTCCGAGTGAATGACGCCAGGCTTTGTCTCTCCATTGCGGGACCCGCCATGAATCCGCCGTCAGGGATCCCTGGTGTGGTTTGAGTCCACCCCCTCCTTTCCCATTGTTTCTTCTACGACCAAACCCGATCAAACTGATCGTTCCCTCCTCCTATTTCTTCTTGTGCCCCCCCCCCTCATCGCTCACCGACCAAGTTTAAGATTGTTTTAGCTTGCATTTGTTCGGTTGTAATATACTCTTCCGCCGATTTCACCTTATGCACGTCCCCTTCCACTTTAGTGTTTCTTCCCACTTTTTCCCCTTGATAGAAGGGGATCGCGGTTGCGGGCATCCGACTAGTGTGCACCCTCAAGTCCAATTGTGGTATGGCCTTGTCACAGACTCCGTTGGCATGCCTAAACCAACCGGCCGAGAAATGTGGATTACCTCACGGCTTCTTTTCGGGTTTCTTCTGGATTTTTGAAATCATGGTCTCCATAGGCTGCACTGTCTCTTCTCTCATGCTTGATTTCCTTCCTGGTGTTCTTCAAAATTTCACAGCCTCAGGCTGCATGGCTCCGGCGTTTTTTTCCTTGCTTACAAACTTTCGAGCTCTTCTTCCTCCTGAGAGGTCGACTTTCTTTGAGCGCTTTCTTCGCCTATTCCATGTCCCGGACCTCCCAGTTTCTTGGCAATCCGGGCACGCTTTGGAGACTCCTTCGAATTTCGCATCGCGCCCTTTTTGTGTTTGATCGTGATGTTTTCCGGTGCTTCACTTTCTGCCCGCCATTCTTTGCACCTAACGATGTGTTGGTTTGGTTTGCAAAAAACCCCTTTTTCGCCTTTGGCGCTGGATCCCAGGCTACTTCAAATTTGTTTTCGGCAAGGCCCGTGAGCGGCCGCTTTTTATTTTACGTCTCTGAAAGTGTGCTTTTTCGAGACACCTCTCCCCTTCCCGCTCCTCTATTCTATTGAGCACCTAGGTAAGACGGTTTCAGGTCCCGATCTGACTGTGGGCTGGTCCTTCTTCAGTGCCGAGATCCTTAATCCCCTTTAGGTACTTCCTCATTATTTTTTTTTTATTCTTCGAACTTAAGTGTTTTCTGGACTGTCATGGCTCGCTGTCGGGTCTCTTCATTGCCAATTCTTTTTCCTGCGTTCCCAGTTGCGGTAACACATTTATCCAAAAAGGATCGCTTCCTATGCTGGATCATCAGACGTCCGCTTTGTATTGCTTCAGAGGGTTCCTCACTGTATCCCCTTGAAATTTTTGATCGCTTTCTTGCTGCGCAGGAAGGTTGTTCCTGGATCTTGATCGCGGTTTTTTAGCGCGATTCTTCTTACTTGTTTGCAGTTTGAAGACCAAGATGTTGGGACCTATAATGCTTCCTTCGCGTTTGAGATGATCACTTTCTCTTTCCAGCAAGGACTTTTTACGGAACTCCCTACCAAGTTCGTTGCTCCTCCTTCTTCCTCTCAATCCTTGGGGAGAGTATGTTGTCCTTATACTTTTTATAAACGGTTCTCCGCCTGGTAGTTTGGTTTGGTTGTGGGCTCTGCTTGACACGCATGGTACGTAGCAGCCCCGATCCTTATCGCCTATTCCTTTCTTGACGAATAGTCGTTCCCCTTCAACTGCCGATAATATTAGTTTTCTGCCTTTCGGCGTGTATCTTTTTTCCCCCCTGCGCGGGACCGCCTCTTGTACTCCGCGCGGATGGTAGGATCTTCTCGTCTCCTTGGAAAGAGGCCTTTATTTGTTCGTCGCGCTGGCCGCATCGTTGTGTTGTTTTTGTTTTGGTCCTGTTTGCTTTTTTGCTCGGCGGCCTGCGGTTCTTTCCTTTGGAAGAGTTCTTTTGTGAGTGGCGTTTTGCAGTTCTTCCCGGTGTTTCCTTTTAAAAACTGCTCTTTCGTCTTTTTTGACTATTGTTCATTTTTATTTCTGCTTATATAGGGGTTGGATCGAACTTGGTGTGTGTTTTTTTAAATTTTTTCTGTTCATGCGCCCTCAACCAACCCCCCACACCCAACCACCACCCAAAAAAAACCCACACATTTTCTGACAGTGCCGCCTAGCCTTTTACTGGGTAATCCCCCTTAACCCCCTGCTTTCATTCTGTGGCATATCCCGTTTTTCGAGCGCTCTTTGCTCATGCGTCAGTTAGGTTTTTGCAATTTCCGTTTGTCTCAAGCCGGTTATGAAACATACGTGTCTTTGTTCCCGCCATGTAGTTTCCGAACGAACCCCTGATTCGACACAGCAGTTTCTTTCCGAAACGGATTTCGGAGCGTTTGAACTACTCTTTATTTTTCGTTTTTTTAGTTCGGTGTTTCGCCCCACCTTTCTGCTTTATTCACAGTCCCGATAGGCCGATATTATAAGCGGCCCCTTAAAGACTCTTCTGCTTTACAAAGTTTCATGTGTTTTTTTTTTTCCGACTGCCCACTGCTGCCATCCCCTCACTTCCACTCGCCTGCGGTCCAAGTTTTCGCACCCGAATGCCCGCCTTCTTTGCAAAAATCGGGACCCTGCCCACGGGTCTTTGCGGCGACCAAGCTATGCGTTCCTTTGGGCGCAAGTCCCCCCCAAACCATTATTTTTTCCGCTTTTGTCTTTTCCCTCGAGACGATCCCTTCAACGGATAGTACAAGGAGGTTCTTTTTTACCTTCTTGGCCTCCAGGGATTTAAACCCCGGGCCTTTCCCGCCCTGAGGGTAATCTATCTTGCGAAGTGTTCGACCCGATCTTCCCGGTCCCGATGGCCTGCTCCCTGATTCTCCTCTCTGCTCGCTCCTGATTGCCAGAGCCGATTCCCCACACCACCCTTTCCCCAAAAATCCCGTCCAGAGCATCTTCTCGTTCCCATCGATAGACCTTTTGATCCTTCACCCCGACGGCTTTCCCACACCTAGGGCTCAGCAGCTTAGGCATTCATTGCAACAGGGTTAAGGTTCATTATTTTTACTTCTTGCTTTTGGTTAAGTAGTCCTTGTCAAGGCTTCCGCGCCAACCCACGCGCAGTTCACTCATGATAGTTTTTGGTCCCTCCCAGTGGTGTTTCTCACCAGGCACCGGCTTAGGAGACCGCCATCCCGGATCAACCCCCCCTCTATGCCAACAAATTTTTTTTAATTCACTAGACCAATGTCGGCGTCGGTTTAGCGATAGAAGGGCCCCGCATCTCAACCCCTTGCGGACGGTCTTGATGACTCCCGCGCTATTCGCCTCTATGTCATAATTTTTTTGGGTCCCTTGGGGCACTTGTTTCTTTCCGCTTGTTGGTACCCATAAAGCATCCCTTTTGTAATAAACTCAGCCCCCCCGTTCTGAATGATCACTTTCTGAAAGCCGAAAAACAGTCCGCGTTCCCGACAGTAATACAAACCTCTTGTTTGCGATGCAATCGCCGTCCCCTAAGTGTTAGGACCTGTTAGACGTTTTTTTCCATGAATCGTAAGCTTTTTTAACTCTGTAGGTTAAGATGGGCTCCCCCCACCAAGGCTAGAGCCGTCTTGACTTTTGGCGTCTCCTGGTCTTATTCCTTACAATAAACCAGCCGTGCCCGCTCACGGTCCCTTGAGACCACCCCTGCGTGCCGTTCAGTAATTCTATTAACTGCGATTTCGCCAGGGCAAAATTTCTTTCAGGATCATGATTGCGATCCATTTTCCCCGTCTTTCCCCTCTCTTTTGAACCCCGGCTAGAGATATAGTTGATTGTGCGCGAAGCAATTTAGAAGGTTCCGTCGCGAGTTCTTCTTCTTTTCCTTTCCGTCATGAATCTTCTGCCTTCCTTCTAGGACCTTTCCTCCCAGTAGGCTTTCTGGTGCGCGACCGCGGGCACGTCGCTTCGGTCCGTAGGGTTGACTCCCTCCCTGCTCAGTCTTCCAAGCGTTGTTGCCGCCGATTTGCCCTTTTGATCTTTTTGACATTTGTCGCACTTGGAACTGGTGAAATCACCGATGTATCCCCTTTATCTCCTTTTGAGTTTAGTTCCTTTCCCGTCTTCGATTCCCTCCATCACGGTCCTCTGTAGGAAGTCAGGGATTGTCGCCCTATAAGCGCGATCAAAAGTGCAATGTCGCAAATTTTTTTCCCTTAATTTAAATCTGTTTCACGCTTAGATATTGCCCTCTCCATCCTCAGCTTACTTGGAACCTGACTTGAATATTCGGTTACGGGCTTTTTTTATTCCATGGTTTCGATTCTAGGCGTCGATTCCACATTTTGATCGGGTGGTCGTTCCAGTGTGAATGATTTTTTTAAGTCCACCCCCAGTGCGTCTTCGGTTCATTGGTTAGTCCCGTCCCGGTTTTCATTTTTTCCTCGTGATCATCTGTTCATGACCTTCTTTCCTCTATTTTTTCCGCTCCTCCCGGACCTTCTCCTAAGTCAAGGCAACGTCCTCTTGGTAATTGTTTTTTTTTGAGCGGCTCTTTTCTGTGAAAACCGGCTGTATGTCTCCCCAAGCACCTTGATCTTTGGGGTTTGTTTTGAGGATCTCGGCTTAACTTCTTTCCTCCGCCCCCACCCCCTTACCCGGACCCGTCGCAATCGAAATTCTGCCTGACTCTCTTGGTTTTGTCCTTGGGCTGGCTGATCCCCTGTGTCCCCCCTTTCGGGCCCGACTGGTTCTGGTCGGCAACCCTGTTCGGTTTACACAATTACCCTCACGGCCGGAAGGAGTTTTGTAGGGAGAGCAGCGCGACAGTTCCCCAGATCTCTCCCGTTCATCATCTGTATGCCCTGGGGCTTGGGCTCCTTCTTCACGTCCCCTCCCCCTGATTCGTTACTCGAACTTACGGTTTTGCTCTGCCTCGGAAGATTCCTTAGGACCTCTTCTGTATGCGAGTGCTTCCTTCATCCTTTTCGACCTTCTTCTGTTCCTTTTCCCCCCTTCTTTTTTTTGCTATCTTCTCTCGCTTTTCGATTGCGCTTTGATTGTCGCGAAGGTCTGTATACATTTTGATTTTTGCGCCGAGGTCCTATTTAGCTTGTTGCACTTTTCCCTCTACCGGTGGCTTTTTGGCTTCGGCGTTGTCGTTCAGCTCCTCTCAAGCCCGTGTACCATACGAATTAGTCCTTCGGTCTTCAGCGAGATCTGTCCCATTCTCTTTCGTCCCCCCGGATAGATAAAGTGTAGGAACTTTTTTGTTGGCCCCGCACCCCCCGACCAGGCGGCGCTTTTTTTCCACAGGTCGATGATCGATTTCCTTTAAGGCAAGCTCCCCCTCAGCATTTTATGTCCGCTTAGGTCCCTTGTTCTCGTGTATTTTGTCGGCACATGGCCAGCTTTTTATTCTAGCTCTCCCCCCCACGTCCACCCCCCCCGGCTTGCTATTGACTGCCATGGTGGGTTCAGACTCGCTTGGTGACTATTGAATTTTCCGCAACCTACCCCGCTTTCGTTGCAGGTGCTCCTTTTTGAGTTGTTCCGTGCTTGGCTTTTTTTTTCCTTATTTGGAATCCGGTTCCCAGATGGAATGCGAAGGTCGTTCGCATCTGCCCCATTGCCTGTTCGCTGAGTCGCATTTTTAGGGGCGTTCCCCACCCCATCTCCCCCTGGTACTGAACCAACCATTTATTCCCCCCCCCCCTGTCCCGTGCAAATTGTATCGGTCCCCGGGTTAATCGCGCTGCACCGAAGCGCCATTGCAGCTTTTTGCGCCCTTTGGCTAGAAGGTTGGCATATCTACTCTCTAAGTTTTATTTGACTTCTCCCCCATTTGAGTGTGCTCCCATTTGGGTTATTTTGCACTTGTCTCTGCCCCCGTCCTCTTTGCTTTATCCCACCTCCTTTTGCACAAGCTTCCAAGAAATCGTGTTTTTATTTTCCCCCTTGTAAAGAAGCGGTCCTGACGCAACTCACTTCTTTCTAAGTGGATACATCCCCCTGGGGATTCCTTTTTCTGGTTCCTCCTGTTAGGGCTTCTCCCTTAGCACCCTCAGCGAATTGATGACCTTTCATCGGCTATCATTGATGCTGGTATTTGTCCTTTCCACGTTGACCGCCTTCGTGCCGTTTCCTCAATGGCTTGCGTCTTGATGGAAACTGTCGCGCATCCTCGTGGTGGCGGTTTTTTTTTTGGGTTCTTTTTAGGGTTGCGCCGATTTCTCACTGTCGAGATCTGCCGCCTTTCCGCCCTGACATTTCCATCCCGTCATCGAGTGCACTCCCCCTTCTTCTTTTTTCGCTGCAGTTTCGCAGCCAGGCCTGGTTTTTTCTGCTAGTGATGGTGCGGGTCGCCCTGCTCTCCTCCCCTGCCTTTCTGGAAAAATACCAGCTTTTCCAACCTTGAGATCTCGCCGGTATCGCTCGTACCTTTCCATTTTTTAGTAAAGACCTTTTTGCTCTTGCCTCTGTTTCTATTTTTACTCCTACTCCAGTTTTTTTTTCTCCCACCGAAGAGGCCATCGTCTTGCTGTATTACTGTAACCTTCGGATGGTCGGAGCTTTGAATGGAGATTTCGCGATCAGGGGCCTTTCTGCCCGGTTCTCTCTTCATCCCTGATAGAGCCCCCTTGCACGCGTTACCCTCCCCCCCCAGGACGTGCGGATTGATGGACGCTTTGATCTTCTCATTTCCTTCTGCCAATTCGTTTTTTATTCTCCTGCTCAACGCCGGGCTTCACTTCTTCTCCCCCCACTTTCTAGTAATATCGGCGAATCCTCTTTTCTACCCGTCTGCACTTTTTTAACCTGGCTTGCCCTTCTATCTCTTTCTCATACCGTCCCATCCCCTACCCCTCTTCTTCGTTCTAAGGTTTTAGCATTCTTTATTCAGTTTCTGCTTTTTGCGGGGGACGCCTGGTTTTTCCTCTGACTCCAGCTTATGGCAACACTTCTTCCGTTCCCCTTCTCTTTTTGCTCATTCTTTAATCCCTCCGTTTTTTCCCCGGTGCGGCATACTTTTTTTATGACTGCCTATTTCAGGTTATCTGTTTTGCTACACTTAGGTTGCTCCTTTGGGAATGATTTGGTCCACTCCATGGTCCTTCCTCCTTGGCTTGCTCTATTGTTTTTCGTTTGTTGGTGGGAGCTCAAAGCATGACTTCTTTCGCCCCTAGATCCTTTGTCTCCAGTATTCCTGCTTCCGCTATCGTCTTTTCTTCACCAAGATTCCTGCCGCTTACCTGTGTTTTGGCCTATTCATTTATCGCGTTTGTAGGGACTTCGTGGGACCGCCCACCTCCTATGTAATCTCGGATTGCTGATCCCCAGAGAGGTGCAGGGCTAATCTTCCACAATCTTTTTTTTTCTTCTGAAAGATGCGCCCCTTGTTGTTTTTTCCATTCCTGGTTTTTGCTGTTTTCTGTTTTTTTTCTCGGCCCGGAGTGTGGGAGTGTGACCTGCGGGCTTTGGTAGTTTTCTGTGTTTGTCCCTTCAAACGTTTTTAAATCCCTTTCTTAACGGTTTTTCTGCCGCTTATCATTATTCCGCGTTTAGGCCGTCCTGACAATTGTGGGTCTCGTGAAGCCTATCCGTTTTGGTCATCGGCAAACCCGCATCCTTTTACTATCCGTTTCGCTATCCACGCTTTGCGCTCTTTTTATTTCCGTCCTTGTCCATTCGGTTGCGTCCAAGCTGTTTACACACTTTTCTTGCAAACCCTGCTCCTTTCAGGACAGACCTCACAAGCTCTCAAAAGCTTGTGACCCTACCGGATTTCTTCGGGGCCCCTTTGTTTTTTTTTCCGTTTCAAGTATCCACACGTGATAGTCGGCTCTGTCCCCCCAATTTTTTTTTCTTCTTCTTTCACCTACTGCTCCGTCATCTTCTCTCGGATTGCCCCGAATTTTAGTCTTTCCGTTGACCCCACTTTTTAAACTGCTTGCCATTACAATTTCCACTCCACTGTTCAGCCGTAAACCCTTCGCCCCATTCCGAGCCACCTCGCCAAAACTAGCCTCACACAACTTTTCTTGCCCGGCCCCCTCTCTCTTCTCCTCATCCCTCCTCTCAAACACCCCATTTTTCCTCTCCCTTTCCCCCGCTTCAGGACCTCCCTTCTTATTCCCATAGACCTGCCGCGCCTTGGGTGGATCAATTACGAATGCACTTCGTCTTTAAGTATTATCGTCTCCTTTTTTTTTGCTCTTTTTCGACCCCTCCTATTAGCTTTTCATTTTCTTTCCCTAATGCGGTTTCCCCCGGGGAGGCTCTCCCCCACGTTGCAGCCGCTGAAACCCCGGACCACAGTCTCCCACACAGATAAGTTCGCCCTGGAGCCAATTTTCGTTAGCCCATGATCATTCCCCCCCCGCCGTCGTCCCCAACATTTTTTGCAGTACTGATAGCAGGGACCTTAGGCCCCCCTGCAGGCTTTGTAAGGCTTTTTGTCCCCTTCTTCATTGAATCTGGTTTCCTTCCCCACCTTACCAGTTTCCTCTTAGTGTGCCCCCCTTTGGTTGTCTCCTTCCCCAGCGTAGCATTCTAGCCAACAGCGTCTTCCCCTTTTCACCGCCCTGGCTCAAAACCCCCTTGCCATAATAGCTCAACCAATTTCTTGGTGATTTTTCCTGGCCATCGATGCCAGGGCCTTTCTTTCTCAACTCTTTCTTACTGTCTTTCCTCCAGCGATACTTTCCTCCCTATTCTCCCCATTTGGCCAAATGGGGGAGTTGCGGTTCCTTTGAGTGGGTTCCCGGATTTGTGCTTGAGCTCCCCAACTTTTTTGCAAAATATTGCATCACCGCCGCTGCATTGATCCTGTCCATGCCACGCTGGCCCCACACCCACCTTCGGTGCATGGCGTTGGTAGGATACAACCAACTTTCTTTTCTATGAGGCGCCGAACTTTTTCAGGGCTGAGCTGGCGATTCAGTGCTTTCGTGCTTCAGAAGTCCGATTAAGACCCGCTTCAGTTTGACCGATTGCTCACTACCCCAAGGCGTCGAGCTTGCGCTAGGTGGTCTAGAAAATGTCCGCCCCTTGCTCGTCCGTTTTCCCCTCTTTCAGACTGCACTGCTCAACGGTGGTCGAAACCCGATGCCTGTGACGTAGCCCCGATCCTTCCTCCTTTGCTTTTGCAAGTGAACATTGACTCAGATCATGGGTTCCTTTACCCCCCGTGCCGACACGGCACTCCCCCCTATCAGAAAAACCCCTCTCCGATAACTCCGGTGCGCGACTTTCCCCAGAGAACGAATCCGTGTCTCCGCTTCGCGTCTTGGTTTTAAATTCTTTTTCATGGTCATATTTTTCTCAGTCGTCGCCCCTTCGACCTCTTCCTCCAAACGCGAGGTATGTTTCCTCCCTACCAATGGAAAGCAAGGACTACCGCCCTGATCGTGCGAATTTCTGGCTGGCAAGGATTTGTTGAACCTTTTAATAAGATCTTTGCTCGACGTTTCTAGCGAAGCGTGCTGTGGTGGCCGGCCTCTGGAAGGTCCCGCACCGAGAGCACGACACGGGAAACCCGTGTTGCTTTTCCCCCAGTTCTCGCGTTCTTTTTAGTATCCCTCCTCGTTCCAGCCCCAGAATTTTGCTTCTGCAACTGACTTTGAACCGCGCCTTTTAAAATGACCAAATTCCCCTTTTTCTTCACCCCCCATTTGTCCTTTGATCCCCTCCCTTTTTGAAATCTGATTTTGGCTACCAGTTCAGCCTCCGGTCTCAAAAATTCTTATATTCTCTTCCGGTTGCGCTTTTCCTGGTGACGCTCTCCTGGGTTCCTCTTCCAGTTTTTATTTTTTTTCTGGTGGATTCTCTTTCCGCCCACAATGGGTTCTTTTCCCTTCGGCTTCTGTTTCTTACGGCAAGTGTCCGGATGCTACAGCCTGTTTAGTTCTTCCCTTCTAATGACCTTCTCAGAATATTTCCGAGTTTTTTCGCTCCAGTCCTTCACAGATCCAGGAAGAAGTTTCTTCCCCACTTTTTTCTTACATTTTTAGTGGCGACCCTCCCTTTCTGCTTCCCGAGCGTCTGCCACCGTCTTCATTGCGACTTCTCTCCCTGATCGAGGTTTTGTTGTACCGTTGCGGATTCGAAATAAACTGTATTTTTCCACCAATCGAAGTCAGCCAAATTCGACCTCTGAGGCTATGCTCGTGGCCGCAATCTTTCTTAGATCGCTTCATTTCCCTGTTTTAACCAAGAGATGATGGTTAGGATGCGTTGTTTCACAACCATTTTCGTATGGACCCCATCTGATCGCCTCCTCCGGTTTTTTTGTTGGCATGACCCCCCTCTCTCGCTTCCTTCCAGTATTGGTCCCCTTTTGCATCATTCTTAGATGTAAATGTGTTGCCGGTTCGAAATTTCTGGCCCTTGATACCCTTTTTTGCTTCTTAGGCCAGTCCGATCACCAGCAATTGGCAACTTATGTCTCTCGTCTGCGCTGCACATGCCCTTTTATCAATTTTTTTCATCTCTATCTTTACCCCCATAAGAATTTTTTTTGCTCTTCTACGTCGACGTTTAGTCTTTTTTGGGGCTCCTCTCGCATCCATGGTTATCCTGAGTGTTTTTTTTGACTCCCTCCTTCATCTTTCGCGAGAGCGTTGTTCCCCTTCTTTTCTCGTCTGCGGGATTGCTCGTTTTGTGCGTCAGAAGGCTCCAGAACCGGGACATCTAGTCCATGCACCGGTTTTATCATCGTCTCAGCGGTTCCTGTCATTCCTCCCCCAGCCCCTGCCTGCCTTCCTTCTCTAAAGTTTCTCGCCGTCCTGATTTTTCTCATGTTGGCGACCATCTTCCCCGCGGCGCTTCAATTCGATTCTCTAAGCCAAGGATCCCCGTCCGCTTAGCCTCTTCCCTTTTCTTCTTTCGGCCTTTGCTTTTTCTCCTCTTTTTTTTTGGGGACCTGGGCGCTGTTTATAAGATCTGAAACGACAAACCCCATGCGTGCTATTCTTAAAGTTTCCTAATTTTTTTCGGGGGAATTTTTGATCCCCCCATCCCGCTCGTGCTTGTCGTCCTCCGATTTTCCGGCTTTGATTTCGTTCTTCTACATGCCTTTTCCGTTTTTACGGTTACCTTACGCCCAGGCGTTTGCATCCTTTCGCCATTGCCTTTAGCTTTTGATGCCTCTGGACTCCCCTTGTTTCTTGAAACAATCATTTTCCCTCGAACCAACCCTAAACCCTGATTTCCTAACTTTCTCTTCTTTCGTTCCAGGTTTGGGCATCTGAGAGAACCCCCCATAGCTAATTCTGCCTCCATTGGGTCCTCCCCCTGTCGTTTTTGACTGTATCTACGATTTCACTTTAATTCTTGACCCGAAGTCCAATTTGTCTGTCTTCAATGGTAATTGTTCCATTTTTTCTCGGCTCCGCGCTTTTCTCGGGTCCACTCCTTCGTGCGTGAATCAAGAAACATACCGGATGTCTTTGTTGATCATCGGTCATTTTTTAACACTTGATATCCATTACAACGTTTTTTTCCTTTTTTTTCTTTCTCGCGGTAGGTTTTTCCTCTTCCGTCCCATCCGTCCTGTGCCTCCTTCACTGCTTTCTAGATCATTCTTGATTGCGTTATTGTCACCCCGTACCAAGCAGCCGTGTTCTTTTCGCATTCTGTCCCACAATTTCCTTCATCCTCGTCGTTTCTGGATCCCTGCTTTTTTTTTTTTTCCTGTCGCCCCCCTTCGCTCTCTTCCTTTTCCTCAAGCTTCACCCACCCCACCCACAACGGTCTCACGGCCCGCTGCTTTTGACTCTGCCGTCGTCGCCCGGCCTCTCGGATAGGTTTTCTTTTATGTTCGTTCTTTGTCCTGTGCTTGCCACTTTCTCGCCCCTCCCTCTTTACTTTTCACCTGAAGATGTTGCACCCTTCTGCGCTCCCCGGGATCGGCTCCACCGGTTTTGACCGTAAGTTGTGGTTCCTTTTTTCTTTTCCGGTTCACGGGAGCATTTTAAACAATTTTGACTCGGCTCAGTTGCCTGTACCTTTTTGATTGCGTCCCGAGCGGTTCTGGTCTCTCTGACGTACTCTCTCGATAACTTTGATTCTCAGGATCTTCCATGATGCTTTTTTTTGAATGCGCGGCTTTCGACCCGTACTTTTTTCTTGGTCATTTACTTAATATTCTGCGTTTATTGATGTATTCATTTTGATTGATATCAAAGCCGTTTTTATAGCCAGGCGCGTCCAACAATTACCCTAGAATATCGTCCTCATCTCGCTTTCTTCCTCCCCCCCTACCTTCTACTTTTTCGACCTTTGTGTTTATCTCTTTGGATCAGAGACTATTCAACTCCCCTTTGTCGATGATGGCCTCCTCCTTTTGAGCCCTGATGTGATCCTTTTTTACGGTTTTTGACTCTGCCGGGTTTGCGGTGAAACCACCCAGCTGGGCTTGGCACCCCCTTCATCTGCGTACTGTGAGTTTTTTTTCTCACTTTCCCTCTTAACTTTTTTCGTACGTTTGACCCGGCCGGTTTTCGCTTCCCATGACCACCTTTTGTGGAGCTGCGCCCCAATATTTTGTCTCCGTTATTTTTAATGATCCTGGGGCTCAATCCTTTTCAATTGGTCCCTTTGCTTATATTCTTCGTGTGGGCATGCATGCACCTCCTGGACGCCCCTCCCTCTATGCCTTTACCTCCTCTTTAACGATGAGCTATCTGTCTGTTTACCCGTTCGCCGATATCACTACCTGAATATGTTTTCGGGTTTTTCTCTTCTGCCAAGGCGCGGGACTCCCACTTCTTGTACTCTTGATTGTGACTCTCTTCTAGTCTTTTTGGCTCCAGATGTTCCCCCATATGGTTTTTTTTCGTCGGGTTGCTTTTTGGCGCCTTTTTTTGGAGTGTCTTTTTTTTTTTCCGATTTTGGCTTGTGGACGGCGGCTTTGGTAGTTTTATTTTCTTGTCCCGCCCGTTCGGGCAAACCGTTTTTTCGGCTCCCTACGATCTTTCTTTGTCGGCCGCTATCGACATTGCCGATCGTTTTTAATGCCTCAACTGTTTTTGTCCTCGTCCTAACGTCCTTTCTGGTACTCGTTCCCCCCACTTACTTCCTAATCTACTTTTTTCTCCTTGCTATCTTGTTTTGCTTTCCCTTTGTCTTGACCTCTGTCTACCACTTCCCCCCGATTCTTGGCCTCTCCTTTTCCCTAGTCAAAGAAAGAACAACGATCTAAATTCGTTGGCCTGACTGATATTTATTTGATGCTCCTGTGTCTGCTTTCTCCCCCCGGTCCCCCGTCAGGCTTTTCTTCGCCCCAAGAAGGTCTGCTCTTTTCACCGACGTATCGGTCACTCCTCCTCTTTAGCTTCCTCTTTGAACGCCCTTGCTTGTAAACCGGACACCCGGGTGCCGCTTTACTAACATCCACCAAAACTGCGCCTACGGTCACACACGCGCCCCTCTAATATCCGGCCTCTCCCCCAACCTCCCCTTCCCCCTTGAGTCGTACCCATAGATGTGTAAGCTGATCCAAATCTTTTAGCAGTTTTTTTTTCGACCGGCCCTTCCGCGCCCCTCTCAGCCACCGGCGAGGACATAGTCTGTTGCCGCGATCCTCTTCAATCCCTGAATCCATTAACAATGACTTGTCCTTATTTCTCTTATAATCTTGTACGGACCTCCTTATCGTTATCGGGCCTAATGCTTCCTCAAGTTCTATGCGTTACTTCCATTTTGTTGTACAGTGCCCCCCATCCCTCGTGTAAAACCCCCCCTTCTCATTCTTTTCCTTCGAGCCCCCGGAAGTGAGCCATTCCCTCCCAGAACGTGCGTCCCCAACCTGTTAGCACTGTCCTCCGGCGGGACCTTTCATATTCACAGTTGTTCGTGCAGCTTGTCTGAATTCCTGGTCCCCGTCTTTCCTTTCACTTAGGTCCCTTGCCAGAGCAAACCGCCCCGTCTTGATTATTGTTTTCACTGTTTTTCTTCCCTTCCCCACCCAGGCGTTCGTTCTCTCCCAGCCACCCTCGCATTCCAGGATTCACCATTCATTGGTCACCACCTGCGCTCCAATGATCCCCAATTTCTTTATATTCTTTTATGTTCATCGATTTATCCTTTCCTCCCTGTGAAACTGCTGCGTATGGCTATCCAGGATTCTTATTCATGTTGGGGACGAATTTCTTGAGGCCTTAGAATGTTTCTCTCTCCCAAGTGCATTTCACATTTCATACCTAGAGAATGAATTCTACCGTCCAGGTGTCCCTTCGAAACCAAGTTCCGTACAAGTAATACTTTGAGAGATGAATTTTCGGAAATTCTTGCCCTGCCTATCGTCCCTTATCGTCACCCTCCTCTCTTCCCCCGTAATTTTTGAGCTCTCCCCTCCCTTAACGATTGCTTTTCAACTAAAGGCCTCTCTTATTCGGGTGGAGGAAATGCGCCCTTGCCTGAGCCCTCCAAAACCAAGGTCAAGCGCCACTTTCCTTCCTCAAACCCCTCTGGCCCCTTTCGAATATTTCCTATCACTTCGACGCTTCATCTTTGCAAGTTCCCCCCCGATTTTTATTTTCCTGCTCATTTTTTTTAGTGAGAAAGTTTCGCAACTTCTATCAGAAACACACATCTTAGAGTTCGACGTCCTCCTTCCCTTCCTCCGCCACTACCTGTGCCGTTTTTCGTATTTTCCGCGTGTCATAGGTATGAAAGGAGTTCAGCCTAGCGTCGTCGTCCCCTTTCGCTACAACACCTCTCTTCTTCTCGTTTCCATGGGGCCATCCCACGGCGTTTGACCCCGCCCCATTTGATCGGGCCGGCGCTCGGTCTCTCAGACATTACCTTCATCAGCCCTTGTCCGACGAGCGTGTGCTTCCTATTTGCCTTTTCGTGACTTCGGATACGCCCCGAGAACGTTCCATGACATCCCCCCTTTTTCTTATCCCTTTTTTCTCTCTGGTGGAGTTTTCTTTTCTCCCCCTTTATTCTTTACGGCCTCCACGACCTTCTGCACACAAGGCTTGCCACCGGTTAAGCGTGCGCCTCCTCCACCATTTGAAACTTTTATTTTCTCCCCCTCCCCCCTGGACTTCCCTTCCACTACTTGAATTCTTTCGGTCTCTTCGATTCAAGTCAAGCCGAATATTCATGTCCCCAACAAGCTTTTCTTTGTAGTAGGAGTTTGCGATCTTTTTATGGGTACGCGTCTCATTGACTTCGGTAGATAAGTTTTTTGTTTTTTGGTTGGTTCTTTCCTTTGGGAGTCATTATTTTTTTCCCCGCAAACCCCTTCTCTTCATGATTGCTTTTCCCGCCCCTTCTCCTTAGCGCCCTCCCCCTACTTTTCGTCCTTCCCAGTTCGTGAATGCATCTTCGCAATACGCTTAAGCGCCAGCGCTCTGAATAATACGTCACGGCACCCCATTTCTTTTCCTGTTCCCCCCCCTTGTCCACTCGGTATGTCCCCAGTTCAGTCGAATATACTTTCTGAGTGTTCTTTTATTGACGGCTACAAATGCCCAGGGTCCCCTCCCCCCCCCTACCCCACCGCCTTTCTACCAATTCCTACCATGTTTTATCTCTGATCGTCTACTTTTATTGCTGAAGGTAGTAGCGCTTCTCCTCTAGTTTCCCCCTGTCTCATTTTTCTGTATGGTCTGCAAACAGTCAACTCTTTTACGACCACCTTTCAGAATGGAGTTTCGTTGTCTGACTTCCCCTAGCTCGCTTGCCTTCCTCTCTTTTTCCTGTCTAATAGGCTGAAGTTGGCTTTGTCTTTAGTTCTTTCAAGAGGAACTGTCAGATTCCCCCTACTTGAGAGATTTCTCAGTCCTCTTCCTTCTGGCTTCCCCCTCCTTTTTCTCCTTTTCTTTACCGGCGCAGGCCCTCCGTATACCCCCAATATTTGCCAGGTCGTTTCG